>Ga0335077_10014058_pt1 | contig 10011 bp, 10 predicted proteins | sample Lox_Sample_31_FD_207151 | JGI IMG/M metagenome (GOLD analysis project Ga0335077, IMG submission 207151) | Soil microbial communities from Loxahatchee National Wildlife Refuge, Florida, United States - Lox_Sample_3.1 | ecosystem: Environmental > Terrestrial > Soil > Wetlands | place: USA...
TACTGCGCAACGGCAATAACCCCCTTAACTTCGTGTCTCACTCCAGGTGTTCAGTCCAGGGACAGATGTCCCATTTAGGCCCTTTCAATTTCTCTGCCGCCCTCTCAAGCTAGACCAATCTTTGCCGCCGCACCTCGTGGCGTCAGAAGCGCAAGGACGACGGCCACAAGAAACAGGCCCAGCACGTCGCCCCAAAGATGTCCCATATGCTCGGGGTTCGCGAGAGACTGCACGGCCATGATTCCACCATGCACAACGCTGGACCACACCGTGAACCAGATGAGACTTAAGTGTGCGAGCGGGTTGCGGGAAGCAATCAACAGGAATACCCCCAGCGTTGCGTAAATTCCCAGGATCATCTCCAGGTAGTCCGAGCGGCCAGTGGTGTGCCACGACCAGCCCGACGGCCAAATTATGGTGAGCGGGTAGATCCCGACTAGGAAAATCAGACCCACGAGGAGCAGGGCCAGGCGCAAGTACTTGATGCGATCAGCATCGGTCATGTTCTTCTCCTTGAGCATGTAAAACCGGGCGAGCAATGTATCACAGCCGTGCAGCGGTGGGAAGCCCAATTCGGTCTTTGATCGACAGACAGCCAGGGCAGTTGATGACACGAAGGTGCGCCGCCCTTTTTTGTTTGATGGCTCGGAGGCGAATTCACTCCACGACGCTCTGCGCTTCTGTGGTCGGTGCTGGCAAGCTGGTTGCGTCCCCTGGCGGCCCAGTATGTAGCGACGAGATGTTCAAGGGCATCCTCAAACTCCTTGCATCGCTGGCAACTGCCCATATTCTTACTTGACCGTCTGCGCCTTTACTTTCTCCAGCGGAAGCGGAGACTCTGTCACAACCGGGTGCCGATGGGAAGTTTTGAAAGCAATGGAAGTACGCTTCACTCCCGAGCAGGAAGCGCAGCTTGCGCGGATCGCCACCAACGAGAGCACCGACGCCGAGCAGTTAGTGAAGGACGCCGCTCTGCGACTGCTTGAGCAGGACGCCCGCTTTCGCGCCGCCGTGCGGGAAGGCATTGCGCAAGCCGACAGGGACGAGTTCATAGAAGAGGACGAAATGGACTCGCGCTTGGAGCAGATGTTGCGCTCATAGACCAACCTGGTGACAATCCGCACTCTTCGAAGGCCTACGCCGGCGTCAACTCGCGCACGTGCAGGATCTCGCTGCCGCGGAGCGGGCGTACATCGGACTCCGTCAGTGTCAGCACAGCAAGCGTTTTTCCTTCTGCGGTGACGAACTCCACCTCGAAGGCACTTCGATCGCCGTAACGGTGCACAACGGCGCCTACGTCGCCCGCCTTGAGGTCGTACTGTGCGACATCGTGCAAAAGAACCACGGTTTCGAGTTCGCGAATCATTGGCGCTTTAAACTATTCTAGAACGGATAGGCGGTTACTAGGCGCGGACGTGCGTCACCTGCCTCCACGATCCAGATTGTTCGGAGTTTCACCTGTCTCCCCGAGGGCGTTGCGAGCAGGCCAGCCACGGTGTACTTCACACCATGCGGGGATTTTGTAGTCTCCACGACTTCACCTGTTATGGCCGCATCGAGCAGTGCCCGCCCGAGAATCGCCGCATCGCTTTCGCTGAAACCCACCGCACGGAAAAACTGCGCCTTCGATCTTCCGATGGGGTGTGCCGACGATAACAGGTAGCTTTCCAGCTTCTTGCGATCAACCGTAGCGTCACGGGCATTGGGCAGTTTCATTTGTCCCGCGCAATCAGATCACATTGATGTGCGAGACGCAACTTGCGCCATGGTGATTTTGCTGTGAGCGTTCGGGGGCGACTCAGCTTCTGCGCGCCACCAGTTCCACCGGCTCGAGCGCTCCGGAACTGATCGCGGCCATGACGTTCTTCATCATGACCGGTGCTTGCTCGCCCATCAGCAGGTGCACGCCGAGGACGGGCCGAGTTGAAGCGGCGATGCGTCCCATCATTCGCTTCGTAAAGTCGATGGCAAACTGGCGCCGGTCGCGCTGGTGATCGATGCGAAAGCCCGCGGTTTCGAGCGCCTGACGATACTCTTCTGTGCCGGCGACAAAGCTCGTCGCCGGACCATGCGCCCAGGGCAGCGGGAAATGCAGTGTTCCATGCCCGTTGCCCATGATGTCGAAAATCGCGAACCGGCCGCCTGGCTTCAGCACGCGCGCCACCTCGCGAAAGACTCCAGGCTTGTCCTCGATGTTCATACCCACGTGAATCATATAGGCGGCGTCGAAAGTGCCCGGCTCAAAAGGAAGGTTCAGCGCGCTTGCCTGGCGAAATTGTGCGTGCCGATCGAGTCTCACCATGCGCGTGAGGCTTTCCGCCGTGCGAACAAATTCGTCGGTCAGATCGATTCCCGTGACGCGGCATCCTTGCCCGGCAAAGAAACGCGCCGGGCCTCCAATGCCGCATCCGACATCCAGCAGATGCATACCGGGTTGTAGTTCCATGAAACCGGCAAGGTCTTCGGTGGCCTCGCGTCCGCCAACGTGAAAGTTGTCCAGAGGCGCAAGCTCGTCGGGGGAAAGCTGTTCGACATTCTTGCCCGCGCTGCGCAGCGCGCCAAGAATCTTTTCCGCCAGCGTGCCTCGCGTATAGTATGCGGCTACGTCCTGCTCGACGCCCATGGGCTTATCTCCGGAAAGAGTTGGAATTTGGCGCTATGGGAAATCATGGCACATGGGGGCGATGAACCGTCAAACGCTCGTTGACTGGATTTGGGTCGCGTTCTCACAAAGAGTAATAAGCCATTTAAATTTAATGAGTTCTCTGGCCGGGCTGACGTCTTACTTCAGGTCTGGGCTAACGAATCTCCCTTGATCCGCCGATTAGCGGGTATGAGGTATCGAGCGATCGCAGGGAGAAGCCAGCTTCGGTTGGGTATGGGCGTTTTCTGGCTTGCGGCCAGTGCGGTGTACGGCCAAGTGACGGTGTCGCCGGCGAGCGTGAACTTCACGTATGTGCAGGGCGCAAAAATGCCCGTGGCGCAGAAAATTGCGGTCAAGACGGCTGCCGGGACGCCGGCCTATACGACTTCGATTGCACCGACCGGCGCTACGATCGGCACGGCTGCAGCGGCGTGGTGGCTCATTACCACGCCGGATGTGGGCACGCTGCCCGCCAACGTGAATCTCCAGGTGAATCCCACTGGGCTGGAGGCGGGTACGTACACCGCGGCCGTGACCTTCACCGCGGTGGGAGTGGCCGCACCCGGCACTGTCAATGTCACGCTGCTGGTGACGGCGCCTCCACCGACTCTGACTGCGAGCGCGGCGTCGCTGACCTTTACGACTGTCTTGGCAACCCCGCCGGCTTTGCCACCGGCGGTGCTCCCGCAGACGGTCCAGTTGAACACGTCGAGCAGCCCGATCCCATTCACGGTATCGGCCGACAAGAAGTGGGTGACCATTGCGCCGGCCAGCGGCCTGGTGCTTCCCGGGGTTCCGGTTACCCTTACCGTGACGGCGGATCCCGCCACCCTGGCACCCGCGGCTCAGACCTCTCCCTACAAAGCGAAGATCACGATTACGCCGACTGGAGCGTCGAACAAGACGCTGGTTATTCCCGTAACATTTGCGGTCCTATACCAGACCCCGACCGTGACCGGCATCTGGCCCCCCGGCGGCGCGGTGGGTGGACCGGACACGGTAGTTACGATCTATGGAACGAGCTTCTGCGCCGCGACCATCGCGAAAATATCCACCGGCGGGACTCCGGTGTCACTGAAAACCACCTATCTGAATCCCGATGTCCTGAGCGTCGTAATCCCGGCCAAGCAACTCGTGGCCGGGGCGGCTCTGACCATCTATGCGTCCAACCCCGCGCCGGGAGGGGATTCGCCTGGCAACGTGACCTTTGGTTTCGGGCAGAGTGTGGATGCTGCCGTGAATGCCGCCAGCTACCTTTCCGGAGGATCGCCCGGGGCCCTCGTCACGCTGTTCGGCACGAATATCGGGCCTCCCATAGCGGCGACACTCACGGAAGGCGTGCCTGACTACGTGGATAAAAGCCTGGGCGGCTTCACCGTGACGGTGGACGGCACTTCGGCGGCGATGGTTTATGCCAGCCAGAATCAGATCTCGGTACAGGTTCCGTATGAAGTGGATACCACCTGCACGCCCTCCTGCACCAAAGCGATCGTGGTGTCGAACGGAAGCGTCACTGCAAACGGCACTATAGATATCAATCCGACAGCACCCGGAATCTTCACCGTGAACAACTCCGGTACCGGCCAAGCTGCGGCGTACAACCAGGATTGGTCCCTGAACTCCAGCGGGAATCCCGAGAAAATCGGGAGCGTCGTGCAGCTCTACCTGACCGGTGAGGGAGTCTACACAAACACGCCGGCGTCTCCTCCTGGACCGGATGGGTACGTCATTCCGACAGGCAGTGTCCCGCTGCCGGCATCGGGAGTCTGCCCGGCAGGGTCGGTGTGTATGCCGGCCTTGGCGGCAGCACCGGTCAGCGTTACGCTGGGGCCACTCGCCTCGGCTCCTGCAGGAACAGCCCCGTTTGCGGTACCGGCGGCGAACATTCAATATGCCGGACCCTTCGTTGGCGGGATGCTCGGAGTAATGCAACTGAACTTGCAGATACCGGCTGGAAGTCCCACCGGCACTGCTGTTCCCATCCAAGTCACGATCGGCGGGGTTGCGACGCAGCCTGGAGTGACCATCGCAACCAAACCGTAAGCCGGAACACTTCGGCGGCTGGAAGAGGAGTCCCTCCCTGATATACTGAAAGTGTCGCTTTATGAACAGCCGTCTGAAGTTCCTGGTCATCATTAGTTCCACTTTCGTGGTGCTCCTGCTTTTGCTGGGCACCGTTCTGGGTAAGGGCACCGCGCCCGACAGCCCGTACCGGCACCTCGCCGTTTACACCGAAGTCCTGTCGCGGATCAAGAGTGAGTACGTCGAGGAACCGGATCTGAAGAGCGTGACGCTAGGGGCTTTGAACGGCCTGCTGGAATCAATTGACCCGTTCGCCAGCTATCTCAACGCCGATCAGTACAAGGAGTATCTGAAACACAGCGATGCTAAAGGCGACGTTGGCTTGATTCTCTCCAAGCGCTTCGGATATATCGGCGTGGTCAGCGCGGTTCCGGGTTCGCCTGCGGCCAAGGCCGGCCTGACCACCGGCGATATTATCGAGACCATTAACGGCGTAGCGACCCGCGACATGCCGCTGGCCTACACTTACCTGCTGCTGCACGGCAATCCCGGAACCACGGTGGATGTGACGGTGCTCCGGCGGCAGCCTGAGCCGCAGAAGATGACGCTGACTCGCGCGGTGCCGAGTCCGCCGCCGGTCATCGCGAAAATCATGCAGAACGAGGTCGGCTACATCCGTCCTGAAATTCTGAGCGCGTCGCGGGTGCAAACCGTCGCGGCAGATTTGCGCGATCTGCAGAACAAAGGCGCCAAGCGGCTGGTGCTGGACTTGCGCCAGTGTGCAGTGGGCGATCCGGAAGATGGGATTGCGCTGGCAGACCTGTTTCTCGACAGCGGCGTGGTTACCTATCTGCAAGGCCAGCGTGTTGCGCGGCAGGATTTCAATGCAGATGCCTCCAAGGTCGTCTGGAAGCTGCCGGTGGTGGTGCTGACCAACCGTGGAACAGCGGATGGCGCCGAGGTGGCCGCCGCGGCCCTGGAAGACAACAACCGGGCAAAGGTGGTGGGTGAGCGAACCTATGGGGACGCCTCCCTGCGGCGCGCGCTCACCATGGACGACGGAAGCGCGATCATTCTTTCGGTCGCGAAGTATTATTCGCCGAGCGGCAAAGCTATTCAGGACACGGGTGTGACTCCGGGCGAGCTGGTGCAGGAACCCGAGCCTCAGCCTGAGACGGACGATGACGGCGAGGCCGTGCATCCGGAAACGACGGAGCCGGAACACAACGCCGGTGAAGACGTGATCCTGAAGCGGGCGATCGACCTCCTCAACAAATAGCCTCACGCGCGACCTCCGCGGAAGCTAACCGAAGCCATTAACCGTTAGTTAACCCTCTGTGCGGGGCTGGTGACAACCTGTCACAGAGCCTGCCGGAGGGCCTTGCCCGCTGCTCCAGAAGGCTCCTGTTTTCAGTCACCCGAATTTTCACGGAAATGGACCGGGGATTGCCTGCCAGAAGCTGAACATGGTCCGGCTCGTGCCATTCAACTTGGTTTCGCGTGCCGTTTCGTTTCCGCGGGCGTTCGTGATGTTGCTGGTTCAAGTTCCCGCGCCAGTTCCGAAGCTGCCCCAGGCAGCGGTCCTTCTCCCGGGACCGTCCGCACTTCCATCCAGGGCACGGTGTCGCTGGTCACCCACGCTGCGATGGCCTGGGGCGCTTCGGTTTTTTTCCGGAACCACCCGGAACTGGGATCTGCTGCCGACCTGGTGCGGCCCGGAGGAGTATTAACCCATGCCGGTGAAAGCGAAACTGTTTATTGCGCTCGCCATTATTCCCGGCCTGGTCATGCTAGCGCTGGGAGTCTCGCACTGGGAATCAGCCGATCCGGTGCGGTTCACGATTTACCTCTTACTTTCTTTGGTCGCTTCCACGCTTAAAGTGCGGCTGCCTGGTATCACGGGAAGCGTCTCGCTGAACTTTTTGTTCATCCTCATCGGCCTGTCACAACTGAGTTTCTCGGAGACGCTGGCGCTGGGAGCGATTGCCACGGTGATGCAGTGCGTTTGGAAGAACGGGGCGCGGCCCTGCATCCCTCAGGTGATGTTCAATGTTGCGGCGCTGACGATGGCGATCACCACCGCGAACTTCATGTATCATCTGCCGCAAATCCAGCAGATGAACGGGCGAATGCCGGTGCTGCTGGCGCTGGCGGCGTGTTTCTTTTTCCTCACCAACACGGTCCTGGTGGCCACGGTGCTGTCGCTGGTGGAAACGAGGCCATTCATGCGTGTCTGGCACCAATGCTACTACTGGTCGTTCCCTTACTACCTTATCGGAGTTGGCATCGCGAGCCTGGTCAGTTATTCCAGCCAGTATGTGGGCTGGCGGACTTCGCTGCTGATTCTGCCCATCATGTATCTGATCCACCTGCATCACCGGCTCTCGGTAGAGCGGCATACAGCGGAAGACCGTATCAAGCGGTAGCCGCACGCGCCTTCACTCGCTTTCATCACTTCATTCGTTCCACCAGCCGTTGTGTTATGCTCGACGCGAGTTTTTATGCAGAGAAGAAATTTTCTTCACGCGATCGCTGCGAGTCCGGTCCTGATGAAGCCTGCCACTGCGCGGAGCGCCGCGGCTACGCCCGCCAAAGCGCTGATGAAGGCCGGCACGCAACACGATTCCACCGATGATGTTCTGCGCGTCCTGGCGGCCTTCGGAGTGGAGCACATCTGCAGCACGCTGCCTTCCAGGAAGCTTGACGAGCACTGGTCGATCGAAGGGTTGGCGCGTTTGCGGGAGCGCGTGGAGTCGCACGGAATCAAGCTCGACATGGTTCCGCTTCCGATGAGTTCGAACTACATCACCAGTATGGAAACGCCGGGGATCATGCTGGGCAAAAGTCCGGAGCGCGACCGCGAGATCGACGGTATCTGCCAGATAATTCGAAATGCGGCGGGCGCCGGAATTCCGGCCGTCAAATACAATCTGAGCATTCTGGGAGTGGTCCGCACGGAACCCACACGCGGCCGCGGGGGCTGCCAGTACAGCACGTTCGTTTACGATCGGGCGCGGCAAGAACCTCCGCTCACCGAGGCGGGCCCGGTCAGCGAAGATGCCTACTGGGAGCGCATCACGTATTTCCTGGAACGCGTGGTCCCGGTCGCCGAAGAGTACCAGGTCAAGATCGCCTGCCATCCGCACGACCCCGGGATGCCGGGCGACAAAGGTTTCCGCGGTGTTCATACCGTGCTGGGAAGCGTGGCTGGCTTGAAGAGGTTCATAGAAATCAAAGCGAGCCCGTATCACGGGTTGAACTTTTGCCAGGGTACGGTTTCTGAAATGCTCCAAGATCCCGGGCGCGAGATCTTCGACGTGATTCGCTATTTCGGCACGCGGCGCAAAATCTTCAACGTGCATTTTCGAAATATTCGGGGCCGGTTTTTGAACTTTCAGGAAACGTTTCCGGACGATGGTGACGTGAACATGATCGCGGCCATGCGGGTGTACAAAGAAGTCGGGTACGACGGGATGATCATGCCCGATCATGTTCCGAAAATCGCGGGCGACACCGGCGGGCACCAGGCGTTCGCTTTCGCGTTCGGCTACATCCAGGCTTTGATTCAGTTAGTAAGACTAGAGGCTTAACCCGGTTCAGGCGACGAGCAACGCCAGCCTGCCCAGCCGGTCAAGGTTCGTCTCCAGACTCTCTGCGGTAATTTCGCCTGAATTCGCGCGTTGACGAAGTTCCAACAGCAGCTGCTCAAAGTCGCGGGTCCCGTCCAGCATCCTCAACAGTTGCCGCGCCGCCTCGTCTTCCACTTCCACCGAGGAGTGGCGCAGACTGGTTACGGTCGAGCCGCGTTCCACCTGTGCGCGGGCCAAAGCGCTCGAAACGGGCCGCGCAGAGGGCTCCGTTACGAACACCGGCGCATGCACATGCAGCTCCAGAAAATTAGCCGCGTAAAGTTTCACCACCATGTCCGAGAGCCAGGTGGCATCTTCTTCGAGCGGAGCGCCGGCCGATGTGTCACGCCGGGAAAGGGCCCGTGCTGTCCGCAGAAGCTCAGAAAACGGCAGAGCCTGCGGCCATACCCGGCCCAGATGCATCATGGCAGCCTTGGCCAGCGGGTGATTGGTGGACATGGATCCGCCGTTCGGGTAGTTGAACTGCAGGGCGGATGTCGATGTCAAGTCCGGTTCGGGCAGCGCAGGCCGCGCATCAGACGCTGCAAACATCCGGGCGACACACGCCGGGCGAAGCCTGCGGTCCAGCGCGCCTTCGGAACGGCACAACAGGGTTTGCCGGAAGTTCCGCAGTTTCAGGAAATCCAGGTACTGTTCGCGCGCCAGTTCGTCACCACCGCTGAAGGTGCGGATCTTCTCGGCAACCTGCGGTCCGAAGGCGTCAGTCTGCATGCTCAGGAGCTGCGCCTCAGAGAGAAACTGAAGGCCATAGCGCCCGGCCTGTTCCACGAATTCGTAAAAATAGAAACGGTGGTTATGCTCACTGAGCTCGTCGTGGTAGAAAAATTCGGGCTTGCGTTCGAGCAACAACTTCAATTCCTGCCGCAGCAGAGCGCCGTGGACATCTTGATCGGGGTGCGCTTCCACCAGAAACTCGAGAAGCTCGCGCGACCGGCGCAGGCGCTCTTGGGGGCTAGCGACATTTCGAACGTGAAACTGCATCATCTCGCGGATAGTGTCCAGGAGATGTCCGCCTGGATACGTGTTGTAGCTGACGAATGCAATACCTTGAGCCGCAAGGTGGGACTTACAAATGTCGAGAATCTTTTCGCGAACCTGTGGCGGGACCCAAGAATACAAGCCGTGCGCAATGATGTAGTCAAACTCTCCAAAACGAGGGTCGAAATCCATCAGATCCAGATGATGCAACTCGACGTTGTCGAGCTGGAGCCCGGCGATCAGTTCCTGGCCGCGAACGATGGCGGATTCGGCAAGGTCGACGCCAGTGAAGCGGCTATCTGGCAGTCCAAACGCCATGGGGATGATGTTTCCGCCGTCGCCGCAACCGAGTTCGAGAACCCGGCAGCGCTCAACCGAAGCGGGCGTCATGCCGAACAGGATCGCCATGGTCGCCAGGCGGTCGGGATGCGTTTGCGAATAGGGAGAGCCGGGGTAGGGAATCTCGTCGTAAGACGTTGGCATCGACTTTGCTGATCGACGCGGCTATGCCGGACGGATGACCTTTCCTTGCCGCATCGCGAGGTTCGCCAGATGCGAGGTGCGAGCCGCCTCGACACCAGCCCGTACGTGAGCGTTCGGCAAGGCGCGGCTGCGGATGCATTCCAGCCAGTTTTGCAGGTTGGTTCGTGTGCCGTCGTCCGTACTTTTCATGACCATATCGGGATCCGGCAATTCACGGTCATTGCGATGCTCGTT
>Ga0335077_10014059_pt1 | contig 10011 bp, 8 predicted proteins | sample Lox_Sample_31_FD_207151 | JGI IMG/M metagenome (GOLD analysis project Ga0335077, IMG submission 207151) | Soil microbial communities from Loxahatchee National Wildlife Refuge, Florida, United States - Lox_Sample_3.1 | ecosystem: Environmental > Terrestrial > Soil > Wetlands | place: USA: Florida...
GATGGTGAACGACAAGGTGTGGGAGGTGAAGCTGCGCCAGGGCGTGAAGTTCCACAACGGGGAGCCCTTCGACGCCAGCGCCGTCAAGTTCTCGTTCGAGCGCATCAACCGCGCGGACTTCAAGTCCCCGCAGAAGGGCTGGTTCGGCACGATCGAGCGAGTGGAGGTCGTGGATCCCTCGACGGTGCGGTTTCACACCAAGGTGCCCGATCCGGCGATGCCCGCCCGCATGAGCCTCATGTACCAGCTGCCACCCAAGTACGTGACGCAGGTGGGCGACGCGCAGGCCAACCTGAAGCCGGTCGGCACGGGCCCCTTCAAGTTCGTGGAGTGGCTGAAGAACGATCGGATCGTGGTGGAGGCCAACGACGCGCACTGGAGCGGGAAGCCTGCGGTGCACCGGGCGACGTGGCGTCCCATCCCAGAGCTGGGCGCGCGGATCGCCGCGCTTCAGACGGGCCAGGCCGATCTGATCGTCAACGTGCCGCCGGACCAGATCCAGGCGCTCTCGGCCAGCAAGAACCTGCGCATCGAGAAGGTGCCGAGCTGTCGGATCGTCTCCTTCGCCATCGCCCAGATCAAGGGCGGCCCGATCGCCGACCGCCGCGTGCGGCAGGCGTTGAACTACGCGGTCGACATGCAAGGGATCCTCGACGCCGTGCTTCTCGGGAACGGCAAGCGCATCAATTCCTGGATGCCGCCCAACGTGTGGGGCTATGACCCGAGCATTCCGTTCTACGAGTACAACCCGAAGAAGGCCAAGGAGCTGCTCGCGGAGGCGGGACAGTCGAACGTCACGCTGACCTTGCAGGCCCCGAACGGACGCTGGGCGATGGACAAGGACATCGCCCAGGCGGTGGCGGGCCAGCTCACCGAGAACGGCATCAAGACCAACATCAAGATCATCGGTGAGTGGGGCGCCTACGTCCGGACCATTCTCGATCACAAGACCGAGGACATCGCCATGAGCGGGTGGTGCCTGCCGAGCCTCGAGCCCGACCACTGGGTCACCCCGAACCTCCACACTGGGGAGGCGGTCTCCCAGTACTCGAACCCCGAGGTCGACAAGCTCATGGAGCAGGCTCGCTCCGAGATGAACGTGGAGAAGCGCAAACAGCTCTACAGCCAGCTCCTGCGCGTGATCCGCGACGAGGCGCCGTACATCTTCGGGTACCAGCAGATGGACATCTACGGCGTCAACAGCCGTCTCAAGTGGACGCCGCGCGGCGACGAGACGATCCGGCTGACCGAGATCAGTTTCTGAGCGGAGCGGGACCCGGTAGAACCGGCGCATAGGGTTGCGAGGTAGCGTGTTCCGGGGAGAGTCCCCCCCAGTCCCGCCCGGCGCCTCATCGACGACCGAAGAGGCGCGCCGGTAGTGCTCGGCTACGTCCTGCGACGGCTGCTGCAAAGTCTTCTCGTCCTCCTCGGCGTCTCGGTGATCGTCTTCGGCCTCCTGCATCTCACCGGGGACCCGACGCGCCTGCTCCTGCCGCTCGAGGCGCGCGAGGAGGACGTGCGGCAGCTTCGCGCCCTCCTCGGCCTGGACGACCCGCTCTGGCTCCAGTACCTGCGCTTCCTGTCGCGGGCCGTCCGCGGTGACTTCGGGCTCTCGTTCAAGCATCAGATCCCCGCGCTCACGCTGATCTTCCAGACGCTCCCGGCGACGCTCGAGCTGACGGCGGCTGGCCTCGGACTCGCCCTACTGGTGGCCGTGCCCGCGGGAATCCTGGCCGCGCTCCGCCGGAACTCCGTGCTCGACGCCTTGTGCTCGGTGGGCGTCCTGCTGGGCCAGGCGATGCCCGTGTACTGGCTGGGGCTGCTCTTGATCATGGTCTTCGCGGTCGGGCTCCACTGGTTCCCCGCCGCCGGCCGCGACGGCCTCGCCTCGCTCGTGCTGCCCGCCACCGCCCTCGGGGCGTTCTCGATGGCGCGCATCGCGCGCATGGCGCGGTCGGGAATGCTCGAGGTGCTCGCGCAGGACTACGTGCGCACCGCCCGCGCCGCCGGGCTCCGCGCCTTCGTCGTGACGTACAAGTACGCGCTCAAGAATGCCGCCATCCCACTCGTCACCATCGTCGGCCTGGAGTTCGGCATCCTGCTGGGTGGCGCGGTGATCACCGAGACGATCTTCGCCTGGCCGGGGGTCGGCCGCCTCGCCGTGGACGCGATCTTCAGCCGCGACTACCCGCTCGTGCAGGCCATCGTCGCGATGCTGGCGACGCTCTTCGTGCTGATCAACCTCGTCATGGACCTCGTCTACACGTATCTCGATCCCCGCATCGTCTTCGCGCGGAGCTCGCGGTGAACGAGGTCGCCGAGGCGGCTGTCGTCGTGGCGGCCCGGCCGAGAGCGGGCACCCGGCGCCGCCCGAGCTTTCGCGCGATCTTCGGCCTGGCGGTGCTGGTCAGCATGGGGGCGGCGGCGATCCTGGCGCCGCAGATCGCGCCCTGGGACCCGACCCGGCAGATGCTGATGAAACGTCTCAGGCCGCCGATGTGGGAGGCGCGGGGCCTGCGCGAGCACCCGCTCGGCACCGATCACCTCGGACGCGACATCCTGAGCCGCATCCTCTACGGCGGCCGCATCTCGCTCGGTGTGGGCCTCTCGGCGGTGACGCTCGCCTGTCTGATCGGCGTCACGCTCGGCCTCCTGGCGGGCTTTTACGGGGGCCGCACGGACGCCCTCATCATGCGGGTGGTGGACGTGTTTCTCTCGATCCCGTACATCCTGCTCGCGATGGGGGTCGTCTTCGCGCTGGGCGCCAGCCTCGTGAACGTGATCCTGGTGATGGCCGTGACGCGCTGGGTGCAATTCGCGCGGGTCGTGCGCGCCGACGTGCTGTCGATCCGCGAGCGCGAGTTCGTGAGCGGCGCCCGCGCGCGCGGCAACCGGTCGCTGCGCCTGCTGCTTCGTCACATCCTGCCGAACGCGCTGACCCCGATCATCGTGGTGGCGACGCTCGAGCTGGCTTTCATGATCATCTACGAGTCCGCCCTGTCCTTCCTCGGACTCGGCGTGCAACCGCCGACGCCCACCTGGGGCTGGATGCTCTCCGACGGACGCAACTACATCGCCACCGCCTGGTGGCTGGCCACATTTCCTGGTCTGGCCATCATGCTGACCGTGCTCGCCGTCAACCTGCTCGGCGACTGGCTGCGCGACACGCTCGATCCGCGCTTGAAGGTGTGAGAGGCTCGGCCGATTCCACACGCATCCTGGTGCGAGCCGCCTTGCGCGCAGCGGTACGTGAGTAGCGCGCCGAGCGTAGGGCAAGCGGTCCGCTTGCGCTCCACGCGGCGCGGTTCCGTTCGACCGCATGACCCTTCCCTCTGACGCCGTGTTGCGTCGAGCCACCGTGGCCGACATCCCTGGGATCTCGGTCGTGCGCTACGCGGTGACCGAGAACACCTTGACGCCGGGCCGCATCTCGGACGACGAGGTGCGCCGAGCGCTCGAGGAGACCGGTCGTGGCTTCATCGTCGAGGAGAACCATCAAATTCAAGCCTTCGCGATTGGTATCGCCGAAAGCGGCAACGTGTGGGCATTGTTCGTTCATCCTCGAGCGCAGGGCCGTGGTCTCGGAAGCGCGCTCCATGATGCCATGCTCTCCTGGTTCCGGGCCCAGCCCGTTCCACGTCTTTGGCTGACGACCGGAGCTTCTACAGCGGCACGAGGCTTCTACGAACGAAGGGGCTGGTCGTGCGTAGGGGCCGGGGAGCCAGGCGAGGTCCGGTACGAGCGGGAGAATGCTGTCTAGCCAAGCGTTCTTCCCGACGCCGAGACCTGCTCGTCGCGCTCGGTACGTGTTGGGTTCCCTGCGCTAGGCGCGCCGGCCGGGTACACGGCGGCGTGTGGCGTTCAATCCTGCTGATTCGGCCGATGACCGGGCTCTTCACCCTCCTGAGCGTCGCCCTCTTCGCCATGGCGGTGGCCGCCCACGCGGAGGATTCGAGCTCGCGCCGGCGCATCGCGTTCCTCGGGGCCGAGTCTCCGTCGACGAACCCGCACTTCCTCGACGCGTTGCGCCAGGGCAAGTCATCCAGTAGACGACGGCCCGAGCGCGCGGGAATGCGTCAGGGGCGCTTGAGGCGCACGTCCTCCAGCGGCCCGGAGTACGCGAAGCTCCGGATCAGGTTGATCCCCGGCTCCTCGACGCGTGGGCTGACCCCCCAGATGAACGCCAGCTCGTAGATCGGGATCTGGATCTCCCGATCGTGGAGGATGCCCTGGATCTGATGGAGCAGCGCCTCGCGCTTCTTCGTGTCCGTCTCTCGCGCCTGGCGCTGGAACAGGTCCTCGACCTCGGGAATCACACCGGCGGTGTAGACGCCGTTCTTGCTGACGTAGGCCTCGAGCCGGGTGGCCGCGTTGCCGCCCGCGCCCGTGATGCCGACGATCACGTTCTTCAGCTTCTTCTCACGCCATGCCGTGGTCATGGCCGCGCGCTCCATGGTCCGGATCTTGGTCCGGATGCCCACGTTCTGCAGGTAGCCGGCCATCGCCTCGCCCATCGAGAAGTACGGGGGCCATGGATAGAGATCGCCGGCGTCGAAGCCATTGGGGAAGCCCGCCTCGGCGAGCAGACGCTTGGCCCGCGCCGGGTCGTAGGGATCCGGTTCGAAGAAGCGCGAGAACTGCAGCACGCGTGGGATCAGCGAGCCCGTGGGGAACGAGAAGCCGAGCGTCTCGGCCTGGTTCAGCGCCTGCCGGTCGATGGCCAGGCTCGCCGCCTGCCGTACACGGATGTCGTGCCACGGTGATTTCGGATCCCACTGATCGGGCAGGTCGAGCCAGAAGGTGCCCTGAGATTCCTTGGGGGCAACGAGCCTGAAGCCCGGTGTCTTCTGGATGTCCTCCGCGACTGGTCCGGTCAGCAGATACGCGATATCCACCTCGCCCTTCTTGAGCGCGGCCGCGCGGGTGGTCTCGTCCGTCATGCTGCGCAGGACCAGCCGTTTCACATTCGGAACCTTGCGCCAGTAACCGTCCCAGGCCTCCATCACCAGCTCCACGCCGGGATTGAAGCTCACGAACTTGTACGGCCCGGCGCCGATCGGCGCCCGCTTGAAGCCGTCCTCGCCCACCTTTTCGACGTAGGCCTTCGGCACGACCCAGCTGGCGCCGGTGGCCGAGGTCCCGTAGAACGTCATGAAATCTGGCCAGGGCTCCTTGAGCACGAAGCGGATCCTGCTGGCATCCACGATCTGCACGTCCTTGACGCGGTCCTTGAGGAGCTTCGCGCCGGCGCCCTTGTAGCGCTCGAAGGAAAACTTCACATCGGCGGGCGTCACCGGGTCGCCGTTGTGGAACCGGACGCCCTTGCGCAGGACGAACTCGTAGGTGAGCCCGTCCTTCGACTCCGTCCACGACTCTGCGAGGCTCGGCGTGTTGAGGCCAGCCGGCATGGGCTTCACCATGGCGTCGTGCAGCGCGTACAAGACCATGAACGGGGTGATGATGCCTTCCGTCTCCGCGGGATCGAGCCACCGGGAAGCCAGCGTGATGTGCACGCCCCAGGTCATGGTGCCTTCGGGTGCGGCGCTCGCCGGGCGGACAGCTCCGAGCGCGAGAACGGCGGCCAGGAGTGCGAGGACGGTGCGCGATGAGATGACTCTCATGGGCCTCCCCTCTAAGAGTGGAACGGGCACTGCCAGAGACTCGCGACGAACGTCGGGGCTACACCGGGGCGCCAATCATGGCATCACGCCGCGCCCGACGCAACACTTCCTGGCGCAAGGTGGTGTCTCAGTTTGACCGTAGCCATCGAGGTCTGGCGTGATGGGAGCGCCTGGCGTCCCCTCGTGACGGGTGAGGACGGGGAGGAGAGCGACCGGGGGATCAATTTCATCACCACGGCCAGCGCGGCTTCCTCTGCGCAGTCCGAGTGGTGCGTGACCTGGCTCGGACGTGCGGCCCGGAGCCGCGGCATCGAGGCGCGCTTCCACGCCACCACGCTGGACGGCACCGGCCTCTACGCCCCGGTCTCTACGCCCCGCTCCGCAGAGGACACAGGAGTGACGGGACTCCCTGAAGTGACGCGCTGAGCCGCGCGAGCCGCGGCGCGTCATTTCCCACCCCGACTAGTTATTTTTCTGCACAACATGTGCACTTGTCTTGACAGAGTAAGTGTCCCGAGGTACGGTCGCCGTCACCATGGTCGCGGCTCGTCGGCGTGGCCAAGCCTCCCAGGCACTCACATTACTGGTACGCCGCTGGCCCGGACGTCTCTTCCTGCCTGGTGTCTCGATCATCTTGATCGGGATCGTGCCGCTGGCCGCGGCGAGCCCGCCCGACCCCCTGTGGGTGCCGGGATGGTATGACGCCGCAGACTTCGATGACGTGGTCGTCACGGTCGTCTCGGCGACAGGTGCCGTGGAGCACGCGCCGCCCATTCTGGCGAAGCCCGATGACGTCGTCACCCCAACAATCTGTCGGGCCAACGCCGGAGCGATTCTAGCGGTTGCACTCTCGACGACGCGCCCTCGCGCCCCTCCCGTCTGAAGCCTCGGCTCCGCACGTCCCAAAGTCACTCGAGGATATTCTCAACGGCTAGCGGCGGGGGGGGGACCCTCCGCCCATGCGCGACCGAAGCCGTTGAGGCCACGAAGTCACAGCAAAGGAGCGTGCCATGCGCAAGCCGGTTCTCCTCGTGGTCTTGATCGTGATGAGCACCGTCGCCGCGGGCGTCGGATCGAGCAGTGCGGGCGACTTCGGCGACAACAGTGGCGGCGCGGTCAAGCTTCTCACGACCGTTCCAGTCCCCACATCGCTGAGCCCGCTGCGGGCCTTCGACATCAGCTGGATCGACCCCGTCACGCAACGCTACTACCTCTCCGATCGGTCCAATGCGAGCGTCGATGTCGTGGACGCGAAGACGAACACCTTCCTTGGGCAGATCAAGGCAAGTCCGCCGTTCGCCGGCGTCGTCCTCCAGCCGAACCCCAGCGGCCCGGGCTTTGTGGCGGATAACAACCGTTCGGGTCCCAACGGCGTCGCGTCATTCGGACGTTGGCTGTTCGTTTCGGACGCGCCCAGCCGCGTTGTCTCATTCGATCTCAGCACGAACCCGCCCACGCAAGTCAGTGACGTCTCGACCGGCGGAGCCGACAGTTTTCGCGCCGATGAGCTTGCCTATGATCCCAAGGACGGCGTGCTCCTGGTCGTGAACAACGCTGACTCCCCGCCCTTCGCGACCCTCATCACCGTGGACAAGCAAACCGGGAAGCTCACGGTCGGACCCCGCGTCACCTTCGACAAGGCGCATGTCGGCTTCGATGCGACCAACGGCGCCGAGCAACCCGCGTGGGATCCCTCGACCGGCAAGTTCTATCAGTCGATTCCCGAAGTGAATGGGCCGGGAGACGGCACGGGCGCCAATGGCGGGGTGGCCCGAATCAACCCGCACACGGGTGCGCTCGAGGTGCTCTTTCCGGTTTCACTGTGCCAGCCCGCAGGACTCACCGTGGGTCCGCACGACGACCTGCTCCTCGGGTGTAGCGTCGTCTTTGACACGGCCGGTCAAGCCTGGACCGCGACAGATTCGAACACGGCGGCGCCCATCTCCGTGATCATGGACGCCAAGACGGGCAAGATCGACAGGAACGTCGCGGGCGTTTCTGGCAACGACGAGGTCTGGTTCAACCGAGGTGACGGTCGATACTACCTTGCTGCCCGCAACAACCCCACGGGCCCCGTGCTCGGCGTGATCGACGCGGACCGGCAGAGCCTGGTCCAGCTGGTGCCCACGATCAATACCGCCGGCAAGCCGACCGCGAGTCCAGTGGTCGTCTCAGGGAGCTCGCACTCGGTCGCGGTCGATCCGCAGAACAATCATGCGTTCGTGCCCTTGCCCGCCAACAATGTCTTTCCCGATTGCCTGAACGGCTGTTTCGGAGTCTTCGGGACACCTGACGGGGACGATCACGACTGAGATCGTCGTCGCGGTGTGAGCTCGCCTCCATCGCGAGGCGGCCCAGGCCAGGGCCGCCTCGCGACTACGGCGATCTGACTCACTTCGAATCGAGCCTCGCGCCGCGGCTTCGAGTCCGCCTCGCGCGATGGGCGTGACGAACGGTGAGATGCTCATCGCAAGAGTCCGGACCCGCTCCCGCCGCGGCCGACGACGGTGACGCTCGCGATCAAGCCGCGGCGGGAGTGAGCACGATGCTCCGTCGCGATGGCCGGAGCGGCAGCGCGAACAGGATCGCCAGGGCGGCTACGGCTGTCGCGGAGCCGAACAGCCACGCGTACGTTCCGAAATGATCGTGGAACCAGCCGCCCCCGTACGCGCCGAGTCCCATGCCGATCGCCTGGAGCATGAAGATCGCGCCGTACGCGGTGCCCATCGCTCGGGCGCCGAAGTACTCGCGGGTCAGCAGGGCGTACATCGGCATGACGCCGCCATACGACGCGCCGAACAGGATGGCCAGCGCGTAGAAGCCGCCGATGCTGTTGGTGAAGAGGTACAAGAAGATCGCGGGCGCCTGCAGGCCGAGCATCGCGATCAGGGTCGGCTTGCTTCCCCAGCGGTCGGCGATGAGGCCGGACAGCACGCGGCCGATCAGGGAAGCAAGACCGGACACGCCGAGGAGCGTTGCCGCGGCCATGCCGGGCACGCCTTGATCCATCGCGTGGGTGACCATGTGAAAGATCGGTCCGGAATGCGCGACGCAGCAGGTGAAATGCGTGATGGCGATGAGCCAGAACTGGGGCGACCGGAAGATTCCCGCCAGGGGAACGTCAGGGTCCGTGGCGCTGGCCGCTGCGCCCGGAGCGTCGCGAACGAGCAGCCCGAGCGGGATGATGACGAGCCACACGATGTCGCCGAGTATCAACATCGCTAGACGCCAGTCGTAGCTGCTGATCAGCCACCGGGTGAGCGGCGCGACCATGAAGGTGCCGAGTCCCGTCCCCGCCGACACGAGCGCGACGGCGAGGCCGCGGTTGGCGGTGAACCATCGGGTCGCCGTCGTCGTGAGCGGCGCGTAGAAGGCGCCCGCCGCCACTCCCACGACCCCCCCGAAGGCCACGTAAAGCTGCCACAACGAGGTGATTCGACTCGACGCGACCAGCCCCAACCCGAGCAACAGGCCGCCGGCGATCACGACGCGCCGGGCGCCCCAGCGATCGGAGAGCATGCCCCACATCAGCGATCCGGTTCCGTAGGCGACCCACATCCACAGCGCGACGGCCGAGATCGCGGCGCGACTCCAGGCCATCGACTCCTGCATCGGCCTGAGGAACACGGCGAGGGAGAACAGTGCGCCCACGCCGAATCCGACGATGACGATGGCGGCGATGATGATGATCCAGCGGGAGGCGTCACCGACCCGTGCGGTGGCGCTCATCTCCGGCAATGCTGCATGGGAGGCCGTGGGGGAAGAGCTCATAGCCTACACTGTGGCCCGCGAACGGTGGCGACGTCAACCATTCGTCGCCGGCTCGCGCTCACTCGCCTGCGGCCTCGACCGCGTCGTTCCGCCGGGCCGCGGCAAGGTCATCGGCCCGCCGCTCCGTCCAGTCGATTCCGTCGTAGGCTGAATCGACGTAGGAGCGCGCCAGGCGGAACTTACCGTTCGATTCGAGAGGCACGTCATGGGCGATCAGACGAACTTGGAGTTTGATACCGGGGCCGAGACAGGCGCGTGCCGCCTGTTCGAAGGTTTCCAGCTCGGCCGGTGTCGGGCTCGCCTGGGGGACCACCAGAACGACGACGCTGTCGGCACGCTCCTGCGCGATCTGAAACTGGCCGATCCAGCGAGCCGCGTGCCCGCGAACGACCGCTACCAGCTCGTAGGGGTGAAGGAGCCGCCCCCCCGCCAGCGGGAAGTAGTCGAGCATGCGACCTTGTACCGTGAGCAGCGTCGAGAACGGCGCGCCGCACGGACATGAGCACTCCCCTCTCGTCACGATGTCCCCCAGCCGGTATCGGATGAACGGCATGGCATGGGCGTGAAGCCCGGTGATCACCACCTCTCCGGTTTCCCCGGGCTTTGCGGGCTGTCCGTT
>Ga0335077_10014060_pt1 | contig 10011 bp, 6 predicted proteins | sample Lox_Sample_31_FD_207151 | JGI IMG/M metagenome (GOLD analysis project Ga0335077, IMG submission 207151) | Soil microbial communities from Loxahatchee National Wildlife Refuge, Florida, United States - Lox_Sample_3.1 | ecosystem: Environmental > Terrestrial > Soil > Wetlands | place: USA: Florida...
GATACATGGCCTTGGCTGAGGCGGGCGTGTCCCCCACCGCCGTGAGGCCTACCCGCCCGAACTCCGTCAGGCAGCTGATCATGTGAAACACGACTCCCCGCTGTCTGGCCGGGTCGAAATGCAGGCCGTGCCGCGCCACGATGTCGAACAGGTCATCGATGGTCAGCCCGCGGAGCATGGGCGATTCGAGATGATCTGTCGCAACGAGATGCTTCTCCCGGCTGCTGGGGGTGAAGAACAGCGCCGTTGCCGGGTCGTACTGGCCGTCGGTGAGGAACTGCAGGGTGAGGAAGGGGTGAGTGGTCCCGCCCTTCCGCAGATTCAGCTCAATCGCGTACGGCGTCCAGGAGCCCTCGCCCGAGCGCACCACGACAAAGTCGATCGCGAACCGGCCCAGCACGCCCTCGCGGGCCAGCCGCTCGCCGATGCGCTGCGCATCCGCGCTGATCTTCCTGGCGTACTCGAAATCTGCGGGAAACGAGCACCCCAGGTAGCTCTGCCCGCTCGGCCCGCCCAGCAGCTGGTCGTGGGTGGACAAGAGCTCCACCTCCCCAAAGGGGGTGACCCGCAGCTGGACACTCGGGCTGCGCAGCTCGACGCCGCTGATGCGCTCCTCGACGATGCCACCCCGCTCGGCGAGCTTGGTGGCGTAGGAGGTGAACGGGGTGCCTGGCAGCTCGAATGCCATTTCCCGGACGCGACGTGCGATTTCCTCCCTCTCCCCGGGCGACCCGGGCACGGTCAGGCTGTGGAGGTCGACCAGCGCGTTGCCCTCGCCGGACACGCCTTCGTTGAGTTTGACCATCGCCTCGGTGACATCGGGCCGCGCTGCCCGCAGGCGCATCAGCGCGTCGGTGACCTCCTCGACAGAGTGCAGGTTCTCAAAGCCCAGCGGGTGCCTGACCCCCAGGTCGGCGAAGAGCTCCCGGCATCCCGACTTGGTCCCCAGCGGAAAGAAACGGGGGTCGGCGCCATACATCGGGATGCCCAGCTCGATCGCGAGGTCCCGCTCGAGTGGAGTGGTGTTGTAGGGCACCAGATGGGACCGCAGGGGGTTCGGCACGAGCGACCGGATCAGGGACAGCAGGCGCGGGCGCTCCAGGAGCTTTTCACTGAGCGGCCGGGGCGACGCATCGCCGACCGAGATAAGGGACAGCCGTGCGCGGGCGTGGCTGGGTATCACCCCCGTGAGCAACGCGAGGTAGTACTCCACGATCTTGGGGGCGATCGGCATGGAGGTCACATAGATCATGCGCAGCCGGGGGTGCCGTAGGAGCAGCAGGAGAACAAGGAACCGCTCCTCGTACGCCTGCTGCAGGGAGCCGCTCCGCTCGCCAACGCGGTCCACGCTGACCGAGGGAATGACGACGACGGATTCCCCCTCCTCGTTCCGCCGCATGATCTCCCAGGCGCCGCGCATTCTCTCCTGGAGGCGGTCGAAGCGTTCGTTGCGTTCCTCGTCGCTGAGCTCTGCCAGCGTCGTCCCGCGCGCCGTCCCGGTAGTCATGGGGTGTCCCTGGCGGAGTCGAGCCCGGAGACCTCGAACGCGCGGACCGGCCGGGAGAAGCCGCGCAGCGTCAGCTCGCCGACGGGCCGGCTCACGACCAGATCCTCGGCTGCCGCATTCACGCGCTGGGTGACGAGGATCTGCCACGGGGCTGCCTCGGCACACAGGCGTGCTGCCAGGTTGGTCACGCTCCCGATGGAGGCGTAATCGAAGCGGCCGGCGAACCCTATCCGCCCGAGTGTGGCATAGCCCTGGGCGACGCCCACCCCGAAGGCCAGCTCATAGCCGCGCCGCTGCCAGCCGTCGGCCAGCTCCTGCACCCGCTGGCGCATCGCCAGCGCCATCCGGACAGACCGCAACGGCGCGTCGTCGCAGGGGAGGGGATCGTTGAAAAAGACCACAAGCCCATCGCCGGTGAACCGCTCCAGGGTCCCCTCAAACCGGGCAATGAGGTCGCCCAGGGCACCGTGGTATTCCCCGAGGATCTCCCAGACATCCTCGGGCTCGGCCGTTTCGGCGAAGGTGGTGAAGCCGCGCAAGTCGCAGCACACCACCGTGATCTCGCGGCGGTGCCCGCTGAGGAAAGACTCATCGCCCGAGCTGATGATCAGGTCAGCCAGCTGTGCCGGCAGGAAGCGGCGCAGCCGGCCCACGCGTTCCAGTTGCTCAATCTGGTCCTGGACGCGCTGCTCGAGCTCACGGTTCCAGCAGGCCAGTTCGGCGGCCTGCTGCTCGACCGTGTCGTGATACCGCTTGACCCGGACCAGCGAGCGCACCCGGGCCAGCAGCTCGGCCTGGTCGAAGGGCTTGTTGACGAAGTCGTCGGCACCGGCCTCGATGGCGCGGATCTTCTCCTCTCCCCCGCTGGCGGTGATCATGATCACCGGCAGGAAGGCCGTCCCGGGATCGTGGCGGATCCGGCGGCAGACCTCGTATCCGTCCATCCCGGGCATCAGGATGTCCAGCAGAACGACGTCTGGGTGCTCCTTGCTCAGCACGTCCAGCGCTTCCTCGCCAGAGGTCGCGGCGGCCACCTGGAATCCCTTCGGCGACAGCACCGCCTCAAGCAGGCGGACGTTCTGGGCCAGATCATCCACCACGAGTATGAGCGGGTCCGGATTCACTCAGTCCCCACCTCCCCACCTGAGAGGAACTTGCGGACCTGATCGGGAAAGGCGCGGACGCTGATCGGCTTCTCCACGTACCCGTCGAAGCCAGCGGCCAGGGCCCGTTCCCGGTCCTGCTTCATCGCCTGAGCCGTCACCGCGACCACGGGCACATCCGCTGTCCGCGGGCTCTCGCGCAGCTGGCGGAGAGCCTCCAGGCCATCGATGCCGGGCAGCTGGAGATCCATGAGAACCAGATCGGGCGGCTCGCTGACCGCCAAGGTGATGCCGTCCTCGGCCGTCCGGGCCGCGCGCACGTCGTAGCCTGCGTATTCAAGCACGTCGCGCAGCAGTTTGAGGTTCCGCTCGTTGTCCTCCACGACAAGGATTACCTGGGTCATCCCGGCTCCGGGGCCGAGGGCTGGCGACTCGCGCTCGCCCAGCGGAGAAGTCCCGCCAGGCCCGACAGGTCGAATTCCGTCTTGCGCGCCACATACGTGATACGCCCCTGCAGCCGCTCCTTGTCCTGCCGGGTCATTGACTTGGACGTCAGGATGACCACCGGGACGGTTTTCGTGCCGGGTTCTGCCCGCAGGGCCTCCACGACCTCGAAGCCATCCATGCCGGGCATGAGCAGGTCCAGCAGGACGACAGCGGGCTGCTGGACCCGGATCAGTGCCAGCCCCTCCTGGCCGGTGGGCGCACCGAGCACCGTCCATCCCTCGGGCTCGAGATTTGCCCGGACCAGCTCTATGGCCAGGGGATCGTCGTCGATCGCCACCACCGTGTGCTTCCGCTCAGGCATGGCCGCTGCGCGGTAGACGGCGGCCAGCAGCTGCTCCTTGCCCACCGGCTTGACGAGGTATTCGGCGGCCCCCAGCGCGAAGCCGCGGCCACGCTCGTCGAGCATCGACACCACGATCACCGGTATCGGTGCCGTCCGCGGGTCTGCCTTGAGCTGGGCCAGAACCTCCCAGCCGTCCATCCCGGGCAGGAGGATGTCGAGGACAACGCCTGCGGGACTCAGCCGGCGCACCGTATCCAGGCCCTCTTCGCCGTCCCGGGCGCCGACGACGCGGACACCCGCCGCCTCGAGATAGGCCCGCAGCAGATCGAAGGACCGCCGGTCGTCTTCCACGACCACGACGGTGGGCCCCGGGCCCGTGGCCGGCCCCGCGGTGAGACCTGTGTCCATCCCGGCGAGCGGAGCCGGCGTCAGCACCGGCTCCTCGGGTCCGGCCGGCAGCGTGAACCCGAACTTGCTGCCCTTGCCGACTTCACTTTCGACCCAGATCGTGCCCCCATGCAGCTCGACGATCCGCTTGGTCAGGGTGAGCCCGAGCCCGGTGCCCTCCGCCTGCCCGGCGGGCCGGGTTCCCTGCTGGAAAGAGTCGAAGATGCGCTGGTGGTCCTCAGCCGCCACGCCCAGTCCCGTATCGGCCACGGTCACGACGAGGTCCTGGCCCCGTAGGGAGGCGCGGACGTCTACGCGCCCGCCGTCAGGGGTGAACTTCACCGCGTTGGACAGCAGATTGAGCACGACCTGCCGGAAGCGCAGGCGGTCGGCGTCCAGCACGCCGACTTCGGGGTCGATCTGGAGGTTCAGCAGGACTCTTTGCTTGAGCGCTCGCTCGCGTACCAGCGAGAGGCAATACTCCAGCGATTTGCCGACGGCGAATTCCGAGCGGTTCAGGGCCATCTGGCCGGCCTCGATCTTCGACAGGTCGAGAATGTCGTTCAGCAGTTCGAGCAAATGCTTGCCAGAGCTCCAGATGTCGCGCAGGTATTCGTCCTGGCGCTCGTTGAGCTCGCCGAACATGCGCTCCAGGAGCACTTCAGAAAAACCGATGATGGCGTTCAGAGGTGTACGCAGCTCATGGGACATGCTCGCCAGGAACTCCGACTTGTGCCGGCTCGCGACCTCGAGTGCGGCGCTCTGCCGCTCCAGCCGCCGGAACAGCTGCGCGTTGATCAGGGCCAGTGCCGACTGGCTGGCGAATGACTCCAGCAGGTCGCAGATCTCATCCGGGATGTGCCCGGGTGTGTGGCGGCGGACCACGAGGGCGCCGACGATCCGGCCGTCGCGGAGCATGGGGACGGCAACCAGGGAACGCCAGCCGGCCTCGGCCAGGACGCTCAGGTGGGGATCGAGTGGAGCGTCGCGGAGGTCCGGGAGCCCCATCGAGTGGCCCCGCGTGGCCGCTTTGCCGAGGAAGGTGTCATCCAGGCCTATCCGGGTGTGCCGGAGAGCGTCGATCACCTCCGGGCTGGTGCCGCAGGCGGTCCGGATGCGGAACTCCTTGGCGTCCTCGTCGAACTCGTAGATGGAGCCGCCGTCCGTCCTGGACATGATCACCGCCTGCAGGATGATCGTGGTGAGCACCTCCATGAGGTTCAGGCTGGAGCTCACGCCCTGGCCCACGGCGCCGAGCGCCTCGAGCTGGTCCACCTTGCGCGCGAGTTCGTGGGTGCGGCTTTCCAGCGCCCTGACGAGACCGACTGTGCGAACGGCGAGAGCCGCCTGCGCCGCGAAGTTCGTGAGCACTTCCACGGCGCGATCGCTAAACGCGTCCACCTGGGTCCGCCACAGCGAGAGCACCCCGACAACGTCATCGTCAAGCAGCATCGGGACACCCATGATTGTCCGGTAGCCAGCAACCCGCTGCGCATCCGGCCGGCCATAGTCAGGGTCCGCGAGCACGTCCGTGATCTGGGTAGCCCGCCGGTCCAGCCCGACCCGGCCGGCGAGTGATCCCCGGTCCAGGAGCACGGGATTATTGGTGATGAGTTCCCGGTACTCCGGTGTCATCCCGGAGCCGTAGGCAAACCGGTATCTGTCCCCGTCCACCAGGAATACCAGCCCGACATCGGCACCGCAGAGCTTCCGCGCGGATTCGACGATCGTCTCGAGTACCCCCTCGAGATCGGATGCGGATCGCCCGATGGCGGCAAGAACCTCGCTCGTCGCGGCGAGTTGCTCACGCGCCTCAGCCAGCTCATTACTCAGCCGTTCGATCTCGGCTGCCATCCCCGCGTCGATGGCCGGGTCCTGGCCGGCCATCCCTGGTTTATCCCGCCCGGCCATCCGGCCTCCCCCCAACGCGGCGTACCCAAGGGGATCACCTCCGCACCAGTGTCCTCTCATGGCAGCCGGCATACAACACCATTGCCGCGCCGGCCAGGGCCTCCCGTTTGCTTAAACTCCCTGGCCATCGTGACCGTGACCGGCGGCGGAGACGGCCATGGCCGGCTCGGCTGCCTGCCTGGCACCCTGACGGGAGCGAGGGGCCAGCCAGGCCGGCCGTGGCGGCCTTGTCCCGGTCAACGCTGCCCGATGAACTTGCTCCGATCGAGATCCCGGACCCATTGGCCCAGGTCGTCACCGCCCTCTCGGGCACCAGGCAGGACCGCCAGGTGAGCGCCCCTGCCGCCATCGCCGGCGGGGGCCACGACGATGGCCCCGGCAGGCGGCGGGCCATCGCTCGCGGCAATGCCGTCCTTCGTGAGCTCGGCGGCGAGACCCGCGCATCGGCCACCACCCGGACTGATCACCAGCTTCAGCCGGTCTGCGACAGCAAGCTGCGCGGCGACCTGCACAGCGGCCGCGCCGCCCGGTCCTCGCGTCCACCGGGCCACGACCGTGCCGGGCGCGTCCGGCAGGCTGTGCAGGACCGTGACGAGCTGGACCGCGCCATCGGCTGCGAGCGTCTGGCGGTCGGTGCCGCCCGGGCCTAGCACGATGGTGTCAGGCTTGGCCGCCGCCACATGGCCCGGCAGCTCGGCGGCGATGTCCTTGGCGTACCGGGATTGCACGACCGCCTGTACCCCGCGGGCCGACGCCCGGCCGGCCAGCGCCTGAAGCTTGCCCGGGGTCCCGGCCGTTTCCAGCAGTTCGCCACCCAGCCCGGTGCCGACCTCCAGCCGGGTGTCACGCTCCTGCGCCACGAGATGGGAGAGGATCAGCTCGCTGCGCTCCCGGCTGGCCGCCAGCGCCGCCCCGACCTCAACGAGGGGCGCGGCGGTCTCCGGCGCCTCGACCAGTACCAGGATCCGGTGCCCCGCGGCGGTCCCGAGCGCGATACGGTCCGCCTCCGCGATGTCGCGCAGCACGAAACGATCCGGGTAGATGAGATTGAGCAGCGGCCCGGCCATCGCCGTCGTCACGATCGCCATCACCATCATCAGCGAGTACAGCGACTGGTCCAGGATGTGCAGCTGCAGGCCAACGGAAAGGATCACGATCCCGGTGAGCCCACGGGTGTTCATCAGCGTGGCGAGAACCCGATGAAGGCGCCGCCGAACTTGCCCACCACCGCCACCAGCAGGATGAGGCCGAGTTCCACCAGCCCGGACGGGCCGACCGACGACAGGTTGACGCTCAGTCCCGACACCACGAAGAACACCGGCAGCAGCACCAGGACGCTGACCTGTTCCAGGCGGTCGAGGATCTCCCCCCGGAGGGCGGCCGCGGCCCCCTCCCGCGGCATGATGACGCCGAAAAGGAAGGCGCCAAAGATGTACTTCAGGCCCATCCAGTCGGTGGCGTAGGCGGACAGCAGCAGTCCGGCCAGCACGGCCGCGAGAACGTTGGGCGTGAGCCGGCCCCGCCGCTGGTAGACATCGGCCAGCCTGCGCACGAGCGGGCGGACCACACCGAACATCACGACCGCGTAGACGGGGGCCAGGAGCAGCCGGAACTGCTGGCCGCCGGCACCGGCGATCGCGACCACGACGGCCAGCACCGACCAGGCCAGCGCGTCGTCGATCGCGGCGCTGCCGAGCGCGATGCTGCCGATCCGGGTGCGGAGCATGCCGCGGTCGGTGAGGATGCGCGCCAGCACGGGAAACGCGGTGACCGACATGGCTGTGCCCACGAACAGCGCGAACGGGAGCACGTCATGGACGTGATGGCGGCTGGCCAGCCATGCGCCCAGCCCGGCCCCCAGTGACAGCGGAAGGATGATCGAGCTGACCGACACGCTCACGGCCACGCGTTCGCGGCCGCGGAACAGGCGCAGGTCGAGCAGGTACCCGACGGCGAACATGAACATCACGACGCCCAGGCTGGCCAGCGCGGCCAGCGGCGGCCTCAGCGTGATCGGGAACAGCGTCGCCGTGATCTTCCCATTGAACAGGGTCGGCCCCAGCAGGATGCCGGCGATGATCTCGCCGAGCACCGGTGGCTGGCCGAGGCGCTTGGCCGCCATGCCCAGCAGCCGGGCGAGCAGGATGATGATGGCCAGGTCGACCAGGAACAGCTGGACATCTTGATCTGTCATCGCGCGCCGCTCCCCAGGGCCAGGGCCGACTCGTGAGCCTCAGCGGCCGCGGCAGGACTCATAACGGAACCCGGTCGCACCCGTCATAGACGACAGAAGCCCTGGCCATCACCCATCACCCGGCGGGCCACGCCACCCGCCGCCCTCCCCGCAGCGTGTGACCCAACCATGGCACAGCGCCGCGCCGTCACACCAGCCATTAGCCGCCCGGGAACGTGGCCCGGGACTGTGGCACGTTCAGGGCCACGGGGCGTGCGGGCGGGGGGCCGGTTTCATGTGCCGAGGTAGGCGAGGACGGCGAGGACGCGGCGGTGGTCGGAGTCGGACGGCGGCACCCGAGTCGACCTGATCCCCGCTGCCGACCTCAAACCGGGCGTCCGCGAACGCGTCGAATCTGACCTGATCGCGCTATGAGCTACCGGGAACGTCAGCGGCTGGCTGATATCCAGGCGGGGCAGGTGTCAGGAGCCTGGTGGCGTGGCTGGTGCCGCCGCCGCGGCAATGACCGGCTGCTTCTGGGCAGCCGCCACGGCGTGCTCATAGTCCAGCCGGGCCGCGAACTTGGCGATCTCGTACGGATTGACGTACACGGCCAGAGTGTTGTTCTGCGCCTTGAACCCCGGGGCCTGCTTGGCGGCGGTGAGGCTGATGCCGCTGCCCTCGCCTGACGATGACCAGTTCGTCGAGCCCTCGAAAGCGACGATGCCGTCCAGGACCCCGCCCTTGGTGTGGCTGATCTGGCTGGTGGCAGATTCGCCGACGGCGAAGTCATTCGCGAAACCCGCTTGGTCCTGCGCCTCGTCAGAGCTGAGAATCGCCTTCTCGGTCGGGCCACCCGCCTGTGATCTGTCCAGCGTCACCTGGACCATCACCGAGGTGTTCCGGACCAGGCCCATCAGCACGTTGTTGAGCGCATCGTCGTCGTAGCCGAACATGTTCATTTTCACGCTGAGGGTGACCCGGGTGTACAGGTGCATCAGCACCCCGTGAACGTCGTCACGGCCGACATAGAAGACCCGGAAGTCGGGGCTGGCGGTCGGGCCAAAGGCCTGTTCGGCGCTGTACACGGCCAGATCGTCGAGGCTGAAATGCTGGAGCGTCGGCGGGCCAGGCGCAGCTGCGGCATCGGTTGACATCACTATCCCCTTGGGATGGCAGCCCAGGCTGAAATGCGCCGGTAGGGCCCTTGGGCCTGCCGTGCCTTCATGTTCCAGGAATTTCATGCCCTCGTCAATCACGCGCGCGAACGCCACCGCCTTTTACATGACGGAGCGGGGCTGTTTACTAATGCTTTGACTTATTTGACTATCAGTTGGGTTTCAGGGCGGCAGGCCGAGTCTCAGGATGAGACCCGCACCATGCGTCAACCCGGCAGGTGCCGGCCGGCAAAGCTGCGCATCCTTGCAGGTCAAGCCGCATGCATGATTGTGAGGCAGCTCAGCCGTCAGTGGTGACATGCCATGCAGTCAGCTGACCACCTGCGCTGAGGACACCAGAATTGGTTGCCCTGCGCTGATGCTCTTTTCGGCTCAAAGACATGACGAAGCGTAAATATTCGATCTGGACGGCAATGAATCTCCTTCTACGCCATCAGTACAGCAAGCGGCCCGGTCAAAGTGATGAATTAGCCGGCCACACCCGCCTCGGCCAGGGCCTGCTGCACGTTGAGGGTGCGCCCGGCCTGGCACTGCTGTTCCCACTGGTCCGCGCTGAGCAGGCCGCGGGCCGGTGCGAGGAATTCGGCGAGTAGCTCGGCGTCGGGGCCGCGGATCGGCATGCCCGCCTGCTCGCGCAGCGCCTGGGCGGTGCCGAGCAGCTTCGCCGCGCGCACGGCATCGCCGCGCTGGCTGAAGATGCCGGCCATCAGCTCGATGATCTCGATGGTCAGCTCGATGTCTCCCAGCCCGGCCATGTCAGCCGCCTGGCCGCGCAGCGACGCGTAGGCCTCCTCGGCCCGGCCGGTCCGCAGCATCGCGGCCGTCAGGTTGGACTGGATCACCGCGCAGCCCCAGACGTTCCCGAGCTTCTTGTCGATCGCGAGCGCCCGCTCGAGCAGCTCGATGGCGTGCTCGCAGTTGTTGGCCCCGACCTCGAACGCGCCGAGGTTGGACAGCGCGGC
>Ga0335077_10014062_pt1 | contig 10010 bp, 8 predicted proteins | sample Lox_Sample_31_FD_207151 | JGI IMG/M metagenome (GOLD analysis project Ga0335077, IMG submission 207151) | Soil microbial communities from Loxahatchee National Wildlife Refuge, Florida, United States - Lox_Sample_3.1 | ecosystem: Environmental > Terrestrial > Soil > Wetlands | place: USA: Florida...
GATTTGTCACCCGCCGCCACAGCCTTCGAAAAGCTCACGTTCGAAAAATCATTTTCCTGGGGATGGACGGCCTCGATCCCAAGCTGGCGGAGAAGTTCATGGCAGAGGGCAAGATGCCGAATTTCTCGCGCTTGAGAACCGAGGGCTCGTATCGGAAATTGCGCACCACGTTTCCTGCCCTGTCGCCGGTAGCATGGTCCACGTTCGCAACCGGCGTGAACCCGGCAAAGCACAACATGTTCGATTTCTTGAACCGCAACCTGGTGTCTTATTTGCCGGAGCTGGCTTCTTCGAAAGTTTACCCGCCCAAGCGGTTCTGGAAGATCGGACGCTACCGCATCCCTCTGAGCCGGCCCTTGATCGAGATGCGGCGGAAGAGCCAGCCTTTCTGGAAGATTCTGGGCGAACACTTCATTCCGTCCACGATCATTCGCGTGCCCCTCACATTTCCGCCGGAAAAGTTCAACGGCCGGCTTCTCTCGGCGATGTGCACTCCGGATTTGCTGGGCTCCCAGGGGACTTTTGCTTACTTCACCACTCGGGCGGGAGAAGCCGAGTACGAAGCCGGCACGCGCACTCCGTTGCAGCCGCGAGGCGCTGATCTGCACGGAGAATTGCAGGGGCCCTCGAATCATCTGGTTGAAGGCGGCCCATCTTTGCGAATTCCGTTCCGGCTTACGGGCCGAAACTCGGAAAAAGCCACGTTGGAGCTGGACGGTGCCAGGTATTCGCTCAAGGTGGGCGAGTATACGGATTGGATTCCGCTGAAGTTTCGCGCGGCGCTGGGAATCAGCGTTCGGGGAATCTGCCGGTTTCTCCTGACGGAAACGCACCCGGAACTTTCTCTGTACGTGACGCCGATCAACATCGATCCGGAGCAGCCCGCGCTGCCGATTTCTCATCCATCGCTCTATTCCATTTACCTGGCGAAACTGCTGGGGCCCTATGGGACGCTCGGCCTGGCTGAGGACACCTGGGCTCTGAACGAACAAGTCATTGACGAGGATGCGTTCCTCAAGCAGGCCTATGACCTCTACGCGGAACGCGAAGGCATGTTCTTCAGCGCGCTGGAGCGCCTGGACTGGGGGGTCCTCGCCTGTGTCTTCGACACGAGCGACCGCGTGCAGCACATGTTCTACCGCTTTCTTGAATCGGAGGGCGCGCGCACAGACGGGAAGTATGCGCGCGTCATCGAAGAGCTGTACTGCCGCATGGATCAACTGCTGGGAAAAACGCTGCCTTATGTCGACGACGAGACGGCGCTGTTCGTGCTTTCGGATCATGGTTTCGGTTCGTTCCGGCGAGGCGTAAACCTGAATACCTGGTTGCATCAAAACGGGTACCTGGCCATCAAGGAGGGAGTTGCCCCCAGCGCCATCGGATTGCAGGACATCGACTGGAGCCGCACCCGGGCCTATTCTTTCGGATTGGCCGGCATCTATTTCAACTTGAAGGGACGCGAGTCGCACGGCATCGTGTCGCCTGGGGCAGAAGCCGAGGAATTGAAGCGGGAAATTAGCGGCAAACTTTCCGGAATGCGGGATCCAGACAATGGCCAGATTGCGATCAACCAGGTTCTCGGCAGCGGCGACGTTTACCGCGGACCCTACCTGGAAGCCGCGCCGGACCTGCTCGTAGGTTACAACAACGGCTATCGAATCTCCTGGGCCGCGACACTTGGAAGAACAACGCCGACTGTGTTCGAGGACAACGAAAAGGCATGGAGCGGAGACCATTGCATTGATCCGCGCCTGGTGCCCGGAGTTCTGTTTTCCAACCGTAAAGTGAGCGCTGACAATCCGGGGCTGGAAGACCTGGCTCCCACGAGTTTGACGCTATTCGGCATCACGCCCCCCCGGTACATGGAAGGCCGGTCCGTCTTTCAGCTAGTTGCTGACCAAGTGCCGGCATGAGCCGCACCCGCACGTCTGGTTATCTGATAGCCGGCAGCGTTGCGGTCGCGTGCTGGCTCACCGGCTGCGCGCGGACTCCCGCCGCCATGACACGCACCAAGATGATCGTCCTGGGCGTCGACGGGATGGATCCGGATTTTCTGGAGGCGCACTGGGATTCGTTTCCGAACCTTGACCGGCTGCGCCATCTCGGAGGTTTCCGGCGCCTGGGGACCAGCATTCCTCCGCAAAGCCCCGTGGCGTGGTCGAACTTCATTACAGGAATGGATCCGGGAGGCCATGGCATATTCGACTTCGTGCACCGCGACCCGGCCACCCTGGCTCCATACTCTTCGATGGCTCAAGCGGAGGAGGCGCAGCGCCGCTTGACCATCGGCAAATTTTCCTTTCCGATTTCCTCCGGCAGAGTGCGCCTGCTGCGCCAGGGAGTGCCCTTTTGGGAGGATCTGAGCGCTAACGGTGTCCCCGTCACGGTGATGCGCATGCCCACAAATTTTCCGCCCGTCGGCCATAAAGCGTACACGCTGGCGGGCATGGGCACGCCGGATCTTCAGGGCACGTTCGGAACGTTTTCGTATTACACGGATGACCCGGAGGAAAAACGCGAACAGGTTCCGGGAGGGCACATTTTTCACGTCAGGGTTGCAGACCACCGGGCGGAGATTTCCGTGCCTGGCCCCGTGAATACCTTCCGCACGGACCGGCCGACATCGGTCGCGACTTTTCACCTGGACATCGATGCCGCTCAGGGCGTGGCGCGATTCGATTTCGGCGACACGCAGCTCATCCTGAAACCGGGGGAATGGTCCGGCTGGGTGCAGTTGCGGTTTCCTCTCATTCCCGGAATCAAGGACGAGAAGGGAATTGTCCGGGTGCTTCTGCGGAGCGTGCAGCCTCACCTGGAGTTGTACGTAAGCCCCGTGAACATCGATCCCAACGCGCCTGAATTCCCCATCTCCACGCCGGCGGCGTATAGCTATGAATTGGCGCACGCGCTGGGATTGTTCTACACGCAAGGGATCGCCGAAGACACCTCCGCCTTACGCGCGGGAACACTCAACCACCGGCAGTTTCTCGAGCAAAGCCAGAAGGTGCTTTCGGACAGTCTGCGCATGTACCACTACGAACTCGACCAGTTCCGCGATGGGCTGCTGTTTTACTACTTCTCGAGTATCGATCTGAATTCCCATATGCTCTGGGGGAAGTACGCAGGGGAACTGCTGGGATTTTACCGGCAGATCGATCAAGCAGTCGGCGCGGCGCTGGACCGGGCAACGCCCGACACCACGGTCATTGTCATGTCGGATCACGGCTTCGCTCCGTTTGACCGCGCCGTCCATCTGAACACCTGGCTGATGAAGGAGGGTTTCCTGGCGCTCGATGACTCGGCCAATGTGGGAGACGAGGAGTTGTTTCCGCACGTTGATTGGTCCAGGACCCAAGCCTATTCGCTTGGCTTGAACGGGCTCTATCTCAATCTCAGGGGCCGGGAAGTCAACGGAATCGTGGGTCCGGGCGAAGAAAGCGAGCGTGTTTTGAAAAGCCTGACGGAACGCCTGCTCGCTTTTCGTGATCCGGTGGGCGGCGAAGCCGTAGTCAAGCGCGTCTACCGGCCTGAGGCCATCTTCCAAAACAAATACTTAGGGAATGCTCCCGACTTGATAGTAGGGTACGCGAGGCGCTATCGTTCATCTTGGCAGACCAGTTTGGGGGCAGTGCCAAAAGAAGTCATCCAAGACAACACCCAGGCCTGGATCGGGGATCATTGCATGGCCGCCGAAGTTGTGCCGGGCGTGTTTCTGAGCAATCGCAGCATCGTGCTGGATTCTCCTGAACTGACGGACGTGACCGCGACCATCTACAAGGCGTTCATGGTGAATCCATCGGAAAAAATCAAAGGGAAGCCGATTCTATGAGTAGTCAACCGGAGTTGACGTTATGGCGCGACCGGCTATTAAACTAAATCCGTCCTTGTGGGACCGCGTCGTTCGATGTGCGGAGGCGGCGGGATACTCTTCGCCTCAGGAATTCATCGAGCACATTCTCGAAAAGGAACTCGCAAAGATCGAGGTGACTGATTCCGAGGATGAGATTCTCAAGAAGCTGAAAGGGCTCGGCTATATCGAGTAGATCGCAGATCTGGTGACGTACCTGGTTTTGCTCGACTGTATTCTTTGTCGTTTGCTCAGCTTCTACGCTTCCACCGTCGGCACATTGAGTCCTCTTGTGAGTCTGGCCCTGCTGGCCGCGGTTGCGGGCGTCGGTATGCTGTGGCTGATCGGCAAGCTCTCGAAACAAAACGCCGTTCGGCTGACCCGTCGCCAGATTCAGGCGACGCTGCTGGAATTTCGTCTGTTCTGGGACGAGCCTCGCATCGTGTGGCGAGCGCAGACACGCCTCCTGCGTCTGAACGCGAGATATCTCGCGCTGATGCTGCCCCCTGTCCTGATTGGCGCAATTCCGGTGGCATTTCTAATGGTTCGCATGGAAGGCCTTTGGGGCCGGGCTCCGCTCCCGATTGGGCAGCCTGCCATCGTCACCCTGCAATTCGCCGGACCCATCAATGAACAAGCTGCTCCTCCAAAGCTGGACGCCCCTGCGGCCGTGGCGGTGGAGACGCCTGCCCTCCGGGTCTTCCGGGACAACCAGGTGTGCTGGCGAATTCGGCCGCTGGCTGTAACCTCCGGCACTCTCAAGCTGTCTGTTGACGGAGCGGTAATCGAGAAGGACATCGTCGCCGGAGGCCCGTGGTGTTATTTGTCCGACCGGCGATCGAGCAGCGCGAGCGAGCTTTTCTGGCATCCCGGCGAGCCCCAGTTACCTAAAGGTAACGTGGCCTGGGTGGAAGTAGGTTATCCAACGGCCTATTGGGGACCCGGCAGCCTTCAGATACATTGGATCTGGTGGTTCCTCATCTTTTCGATGGTGGGGGGGCTCCTGCTGAAGCGCCGGCTGGGAGTACACCTCTAAGGCTCACGCGCAGCTTATGGACTTTACTCTGGTTTTCCTCAGCTTCGGCGTGGGAATGTTAATCGGGTTGACAAGTGTTGGCGGGGCTGCCTTGATGACGCCGATCCTGATATTGATTGTCGGCGTGCAGCCGGTGGTTGCCGTGGGTACGGATCTGGCGTACACCTCGATCACTAAAATGATGGGCGCTTGGGCGCATTGGCGGCAGGGTACGGCGGACGTGCGCCTGGCCCTCCGGTTAGCCTCGACCAGCGTTCCCGCAGGGTTGTTGGGAGTTTGGTTGCTGAGCGAGATCCGAAAGCGAGGGTATGATGCGGACGTTTTTCTCCGCAAAGCGCTAGGCGCCGCTTTGATTCTGGCTGCCGCGTTGATGATCTTCCGCCTGCCCAAGAAACGGTCTCTGAATTTCCTGCACCCGCGAGCGGTGTGGCTGCGAAAATGGGGGGCTCCTTTCTGGGCCGGTTTCACGGGGTTTTCCGTGGGTTTGACCTCGGTGGGTAGCGGCTCCCTGCTGGCTCCCTTTCTGCTGTTGCTCTACCCGCAGTCGACCGCCCGATTGATTGGCACCGACGTATTCCATGCCGCGCTTCTGGTGACCTCTACGGCGGGCGTTCATCTGTACAACGGCCACGTGAACTGGACCATGATGCCGATGCTCCTTTTAGGCTCGATCCCGGGAGTGTTGCTGGGAGCCCGCATCTCCCCACATATGCCGGTGCGTCCGCTCCGGTTCGGCATCGCTGGCTTGCTGTTGTTTAGCGGCTATAAGCTTTTGGGCATCTAAGATATGAGCTCACTCTGTTGCGATCCAAGCATTTGCGGGGCCGGCGACGTCGAGAAGACCGGCACCGGGCGAGACCTGGCCATTGCAGGCGCGACCCACGGATTGCGCGCATGGGTCGCGTACTGGTTGGTAGAGTGCTTTTTGTGGACTGTCTGGCCTTGGCTCACTACGCCCAGTTATGAGTACAGGGCGACGCATCCCTGGTTTCCCCCTCTGTCGTTGGGCGTATACATGATCGCCGGTGCCACGTTGGGAGCCGCGCTAGCGATTTGCATTGGGCGCGTGATTCGCAACCGCGCTGAAACGGCAGTATCCTTCGCGGGCCCGCTGTCACTTGCAGTGCCTTTCGGAATCCTCGCGCTGAGGAACAATCAGCGCGCCCAAATGACTATCGCCTTTCTGCTCACGGCGATCATCGTTATAAGCGTTCGCCGAGCGGCGTGGCTGAAGGTGCTGCGGGTTTCTGTGAACTCCTGGTCCGCGCCGCTTGCCTTGCTGGCTTATCCCTTCGTGCGCGCGCAGATTGACTCACCTACGATGGGGTATTTCATCGGGATATCGGCTGTGATAGTTGTTGTCGTGGCTCCATACGTCACGGCCCGGCTCCTGAAGAGGGAAGCGCCGCCGGGTGAGACCGTGCAGGATCGTTCGCTTGCCATATGGGCGGGTCTTGTGGTCATCTCGCTCGCACTCGGTTTTACACTGAAGCAGCGCCCCATCCTCACGGCTTCTCCGCACACCGCCGTGGCCTCAGCGGGAAAGAGGCTGCCGAATTTGATTCTCATCTCGATGGACACGGTGCGCGCCGATCATCTGTCGCTCTACGGCTATGCCAGAGACACGTCTCCGAACTTGCAGCGTTTCGCGCAAGAAGCGACCGTGTTCACGAATGCTGTTTCCGCCGGCGACATGACGCTTTCCTCGCATGGCTCCATGTTCACAGGGCTGTATCCAAGCCAGCACGGCGCGCATTGGGTGTTGGGCAAACAAGGAGACGGATTCACCGTCGGAGAAGAGTACGGCCTGCGTTTGCCCGAAAACAGCCAGACGCTGGCCGGGATTCTGTCGGCCAGAGGATATCGAACGATGGGCATCGTGGCGAACACTAGCTATCTTCAACACGCCTTTCGACTGGATCAGGGCTTCGAATACTACAGCCAGCCCAATCCGGTGCTGTTTTTGGAACTGCGTGAATCCTTTTACCTTCGCACAATTCTTTGCCGGCTGATCGGGCGCTTTTGCCCGCGTTGGATGACTGATCTGGACTATACCCGAGCCGGCGATATCAATCGCCAGACATTTCCGTTGCTGCGGCGGGAGGAGACCCGCAAAAGACCGTTCTTTCTGTTTCTCAATTACATGGATGCTCACGCGCCGTTCTTCCCGCCCACCCCCTACGATTCCAGGTATCCCGGCAAGGATCCCACTTTTAGAAGCTTACAATATTGGGACATTGAATCCGACGCTTTGCGCCAGATTCGGCCATACACGGCCCGGGACAAGCAGCGGGATGAATCGCAATACGATGGCGGGATCGCGTATCTGGATGCCAGCCTGGGCGAATTCTTTGCGAAGCTGAAAGAGTTTGGGCTCTACGACGATTCCATAATCATCGTCACGTCTGATCACGGACAGTCCTTCGGCGAGAAACAACTCGTCGGGCATGGCAGTTCCGTTTACCAGGAGCAGGTGCGCGTGCCGCTGATCATCAAGTACCCGGGGTCGTCTCAAGCGGCGGTCCGAAACAATCTGGTGAGCCACGTGGATCTGCTTCCCACGGTTCTCGATCTGCTGGGAGAAAAGGTTCCTCCCTCCCTTCCCGGACACAGCTTACGCGCGACGGCAGCGCTGCAAGAAACGGTCTTCAGTGAGTCCTATCCCTGCGAAATGATGGCGTCGTTCCACCCCCGGTTGCGCCGCGTCGAGCGCGCCGCCTTCTCGGGTCCATTCAAACTGATCCTGGCGACCAACGGCAAACGTGAATTCTACGACCTATCGGCGGATCCGCACGAAGAGCACAATCTGTACTCCCAAGCGCTGCCCGTCGCGAGCCGCATGGAGAGCGACTTGACGCGCTGGATATCGGCGTTGCCTAGGGAGCACACCCGGCCCGCAGTGCTGGATAAAAACGGGGTCAACCGTCTCAAATCGCTGGGGTACGTGCAGTAGGGTGTTCAGGCGGCATGAACCGCACGTGTGCAAGTGGCGCGCCGGCTCGCGCTCGGCCTAGTTATAGTACGATACCAGCAGGGAGCACTTCTGAGCCGAGCAGAACGAAGCCATTCGGAAATTCCTTCGTGGCTGGCCGCCGTGCGTGCGGCTGAATCCAAAAAAGCAACTGACCTGAAAGTGCTGGATCTGACGGGCATTACTTCCTTCACCGATTACTTCCTGGTGTGCACGGGAGCCAATCAGCGGCAGATCCAGGCAATCAGCGACGAGATCGGGCTGACGCTCAAGGAGCGAGGCGAGTACCCCATCAGCGTGGAAGGTTACAAGGATGCCGAGTGGGTGCTGGTGGATTACGGGGATTTCGTCATTCACATTTTTTCGCCGCGAGCGCGCGCCTATTACGACCTGGAACGCCTCTGGCGTAACGCCAAGAACGTGGCCATCCCCGCGGCGTGAAGCTGTTTCTTTATTACATTGGGAAACCGCGGGATGCGGCAGCCAACCGCATCGCCGCGGATTTTGTGGAGCGCTCTACACACTACGCCGCGTGCGAAATGCGAGAAATCCGGCCGGAGCGATTCGATCTGTGGTCGCGCCATGCTTCGGCGCGGAAGGTATTCCTCGACCCAGCCGGCCGCGAAATGGACTCGGGCCAGTTCACCGCACTCGTCGCCAAGGCCGAGATGGAAGGGCGTGAACTGGTGTTTCTGGTCGGTGGCGCCGATGGCCTCCCGGCCCACTGGCGCGAACGCGCCGACCTGCTGCTGTCCCTCTCCCGCCTGACGCTCCCCCACGAACTGGCTCGCGCCCTGCTCGCGGAGCAGATTTACCGGGCGTTTGCAACGTTGCGGGGTCATCCGTACCCGCGCTAACGTAGGTGGGTTCATGTCCTGGTTCAAACGGGAAACCGGCGGCCCCGAGAGCAAACCCAAGCCAGACGAGGGTGAGCGGCGCGTGAAAACCGAGGGCCTTTGGCTCAAGTGTGAAGGCTGCAAACAGATTATCTGGAAGAAAGACCTCGAGGCCAATCACAACGTATGCCCGAAGTGTGGCGCGCATTTCCGGATTGATGCGGTCGCCCGGCTGGAGTTGCTGCTCGACGGCCCTTACCAACAGTTCGATACCGAGCTGGTTTCCGCCGATCCGCTGGAATTTGTGGACCAGCGTCCTTACCGGGAGCGTTTGCAAGCGGCGCAGCAGGCGACATCTCTGACCGACGCGCTGATTGCCGCGGCCGGAACCATGGATGGCCGGAAAGTGCAGATCTGCGCCATGGAGCCGAAATTCATCGGCGGCAGCATGGGCTGCGTGATGGGTGAGAAGATTACCCGCGCCATCGAGCGTTCTATCAGCCGTCAGGAGCCGCTGGTGATCATTTCGGCGTCGGGCGGAGCGCGCATGCAGGAAGGCGCCATCAGCCTGATGCAGCTCGCCAAAATTTCGTCGGCGCTGATGCGCCTGGATGAAGCGCGCGTTCCTTTCATCAGCGTGCTCACCGATCCCACAACCGGCGGAGTGACCGCCAGCCTCGCCATGCTGGGTGATCTGAACATTGCCGAGCCCGGCGCCCTGATCGGTTTCGCCGGCCCGCGCGTGATTGAGCAGACCATCCGTCAAAAACTCCCCGAGGGCTTCCAGCGCAGCGAGTTTCTGCTCAAACACGGCATGCTGGACGCCGTCGTGCCGCGCCTCGAGCTGAAGACTTACATTTCCAAGGCCCTGACGTTCTTCTGCGGCCCGGTGCGGTAAATGAATTATCCGGATTCGGTCCGGTTCCTCTACTCGCTTGGCAACGAAGTCAAGACCGCGAAGTACGGGCTTGAGCGGATTCGTACCTTGCTGGACGCGCTTGGCAATCCTGAGCGGTTACGCCGTATTGTGCACGTTGCGGGAACCAACGGAAAAGGCTCGACGTGCGCCATGATCGAATCCGGCCTGCGCGCGGCTGGTTTGGGCACCGGCTTGTTCACATCGCCGCATCTGGTGGAGCCCACAGAGCGGGTGCGCATCAATGGCTCTCCGGTGAGCGGGGAAGAGTTCAGCGCGGCTTTCGATCACGTGCACGCCTGTGCCGAACAGCTTCTCGATCAGGGCGCCATCGACTTTCACCCCACGTACTTTGAAACCGTCACCGCCATGGCCTTCGTGTTGTTTCAACAGAAGCGCACCGA
>Ga0335077_10014064_pt1 | contig 10010 bp, 8 predicted proteins | sample Lox_Sample_31_FD_207151 | JGI IMG/M metagenome (GOLD analysis project Ga0335077, IMG submission 207151) | Soil microbial communities from Loxahatchee National Wildlife Refuge, Florida, United States - Lox_Sample_3.1 | ecosystem: Environmental > Terrestrial > Soil > Wetlands | place: USA: Florida...
ACCAAGCCGTGAAAAACCTGCACGCCGGCGTCTTCGAGATCACGGGCCCAGCGTATGTTCGAGGCTTCGTCAAAACGGGCCTTGAGTTCCACAACGGCGGTCACTTCTTTTTTTTCCGCGGCCGCAATGAGAGAAGGAACAATCAGCGAATGCTCGCTGGTTCGATATAGGGTCTGTTTGATGGAAAGTACGCGCGGGTCTTGCACGGCGGACTCAATGAAGGAAACCACGGCGTCATATGAATCAAAGGGATGATGCAAAAGAACGTCGTGGCGGCGAAGCTCCTCGAAGAGATCCTGCGACTTGGCGGTGAGGCGAAGTTCCCGCGGAGCAAAAGGTTTGAACTTCAGTTCCGGGTGTTCCGTCTGTTCGTAGATGTTGAATAGGCGTGAAAGGTTCACAGGACCGTTCACCGAAAATACCTGCCAGGGATCGAGTTCGAAGTTAGTTCGCAGGCGCTCGATGATCTCCGGGTCCGCGTCAGACTCGATCTCCAGTCGCACGGCATCGCCCTTTCGCCGATTGTGCAGTTCCGTCCGCACCGATTCCAGCAAGCTGCGAGATTCCTCTTCCGCAAGATAGAGATTGCTGTTGCGAGTTACGCGGAACGCAGCCGAGGACACGATGTCGTAACCGTGATACATGCGGGAGGCGTGGAAAGCGACCAGGTCCGCAAGGAAGATAAAGTCGGTGGTCCCTTCCGACGGCAAGCGGATCAGGCGCGGCAGGGCGCGGGGCACCGTGACCACGCCGGTGTAGGTCATGGAGGAACGCCGGCGGCGCCGCAAGAGGAAAGCAACACACAAGGCCTTGTTGATGACCCGGGGGAATGGGTGAGCTGGATCGACGGTCACCGGGGTCAAGAGCAGGTCCAGTTCCCGCTCGCAGTATTCTTCGACAAATACCCTGGCCCTGGAATCCAGCTCATGAATGCCCAGCACCCGGATTCCGTTTTCCGACAGCAACGGACGCAGGTTCTCGTTCCAGCAGCTGTATTGGTCATCCACAAACTGGTGAGTTGCCTGCGATAAAACATCTCGTTCCTGCAGCAACAGGAGGCCATCGGGGCCAGCTTCCGTGTAGCCATCTTCTATCTGTTGCACCAGACCTGCGACTCGGACCTCGAAGAATTCGTCCAGATTGCTGGCCGTGATGGCAAGGAACTTCAGGCGCTCCAGCGGAGGGTTAGCCTCATCCTGGGCTTCTTCCAGAACGCGCCGGTTGAACGCCAGCCAGGAGGCCTCGCGGTTGATGTAATACGCCGAATTGTCGAGCGCATACCTGGCCATACTTCAAGTCTTCTGGATCGGCGCGAGGTCGATACCCGGACGGGCTATTTCCCGGAGGACGACGGGAAACCCACCGCTTAAGGTTGCGGGGCTAACAACCGGTCTCGGAACCCTCATTCCGGAGATTCAGTATAGACCAAGGCAGGCAGCTTGCATCAAGGGCGCCGTGAATTGCAAAAAAAGAGGCGCCAGCCCTATGAGCTGGCGCCGGCCATTCTCCCTGCCGTTTACGGCAGGTAATAGCGGAACGAAGTAAGGAACATGTTTTCGGTTGCGCTCGGATTGATTGAGTTCTTGTCGGACCACGTATTGCGCACGATGTAGGAGTACTGCGGTCCCCACTGGAGTGTGCCCTTTGGCCCTTTGTAGAACCGGTACCAGAAGCCAACTGTGCCCTCGATGATGTTGCGCGTATCGCCCGAGCAGTTGGACAGCGGTCCAGGGTTGAACCCGTTGCCGATCGGCGTGCCCACCGCACCCACGTTGGGAATTCCGGTGGTGCTGTTGCTCGAGGAAAGCGGCGCTATCTCCGTATCGCAACCGGAGTCGTTGAATAGAGGGGAGCCGTAGCCAACACCCTTGGTTCCCGAAAGGAACGCGGTGCGGCCCGCATATTCGGCGCCGCCGTTGAAATACACGTCAAGCTTCTTGCCGTGTGCTTCTAACGTCGCCAGACTCTGGTAGCTGCGAACCGGTACCAGCACTCCGTCCGGCCTTGCCACTACGTCAGCCAAGGTCGCAGTTCCGTAGCGACCAATTCCATCGCCGCCCAGGAAGTGCAGGCCGGCGTCCAGGTGCTTGTTAAGTAGCGAGACCCGGATATTCGCGCCAGCGCCACCGCCGATGCTGCTGTTGTTGTAAGCGCCGGTAGCGGAGGGCGTGGAGGCAGCTCCCTGCGGGAAGATCCGGTCGCGGAAGTCGCTGAACACGCCGAAGACTTCAAAGTGAACGTTGGCCGGCTGGAACACTAGCTTTCCGACAAAATCTGGCGTGGCATTGAACGAGTAGTTCGTCGTCGCGTTGTAGAGACCGCCACCCGTTCCCTGCGAACCGATGAGGAAGTTAGTGCTGCTGCCGTGGCCGCCAAGAGTGGTTTGCGGATTTTCAATCGAGAAAGCGATCCACGTTTTGTTGCCGAGGCTCTTGGACACGCGGAAGCCATACTGGCGCGCCCAGCTGAAGCCGACGGTATATTGCGGGTCGATCGTCATCGGCAGCGCTTCCGTCCGATTATTCACACCGTTCTTGGTTTCGGTGATGAGGCTCCACATCTGCCCACCGGTGAAGGACCAACCGTTATCCAGGGCTGCCTGGCCCCAGACTTGCCGCTGGCGCAGGCCGTAACTGTTGCTTTCGTTGTTGTTGGAAGTGACGCCCACGGTCAGGAAATCTGCCTCGTAGTAACCGGTGAGCTTAGCGTGGCTGAGCTTGCCCTCCACGAGCATGGCGGCGCGTGACTGGCGGCCCGATCCAAAGAACTCGGACATGTGGGCTTGCGAAGCGCCGTCGAAGGGAATGGAGTTGAAGGGAGTGTTGATGTCCGATCCAAGAGCATGACCGCGCCAAACGGTTTCAGCCGCCAGGAAGCCGCCAGGAGTAATCGTGACGCCCTTGTAGTGAATCGCCAAGGGGCTCTCCATGGCATCCTTCACGTTCTTTTGCGTTTCCTGCAGGCTCAGAGCTGTATTGGTAGCGTTAGCCTTGAGGTCGGTCACATCGGTCTTTAACTCGGTCACCGCTGCCTGTTGCTCGTTGGCCTGCGAGGCAGCCGCGCTTGCTTTGCTCTGAGCATCGCTGGCGGTCGCCTGCGCCTGTTGCGCCTGTTGCTGGGCCTGCTGAGCAGCCTGGTCCTTCGCGGCGAGCTGTTGTTGCAGTTGCTCGATCTGCCGCTGCTGGGCCGCCAGTGCATCCCGCAGTGACTGGATGTCCTGGGCGGTCACGACCGCAGACTTCGTCGCCTTCTTCTTAGCTTTTGTAGCACCCGAAGTTTGCGCGAGCAGGGCTGTCGCGCACAGCAGAACTACGCACAACCTGAGAACGGACTTCATTTTATCTCCTCTGCCTCGCAACGAAGTGGAGGCGCGTGATTTTGATCTCAACTAAATTAGGTTCCGTCACTGGACTTGCTTGATCGCGTCCCGGACTTTGACGGCCACGTTGTCAGGAAGCGGTGCGTACGCCAGGTCGGTGGTCATTTTCTCGCCCTGATCCAGCATCCAGTTAAGGAAATCAACGATGATCTTCCCTTTCGCCTGGTCTTTGGAGCGCGTCGGGATCAGCAACCAGGTAAAGCTGGAGATGGGGTAAGCGTCCTTGCCCGGAGCGTTGGTGATCGAAACCCTGAAGTCTGCAGGCATGCTCTTGACAGATGCGGCCGCTGCGGTCGCGCCTTCCAGGCTGCCTTTGAGCCAGCTACCGGCGGAGTTCTTTACGACGCCGTAGGGGATGTTGTTCTGCACCGCGTAGATCAGCTCGACATATCCAAAGGATCCCTTCATCTGCCTGATCATGCCCGCGACGCCTTCATTTCCCTTGGCACCCAAGCCGACCGGCCACTTGACCGAGGTTCCCTTGCCCACCTGCGTCTTCCAGTCGGAACTGACTTTCGACAAATAGTCCGTGAAGATGTAATTCGTGCCGCTGCCATCGGAACGGTGAACAACCAGAATGCTCTGGTCCGGCAGTTTCACGCCCGGATTATCCTGAGCGATGGCTTTGTCGTTCCAGTTGGAAATCTTGCCGAGACAAATGTCCGCAATGGTCTCGGGAGAAAAACGCAGATCAGTCGCGACCCCGGGAACGTTGTAGGCCGGCACAACTGCTCCCAGCACGGTGGGAATGTGCAGCAGCTTTACCTTCGCCTGCGCCAGTTGCTCGTCGGTCATGGGGCCGTCGCTGGCACCGAAATCAACGGTTCCGGCCAGGACTTGACGAATGCCTCCGCCGCTGCCGATCGACTGATAGTTAATTTCAACGTCCGGATGTGCCTTGTGGTACTCGCTAAACCACTTGGAATACATTGGATATGGAAAAGTAGCGCCCGCCCCATTCAACGTGGTCTGCCCCAGAGCGGGTAACGCCAGAGCGACACACAACAGCGCGATTCGACGAATCACCAGGTTTCCTCCTTAGTTTTTCGGTGCCTAGGTTTTACTTTTGCTGTGTTACAGGATGGTTACAAACGGATGAATTTCCTGTGAAACGGCCCGCGCGCCGATCTGGCGCAAGCGCAATGGACAACTGGGCTTAACGGTTTGATTCCAAACGCGCAATTTCTTGCGCAAAGAGGGGATTGTTGGGGAATTCGTCTCGTAACGAGACAAGCAGATCGCGCGCATGTCGATTGTCTTTTTCGCGCACAAAAGCGATGGCCAGCAGGATACGCGCGAAAGGAGCAAGATACCGGCCACGTTCGGCCGTGAGTTGAAGTTCCTGGATACCGGCATCCTTGTCGCCGGCAACGCCGCCCAGGCGCAACATCCAGCGCAGCGGGGCCGCCATGCTTCCGATGATGTATTTGCTAATGCCCGTTGCCAGGTAGGCGTCGTAGCAGTTTGGATCTACCGCAAGCAGTTGCCGGGCCCAGGTGGTCGCCTCCCGGGTGTAATGCAAAGAAGCGAGGTTTCGTTTCTCAATCAAAGCCGCGTAATCGGCACGCAGGCCCGACGAAAGCGTCAGGGCGAACAATGCGTCCTGATTCTTAGGGTCCTTTTGTAGGCGTGCCTGAGCACGGGTTTCAGCGTGGTCGAGGGCTGTGTTGAAGCGGTCCCGGATGACCGGATCGGGGTCCAGCTTCTTGCGGGAGTCAAACTTATGGTCGTTCTCATAGAACTGACTCTCCAGCACGCCCAGACGATTGAATTCAGAAAAGAGCAAGCCAGCCGCGTCACAAGCGGGTCCGAGCGGGTCATCCGGGTGTTGTTGTTCCCAGGAAGCAAAGATGTCGTGGGCGGTCTTGAAATCGAGCTCATAGAGGAGCGTGAATCCGTTCTCCAGTGACTGCCCGCTGACGTGTGGATCGGCGGCTTCTGCGGTGCGGCACATGATGACCGTCAGTAGGCCGATGATCAGAAAGACGCGTGTTGTTCGACGAGCCTTCATCGTACGCGCTCTTAAAACTCCCCCAACGAATGGCAATTGTGGCTTGCTATCAAGGTTAGATGCCAGCAGCCGCAACCGCCTGTAAAAAGATTGTCAATTCAGTGTAAGGCGCTGGTTTGACGCCTCTTCAGCCCCTTTGTTACCTTCTAGAGTTTCGTCCTCCAGGAATGCTGCGGCTGTTTATAGCAGAAATGAGAATCCCATGGCCCTTAAGTTTCGTGGTGTTGACTACCTTGAGTTCGACACGCTGCTAACCGATGACGAACGCCTGGTACGCGACACCGCGCGTAAGTTCATTGAAGACAATCTGATCCCTATTATCGAAGAGTGCAACCGGGCCGGCCGTTTTCCACGTGAACTTGTGCAGCCGATGGCGGAACTCGGCTTTTACGGTGCCAGTCTCAAAGGCTATGGCTGCGCTGGCATGTCAAACGTGGAATACGGGCTGGTGATGCAGGAACTGGAGCGCGGGGATTCCGGGGTACGCTCATTCGTCAGCGTGCAATCAGCGCTGGTGATGTTCCCCATCTATGCTTTCGGAAGCGAGGAGCAAAAGCAGACCTGGCTGCCGGCATTGCAGAAGGGCGAAAAACTGGGGTGTTTTGGGCTAACTGAGCCGGACTACGGATCCAATCCGGGCGGCATGCGCACCCGCGCCCGCAAGGTCGGCAAAGAGTACGTGCTCAATGGCGAGAAGATGTGGATCACATCGGGATCGATCGCCGACGTGGCAGTCGTTTGGGCCAAGGTGGAGCAGGAAGACAACAAGATTCGCGGATTTATCGTGGAAACCGACAGGCCCGGATTCCGCGCGGAGGACATTCACGGCAAATGGTCGCTGCGGGCATCGGTGACCTCAAGCCTGTCGATGCAGGACGTACGCATTCCGGAATCAAATCTGCTGCCCGACAGTGGAGGACTCAAATCACCGTTGAAGTGCTTGAATCAGGCACGCTACGGCATCGCGTGGGGCGCGCTCGGTGCGGCCATGGCGTGCTATGACTGCGCCTTGCAATACTCTCTTTTCCGCAAACAATTTCACGATGAGCCCATCGCTTCACGACAGTTGGTGCAGGAGAAACTGGCGTGGATGATCTCCGAGATCACAAAAGGGCAACTTCTGGTTCTACAGGTCGGCCGTCTCAAGGATAAAGAGAAAGCCGGACCGCAGCATATCTCCATGGCCAAGCGGAACAATGTCTGGATGGCGCTCGAGTGCGCCCGCATGGGGCGCGACATTCTGGGCGCAAACGGCGTAGCCGACGAGTACCCGCTGATGCGTCACATGATGAACCTCGAGTCAGTCAAGACATACGAAGGCACGCACGACATTCACACCTTGATCATCGGGCAAAGCGTGACTGGAATCGACGCATTCTAGCCTTATAAGGTTCCAGCCGCAGGCAGCACGGTCAGTTCCTCAACTGCAGCGTTTGCAGGGAGCCTGACGGCATGGACAACCAAACGCGCGATTGTTTCCGGCGACATCATCTTCTTCCGCGGCGCAGAAGGCCAGAAGGCGTTCCAGATTGCGGTATCGGTTGCGCCGGCAAGCAGCGCGATAACTCTTATCCCTCGCGGGCGCAATTCCTCGCGCAGTGTATTGGTAAATCCCAGGGCCCCGTGCTTCGACGCAGCGTATGCCGAGGAGCCTGGAAAGACCCTTTTGGCGGCGATGGATAGGTTGTTAACGATAGTGCCGCCACGCCTCGTCAGCGGCAGCATCGCCTGAGTCACCATGAACATGCCAGTTAGATTGGTGTCGATGACTTCCTGCCACGCTGCAGCCGGCAGTCTGGCTACCGCGAGATTCGCGTGAGCCACTCCCGCATTGTTAACCAGGATGTCCACTTGGCTAAAGTGCTTCTTTACCGCCGATTGCAGCACTTTGATGGCGCGAGGATCACGTACATCGCACACCACCGACAAAGTTCGGGCCTTGTATCGCCGGAGCTCGCGTTCAACCGCACGCAGTTTCGCCAGGTTTCGGCCTACGAGAACGATCTTGCATCCTTCGGCCGCGAGCGCATGGGCAATGGCCCGGCCGATGCCCTGCCCTGCACCGGAAACCAATGCAACCTTGCCGTCGAGGTTTTCCTTGGAAGTTTCAGGCACGCGACGTTGCCAGACCGCATTCTTTCGGTTCACAAGCCGTTCGCTCGGTTACGAATCAGGGAGAGAAATTCTGTACGCGTCTCCTGCTCGTTGCGGAAGCACCCCAGCATGGACGACGTGACTGCAGCCGAGTGCTGCTTCTCGACTCCGCGCATCATCATGCAAAGATGCCGAGCTTCAATTACCACGCCCACGCCCTGGGGATCGATGGCGCGCTGAATCGTTTCTGCGATCTGTGTCGTAAGACGTTCCTGGATCTGGAGGCGCCGCGAGAAGATCTCGATCAGCCGCGGAAGCTTGCTCAATCCGATAACTTTTCCCTTGGGGATATAGGCTACGTGCACCTTACCAAAGAACGGAAGCAGATGGTGCTCGCAAAGGCTGAACATCTCGATGTCCTTGACGATCACCATCTCATCGTAGGTCACCGTGAACAAGGCTCCCTTCAGGAGCGCGTCCGGGTCATCCTTGTAGCCCTTGGTCAGAAACTCGTAGGTGCGATGTACCCGGTTGGGCGTGCGCTCCAGACCCTCTCGCGCGGGATTCTCTCCCAGGCGCACAATCATCTCGTGAACCAATTCTTCAAAGCTGGCGCTTGTGAGCGTCGGGGCTGCAACTGATGATGTCATAGTTCTCTGCTATCCCTTCTGCCGAGCCAGATGCAGGCGCAGCGGGGCGTATCGAAGTCCGTGAAGGCCCGACGGGCTACCTTCGCTTCTCAAGATCGCCCCCGTACTCAAAAGAATTCATCATAGTCTCTTCAATCCGCACTCTTTCCAGATGAGCCTGGCGAAACCCGCGTTGCAAAATGTCATGCGCGATCACACACAGATTTTCGGTAGTTGGCACGATCACGGAGAACTGCGGCAATTGGTTCAGGTTCTGCTGATCGAAGCGCTCAAGGATCTCGCATTGCACAAATCCGTCCAGATCCACGAGATTACAGACCATGCCGGTGCAATCATCCACCGGACCGCTGACCGTGACCTCAAGCATATAGTTGTGGCCATGACCGTATGGATTGTTGCACTTACCGTAAACTGCCACGTTCTCGGTCTGCGACATCGCGTCACTGTGCAGCCGGTGCGACGCCGAGAACATGTAACGTCTGGTCAGGTGCGCCTTCATGCTTCCCCGTAGAAATCAACAAACAACTCTGGCGTCTCGTACACGCGAACGCGGTGAAGTTGCGCCGCCTTTAATCCCCGCTCCAAGCGTTGCCAGATCGCGATCGCGAGGTTTTCGGTGGTGGGGATGCGAGTGAAGAACTCGGGCACTTCCTTGTTCAGAAAGCGGTGGTCGAGGACATCCAGGACTTCACGGTGCATCGTTTCCTTCAACTGTTTGAGGTCCACCACAAATCCGGAGCGTGCATCCACCTCTCCCTTTACGGTGACTTCTAGCATGTAGTTGTGCCCATGCCCTAATGGGTTGTTGCACTTGCCGAAGATGCGGCGGTTCTCCTCGGCGGAGAAATCGGGGTTGTGATAATAGTGCGACGCGGAAAACTCGGCCTTGCGCGTCAGATAAACCATTCTTCACCTCGAACCAGGAACAGGTCTGGAGCCACGCTCGATTTCGCGGACCGGTGCTCGATTACCAGCGCGTCTTCCGCTTGAAGCCTCGATTGTCGAGTCAGTTGGATAGGTTCTGCCCTTCCAGCCAACCTGACCTCGCCGATAAAAAAGCCTCGACCGCAACAAAAGATAGGCGAACAGCGGTAGACCGAAGATAGCAGCGGCATTCGCTTGCATCGGAAAATGCGCTCTCCGGATGCGGTACCAGAAACGAGCAGCGAGGATGGCGCACAGCCCGAGCGCCACAAAAGCGTACTCTGTCCTGCCTTTGATGCCCGCCCATGCCGCCAGCAACGCGCTGCCGAAGATCAGGACGAATTCCACAAAACGCACAATTGCCAGCCGGACTGAAGACGGAAAAAGCAGGGCGAGGTTCTTGGTCCACCCCTCGCGCAAATGAGAAAAGCCACGATACATTCGGGTCCGCACCCTGTCGGCGCCATAACGAAAGACAATCCTGCGCCCGGATCGTTTCACCAGACCGGCAAGCGCAACGTCCTCCAACAGGCTCGATGCCACGGCACGATGTCCTCCCGCCGCCTCGTATGCTTCGCGCGAAATCATGAGGAACTGGCCGTTCGCCGCCGCGGCTGGAGATGCGGGATCACACACCTCAGACGGCCGGTAGCTCATTGCCAAATCGGAGAAGATCACCGGCATTACGCTTTTTTCCCAAAACCCGTGTACTTCCTGCTGAGGAGAATAGGAAAGCAGAGCTGCTTTTTTCTCCTGTGCCTCCGCCAGGGCGCCCGCCAGCGCCCCCGGAAGGTGGAATGTATCCGCATCCGTAAAGAGGAACCATTCGCCGCGCGCTTGCATGGCACCGACAGCCATTGCGTGCGTCTTCCCACTCCAGCCCGGCTCCAGATTTCCGGCGTCAACTACCTTCACTTCCGGAAAGGATGCGGCAATTTGAGTGGTCCGATCG
>Ga0335077_10014065_pt1 | contig 10010 bp, 7 predicted proteins | sample Lox_Sample_31_FD_207151 | JGI IMG/M metagenome (GOLD analysis project Ga0335077, IMG submission 207151) | Soil microbial communities from Loxahatchee National Wildlife Refuge, Florida, United States - Lox_Sample_3.1 | ecosystem: Environmental > Terrestrial > Soil > Wetlands | place: USA: Florida...
GCGTGCTGACCGGTCCTCCTTTCTCGCAACCGATCGACTTTGTGTACTTCAATCTGTGGCACTACGACGGGCGCACCAGCAAGCATGGAGCTTTCATGGGCGGAGCGGATTTCGTCCAGTGGCACGGCAACTACCCGATGCTGGAAAAGACGGTTGAGCTGAAGGCAATGGCGGAAGAGCTCAGGAGAGAACATGGCCGGCGATGAGCGCTGGTGGAATGATCCAGAATTGTGGGTGGAAGCCTTCGCCATCCTGAATATCGGGTTCCTGACCTTCGATATCTACCTGGCCCACTCGGTGAACGGGTTCCGCAATCGCGCGGAGTACATTCCCTTGTGGTTCTCGGCCACCGCGCCGGCGGTGTTGCTGGCCGCCCTGAGCCAGCGCAGGCGGCGGCGGATGCTGTGGAAGATACTGGGGCAGGTCGTTGGCTGGTCGGCGATCCTGGTGGGATTGACGGGCGTCATCCTGCACCTGGAGAGCCGTTTTTTCCTGGAGCGCACCCTGCGCAGCCTGACCTACTCGGCTCCCTTTGCTGCGCCACTCGCCTATACCGGGCTGGGGTTTCTCCTGATCATGAATCGCATGGTGGATGCCGATTCGATGGACTGGGCCAAGTGGATATTGCTGTTCACCCTGGGCGGATTTATCGGCAACTTCGTTTTCAGCCTGGCGGACCATGCCGCCAACGGCTTCTTTTTTGCGGTGGAATGGGTGCCGGTGGCGGCGAGCACAGTGGCGATCGGGTTTCTCTGTGTCCCGTTGGTGACGCAGGTCTCGCGGGTGTTCATTGACGTCAGCGCAGCGGTGTTGCTGCTGGAGGCCGGCGTCGGCCTGTGGGGATTTGTGTTGCACACCATGGGGAACCTTCAGGGCCCTTCGACGCATGCGTTCGACAATTTCATCTACGGGGCCCCGCCGATGGCCCCGCTGCTGTTTCCAAACCTGATGCTGCTCGGCCTCATTGGGCTGTGGCAGCTGCGGAAGAAGGCGGGTGGCGGGGATGCCGGCGGCGTGGAGCAGGGAAGCTAGCAGTCACGGCCTCTTTAGTTTTGCGCTTTGACTGCTTGAGACCGTGTACAGCGACAGCCCAACGTTAGCAGTGGTGTTTAATACCCGGCTCTTCCCGCACAACCAGGGATGGTCATCCGTCACAGACAGGCCCGCCTTCAGCATTGAAAATCTCAATTCATGACAGCGGAATCTCTCAGCCGCGAGCTGGAAGGATTTCTGGCCGGTGCGCGCGGCGCAGTTGTGCTCGAGGCCGGCGCGGTGCTGTTTGATCTGGCGCAGGCGAAGTACTCGATCTCCGGCGAGTACAACAAGTGCCTGCTGCATGTGTGGTCGGCGGAGCGCAACATCGTGCGGCGGGTGCTCGATTTAGAGACCAAGAACGAGACGCTGCGGCTGGCGGTGCAGCGGCTGGGGCAGGCAAAGCCAACGAAGCTGGAAATTTGCCGCGAGCGCGACCGGCGCACTCCGAATGCGCGGCGGGCGGCCCGGCTGGCATATCAGCGAGCGCTGCAACACGTGCTGGAGCGGAAATTTGCCGGCTGGACGGTCACACAGCTGAGCACCACCATGGATTTGGAGCACTCCTTTGGGCCGATTTACACGCGGGGCCTGCTGCGACAGGGACAGTCGGGATTCGCGGTGTTGGGGGTAAATGCCCAAGAAACCCAGACTTCGATCGACGCGGCGCTGGCCTTCGGCATTCTTTGGCTCGAAGCCTGCCGCGTGGCGCACAGCGGCAAGCTGGTGGTGGAAGGGCTGAAGCTGTTTCTGCCGGTAGGATCTTCGGTGCTCACACGGGAGCGTATGGCGCATTTGCATTCCGGAGCGGCTAAGTGGCGGCTCTATGAGTTGAACGAGCGGGAAGACAGTCTGGCGGAGGTTGACGTAGCTGACCGCGGCAATGTGCGCACGCGGCTGGTGCAGGCGGCGGATGAAGGCGCGGCGCGGGCGCGATTCTCGCAGCAGATCGCATATGTGCGCGGCCTGATGTTGGAGGCTGAAATTGCGGTGCTTTCGCCTGCGGAGATCGCCTTTCGGCGTTACGGACTGGAGTTTGCCTGGGCGCGGCTGGGGCAGGAGCCGGGATCATTCCGCAGCACGCCAGAGATTGTGTTTGGCGTGGGCGCGGAAGAAAAAATACTCTGCGAGAGGAGCGCTGATCAATTCGCCGCTCTGGTGCGAAGCATTGGCGGGGTACGGCATGCGGAGGGGCCGCGCGACCATCCGTTGTGGCGGATGCATCCCGAGCGCTGGCTGGAATCGCAGGTGGTGAACAATGCCGCTGCGCTCGACGAGCGGCTTGATGCGCACTATGTCTATTCGCAGCTGCCGGCCTTTTCGGCCTCAGATCGCGCCATGATGGATGTGCTGGCGCTTACGCGCGAAGGGCGGCTGGCAGTGGTCGAGTTGAAGGCCGAGGAAGACATTCATTTGCCGCTCCAGGGCCTGGATTACTGGTCGCGCGTGGCCTGGCACCATGAGCGCGGCGAGTTTCAGCGCTTCGGATACTTTCAGGGGCGTGAGCTGGCGGCGGCAGCGCCATTGCTGTTTCTGGTGGCGCCGGCGCTGCACGTGCATCCGCAGACCGACACGCTGCTGCGCTACATCTCGCCGCAGATCGAATGGATGCTGGTGGGAATTGACGAGCGTTGGCGGGAGCAGGTGCGGCCGATATTTCGCAAGCGGCCGGGCGTGCGGGCGTCTCACTCAGCGGGGAAAGGCCAGCCTCTGGGCAAAACGGGTTAGGGGCTCAGCTCACCATGAACGGAAACGAAAACTGCATGGCTTTGCAGGAGGCGGCTTTTGACAGTCTGAAATTACCTCTGGCAGAAAATGGCCTTGGGGCGCAAAAGCGGGAAGCGTATTTTCCGCGGTCTAGAGGCACGAAGGAAGTCGTGCCCTCCCCGATTTTGGCGGCTGGGCTTCTTCTTCCGTGGCGGCCTTACAGCCATCGCTGCCGCCATGCTGCTAACATCCTCTCTGGATGCTCGAACCAGCCACCCCCGTTCAATACGTCAAGGGCATAGGCCCGCGTCTGGCTGAGGTGCTGGCGGCGAAGGGCATTCAAACGGCCGACGAACTGCTGCACTATCTGCCGTTCCGTTATGAAGACCGCCTGAACCCGCGCACCATCGCTGAGCTTCGCCCCGGCGAAATGTCAACGGTGATTGCGGAGGTGCGCAACTCGGGGCTGTTTCGCACCCGCCACAGGCCCATTTTTCAGATGACCGCCGGCCAGGGCCGCGCGCGCCTGCGCTGCATCTGGTTCAACGCGGCATACCTGCGCGACCGCTTTCAGCCGGGGCAACTGGTCGCGCTCTACGGCAAGGTGGAAGAAGACAGCTACAGCGGCGAACTTCAGTTAGTGCAGCCGCAGTTTGAGATTCTGGGAGATGCTTCCGGCGAGGAAGGCTCGGGGGACAAACGGGCCGCCTCGCTGGAAGTGGGGCGCATCGTGCCCATCTATGAATCGGCGGGGAACGGCCGGCTCACCTCGCGCTGGTTCCGGCGGGTGATTCACGCCGCGCTGGAGAATCTGCCGCCGGAATTGGCCGACCCCATTCCTGCAGCCGTGCGCCGCCATCTCAGCCTCATCTCGCCGCGCGAGGCCATCAGGAAAGTTCACTGGCCGGAAGCGGGCGAGAGCTTGCAGGACCTGCAATCGTGGCGCACGCCGGCGCACATCCGGCTGATTTTTGAGGAGCTGTTTTTCATCGAGCTAGGCCTGGAATTGAAGCGCCGCCAGCAGAAGGCGCAAACCGGCATCGCGTTTCGTTTGGATGAAACCGTGCGCTCAGCCATCAAGCGCATTCTGCCTTTTCATCCCACCGGCGCACAGAAGCGGGCGCTCAAAGAGATCGCAGGCGACATGGCGCAGTCCGCGCCCATGCGCCGCCTGCTGCAGGGCGACGTTGGCTCAGGCAAGACCCTGGTTGCCTTTGAGGCCGCCATCATCGCGATTGAAAACGGCTATCAGGTGGCGCTCATGGCCCCGACCGAAATCCTGGCCCAGCAGCATTATTTTTCGGCGCGCCGCATTCTGGAAAACGCCGGCTACCGCGTAGTGCTGCTCACCGGCTCGCTGGAAGACGAGCGCAAGCGCGAGATTCGCCGCCACATCTCGCAGGGCAACGCCCAGCTGGTAATCGGGACCCACGCCCTGATCGAGCAGAAGGTCGAGTTCGCGCGGCTTGGGCTGGTGATTGTGGATGAGCAGCACCGCTTCGGGGTTCTGCAGCGGTTCAAGCTCATGAGCAAAAGCTCCGAGCCCGGCCCGGCGGGGACGGCGGCCAGCCGTGCAGCTGAGCCTGACGTGCTGGTGATGACGGCAACGCCCATTCCGCGCACTCTCGCGCTCACTCTTTACGGCGACCTTGACCTCAGCGTGCTTGATGAGATGCCGCCCGGCCGCGTGCCCATTATCACGCGCCGCGTTGGCGATGAGCGCGCCGAGAAGGTGTGGCAGTTCGTGCGCAAGCAGGTAGCTGCGGGGCATCAGGCTTACGCGGTCTATCCCGTGATCGAAGAAAATGAAGAGACCGAGCTCAAGGCCGCGATGAAGATGTACAAAGAGCTAAGCAAGCGCGTGTTTCCCGACCTGCGGGTGGGAGTGCTGCATGGCCGGCTCGATGCCGACCTGAAGGATCAGGTGATGCGGCTGTTCCAGAAGGGCGAGCTGGATATTCTGGTTTCGACCACCGTCATTGAAGTCGGTGTGGATGTAGCCAACGCTACGGTCATGGTGATCGAGCATGCGGAGCGTTTTGGGCTGGCGCAACTGCACCAGCTGCGCGGGCGCATTGGCCGGGGAGCAGCCAAGTCTTATTGCGTACTGATGACCGGCGGTAAGGTCTCCGAAGATGGCGAGCGCAGGCTGGATGCCCTGGTGCGCACCCATGATGGCTTTCAGATCGCTGAGCTCGACCTTGAACTGCGCGGTCCGGGCGAGTTTTTCGGTACGCGCCAGGCGGGGCTGCCAAACTTTCAGGTAGCGAACCTGATTCGCGACCGCCAGCTGCTGGAAGCGGCCAAGCTGGAGGCAGCGGCGGTTCTAAACGGCCCCAACGAGGAGATTTCTGAGCCCGAGATCAACCGGGCCCTGCAACACATGCGCACCCGCTGGCAGAAGACCTACGGGCTGGTGGAAGTGGCCTAGGTAACCCTTATTACTCTAGTCTTGCAGGTAACCTAAGTAACCTAGTCGCCAATTATGAGCAGGTCGTAACCTGTGGCTGATGCCCGCCGGAGTACAGAAATATCCGCGCACCAAAATGGTGCTTCCGCTGCGCGTGTGGGTGGATCGCTACGCCGACGACTCTGCCGCGCAGCTGGCCCATACTATTGACATCAGTGTCGCCGGCGGGCGGCTGGGCGGATTGCGTACCCAGCTGCATCCCGGGCAGACCGTTCTCTTGCAGCGCGGGCAGCAACGAGCACCGTTTCGCGTGGTCTGGAACCGGGAGCTCGCGCCAAACGAGAACCAGGCGGGAGTAGAGGCGCTCGAAGCGGGCAAGAACCTGTGGGGCGTGGAACTGCCACAGCAGGTGGTCGCTTCCCGCACCGGATGGCGCACTTATGCCGCCAGCGCCACGGTGAGTGCCGGGCCGGTTCCGGTGGCGGCGCGGCCGGCGCCGCGTGCGGAGCAAGTTCCCTGGACGGCGAAGCTTGGGCAGCTGGCGCACCGCGAGCGCGTGCGCTGGGGGCTGATTCTTGGCCTTTTGTTTCTGAGCGGAATTCTCAGCCTGTCGGTGTATCGGGCCATTATGAGCGACGCGGGCAAGCCGGAAATTACCGCACCGGTGCCGGTCCCGCCTACGGCCGCTGAGCTCGCCCGCATGACGCCCAAACCGGTTGAGCTGCCGCTGGTGGCTGAAGTCACCACCTGGAGCGCGACGCCGGCGCCGCGCATCAGAATCGCCATGGCGCCGACTGAGCGTATGGTCTATCCGATTTCTCCGGATGGAGACATCAGCGGGAGCGTGCGTCTGAAGATTCTGATCGCCGTGACTGGACGCATTAAGCAGATTCAAGTGCTGAGCGGCCCGACCTCGCTGGTGAGGGCCGCCGAGCAGGCGATCCAGGTGTGGCGCTACAAACCGCTGCGCTCCAAAGGCCAGGCCGCCGAGGCCGAGGCCAATGTGGTGGTGAATTTCCGCGGCGCGGACGCGGTGTCAGTGGAGTTCCCGAGCAAGAGCAGGTAGCTTTAGATTCTGGGTTAGCGCGGATGGTCAACCCCTTCGACTCACACGTGTGAAGTAGGGGCCTTACGTCTTCAGCTTGATGCCCAGTTCCCTGAGTTGAGCCTCGCTTACCGGCGTGGGCGCATCTACCATCAAATCCACGGCGCGGGCAGTTTTCGGGAAGGGAATCACCTCGCGCAGGCTTTCGGCCCCCGCCAGAATCATCACAATCCGGTCGAGGCCGAGCGCGATGCCGCCGTGCGGAGGCGTACCGTACTCCAGAGCTTCGAGGAAAAACCCGAAGCGGGCACGGGCCTCGTCGTGGCTCATGCCCAGCGCCTGAAAAATCTTACTCTGAATGTCCTGGCGGTGAATACGAATGGAACCTGAGCCCAATTCCGTTCCGTTCAAAACTACGTCGTAAGCCAGGGCGCGAATCTCGCCCAACGGCGATTTGGGGTCGTGCGCGGAATCAATATTTGCCTCCAGCTTCGCCATGTCTTCTTCATGCAGCGAGGTAAAAGGATGGTGCGCCGGGTTCCAGCGTTTCTCGTCGTTATCCCACTCGAACATGGGGAAGTCGGTGACCCAGAGAAAGCGGTAATCTTGGGCGACGTCGCCGGTCTTCTTGAAGGCGCCGTGCTTCTCGGCATACTTCTGCGCGAGGTCGAGACGCAGGAAGCCGCATTTCTCGCAGAAATGCTGCGCCGACTGCTCCATCACCGCGGGAATTTCCGGCTTGTTGAGGGCGCCGGCCAGCAGCCACAGGTCGTCGGGCGCGAGCTGAGCAAACTGCGCGATCTTTTCTGACAACGCCGGGAGGTCCTTGGCCAGCCGCTTGGGATCGCTGATAGGCTGCACGAAATTCGGCCCGCCCACGTGCTGATACGCGCCGTAAGTTCCGATGGTCCGCCGCTCGGTCCCCGAGATGTCGCCTGCCTTCGGAATGCGGATGAGCAGAATCGGCAGCTCTTTGCGCATGCGGAGTTTCGCCGCCAGCTCTTCCACTTCTTCCCCGGTCAGCGCCTCGCGCACATCCACCATCGCGGGCAGGCGCAAGTCCGGCTTGTCGTTGCCATAGCGGCGGATGGCCTGGTCATAGCTCATGCGCGGAAACGAAGTCTGTATTGCCTGGCCCGCCGCTTGAAAGGCCGCTTTCAGAAATCCTTCCACCACCGCATACACCTGTTCCGGCTGCGGGTAGGTCATCTCCAGATCAATTTGCGTGAACTCAGGCTGTCGGTCGGCGCGCAGGTCTTCATCGCGGAAGCAGCGCACGATCTGGTAATACTTGTCGAAACCCGAGATCATCAGAATCTGCTTAAACATCTGCGGCGATTGCGGCAGAGCGTAGAAACTACCTGGCTGCACGCGGCTGGGCACCAGATAATCGCGCGCGCCTTCGGGCGTGGAGCGCGTCATGAACGGCGTTTCAATCTCGAAAAACCCCTGCGCAGAAAGATAATCGCGAATCGCCTTTGAGACTTTGTGGCGCATCTCGATGTTGAACTGCATGGCCTCACGGCGCAGATCAATGTAGCGGTACTTCAGCCGCATTTCTTCATTGGGCAGAACCGTATCGCCGGGCAGAAACGGCGGCAGCTTGGCCTCGTTCAGAATGCGGAGCTCATCCACCGCCAGCTCCACTTCGCCGGTCGGAATGTTCTTGTTGAAGGTCGCCGGGTCGCGCTGCTTGACCTTGCCGATCACGGCGATTACGTACTCATTCCGCAGCAGCCCGGCCTTCGCATGGGCAGCAGGGTTCAACTCCCGGTTGACGACCACCTGGGTCACGCCTGTGCGGTCGCGCAGATCAATGAAGATCAGGCTACCCAGGTCGCGGCGGCGGTTCACCCAGCCCATGAGCACTGCGTTCTGGCCCGCGTCAGAAGAGCGCAGCGCGCCGCACATGTGACTTCGCTTCAGATCGCCGAGAAAATCGAGCAAAGCTTCGCCTTTCAGCAGCAAATTGCAGGGAAAGCTGAATCGAAGATTATAAACGGTGCCGCTGGCGGAAGCCGCACCGCGGATTCTTAACAGGACACCAAGGCACACTAAGGGATTCTTGAGCGCGGCGTTCCTTGGTGCGCCCTTTTGCCCTTGGTGGCTTGGAGGTTCGAGGCGTGCCCTGCCGCCTCTACTTCTTCGTCGCCTTGCCTTCCATCACCGTGTTCCAGGTGGTGCCGTCGGGCGAAACCTCAAATTTGAAGCTGTAGGAGGTGGGCGAGAGCATGGTCAGGCTGTATTTGCCCTTCAGGGTTTGCCCACCCATCTTCTCGTCGCTGGTCCAGTTCCAGGTATCGCCTTCGAGCATACCGGTGGAATTTTCCGACTCGCCGGTGCTGGCGAAGGAGTGGTAGGTGTACATCTTGCCTTCGGTGTCATATCCCATAAAAGCTTTGGCGGTGCCATCGCCCATGGGAGTTTTGAACTCCTCGTGCGCCTCGAGGAAGAAGCCGCCCGGCATCCACTCGTCGGTTTCGCTGCCGGTAAACTTGCCGCCCGGCCCCATCGGACCCGGCTTCATCTCGCCTTCCATGGTCCAGGAGCCAACGAAATAATCGAGCTTCTTGACTTCGGGCCCAGGCTTGGGCATGGGCATCTGGCCAAATGCCGAAAGCGCGGCCAATACGAGCACAGGCAAAGCGGCGAATGCGACTCGCTTCATGAATGATTTCTCCTGAAAAGTACGTGAGAAGACTCACGCCCCGATTGCGGGAGATGGTAGGCGCTGGCTGGAGGGAAGTCAACCGTGCCGTAAGGACAGACGGCCATGCCCGCGTCAGTCAATCGGCCGGAACGGCGTCGCCTGCAGGAACTTCAGCTTCCATACGTCATCTTCGCGCACCCACCATTGCGAGATGTGCTGGTAGCGCGGCGCCAGGCCGTCGTCGCCCTCAGGCTGGCTGACGATGCAGTCATAGGTCACCACCGCAGAGTCCTCCGTGACGATCAGAACGTGCAGGTTGTAAGGCTTATATTCATGGAACTCCCCGTTCTGCACGGCCTCGAGCAGTTCGCTTGCGGGCTCGACGTGCCCGGCGCTTGAAACTTCTTCGAAATCTCCGGTGAGCGTGCGCCGCAGAAAGGCGGAGTCCTTATGCAACAGCGCCTGCACGAAGGCGTGGGAATTGGCAGTCAGTGTTTGCTCCATCGGATTGGCAGCCGGCGCTGGCGCCGGCGCCTGGGCGAAGGCACACGCAGGAAAAAACAGACTGATTACGCATGCAATCCACAGCAGAGTTTTCATAGTCACTCCTGGCCTTACGGCTTCTGGATAATCTTTGCTGCCAGCTCGGCCCGCGGCACGGAAATCTGCTCGCCGGTTTCGAGATTCTTGAGCGCGAACAGGCCGGACCTGATTTCATTTTCTCCCACGATAAGCGCAAAGCGAGCGCCTAACTTGCTGCCCGTCTCCAGAGACTTCTTCATGCGGAAATTTTCATCGCCCAGTTCGACCACTATATCGTGATGGCGAAGCGCGCGCGCCAGTTGAGCCGCGTGCGCGTCCATCCCATGGCCAAGCGGCGCGATATACACATCGGGCTTCGACTGCACCGCTCCGGCCGATTCCTGCAACGCCAGCACCAGCCGGTCTTCGCCAATGGCAAATCCAATGCCCGGCGCCGGCGGCCCGCCCAGCGACTCCGACAGCCCATCGTAGCGCCCGCCGCCGAGAATGGCATTCTGCGCCCCCAGCGCGCCGTGGGTGAACTCGAAGGCCGTGCGGGTGTAGTAGTCGAGACCGCGCACCAGGCGGTCGTTCTCCTGAAAAGCGACACCGACCGACTTGAGAATTTCTTTCACGGCGGCGAA
>Ga0335077_10014066_pt1 | contig 10010 bp, 6 predicted proteins | sample Lox_Sample_31_FD_207151 | JGI IMG/M metagenome (GOLD analysis project Ga0335077, IMG submission 207151) | Soil microbial communities from Loxahatchee National Wildlife Refuge, Florida, United States - Lox_Sample_3.1 | ecosystem: Environmental > Terrestrial > Soil > Wetlands | place: USA: Florida...
AATCATCCGACCTTTCCGGCACTGTCAACGGAAAAGAAATCACTCAGCTCGAGTTGAATGGACGTAACTTCACGCAACTGGTCACGCTGGTCCCCGGCGTGAGCAATCAAACCGGGCAGGACGAAGGACAGGTCGGCGTCGGCGGCAGCGTAGCCTTCAGTGTCAATGGCGGACGGACCGAATACAACAACTGGGAACTCGACGGCGGCGACAGCATGGATAACGGCAGCAACACCACGCTGAACGTTTATCCGAGTATTGACGCCATCGCCGAGTTCAAAGTCCTCACCTCCAATTACGGTGCGCAGTATGGCCGGAACGGCTCAGGCACCGTTGAAGTGGAAACAAAGTCGGGCACGAATCAGTTTCACGGCGATGCCTACGAGTTCGTCCGCAACGACGCGTTCAACGCTACGCCTTACTTCCAGAGCGCCCCGCCCTCTTACAAGAAAAACGACTTCGGGTACACCATCGGCGGGCCCGTGTATATTCCCGGCGTTTACAACAAAAACAAGCAGAAGACTTTCTTCTTCTTTTCACAGGAGTGGCGCCGCGACCGCGTGCCCAGTCCGTTTCCCGTCACGGTTGTTCCTTCCGCCGCCGAGCGCGCTGGAAACTTCAGCGACCTATGCCCGAACGCGAGCACCGGCTCGATGGCCGATTGCCCAATCAATCCTGCGACCGGAACGTTTTTCCCCAGCAACCAGGTGCCCATCGATCAGAATACCGCGCCGGCGCTGGAAAGCATGATTCCTTTGCCCAACGGCGGTTCGCCCGGCGCCGAAACCTGGACTGCCGAACCAACGCTGCCCACGAACTGGCGCGAAGAATTGCTGCGTGTGGACGAGAACTTCAACTCGAAGGTCCGCGCCACCTTCCGTTACATTCACGATTCCTGGGACGAACTTTATCCCACCCCCCTGTGGACAAGTGGCACCAGTTTTCCGACCATTGAAACCAACTTCAAGGGGCCCGGCGTCAGCCTAGTTACGCGGCTCACCGCGACGGCTTCGCCCACGCTCCTCAACGAATTCGTCTTCAGCTACACCACGGACCACATTGATCTGGTGCCCGAAGGCGCCTGGCAGCGCCCCGCCAGCATGACATGGGGATTATTTCAGAATGGTTTTGGCGGAAAATTGCCGGGCATCGGTTTCAGCGGAGGAATTTACGGAGGCATTGCCGAAGACGCCGGATACTTGCCCAACGGCCCGTACAATTCGAATCCCACTTACACCTACCGTGACAACGTCACGAAGATCATCGGCGAGCACAACCTGCAGTTCGGCGCCTATGTTGTGGCCGCGGAGAAAAACGAGTTGAGCGCCGCTGGCCAATCGGTCAACGGCTTCTTGACCTTCGATACCAGTTCCCCGGTTTCCACCGGCAACGCATTCGCCGATCTGTTGATGGGCAACATTGCAGAGTTTCAGCAGCAGAACGTCCAGCTCAAGTACTACAACCGCTACAAGATCGTCGAACCCTACTTCCAGGATGACTGGCATGCCACCAGCCACCTCACCCTGAATCTCGGCCTTCGCGTCAGCCTGTACGGCACGTATCGTGAGCGTTATCACAATGCCTGGAATTTCGATCCCAGCCACTACATCGTGGGAGACAGCGGCGTGGATGCCGATGGCCTGGTCACCGGCAATCCCTACAATGGCATGGTGCAATGCGGCGTGACGCAAGGGGTTCCCGCGGGATGCATGCAAGGGCATCTTTTCAATCCCGCCCCCCGCATCGGTTTCGCCTGGGACCCGCACGGGGACGGCAAAACTGCCATTCGCGGCGGCTACGGCATCTTCTTCGAGCACACCAACGGCAACGAAGCCAACTCAGAGTCGCTCGAGAGCTCCCCGCCGGCCTCGCTCATTCCCGGCATCTTCAATATTGCCGGCCCCAATGGGTATGAAACCATCGCTCCGCAAACCACTTCCACCAGTCCGCTTGCCGTGGTATCAGTGCCGAATAAAGCAGTCTGGCCTTATGTCCAGCAGTGGCATCTCGATGTTGAGCACGAGCTCGCCAGAAACACGGTCGCCACCGTCTCCTATGTTGGAAGCAAAGGTACGCATCTCACCCGCGAGTACGATCTGAACCAGGTGCATCCCACTCCGCTCAGTCAGAATCCCTACACTCCGGGCGAAGCCATCGGACCCAATGACTGTACGACTTTCACCACGCCGAGTGGTGTGCCGGTCACTGGCCAGGCAGCGATCAATCTTTCCATCGCCTGCGGCGCTGATCCCGATCCTTTCCGTCCCTACCCCGGCATCGGCGGCATCACGCGCCGCGAGGAGTCGGCGTCGTCGTCCTACAACGCATTGCAGGCTTCTCTACGCCGCAATGTAGGCAGCTTGCAGCTCAGCGCCGCCTACACCTACAGCCATTCCATAGACGACTCATCCTCCGGCCTGGATCTTGGCCAGGTGAACACCTACGATCTGGCATCTTTCCGCGCCAGCTCGAACTTCGATCAGCGCCACGTTTTCAATCTCGGCTACGTGTACGATCTGCCCATCTTCAAAGGCTCGGGCCTCTCACACAAGATTCTCGGAGGCTGGCAGTGGTCCGGCATTACCACCATCCAAACGGGAACTCCATTCAGCGTGGCCAGCGGCGCTCCCGTCAGCGACAATGCCGGCGTAGCGAATACGGTCGCCGCCAACTACAGCGCCTATCCTGACCTTGTTGGCGACCCTAATGCTGGCGTGAGTCAGGCAAATGGCGCCATTAATTCGGGAGCGCTGGGCCTCGGTCCGCTGTTGTTCAATCCCGCGGCTTTTGTTGCGCCGCGCGGCCTCACCTTCGGCGACGCCGGCCGCAATCTGGTCAACAATCCCCGCCGCACGAATTTCGATATGGCGCTGTTCAAGCATTTCGCCATCAAGGAGAACCTTGCCTTCGAATTCCGCGCCGAGGCCTTCAACGTCTTCAATCACATTGAATGGGGCTGGATCGGCGGCGACGCCGGTTCCGCCGCCAGCAACAGCCCGACGGCAAACCCGACCAACACGACATCGTGCTACGGCGGCCCCGACAACTCGGCCGGCGACCCGTCGTGCACTGGCTCCGCAACCTTCCTGCACGCCGCAGTCGCGCACAATCCGCGGATTTTGCAGTTGGGGGCGAAGTTCATTTTCTAGGGAATTTATGACGACGTTTGGCGCTTGCTCGGGCGGTTATCCGAGCGCGACCCACCGTCTTTCTTTGGCGCTCCTGGCGATCGCATCGCACAGCAACATCTCTTCGTGCCCGGTCGCAAAGGTTGGAAAGTTGCGCCGCGCTTGCCAATCGCCGACCGCAATATAGGCATAAAAATCCTTGAACAGTTGCACGAATGTATCCGGATACCCCTCCGGATGCCCGCCTGGATACGCCGCGTAACCGCGCGCCTCCGGGCTCATCAGTGTCGGATCTTTAATCATGTCTTGGTTCGGCTCGCTCCGTTTTCCAATCCACAATGTGTTCGGCTCTTCCGAGTTCCAGGCCAGTGAACCCTCCGATCCATCCACTTCCCACCAAAGCCGCGTCTTCCTTCCCGCGCTGATTTGCGAAACCGTCATCACACCGCGGGTATTGCCCTCGAAGCGCAGCAGCACTGAAGCGTAATCGTCGGTCGCGATCTTCACTTCGTCGAACTCCGCATTGCTGGCCTTCTGAAAGGTCTCCACGCGCCCACGCGGCTTGTTGCGGACCGGAATCATGGTCGCCAGGTCGGCGCACACCTCCGTCACTTTGCGGCCCGTGATCCACATCAGCAGGTCGAGCCAGTGCGTGCCGATGTCGGACACCGCTTTCAAATCCCCGCCCAGCTGTGTCTCCAGCCGCCAGTTCCAGTCGGTCGGATAGAACAGCCAGTCCTGCAGAAAGCTGCCATGCACAATGCGCGGCTCCCCGATCAGGCCGCGTTCCACCATCGCTCGCGCCTCCTGGCACAGCGGGTAGTAACGCAGGTTGTAGGTGACGCCGCCCACCCGCTCCCGCTTGCCCGCGATTGAAACCAGTTCCGCGCTCTGCCGCGCATCCATCGCCAGCGGTTTTTCGCACATCACGTGTTTGCCCGCTTCGAGCAGCGTCTTCGATTGCTCGAAATGAACATGGTTGGGCGTGCAGATGTGCACCACGTCCACGCTTTGGTCCTGCGCCAGTTCTTCGAGCGAGCGATAGCCGCGCTCGAGATTCACCGCGCGGCACGCTTCTTTCGTGCGCTCAGGCGAGCTGCCGAGCAGCCCCTGCACTGCGATGCCGCGCCGCCGCAGCGCTTCCAGGTGCGCCCGCCCCACAAAGCCCAAACCAATCACTGCTGTCCGCAAGTTCGACACGAACCACCTCGAGACGAATCAATTGAGCGCTGACTGACGGGATGTCATTCCGAGCCGTTGACAGGCACGCAGCGCCAAGAACGTGCGAAGGATCTGCAGTTCCCGTGTCGCGAAACAGATCTTTCGCTGCGCGCAGAATGACAAAGGGCTGGACGAAACTTTATCCCACGGCCATCTGCGCCGGCCTCACCGCCGCCAGCGCCTGCTCCAGATCGGCGATGAGATCGTCGGCATTTTCAATGCCGATCGAAAGCCTGACCAGTTGCTCGGTAACTCCCATTTTGGCGCGGTGCTCAGCGGAAATCATCGCATGCGACGTCCGCACCGGAATGCTCACCAGCGAGTCCACGCCGCCCAGGCTGGGGGCCAGGCTGAACAGCCGCAGCGCCTCAGCCACGCGGCACGCATCCTCGCCGCTGCCTTCCACATCAAAGCTCACCACGCCGCCGCCGCCGTGCATCTGCTCCATTGCCAGCGCCTGCTGCGGATGGCCTGCGAGAAACGGATAATTGACCTTCCGCACCTTGCCGTGCTGGGCCAGAAATTCCGCAACCCGGAGCGCATTATGGTTTTGCCGCTGCACTCGGACCGCAAGAGTTTTGATCCCGCGCAGCAACAGCCATGAAGCATGCGGATCCATCGTCGCCCCTGTAGTAGTGCGGGTTTCGTGGATCCTGTCAATCAATTCCTGCCGCCCGGTCACCAACCCCGCAATCAGATCCGAATGCCCGCCGTAGTATTTGGTTGCGGAGTGCATGATCAGATCAATGCCGAATTCCGCCGGCCGCTGATTGATGGGCGTGGCGAAAGTGCTGTCAATCATTGTGATCAGTCCATGCTGCCGCGCCAGTGCCGATACCCGCTTCAAATCCACAATGCGCAGCGTTGGGTTCGTCGGCGACTCCAGATAAAGCAGCTTCGTGTTTGGCCGCACGGCGCGCTCATGCTGCGTGTAGTCCGTCGTATCTACAAACGTCGTTTCGACGCCGAATTTCGGCAGCCACGCGCTCAGAAATTTCGTGACTCCTCCATAGATATCGCGCTGCGCCACTATATGATCGCCCGCCTTCAACAGCGCCATGAGCGAAGTCACCGTGGCTGCCATTCCGGAGGCAAACAGAAGTGCGGCATCCGTTCCTTCCAGTTTCGCGATGGTACGCTCGACCACGGTGTGGGTCGGATTTCCGTAGCGGGTGTAGAACATGTCGGTCGGGGTTGCCCGAAGCTGCTGCTCGTTGTCCGTCACCTCGAAGGTGGAAGTCTGAAAGATCGGAGTGGATAAAGGCCCATTTTTCTTTTCGAGCTCGGTCCCTCCGCGTACCGCTTCGGTCTCGGGACGGTAAGAATGACGTTTCATGACATCTCCTTCGCGCATCGCGCCGCATTCAGCATGTAAGACTACCGTCCGCGCAAGTGCCGGGCAAGCGGCATCCCGCGGTGGGGCGCATTTATAATCGCATGCTTATGGAAACTGGGCTGAAGAACCGGGTTGCGATTGTGGCGGCATCAAGTCAGGGAATTGCGCGCGCAACTGCGGAAGCATTTGCGGCCGAGGGCTGCAAACTCGCCCTCTGTGCCCGCAACGCGAAGACCTTGCAGGCGGCCGCAGAAACAATTCAGAAAGAATACAGCGTAGATGTGTTTGCCCAGCCTTTCGACGTGACCGATCCCGCCTCGGTATGCGACTTCGTCGCCGCCGTCGTGGCCAAGTTCGGGTCGGCCGATATCTGTGTGACCAACGCTGGCGGGCCGCCCGCCAAAGGTTTTCTCGCCACCACCAACGCAGAATGGCACAAGGCGGTGGAGCAGAATTTTCTCAGCACCGTATACTTCGCCCGCGAAGTCATTCCCCACATGCAGCGGAAGCATTGGGGGCGCATCATCACCATTACTTCCATCACCACCAAGCAGCCCGTCGCTGACCTGGTACTTTCCAACGCCGTTCGCGCCGCCGTCGTCGGCCTAGTCAAAAGCCTCGCCAACGAGTTCGGCAAAGACGGCATTCTGGTGAATAACGTCGGCCCCGGTTACACCGCCACCGACCGCCTGAAGGAACTGGCCAAGTCGCGCTCCGCAGCTTCGGGCAAAAGCGAAGACGAAATTTTTGCCGGCTGGGCCGCCGATGCACCTTTGAAACGGGTTGGTGAGCCGCGCGAAGTGGCCGACGCCATCGTATGGCTGGCTTCCGAGCGCGCCTCCTATCTGACCGGCCAGACCATTCTGGTGGATGGCGGCGCTTACAAAGGACTATAACTTTCAGCAAACTTTCAAGGACAAGAGAACATGGCGACTACGAAAGCAAAGAAGTCAGTGAATGGGAAAAAAACGGCGACACGCTCCGCCTCCCGGTTCGCCGCCGCAAAATCTCCTGCCAGGGTGAAGGCCGAGCTGAAATACATTGCCTGGAGTTCCGTCGAGCTCGAAACCCTGAATCCGCTGCTGCAGCGCCAGCTTGTCGTTGGGCAGAACATCATGGTGGCGCGCGTGCTTCTCAAAAAAGGTTCCATCGTCCCGTTGCACAGCCACCACAACGAGCAGGTCACATACATCCTGGAAGGCGCGCTCAAGTTCTGGATTGACGGCAAAGAGATCGTCGTCAACGCCGGCGAAGTGCTCGCCATTCCCCCGCACATGCCGCACAAAGCCGAGGCCGTGGTGGATACCGTTGATCTCGATATCTTCAATCCGCCCCGCGAAGACTGGATCAACAAGACCGACCAATACCTGCGCGGCAATAAATAGCCTCAAGAAACGGGGCGCTTCGCCCGCGTCCCGTTTTCCGGCTCGGTCGGGGCCGCTGCCTCTGTTATTCTGAACGTACTTTTTTGTCGCGCCGCTGCGTTTGACCGCACCAATCATGAGGAACCAGGCCATGTCAGCCGTCCAGCTTGAGGCTCTCGCCTCGCGCCTGCATTGCATTGGTTGCGGCACAGAAAGCGACGGCATGACCCGCGACTTGCGCTGCTCCAGTTGCGGCGATCTGCTCGAAATTGTTTACCCGGGCTGGAAGACCAGCGAAGGCATGCGCGTCGCCGGGCTGGATGCCGCGGCGCTCAAGGCCGAGTGGCGCAACCGACGCACCTCGCGCGCCGCTTCCGACCAGAGCGGTGTCTGGCGCTTTCGCGACGTTTTGCCCGCGCTCGGTCCCGAGCACTCCGCCATCACGCTCCTTGAAGGCAACACGCCGCTGCATGAACTTCCGCTCTGCGCCCGCGCCGCCGGCGTGGACCGCCTCTTCGCCAAGCACCAGGGCATGAATCCCACTGGCTCTTTCAAAGACACCGGCATGACCGTGGCTGCTTCCTTCGCCCGCCGCGCCGGATTTCGCTGGGTGGCCTGCGCTTCCACCGGCAACACGTCCGCCTCCATGGCCGCCTATGCCGCGCGCGGCGGCATGCGCTGCCTGGTGCTCATTCCTGAAGGCAAGGTTTCCTGGAGTAAACTCTCGCAAGCGCTTGATTACGGCGCCGTCACGTGCCAGTTGCGGACCGATTTCGATGGCTGCATGCGTGTGCTGAATGAAGTTGTGCAGCGCATGCCCGTCTATCTGCTGAACTCTGTCAACCCCTACCGCCTTGAGGGGCAAAAAACCGCCGCCATCGAACTGCTGGAGCAATTCGACTGGCAGTCGCCCGACCACATCATCGTCCCCGGCGGCAACATGGGCAATTCCTCCGCGCTGGGAAAAGCGTTTCTGGAGATGAAAACCCTCGGCCTGATTTCGCGTTTGCCAAAGATTTCTATCATTCAGGCCGAAGGCGCCAATCCTCTGGTGCGCACTCTGCGTGAGAATGGCGGCAAACAACTCATTTCCGTCGAGGCCCACACTTTGGCCACGGCCATCCGCATCGGCCATCCCGCTTCCTGGAAAAAAGCGGTCCGTATGCTGCAGGCGACCGGCGGAACCGTGGAGCAGGTCAGCGAAATCGAAATCGCTCTCGCCAAGGCCGAAATCGGCGCCGATGGCATCGGCTGCGAGCCCGCTTCCGCAGTTACCCTCGCCGGCCTCAAGAAATTAGTTAAACAGGGTTTTGTCGCCAGCGGCGAAACTGTGGTTCTCGTGCTGACCGGTCATCTGCTCAAGGACCCCGAGTTCACCCTGAAGTTTCATCGCGGCGATCTGTTCGCGGGCACGAAGCTGGAGAAAGAATCGGCAGTTCTCGCTTCGCGTCAGCGCGCGCCGATCGTGCTCGAGGCCAGCGCTGCTGCGGTCATCCACGCGCTTGAGTTCGCTGAAGAAAGTGAAGTGATCTAACCGAATCTTAAATTTATCCTGACGGCAGAATTACGCGTACCACTCTCTCGCACAATATGGCGAAGTCCCCAATACGTCGGCGACCCATGTTCGAGATTTCACTGCCGGCTACCTCCGCCAATCTCGGCCCTGCCTTTGATGCAGCTGCCCTCGCCTTCGATCTGTTTCTGAAGGTACGCGCCCGGCCCGCCGCTCAATTCACCATCTCCGCCACCGGCCGTGACTCCGAAATCTGCGCCGGCGTTCCTGATCACCTTATTCTCAACACGTATCGCGACGTGCTCGAATCCGAAGGCCATCCAGCGCCGGCGCTCGCGCTGCAGATTGAAAACCAGATTCCCATCGGCAAAGGCTGCGGATCATCCGCCGCCGCCCGCCTCGCCGGCATCGCTCTCGCCGATCATTTCGGCAGGCTGCGCTGGCCGGCGGCCCGCATCGTCGGCGAAGCTTCGCGCCGCGAGCACCATCCCGACAACGCCTCTGCCTGCTGGTTCGGCGGTCTGGCCGTCGCCCACATGTCGAGCGGAAGCGAAGCCCAGGTGGCCTCCGTTTTGCCGAAAGGAAAATGGCCTCTGCTGCTCGCCATTCCGGAAGAAAGTCTCTCTACCGAGAAAGCCCGCGGCGTCCTACCTTCCCAATATTCCCGCGCCGATGCCGTCGCAAACATCCAGAATTCCATGCTCCTGCTCACCGCCTTCATCCTGGGGCGCCCGGACTTACTGGCCGCTGCCCTCGAAGACCGCATTCATCAGCCCTATCGCGCGCCGTTGTGCCCCTTGCTTCCGGCTCTGCAGCCATTGGCGGGGAAGTCGGGCATCCTGGGAACGGTTTTGAGCGGCGCGGGACCGTCCGTTCTTATTTTCCTGGATCCCAGCTCCGGCCCGCGAGGCGCGAAAGCGGCGGTGGCCGTGGAGTTGCGCCGCCAAGGTCTTTCAGCGGAACTCATCCTCACCAAGATCACCCGGCGTGGCGCCGGCCGCTGAAAGGCTTGAAAATTACAGTCCAGGAACTTGAGGTTTGCTACGAGAGGAGTATCTCAGCCTCTTCGGCCTGCAGCCGCCGCCATGGTCCTTCGGTTGGCAGAAGATACTTTGAATAAATGCTGCTCAAAGCTGACGCCCGGCTCCTGCACGAAACGCCGAGGATACGATTCGAGAGCCCTGAGATAATTCTTGACTTCGCGCCGGGCCTCGCGGCGACAGGCCGCTTCGGAAGGATGCGCCGTGCGCGAACTTGGCCGAATACTTCTCATGTCGTCCCCCACAGCTGAACTCACACGGATTTGCTGGACTCCGTTGGAAGCGACCAAGAAAAGTCCGGCCCGCTTCTCTCAGAGCTCGGGGGAGAACTGAGACCCTAAGCGCGGCGAAAAAATGTGTAAATGGCCCATTCGTGCTATGAGCGGCAAAGTCGAGGACTTTTGAGGA
>Ga0335077_10014067_pt1 | contig 10009 bp, 11 predicted proteins | sample Lox_Sample_31_FD_207151 | JGI IMG/M metagenome (GOLD analysis project Ga0335077, IMG submission 207151) | Soil microbial communities from Loxahatchee National Wildlife Refuge, Florida, United States - Lox_Sample_3.1 | ecosystem: Environmental > Terrestrial > Soil > Wetlands | place: USA...
GCAGTAAGCCAGCCCGATGGATTCTGCTCACACCGTCGGTCAGCGTGACTCAGCTGTGCGCAGCCGGCATGGCGGCAGAGGCCAGACGCCGTACCCAGCACTAGCCGTGTCGGCACCGCATGAGCGCCCCACAGCATGCATCGTTGGCCAAGAGGGATGGCTGCAGTGAGGCGGTACAGGTTCCAGGCCCAGATCATGCTCGATCTGGCGGCACATGAGGGTCTCGCGCGAGGTTTCCCCAGCCCAACGCGTCTCTCCGCGACACACTCCTGCTACCTCGTGGAGCCCTCTTACCACCAGTACTTCCCTGCGGTGATCTCCCGGGAAGAGGGGATGCCGTTGCGGCCCTGGGTGCGAGCCATCATGACTGTCGTCTTGACCGACGGCGAGGCGGAGGCGTTTTTCGCCCCGGGCCAGCGCTTCACCATATGGTCCGACGCCGTGGTCGGCCACACAATATGCGCCGATGGCCCGGCCGGCTATGGCATCATCTCCCGCCCCAGTGCCCGTGCAGCCTGACTGACCGGGTAGCGGCCGTCAGCCGTCGATGCGGCGCCGCAAGCTTGGCCCGGCCCGGGCCAGACAGCTCACCCATCACTCCAAGTCGGCCAGCTATTGCCATCAGGAGTGCTTCGGCCGTTCCCTGCACCTGCGGCCCCATGCCGACAGTAAAGCGGAGATCGGTGGCAACTAGCCGCACACCGCGGATACGCCAGGGCCCACCGATGTCCGGAGCGATCAAAGCGATGCGCAGCGCGGGCAGCAGCCGTTCGGCCAGGTCGTCGTAGCTGATGACGTGCGCCACCACATCACGTACCCGCCACTGTGCACACAGCGTCGGCGCCAGCCATTGCCGCGGCGACAACGTCGCGAGGAACGCCGCCAGATCCGCTCGTTCGTCGCGCGCCAACCGCCGCATGTCCACAACGGGCAGGCTAGCCAACGCGCGGTTCGCACCTCACTGGCGAGTGGGTCACCACCATTCCCCTTGAGGAGCATGACCCCGGTCTGTCGCTGCCTCGCTCTCTGACATCGGCGATGATCCAGCTATGAAACCTTTGCCGACGAACCACCTGCGTATCGCTCGCCCGAGCCATGACCTGGAGGCAGCCGAGCGGTTCTGGGTCGAGGGCCTGGGTCTTGAGGTCTTGTTCCGGGCTGACTCGTCCGCGGAGGGCGGACATGCGCTGCTGATGGTCGGGTGGCCAGATGCCGCGTGGCACCTCGAACTCGTCAGCGATCCCGGCGGTGAAACACCCGCCGCGCCGACCGGGGAAGATCTGCTGGTGCTCTACCTCAACGGCGAGGTCGACGCGGGCCTGGTCAGCCGCCTGGTCGATGCGGGCGGCACCCAGGTCGCCGCGCGCAATCCCTACTGGGATGAAGGGGGCGTCACGATCATGGACCCGGACGGGTACAGGCTCGTCCTGACCAGCCGCTCTTGGCCCTAACCGGCCCGCACCGCCTCGGCAGGCCACGCGCGCGGCACTAGGCTCGGCGCGTGAGCGCTGGCCGGTTGCCCCTGTTCTGCGACGCCGCCCTGGCCGGGCGCATCGAACGGGTCGAGGCGCAGCTCATCGCCGAGGCCAGCGGGGCCGCCCGCCGCCGGAGGGCGGACGGGGCGGGCTTCGTGATCCCGATCGCCGGCGGCGTGGCCAGCTTCGCCGGGGAGGACTCACCGTTCAACAAGGTCGCCGGGCTCGGCTTTGGCGGAACGCCGGGCGCGGCCGCCCTCGACGGGATCGAGCGGGCCTTCGCCGCCCGCGGCGCCCCGGTGCAGGTCGAGCTGGCCCACCTGGCCGACCCCGCGATCGGTGCCCTGCTGACCGGGCGGGGCTACCGGCTTGTCTCGTTCGAGAACGTGCTCGGCCTGGCCCTCACGGGTGAACCCGAGCGGGTCACGCCGGCCGGGATCGAGGTCCGCCCGAGCGGCGACGACGAGTTCGAGTCCTGGCTCGAGGTCGTGGCCGAGGCCGTCGCCCGCCCCGACACCCAGGGGGTGCCCTCCCATGAGGAGTTCCCGCGCGAGGTGGTCGTAAGGGCCGAGCGCGCCTTCGCCGCGGCGGGGGTGGTGCGCTACGCCGCGCTGGCCGGCGGGGTCATCGCCGGCGGCGCCAGCTTCCGCCTGGCCGAGGGCGTCGCGCAGCTCACCGGCGCGGCGACCGCGCCCGCGCACCGGCGCCGGGGTGTCCAGACCGCGCTGCTGTCGGCCCGGCTCGCCGACGCGGCCGCCGCCGGCTGCGACATCGCCGTCGTCACCACACAGCCGGGGTCCAAGTCCCAGCAGAACGTGCAGCGGCGGGGATTCGACCTGCTCTACACCCGCGCCGTTCTGGTCAAGCAGCCCTGAGTGCGCAGGCCCCCCCCGGGTCAGCGCCACCCGATGATCGGCGAGCCACCCACCAAGCGCCATGCCAGGACCAGGTTCGCCCGAGGCGTACCGTTCGTTGTCGGCTCCCCACAAACCGCCCCAGCCAGTGTGAAAGAACACGGCGTCACCGGGCCGAACGTCGTGACCGCTGACGGCGAGGGCCTGCTCTGCGTCGGCAACTGTGATCACGTCACCGGGCTCGAGCCGCTCGCCATCGCGCGATGCCGCACATCCAGCAGCAGGCCCCGGTCACCACCTGGGGCAGGGTGTCGATGCCGAGCCGGTTCGTGCCGTGATCTTCGGCGATGTCGGCAAGGAGGAACCCGTTGTAGGTACGATCGCCCATCTGCAGGTGGTTGAGCCCATCCATGTGGGTGCCCATCTGCTGGGTCGCGGTGACTTGCTCGTCGATCCAGTTGACGCTGTTGTGCCCCAGACCCGCCTCGCCCGCATCGGGATGGCGCCGGTTGATCTGGTGATAGTTGGTCGTCAGATACTGCCGGAACGTACGGCCCGGGAACGCGGGAACGTCCTGGTCCAGCACATGCGCCAGGTCATAGACCCGTCCCTGGCGAACCAGGCCAACCGCTTCCAGGACCTTGGCGGGCGTGATCTCGTTCAGCGCGCCGGCCTGGTCGTCGGCACCGTACTTCGACGGCCACCACTGGCCTGCTGCGACATCCGCGGGTGCGTTCTGCACTTTCGTCACCATGCCGGTTCCGTCCTGCAAGCACGCAGAACGTTTCACTTCCTGCCGCGTGCTGCCGATCCGATCCCGTCAGGACGAGCGGCGGTCCGCGCATCACTGGCGGTAGGCAGGCACTGTGAGGTCAGGAGCGGTGAGCGCGCAGCCAGCCCGCACAGGCGGATGGCTGCCGCTGGTGGCATCTGTTCGGGTGCTGGCCGCACACGCCGAAAAGCCGGCCAGCGCAGGCTGCCTACCGCCTCTTGGTCCACTTGGGTTCCACCGCCAGCCAGCCCGTAGTTATCTCGGCGGTGAAGGGCTGCGGGGCTCGTTTGGCCCATCGGCGGGCGAGCGTGAGGTGGGCCCGTGCCCGGTGACCAGTTGGCGTACCGTCTCGGCCTCGGCGTGGGCGAGGACGAGGTCAGCCGGCTGGGCGACCTCCCGCTCGGCGTCGGCGATGACGATGCGCGCCTGTTCCTCGATCGCCGCGCACCGTTCGGGATCATCACCGGCCACGGCGGCGCAGTTGCCCAGCAGCCGGAGCAGCGCGTGGGCGACGGTTGGCTCGCCGGCGCCGTAGCGGCGGATGAGCCCGCACATGGTGGCCAGGTAGTCGGGGAACCGCCGCCCCGGGACGATCACCGCGGCACCGCTGCCGTCCCGGACAATATGGTTTCCCAGCGGCCGCTGGGCGAGCGCGCAAAAGATCACCGACAGGTGGTCGACGGCCTGGACCGCGGTGTAGGGATCGTTGACCGCCGGGGACAGCGCCTTGCACGCGACATCGACCAGCTGCCGGATGCCCAGCGCGGCATCTTGCTCCAAGGTGCGCTCGAACCCGATCCGGACCCCCTCCCGCAACACCGGCAGGAAGACCTGGGGGTCGGGGCCGGGATCATGCGGCGAGGCGGCCCAGATCCACGCTAGCGTCGTGCCCGCGACCACGTGCTCGCCGACCCGGGGCCGCAGCCGCAGGCACACCCCGTGCCCGGCGGCCCCGGCGAGCAGCCGACCCGGACGCACCGACTGCACATACCCCGAGCGCTGGGCGGCGACCGGCACCGCCCACTCCGGGACCTCGGGTGCGTCCTGGGCGCCGGTGAGCAGCCCGTCGCGGATCACCGCGAGGGTGCCGCGCTCGACCACACGCATGATCGCGTCGACCTGGAGGGAGTGCACCAGGTGGTCGGCGAAGTACACCAGCAGGCCCAGGCTGACGAACAGCAAAACGAGCGCGCCGCTGACCGCCAGCCGGGGAAAGGCGCCGGTGCGGGTGCCGCCCGAAACGCCGACCGTGTACAGCCCGGCCGCGCTGTAGGCGAAGGTCGCCACAAACACGCTCAGCACGACCTGGTTCGGCCGGTCCCGCAGAAAGTTGCGCAACAGCCGCGGCGAGTACTGGGTCGACGACAGCTGCAGCGCCACCACCGTCAGGCCCAGCAGCAGCGCGATGACCGTCACCATCGTCCCGGCAATCCCGATCAGCAACGCCCGGGCATCATCAGAAGTCCCCTGGAAAGCCAGCGGCGAATGCGGGCCGATCCTGACCTCAGACAGCAGCGACCCGGCGGCCAAGGCCACCAGCACAGACAGCGTGGGCAGCACCCACAGCGACCCCCGCACATACTCCGACAGCGCATCCCGACGAATCATGTCCAGCCCTTCCCGCGCCGATGTCTCCCGCACGCCAGCACAGCCGCGGCCCAGACCCAGGAAAGGCACCCGCCAATCGGCCGGCCGACGGCGCGCTACGGCGGGTTCATCCCTCAGGCAGTTGTCCCGGTTAGGTCTTGCGTACTCCTCGATGGCTGTTCCGGGAAGCAGCCGGGAACTGGCAAGGTGCTGGAGGTATCACAGCGGACCGGTTCGCACGGTGGCCGTTGGCTGATCAGGCGGCCGGTTTGGGCTGGTCGCGCAGGACCTGCTCGGGGGTCAGCGGCCGGTGCCAGAACACCCATGCAAGGCGCCCATGCCGCAGATCGTGGGCGAGGACGGGCGGCGGGATGGCCAGCACCGGGCACCGGGCGTGAGCCAGGCAATAACGGCTCGCCCTGGAAAAGACCATCCGGGCCAGGGCGCCGCGGCGGCCGGCGCCCACGACCAGCACATCGCCCGGGCGGCGGGCAAGATTGACCAGCACCCAGCCGGGCGCGCCCCGTTCGATGTGCGGCTGCACGAGCGGATCGTCGGGATCCTTCCCCCACACCGCGATGAGCGCGTCCCGGAGCCGTCGGCAGGCGAGGTTCCGCCATACCTGGCGCAGCTCACCCGATGGCTGGACCCGCTCGCCGTAATCACCACCGGGCAGTTCCCACGCCAGCACCGGGATCAAGACCGCGCCATGAGCGCGGGCCAGGACCTCCCCATAGCGCAGGGCGTGCAGGCTTCCTGGGGAGCCGCTCGTCCCAACGATCACACGGCCGACGCCAGACATTGCTGCGCCCGGTTCCTACCCGGTGCTGGCGATGGGCGCCCCGGCGGCGAGCGCGCGTCCCGCCTGCTCCGCCAGGGTGACCGCCACCAGGCGCGCCTGCAGAGATGGCCGCGAGCTCGGCTTGGGCCGCATCATGAACCGGCCGTAGTACTGGCCGTTAGCGGACACCCGCAGCTCTATTTCCCCACCAGGCAGGCCGACCGTCTCCACATTCCAGCGGCCACGGCCGACCAGTACCGTGCCATCCGGTTCCAGCCGCGGCGGGTGACCAAGCAGCACCCCGTACTCAAACCGGCACTCCTGCAGATCCAGCAGGCCGGCCAGCTGCTCCCGGACATGATCGACCACGTCCTCGGCGGACTTCGCGGTCTGGGTCAACGCCGCGGTCTGGTGGATCTGCGCGAGGTATCCCGCGTCGGCGATCGCGACCACCTTCAGGCGGCGCGCATAAGCGGCCAGCTGCGACACCGCTACCCCCACAACCAGCAGCAGCACAAAGGTGGTGACATCAGCCGAGCTGCGGATGGTGAACCTTTCATACGGCAGCGTGAAGAAGAAATCGAACCAGACCGCCGCCCCAATCGCGGCGATCGCGCCAGCGACACGGTTGCCAATCGCGGCGACCGCCACGACCACCACCACCAGCAGCAGCGCCACATTCGTGTTCGGCCAGCTGGCACGGAACGGCAGCAAAATCGCGGCCGCCGCGAGCGGGGCGATAACAGCAGCGGCAATCGCCGCCCGGTCCCTGGTCAGATAACGGGTCATCGGCTGACACCTGCTCCCGTGCTCAGCCCTCGCTCGCGCCAGAGCTTGACGGCCCCAACCGCCAGCACCACCAGCGCCGGCACGAAAAACAGCCCTGTATGAGTGACCTGCGCGATGATCCCGACGACCAGGACCACGATCCCGGCCGCCGCTGCCAGCAGGTTGACCGGGGACGGGGCGAAGGCCGCCGCGGCCGCCAGCGGGGCAGGCGCGACAGCCAGCAGCAGCGACGACCAAGTCGCCGGGATCGGATCGGCTCCCACCAGCGCCGAGATAGTGATCAGCTGCGCGGCGCCGGCCAAGAACAGCGCGGCCCGCCGCCACGGCCAGCTTGGTGGAGCAGCAGATACGACCGTGGGGGCTGGGCTTGCCTCAGGTGAACTGCCGGCCGGTGCGCTGTCGATGCTCATCGGTACTCCTAGTTGACGAGTCCAAAAGTCATGAACATCGCCGACCAGGCTTCCCGGCACACCTGAAAAGAGCCTAGACCGCTGTGGGGAAGCTGTCCAAGGACGAACTGCTGATACAGCTAGCGCTTGCCCGATGCTTGCGATGGAGTCGTGGGCGGCCGCAGCAGCGATCCGGGTATCCGGCTGCCAGGAACCATTCGTGCAGGCCAGGCGGCCAGGCGATTCGCTGCGATGCCCATCAGTGACAGAAACGGCGGCGTGCGCCTACGCCGTCCAGGTGCCGTCATCTGGCCACTGACCGGAGCACCAATTAATGATCTTGACGAAACCCTAACGGCCACCTTCTCAGTCTTAACACCGCCCATGCAGCAGGCCTAGGCGGAAATGCCTAGCGTCGAAAGTGATCAAACCGCTGCTCATCGGCGGGGCGTGGTCCTGGCCAGGTGCCGAGGCCGGGCTTGGTGGCTGGGGTCGGAGGTGGCCGGTGGCCCTGCGCAGAGCAGCGAGTCTGCCCGACACCGACGGGGCCACTGGCCTGCCGGAAAGCTCCCTGGTATTCAGTCAAGCGGCGCCTGCTCGGCCCGCCGCTGGCCAGCGAGCAGCTGCGGGTGGAGCGGCTGTCCAAGCCGCTCGGCCTGGGCGTGCTGTCGTGTGACGGGATCTCATCGGCGAACTACGGCTCCGAGCTGATCCTTCACGAGCTGCTGCCGTTCTTCGGCCTGGCGGCGTTCACGCTGCTGCTGCCGATGACGGGCGTGATCTTGCTCGGCGTCGCCCTGGTGGTGCTGTCCTATCGCGAGGTGGTGACGGTCTACACCCGGGCGGGCGGCTCCTATGTGGTCGCCCGGGAGAACTTCGGCCCACGTGTCGCGCAGGTGGCGGCGGTGGCGCTGATGGTGGACTACGTGGTCACGGTCGCGGTGCAGACCGCTGCCGGCAGTGCCGCGATCTTGTCGACGTTCCCGGTGCTGGCCCGGCCGCTGGGTGACACCACGACGCTGCTGCTGATCGCGGTCACCGCCACTTTGATCATGTGTTACGTGAACCTGCTCGGGGTGAGGGAGAACGGCAAGACATTCGCGGTCCCGACCTACCTGTTCTCCGCCTCGGTGGGCCTGATGATCATCGTTGGCCTGTACCGGGAGGCGTTCGGCGGCGGGCTGCCGCACGCGACCTGGCATACCGGGACGGTGGCGGTCGGGCACCACCCCAGCGGCCTGCTCACCTTCGGTGCCATCTACATCCTGGGGCGGGCGTTCGCCAACGGTGGCTCTTCGCTGACCGGGATCGAGGCGGTCTCCAACGCCGTGAGCGCGCTGCGCCCGCCCGAGGGGCGCAACGCCCGTCAGCTGCTGGTGACCCAGGGAGCCATCGTCGCGTTCCTGATCGCCGGGATCTCCTGGCTGGCGCACATCACCCACGCGGTCCCGTACGTGAACGGCTTCCCGACCGTGCTGTCCCAGGAGGCCAAGCTCATCTTCGGCCAGTCCGCGGCGGGCCAGGTGCTGTACTTCCTGGTCCAGGCCGGGGCCATCACGATCTTGTTCACCGGCGGGAACACCAGCTTCAGCGGCTTCCCGTTCCTGACCAGCTTCGTCGCCGGAGACTCGTTCCTGCCCCGCTGGCTGTCCAAGCGCGGCCACCGGCTGGTGTTCTCCAACGGGATCATCGTGCTGACCGTGCTCGCGCTCGCGCTGCTGCTCGTGGTCGGCGCCAACACCAACAACCTGGTCCCGTTCTACGCGATCGGCGTGTTCACCGGCTTCGCCATGGCCGGCTTCGGCATGGCCAGATACCACCGCAAGACCAAAGAGCCCGCCTGGCGCCGCCGGCTGGTCATCAACTTCGCCTGCGGCGTCTACACCGCGCTGGTGGTGGTGATCTTCGCGGTCGTGAAGTTCACCGAGGGCGCCTGGCTGGTGGTGGCGGTGTTCCCGGTCATGGTGTTCCTGCTGATCCGGCTCAACCGGCAATATCGCCGGGAAGCTGGCGTTGTCCAGGCGCTCAGTGCCGGCAAGCCGCCCGATCCGCCGAACTTCGCGCGCCGGACCGTGCTGGTCTTGGTGGATGACTTCGACCTGGCGGCGATCGCCGCGCTGCGTTATGCGCGCAGTCTTCGTCCCACCGCGCTGCGGGCGGTCCACTTCGTCATCGACCAGCCGCGGGCCGACCAGCTGCTGCAGCAGTGGGTGCAGGCGGACCGGGGCATTCCGCTCGATCTGGTCGACTGCCCACACCGGCGGATCGAGCGGGCGGCCGGCGAGCTCGCCGCCAAAGAGGCCTGCCAGCCGGGCACGCATCTGACTGTTCTGCTGCCGCGGCGCAGCACCCGGCCGCTGCTCGGCCGGCTCCTGCACGACCGGACCGCCGACAAGATCGCCGGGGCGGTGAGCCGGATCCCGCGGTCGGCGGCCATGATCATCCCCTTCGACGTGACCGCCCGGGTCGAGGTGCTGGACGAACATCAGGCCAGCCCAAACGGGAAGGCGAAGCCCGTCCGGGTCGAGACGGCCAACGGCGGCCATCACCGGGCCGCCGGGCCGCCAGACGTCATCCCGATCTCCACTCTGATCAGCTACCGCCGGGCCACCGTGGCCGGCCAGGTGCACACCGTCGAATTCCGGCCGGTGGAAGGCAGCTCCGTCCTCGCCTGCACTGTTACGGACGCCAGTGGCGAACTCACCGCGCTGTTCTACGGGCGCAGCCGCATCACCGGCCTCCGGCCCGGCAGCAACGTCAGGCTCCGCGGCACAGTCGGCATCACCAGCTCCGGCGTCGTCATGATCAACCCCGCCTACGAACTACTTGACTAATGGGGTCTTGCCCGGCTGGTTCTGACCGGCCAACGGCGGCGCCGCGGCCGGCCCGCCGGTGGCCCTCGCACAGCATGTCGTAGGTCTTGCCCACGCCAGCGGCATTGCCGAGATAGATCCGGAGCTTCCCCCGGTCGTCCTGGCTCATCGTCTCCCTACCAGGACGATATTGACCCGCTCATACCAGTGAGCCTGGTCCGGCGGGGCTTTCACGCCGCGGGCGGCCGGCCGGCCAAACCCTAACGCGATTCATGCGGCCAGGCGGGAGTACCCGATCAGTACGCCGTCATCGTCTGGCTCATTGCTGGCTGCGGTGGTGACCGCTGGTGCGGCTGCGGCCGGGGCGCGGGCAGCGGGGACCGGCTGCCCGTCGGGGGTGCCCGGGTCGGGGTCTACGGCAGCGACCGGGTCAGGGTCAGGGAGCGGTCCGTGGCTGGCCCTGCGGATGTGGGCCCCGAGCATGGCTGCCGCGGCGGCCGCCGCGAGCAGGATGGCCAGTCGGCGGGCGTCGGCCGCGCCGTGCCAGCT
>Ga0335077_10014068_pt1 | contig 10009 bp, 10 predicted proteins | sample Lox_Sample_31_FD_207151 | JGI IMG/M metagenome (GOLD analysis project Ga0335077, IMG submission 207151) | Soil microbial communities from Loxahatchee National Wildlife Refuge, Florida, United States - Lox_Sample_3.1 | ecosystem: Environmental > Terrestrial > Soil > Wetlands | place: USA...
GGTGGCCAGCATGAGAAGTCCGATCGGTAGTAATCGATTAAGCTTGCGTTGTAACACAGTCCTCACCTCCTGAGGCGATCTGAGACCCGGCGTACCGGGGCGCCGTCGCCATCGTCTGTAGGCGGCCGGAAACTACGCGCCGCGCTTCGATTTCAAGTCCGCCAGCAGCTGCTCGATTCGATCCTGCTTCTCGAGCGCGGCAAGGCGATCTTCAATATTGTCGGAAGCAATCTCAGATTTTGCCTGGCTGACGGCCTCCGAATGTGCGACTTTGCGCTTCATGCGATCGAACGCCGCGGCCTTCGATCCATCGCCGGAAGCCATACGCGCATCGCTCGCCTTGCCTATCGCACGTGCCCGCCGATGCTGGGCGATCAGCAAATCGGCCTTCGCCTGGGCTTCCGCCAGCTTTTGTTCGAGTTGCCGTAGCGCGGACTTAAGGTTCTCGACCTGAGCCTTCTGATCGGCCAGCTGCTGCTTGAAGCTTTCGGTCATATCCCGGTAGCTTTCGACTCGCTGCAACGATGCGCGCGCCAGGTCATCTTCTTTCTTGTCGACGGCCAATTCGGCCTTGCGCATCCATTCCGCAGTTTTGTCTTCGTTCTCTTTTTGCTTCTTTTCGAGCAGGTGCTGGTCGGCGATAGCAATCGCCACCTGCGTCTTGACCTGCAAAAGCTGGTTCTGCATGTCGAGAATGACCTGCTTGATCATCTTTTCCGGATCTTCAGCCTTATCGATCAGGTCGTTCAGATTTGCCCGGACCAACGTGGAAACGCGCTCTAGTAATGCCATGGTGAACCCCCTTCTTTAGCTGCTAGCTTCTAGCTTTTCTCGCTGATTACTCTGTTGCTCACTACACTTTCCTTTGGATTGCGCCGTGCGACTGATGCAGGACGGCACAGTGCGGACATTCCGGCTCCTTCCTGCGGATCGACGCGCCGAGCATCACACCGATTGCCACGCCGATGCCAAGCCACACGCCGATGTGCCCGGCAACCACTCCAAGCGCCGCGCCCAGTGCCGCACCCAAGGCCAGGCCCAATCCCGAGTATTTTGACTTGCTTTGCATAACCAGCTCCGTACTCGGCTTCCGCCTTCCCGCTCTCGGCCCCGAGAACCGGAAAGCGGAAGCCCGTTCAAACGGGAACGGCCCCGGCCGTTCCCGCACCCCTCGCTACGCTTTTGGCAACTCGGGCGACTTCGGCACCTTGTCACCGATCTGCCGGATCTTACCCAGCAGATCTGACAACGGCATACCCGAGAGCGTCTCGAACAATGCCGGCATCTGCGCCGCCATCTTCGTGATGTCGCCGGTGATCTTGTTCATTCCGGCGGCTTCACCGTTGCCCGTGGAGACGATCGTGATCTTGTCGACGTTAGCCAGCGGGCTCGCTAATGCCTTCACCATTTCCGGCATGCTGGCAAACAGCTTGTCGATCACGGCCGCCTGGTTGTATTCCTGATAGGCCTCGGCCTTCACGTTCATGGCCTTGGCTTCCGCTTCGCCTTTCTTGAAGATAATTTCCGCTTCCGCCTCTCCTTGCTGCCGGATTGACGACGCATGTCCTTCGGCTTCGGCCATCAGGCGTTGTTTCTCAGCTTCGGCCAAAGTCTCAATGCGTTGACGCTCGATCTCTGCGCCTTTCAGCACGGTCGCAATCAGCTCCTTCTCGCGGCGGTTGATCTCAGCTTCCTGCACCTTGACCTGCTGCTCTTTCTCGACCTGCTGGACCTTCACCGACTCGGCCACAACCTGCTGCTGCATGATGTTGGTCTGTATGTCATAGGCCTTGTCCGCTTGCGCCTGCTGGCGCTTGGTAACTTCCTGGTATTGCGCCTTCTTCACCTCGAGATCGCGCTGCGCCTCGGCCTGCTTCGCAAGAGATGCCGTTTCTGCCGCGACGCGCTCTTGATCTGCCTGGGCCTTGGCGACCGCGGCTTCCCGCTGCGCCAGTGCGCGCTTGATGGCTGTATCGCGGTCCGCTTCAGCTGCCGCCACGTCGGCATCGCGCTTGATGCGCGCCACGTCCGGACGTCCCATGTTCGTGATGTACTCGTTCTTGTCGCGGACTTCCTTGATCGTGAACGAAATGACTTCCAAGCCCATCTTGTTCATGTCATCTGCGCAGGTCGAGCGCATGCGGTCGGAAACCATCTCCGGCTGCTTCACGATCTCTTCTACGGTTAACTGGCCGATGATGCCGCGCAGGTGGCCTTCCATCACCAGCCGGATCAGGCCTTCGCGCTCCTGGTCCGTCTTGGTCAGGAACTGCTCGGCCGCCGTACGAATTGACTCATCGTCGGATTTCACCTTGATCTGAGCCACGGCTTCCACAGTGACGGCCACGCCCTGCTTCGTGTAAAGATCCTGTTGCGGAGCCACATCGAACGACATCAGTTCAAGCGAAAGCCCCCGGCAAACTTGCACCATCGGCAGAACCATCGTGCCGTGGCCCTTCACGATCCGCGTTCCTCCGAGACCGTAGACAATCAGCGCTTCGTGCGGCCCGGCCTTGCGGTAGATCCTCGCCATCCCGCTGATCAGGAACAGAATCACCATCACTCCCAGCGAGACGAAGATCCAGATCACAGCCATGTGCGAAATACCTTCGAACATAACGCCTCCTCGAAATCAGTGCTCAGTTCTCAGTCATCAGTTCTGTGCCGCGTGCTTTCGGCGCGCCGCAAGAACTGAGGAGTGACAGCTGAGGACTCCTACCCTCGGCATGAGCCGCATTCCGGTTGAACTTCACAATCGCGTGATTGCCGTACAACACGAATCCAAGCACGGCATACGCAACGGCCAGCACCGGCCAGGATGCCGCCGGCTTCAGCATGTGCGCGGCTAACGCGGCAAGCGTGAACACGACGAGCATCACAGCCATGATTCCCAATCCCGCCTGCAACGCGCCTTCCCGAGAGGTAAACCCGTTCGGCTGACCGTTCACGTTGAAGTGAACCGCCATGCGCGCGGGAAATTGATCCCAGCTGCGCCAGTACTCGAGAGCGCTCAAAGGAAGCGCCAGCCACATGACCGCGACCAACGACTTGTACCAGTTGCCGTTCATCGAATCCCTCCAGAACTTCCTCGCTGGATGCCCGTCTACCGAATTGCCTCGCTCGTCTCGTCTTCTTCGCCGGACAACTCGCTCCACAACCGGACGTAGGCGATTCCCTTTTCGTAGCGCGTAACTACAACTTCTGTCCCCTTCGCGATCGCGGCACCATCTTCGCTGCGTGCGCCACAGACTCGGCGCGTGCCCGCCTGCGAATAAATCAACTCGCCAGTGCCGCCTTCGCGGATCGGCACCGACAGCCGGCCGAGTACGCCGACCATTTCGAAGTCCGCGGGATCAAGGCACTCGTCTTTCGAAATCAAAACCTTGCTCAGGAACAGGAAAATAATTGCTCCGCCAACCAATCCGCAGAGGATCGCCACAAACAGTCCCATCCCGACCCACAGCGCCGAAAACCGCGTCAGCAAATATCCTGTGCCGCCAAACCACGCCAGGAACGCCGCGAGCACCGGCGGATTGAATGGCGAAACGCTGACACCGCGCTGTGCACCCCCTGCCGGCTGCGTGCCCCCTGCGGCTTGCGCTTGTCCTCCGCTTACCGGGCCATGCCCTACTGGGCCGTGCGCAACTGGCACATGCCCGATGCCATGTCCGTGGAAGTGCGGCAGGTGCAGCCGGCCAAATCGCGATCCTCCGAAAATGAAGGAGAAGAAGCTGAAGCAAAAACCGACCGCGAAACAGATCAAATAAAAATCGGACCAGGTCATCGCATTCGCCTCCCTTCACCACTCGAACTGCTGTGGCTGCTTGCCGCTTCCGGACGCAACGCCTCCAGCAGCCGGTCGGCCAAGCCTGGCGTGTCGAGAATCGCGCCTAGCAACAGAAAACAGCGACGCGTATCTTTCTCGCGCGCGGCCTTGATCAGCACATTGCTGACCTCAGGATCGCTCGCAAACCGCTCCGATCCTTGCAACAGCCAAACGTCGAGTTGCCCTTCCGTCGTGCGCAAATCAGAAGTCAGCTCGGCGTGGTAACCCTCAGGGTCATCCACGAGGAATCCGGGATGAATCTTGAAAAACTTCGCCAACAGCGCGCGCGACGATTGCGTCATGTGCGGACGGGATCCGTTTTCAATCTGCGATAGATATGACTGGCTGATCGTCGGCCCCTTCGCCCGCCCCTTGCCGCGGCCGCCGTTTCCCATCTCCTCGCGGATGGCGCGGACCAACTCCAGCTGGGTCATCGGACGGCCCAGCCCGCGCAGCGATCCTTCCACCTCGCGCAGGTACCGGATTTTTTCGCCCAGCTTCATAAGCGTTTCGATCTATATCTCAAATCGAAATATTTATATTGCAATTTGTAATTATTGTCAAGAAATGTATATATATGTGTTTTCAGCAACTTGACCACCAGCAATGAGCTGTGAGAGATGAGCAAGGAGTAAAAACTGCATTCCAGGGAAAACGTGGGCCCGCTGAGGAACAGCTCGCGACTCAGGTCTCACGACTCGCGACTGGCAAAAAAGCCCCCGGGTTGGGCCCGGGGGCATGGGGACTATTCTGTGGTTTTTGTTCTGTGGTGGAACTTTTTTACTGCCGCCGCCCGTTATGCTTCGCGCGATAGATCTGTCGCGACTGACGGTTCTGTTGCCGGTTGACTTGCTTCTTCTCCTGCGGGGTCAGCTTGCCGCCGTTGGCTGCGCGGTCGTTGCGCACTTCGTTGTTGATCTTCGCTTCGTTGTTTTCGAGGTGCGACGCTTCTCCGGCCGTAAGCTGGCCACTCTTGATTCCCTGCGCGATCCGGTCCTGCTGATTCTCTTCCCGCTTGCCGACTTCACTCTTGGGGTCGGTGTTCTGCGTCGCGGAATTGTGCTTGTCCTGATAGATCTGCTTCGAAACCTGGTTCTGCTGCTGCGTGATGACCTTCTTGTCAGCCGTGGTCAGCTTGCCGCCATTCTCGTTCGACATGGCGTGCTCTTCTTTGTTGATATCGGCTTCCTTGGTTTCGAGATTCTTGGTCTCCCCCGCCGTAAGCTGACCACTGTTCACGCCCTGTGCAATGCGGTCCTGCTGATTCTCTTTGCGCTGCTGAATGGTTTGTGCGCTCGGTGCGGCCGCCGGCGCCGGTGCGCTCTGGGCCACAACGGGCAGCGCAGCGAATGCCAACGCGGTACTGAACAACGTGATCTTGAGGGTGCTCTTCATAGGGTTTCTCCGTTGATCCTGCTCCTGATTTCGTCCTGCTTTGTGGCCACGGCAGAAGAAACACAGTGTGTCAAGAAATGTTGCGCGGAAAACTTACGGAGCACGCCGGAGGATTTAGTCCCGCGTTAACTCCTTGAGCTGAATGAGATTAGGAGAACGAGATTGTTAGAGGCCGGCTTCGATACGGGATCGGGGATCGAGATAATCGCGCAACGCGTCGCCAATAAAGTTGAAGCTCAGCACCGCCAATGTGCCCGGCCATCGTTGAGCATGGTTCCCCAGCTCGCAGTCGGCGGAGGAACACCGAGGCCGAGAAAGCTCATCGTCGCTTCGGCGAGAATTGCTCCGGCCATACCGATGGCAGCCTGCACAACGACTGGCTGAATGATGTTCGGCAAAATGTGGCGCGCGATGATGCGGAGATCGCTCGCCCCGAGCGCACGTGCGGCCTCGACGAATTCCCGTTCGCGCGCAGCCAGAACCTGTCCGCGCACCAGCCGCGCATAACCAACCCATCCGCCAATCGAGAGCGCGATGACGAGGTTGAATATTCCCGGACCGCGAAATGCGACGAAGGCGATGGCGATCAGGATTCCCGGAAACGAGAGAAACGCATTCATCAGGACCACGTTGACGAAGCGATCGATGCCTCCACCGTAGTAGCCGGCAATCGAGCCGATGATGAGTCCGATGCCGAGCGAGGCGCCCACCACGCAACTGCCGACCACCATGGAGATTCGCGCCCCGTAGATGATGCGCGAAAGAATGTCGCGGCCCAGTTCGTCTGTTCCAAACCAGTGCGCGTGCGACGGAGGATCCAACCGGACCGCAAGATGAATCGCCGCAGGATCCTGCGGCGCGATCCACGGGCCGAAGATGGCCAGGATCAGGAAGATGAAAACCAGCACGATCCCGACTGCCGCTAACGGATTATTGCGGGAATGTCCGGCAATGCGGCGCCGGAGCGCTCCTGCGGTAGATACGTCGAGCGCCTTTGCCGCACTCTGCTCCGTTTCCATCTGCAATGGAGTCATCACTGTCGAATCCTCGGGTTCGCCACCGAATACAACACGTCGGTCAGGAAATTCACTGCCACGTACGTCAAACCGATAGCGAGAATGCAGCCTTGCACCACGTAGTAATCGCGGTTTGAGATCGCGTCGATGGTGAGGCGTCCGATGCCGGGCCAGGAAAAAATCTTCTCCGTGACGATTGCGCCAGCGAGTAATGCTCCGAATTGCAAGCCGAGGACGGTCAGCACGGGGATCATCGCATTGCGCAGCGCATGCCGGTAAACGACCGTGCGTTCCGGCAGTCCTTTCGCGCGAGCGGTGCGGATGTAGTCCTGGCCGAGTTCTTCCAGCATGGATGTCCGCACCATGCGCGTCAGGATCGCGGCCAGCGCGCCTCCCATCGTGATAGCCGGAAGCACCAGATGCGCGGGCGATCCGGCGCCGGACACAGGCAGCCATCCGAGTTTGATCGCGAAGATCAGAATCAGAATGGGACCGAGAGCAAAATTCGGAAATGACAATCCGAACAGACTGACGACCGAGAGCACGCGATCGTCCCAGCGATTGCGGCGCCGCGCCGAGCGGATCCCGGCCGGGATCGACAGGACAATCGCCACAAACAGCGACGCCAACGTCAGCTGCAGCGTATATGGATAGCGCTGCAAAATCAGGCGCGTGACGCTCTGGTTGTAGCGAATCGACCGCCCCAGATTTCCGTGCAGAACGCCTTCCCAGTAGCGCACGTACTGCTCGCCCAAGGGAACGTCGAGCCCGTAGAGATGCCGCGTCGCGGCAATATCGGCCGCGGGAGCGCCTTCGCCGAGCATCTGCTGAATCGGATCTCCCGGGACAAGATGAATGAGCAGGAAGACAAAGCTGACCACCAGCCAGATAACTGGCAAGGTGTAGAGCACGCGTTGGATGAGAGGTCTCAGGTCTCAGTTCTCAGTCGTTCGTCGCTGGCCTTGCTGACTACGAACCATTAGTAGAAGCTAGCCTCGGTGCTTCACCGCTTGCGCTTCACCTTCCACGTGGGCGGTCTTTTCAATTCTTACTCGCGCGATGCGATGGCCTTCGATTTCTTCGACAGTGTAGCGGCGGCCTTCGTATTCAAAAGAGTCGCGCAGATTCGGAATCCGCTGCAGGCGGGCGAGAATGAATCCGGCCAGCGTTTCGAAGCCCGCATCCCGAGGCAGAGTCAGGCCATACTCCGCCTCCAGATCGCGAATGTTCACCGATCCTTCCAGCACGAGCACTGATTCATCTTCCAATGCCGGCTCGCTCGGCGAGACGTCGAACTCGTCTTCAATATTGCCCACCAACTGCTCGAGAATGTCTTCCACCGTAATCACGCCGGCGGTCGAACCGAATTCGTCGACCACCACGGCCAAATGTCGGCGGCGTTCCTTGAACTCGGCGAGCAATTCCGCAAGCACCTTCGTCTCCGGAACGACGACCACGTCGTGCATGATCTGGGCGATCTGCATCCGACCGATGCGGGTTGCCGTGGACTGTCCAAGATTGCTGAGCCGCAGCCGCATCCACCGCATCAGGTCTTTGTAGTAAAGCACGCCGACAATGTGCTCCGGGCCGCGCTGTGGATCGTATACCGGAATCCGCGAATGCTGCCCCTCGACCACGCGGACCAGCGCCTCGTCCAGCTGAAGATCTGATGGCAACGAAAAAATGTCTGGGCGCGCGACCATGACTTCCTTGACCGTGATGCTGTCCAGTTCAATCGCGCTGTGGATCATCTCTTCCTGAAATTCCGGAATCTGACCGAACTGGCGGCTGGCTGTGACGATCAACTTCAGCTCGTCCGGAGAATGCACTGCTCCCCCGCGCCGGGTCATCTGCGCTCCGAATGCCCGCAACACCAATCCGCCGGAACGACGCATGAAGAAAAGAATCGGCCGTGTGATCGTCAGAAAAGCTTCCATCGGGGCAGCGACCGCCAGCGCAATCTGCTCGGCGCGCTGTAAGGCAAGCGTCTTCGGCACCAGTTCGCCGAGGATCACGTGCATGTACGTGATCAAGCTGAACGCGATCGCGATAGCGATGCCGTGGGCGTAAACAGCGACATGCGGCAGCCGCTGCACAAAGTGCAGGTTTCCCACTAGCCCGGCGACCATCGGCTCGCCGATCCAGCCCAGCGTCAGGCTGACCATGGTGATCCCTAGCTGGACGCCGTTGACTACCTCATCAAGGTTCTGGTGCAGACGCTGCACGATGCGCGCGCCGATGCGTCCTGACTGAATCAGCTGCTGGATGCGGGTATCGCGCACGCTCACCAGGGCGAATTCGGCGGCAGCGAAGAAGGCATTGGCCGCCACCAGGAGAACGATCAGAAACACCCGGAGCAGCACAAAGGCGATCATCGAAGGCTAATTCTAACATTTCAAAGTAGTTGTCAAATACTGCGCAAGCCCTGCTGTGAGTTCACAACTGTGTTCCGGCGCACAAAAATTCATGCAAGGAATGCGCTATCCTTTTTAGCAGCGACTGGTCTAACCCGCAGGCAGAAGAAATACCACTGCTGATCGGACCCATGGAACTGAAGCCTGCAAGCTCCGGCGTCGCAATGGAACGGCTGTTGCCGCGTCCTATCAAAAGAATGTTTTCTAAGAACGAAATTCAAGGAACTTACATTACGCGACATACGTAACAGGGATTGAGGGTGCGATGGCTCCCAATCTCCAGTTGGTGGTTCATACAGGAGGATTTGTGAACGGTAACGGCAATAATGGCAAGAAGAAGCGCCGCAGACTGATGATTTGGGGCAGTGTAGCAGCAGTACTAGTTCTACTCATCGCAGGCGGAGTATTCGCCGCCACCCGCGGCGGCACCAAGATTGATCCTTCGAAACTCGCCAAAGTGGAGAAAGGCGATCTCGCCAAAAGCGTCGTCGCCACCGGCAAGGTCACGCCCATCACCAAGGTCGAGGTCAAATGCAAGGCCAGCGGCATCGTCAAGAAGCTCTATGTGGATTACGGCGACCGCGTAAAGAAGGGGCAGTTGCTGGCGCAACTCGACAAAGTCGAGATCGAGGCGCAGGTCGCGCAGTCGCGCGCCGCTCTTCAGGCTGCCGAGGCGAATCAGACCAGTTCGCAAGCTGATTTCCAGCGCGCCAAAGTCGATGCCGAAGGCCCCGATGTTCCTCTGCTCAAGCGCGCGTATGAGCGCGACGTCAGCATGGCCAAAGACGGAGTCGTATCCGAATCCGCGTTGGAAGATGCGCAACGTGCTTACGAACTGGCGCTGAATAAGCAGAACGTCGCCAAGGCCCAGGTCACCGTGCTGAAAGCGAAGATCGCTCAGGCCTCGGCGCAGGTGGCAGAAGATCAGGCCAACCTTAAGCAACTTGAAGAACAGCTTAGCTATACAGACATCGTTTCGCCAATCGACGGAATCGTGCTTTCTCGCGACGTCGAAATCGGCGATGCGGTCAGCTCCATTCTCGTTCTGGGTTCATCAGCCACGCTGGTTATGACCCTTGGCGACACTAGCGAAGTCTACGTAAAAGGTAAGGTCGACGAGAGCGACATCGGCAAGGTCTATCTCGGACAGCGCGCCCGCATCAAGGTTGAGTCGTTCAAAGACAAGACGTTCGACGGCAAAGTCACGAAGATTTCGCCGATGGGCGTGGAGAAAGATAACGTCACGACTTTCGAAGTGCGCGTATCAATCCAAAATCCCGGCGGCGAGTTGAAGGCGGAAATGACTGCCAACGCCGAGATCATCCTCGAAGAGCACAAGAACGTTCTGCAGATCCCCG
>Ga0335077_10014070_pt1 | contig 10008 bp, 10 predicted proteins | sample Lox_Sample_31_FD_207151 | JGI IMG/M metagenome (GOLD analysis project Ga0335077, IMG submission 207151) | Soil microbial communities from Loxahatchee National Wildlife Refuge, Florida, United States - Lox_Sample_3.1 | ecosystem: Environmental > Terrestrial > Soil > Wetlands | place: USA...
GTAGGGCGCAGTGTCCTCACCGCGCCGCCCCCCGGCGGGCTGGGGACAGCTCGCCCTACCAACGGCCAAGTCATAAGCCTGCGAACTCAATTCACTCATGCCGTATTCACAGACGATATTTTCGCGCGGAACACCAAGTCGTTCCGTGATGAGCGCGTGCAGTTCCTCCTTCGGTAGCGTGCGGGAACGGTTCTTGTAACCGCCGGTTTCCATGACGCGCGAACCGGCGGGAAGTCGGAACCACAAATCATGTTCGCCCAGAAAATCCAGCAGATGCACAAAGGAAAAGGCGGTACCTAAAATCAGTTTTGGATTTTGAGTTTTGAGTTTTGAGTTGTTTAGCGCGGAAAGAACCGTGCCGAAGTCCAAGGTCCAGGAACCATCTGCTGCCAACCTGCCGACGAATGCGGATTCCGAAGCGCCGAGTTTTTGCCGGATGGTTTCAAACATGTGGACGAGCGAGGAATGCGGCGCTTGGGCGGGTGGTGGGGTCAGGAAAATTGCCGATTGCCGACCCAGGCTGCGCCGGAGGTTTCGCCGAGGCGAGTTGTCGATTGACGATTTGTTTTCAGATCGTAAATCGTAAATCGTAAATCGTAAATCCGGCAGAACGTTGTCAAGGAACCACAGCCACGAAGAAGTCTCGTAAACTTCCAAGGAAGCAAGACAATGAAAGTGTCGGCTGGGTCTTTGTTCCGTCGTGCCGCTGGAATGGAAAACGGCAGTGCGCTCCTCCGGCGGGAGGCACGAAAGTTCCAGTTCCTTGAACGCCGTGGTCGGCACGGCGGGAATTGGGGTCCAGTGCTCGACAGTTTGCGGCGTCCGTTTTTGCGCCTCGCAGATTTTTCGGTAAGCCAGATTGTGCCGGAACTGGAGCACAAACAGTTCGAGCGCCAGGGAATTGAAATCTTTGTAGGAGCCGACGTGAGGAGGCTCATTCTTTCCACCGCTCGACTGGAGACTCCTTACGTCGTCTCCTACGAAAAAACGCCCGCGCAAATGCGCGGCAAAGTCAGAAAGTTCTTTGTTCATGCGGTTTTTGTTTGGCTGGTTTTCCGCCACAGCCGACCAACATTATACCGCGAAAGGCCCTCACGGCAAGTGGATTGCCGCAGGATTTACAGGTGGTGGTACATTTTGCAACTTTCGGTGGGGCGAGCGTACTCGCGAGCCGGCTCGTCAGTAGCCTCGCCCCACCACACTGTAGCACTACCGTTTTGCGGCGCGGGATTGCCAACGGTGGCTTTGTCCGTCACACTGGTTTTTCAATGAGCAAACGGTTTTACATCACTACCGCGATTTATTACGTCAATGGACAGGCGCACCTCGGCCATGCCTATGAAATGGCCGTTGCCGACGTGATCGCGCGGTCGCGGCGCAGTCTCGGTCAGGAAGTTTTCTTCCTGACCGGCCTCGACGAGCACGGCCAGAAAGTTCAGCAGGCCGCGCTTGCCGAAGGCAAGACGCCGCAAGCTTATTGCGACGAACTGGCGGCCGATTGGAAGGCATTTGCAGAAAAACTCGAACTGACCAACGATGATTTTGTCCGCACCACCGAGTCACGCCACAAGGAATTTGTCCAGGCGATTCTGGCTAAACTTCACGCCGTGGGACAATTTTACAAGGCGACTTACGAAGGATTTTATTCGACCAGGGAAGAAACCTTTCTGACCGAGAAGGACCGGCTTCCCGATGGCACCTTTGACCCGTCCTACGGCGAAGTCATCAAATTGAAGGAGGACAATTACTACTTCAAACTCCGCGACCATCAGCAATGGCTGATCGATTATCTCGAAGCCAATCCGTCGTTCGTCCAGCCCGATTACCGGCGCAATGAGGTTTTGGGGTTCCTCAAAAACAATACGCTGGAAGATTTGTGCATCAGCCGTCCGGCATCACGTCTGAACTGGGGCATTCCCCTGCCCTTCGACAAGGATTTTGTCACCTATGTCTGGTTCGACGCGCTGGTGAATTACATCAGCATTCCTGCTGCACATGGAGACAAAACCATCTTGGCAGCATCGAACTCCGAAATCCGAAATCCGAAATCCGAAATCGAATTGTGGCCTGCTGACCTCCACGTCATCGGCAAGGATATTTTGAAATTTCATGCCGTCTTCTGGCCGATCATGCTCAAGGCGATGGGCCTGCCGTTGCCGAAGCAAATCCTCGTTCACGGCTGGTGGCAGAAGGATGGTGCGAAAATCAGCAAGAGCACCGGCAACATTGTTGACCCGATTGCAGTCATTGACGAATGGGGCCTGGATGCGTTCCGCTTCTATGTCCTCTGGGAACTCGATATTGGCCCAGACGGGAATTGGACAGACGCTGGTTTTAGAGCGTGCTACAACGCTGAACTGGCGAATGGCATTGGTAATCTTGTGAACCGTTCACTCTCGATGCTTAGGCGCTACCGCGATAGCGTAGTACCAGAACAATCTGATGAACTAGCATCCGATATGTCTAATTTCGTTAAGGCGACTCGAAAGCTTCTTGAGCAAAATATGCTTCAAGTTGCGCTGCAACAAATCGGGTTTCTCGTCGACCACGGCAATCTCTATGTTGAACAAAAAAAGCCCTTCAACCTAGCTAAAGACCCGGCGCAAGCCAAACGGCTCGATGAAGTGCTTTATAATCTCGCCGAAACCTGCCGCGTGCTGGCGGTCTTGCTTTGGCCGTTCCTGCCCGGCACGGCGACGAAGATTTACGCCCAGCTCGGTTTGACCGGTGCGCCAGACAAATTTTCCGAAGCCGCCTGGGGCAGATTGAAACCCGGCCACAAAATCGGCGAACCCGCGCCGCTGTTTCCGCGTAAGGAAGTGTGACGGTAAAATAGAGGGTGCAAAATGCACTCAAAGGAAATCATCGCCCTTGGAATTTTTGTACTGACGTATCTGCTCATTAGCGGACGGCAACTGCACATCCTGCCGTTGAACCGTCCCGCCGCTGCGCTGCTCGGCACGGTGCTGATGGTCGCGTGCGGCATCCTCACACCCGAACAGGCCTACCATGCGGTGGACTACGATACGCTGGTGCTGCTGCTCGGTATGAGTCTCATCTCCGCCTACCTTTACCTCGCGGGATTTTTTGAGTGGACGGCAGATTGGGTGTTGCGCATCTCCAAAACACCGCAGCGGCTGCTGCTTTATCTCACGTTCACAGCAAGCATTTTGTCCGCGCTGCTGGTCAACGATCCCATCTGCCTCATGCTGACGCCGTTGGTCGTCACCGTCGTCGTACGCGGGCGGCTGCCGTTGCTGCCTTATCTGCTGACGCTGGCCATGAGTGCCAATATCGGCAGCGCCTGCACGCTGGTCGGCAATCCGCAAAACATGATTATCGGCCACATGTCCCAAATTCCTTTCGCCAACTTTTCCCTGTCGCTTTTACCGGTTTCAATCGCGGGACTGGCGATTGAATTTGCCATCCTGAGTTTCGCTTTTCGCAAGACCCTTCGTGCCGCTTCGATTCAACCGGCCGAAGTTCCTCAACGCTCGCTGGACCGGCGGCTCATCGGGTTGACTTTGGGCGTGCTCGCGTTGGTGTTCACGGGATTTCTGGCGGGATTCAATCTCTCCTGGACGGCACTGGCGGGCGCGGCGCTGGTGATGGTAATTGCCCGGCGCGACACGCACGCGGTGTTCAAGCTCGTGGATTGGAATCTGCTCTTTTTCTTTGCCGGCCTGTTTGTCGTCGTCGAAGGACTCAACAGCACCGGCCTGCCGGACCAAATTTATAACCATCTGCGCGGACTTTTCGGTTCGAGCACCGGAACGCAGGCGTGGAACCTGGCCTGGTTCTCAGTGGCCGGTTCCAATGTCTTTTCCAACGTGCCATTCGTGCTGGTCGCCGGCAAATGGATTCCCGGTTTAGCGAACCCCGAACTCATGTGGAAAGTCATGGCGCTGACCACAACGTTTGCCGGCAACCTCACCATCCTCGGTTCCGTCGCCAACATTATCGTCGTCGAATCTGCGCGCCAGCACATCAAGATCGGCTTTTGGGATTACGCGAAAATCGGCATCCCGGTGACGCTGCTGACCACCATCATTGGCGTGGCGATTCTGCTGCTGGTGGGATAAACACCGTTGCGCTTCGCCAGTGTGGGGCTAAATTGGGTCCGTGAAAGCGGGTTTTGCCAAAAAATTTTCAGCGCTCGCAGTTCCGGCACTGGCCGTCACGTTGCTCGCCGGCTGTGCCACCACCAAGCCGATTGATTGGAACAGCCGCATCGGCACCTACACCTTTGACCAAGCCGTGACCGAGCTTGGTCCGCCGGACAAGCAGGCTAAACTTAGCGATGGCAAAACCATCGCACAATGGATTACGCACCGCGAAGGTGGTACCAGCTTTAGTGTCGGCACGGGATTCTATGGCGGCAACACCGGCTTCGGTGTCGGCCAGACCGTCGGGACGGGTTACAGCGACCGGGTACTGACGCTCACGTTCGCCACGAATAACGTGCTCACCGCGTGGTCCAGGAATTATTGAACATGAAAAACAAAATTGCTCTAGCGTGTCTGCTGATTGTCGTTCCGGGACTTTTAATTTTAATTTCCGGCTGCGCGTCCACCGGACCGCTTGCTAAGCAACAGGCGAATTATCCGGCCGACAAGGTGGACGCCCGCGGGTTGTTCGTGGAAAACTGCGCCGTCTGTCATGGCAAGGATGGACGCGCCAAGACGTTTCACGGCTGGCTGGTCGGCGCCCAGAACCTCACCGACGCAAAATGGCAGGCGGACGCGACTGACGATGAGATCATCCATGCGATTAAAACCGGACCCGAGGCGATGCCTGCTTTTGGCAAGAAATTATCTTCATCCGAGATTCACGCCTTGGCAAGGTATGTGCGCACTTTCGCACAAGGGTCGTGAGGATTGGCAGGTGAAATGCTTTTTATTAAATTACACCCATGAAATTGAACTCCGCCGTGAAATGTTCAGTATCGGCTGTCTTGTTCCTGGTCGTCGCCTTCGCCGACGGCTGTGCCACCGCCCCGCCGGTTGATTGGAACAGCCGTATCGGGCATTACACCTACGCGCAGGCCGTCAACGAACTCGGCCCCCCCAATCGGCAAAGCCGGCTCAGCAATGGCACAAGGGAGTTCAAATGGTTCAGCCCGCCCGCCGGTGTCAGCAGCTTCGGTACCGGCATGAACAACAACGGCCTGAACAATGGTTTCGGTGCGGGCCCGAACCCCCCGCCCGGCTTCAGCAACCGTTATCTGCAATTGACGTTCGATCGCAACGGCGTGTTGACCGGCTGGTCGAAGAATTATTGAAATCAATTCAACGCCACACCACGCCGGATATAAGTCGGGATGTCAAGGTCTTCGCCCTTGTGAATGGTCGGCTCGCTTTTGTCGAACCGGCCTTTGGAAATAATGGCCAGCGGCAACTGGGTTTGGCGCATTTTAGCAACCACTTTCCGGGCGCGCCCGCTGGCGTGCCGGGCCAGCACCTGCTCGCGCTGTTCCGGCGTCAACGGCGGCGCGCAACGCGGCGCGGACCGCGCCGAACCGCGTGAAACGATTTGCTCGGCCACGTCACCCGCCGCCACCGGTGATTCGGCTGCCGGCGGCGCGGCGTTTTGCTTCGCCGCAATAACCGTCACGGACAAATGGTTTTTCAACGCCTCATCCACCACCGCGCCCATAATAATCTGCGCGCGTTCGCAATGACGGCTGATTTGCTCCATCACGCGGCCCACTTCGGCCATGGTCAAATCCTTGCCGCCCATTAAGCTCACCAGTACCGTGTCGGACTCCGCCAGCGCGCAGCCTTCATCCAACAACGGATGGTTGAGCAGTTTCTCCACCACCTCGCGCGAGCGCGCCGGGCCGGAAGCTTCGACGGAGGCAAACGCGCTTTCGGAATGGCGGTCGCGCACCAGCGCGCACAAATCGTTAAAGTGAATCTGAATCAAGCCGGGCCGCGTGAGCAACCGCCACACGCCCCGCACCCCCTCGACCAGCAACTCGCCGGTGAAGCGAAACGCATCGAGCAGACCGGTATTTTCGTCAATCAACTTGAACGTTTTCTGGCACGGCAGGCAAATGACGCCATCGGCAAAGGACTTAAGCTGTTCCAGACTTTGCTGCGCCTGTTGCTCGCGGCGATTGGCTTCGCACACGAACGGCAGCGTCACAAACGCCAGCACCAGCGCGCCGGTCTCCTTCGCCGCGCGCGCCAGCACGGGCGTAATACCGCTGCCCGCGCCGCCGCCCAACCCGGCGATGATGAAAATTATGTCCGCGCCTTCGCACGCGGTTTTGAGCGTGGCGAATTGTTCCTCGGCAATCGCGCGGCCGCGTTCGGGATCGCCGCCCGTGCCCAGACCGCGCAACAGTTTCGTTTCAAGATCAATTTTCAGGGCGGCGGATGAAGCCGCCAGTGACGCCGCATCCGTGTTGACCGCAATGAAACCTGCCCCGGCGAACTCCTCCCGGTTGATGGCTTTGAGCAAGCTGACGCCGGCGCTGCCGACGCCAAAAATTTTGGCGGCGGGCAATTTGGCCGGTTCGAGCATCACTGCGGGAGTTTGAGTTTTGGTCTTCATGACGGAGGGAATTTATGGTCGTTGCAGAAAACGGCCCAGCGCGCCCTTGATGCCCTGCGCGAGCGACGTTTTGCCTTCGCGTTTGCGCGTCTTGAACGAGCCGAATTTCACCAGACCAATGGCCGTGACGAATTCCGGCTGGTCGAGCGCGGATTTGAGGCCGTTGATGGAATTGGTCTGGCCGATGGAAACCGGCATTTGCAAAACCTGCTCCGCGAGTTTGGCGATTTGCGGAACGCGCACGCCGCCGCCGCAGAGAAAAACGCCCGCGCGCAGATAATCAACCAGCCCCGCCTGCTCCAAATCCTGCGCCACCAACTGGAAGATTTCCTCCAGCCGCAGCGACATGATGCGCTGCAAATGCTCAACGTTGATGGTCTTGAGCGGCAGGCCGAGTTCATTCGTGATGGTGACGGTCTGACCCTTGATTTTCTCATCCAGCAACGCGGCACCGTGTTCGACCTTGAGCTTTTCCGCGCGGCTCAACGGCACCTTCAGGCCGTAAGCCAAGTCATTGGAAACATGATCGCCGCCGACCGCGAGCACGCCGGTATGCCGAATGACGCCGCCCGCATAGACGACGTAATCGGTCGTGCCGCCGCCGATGTCAATGACCAGCGCGCCCAGTTCCTTCTGTTCGCTCGTCAACAGCGCGAGCGACGAGGCGAGACCATTGAAGACGATTTCGTCCACCTCCAGTTGCAGACCTTTCACCAGCCGGATGGCATTCTGCAAACGGTTGGTGTTGCCGTGGACCACATGAACGTCCACTTCCAGGCGCGAGCCCAACATCCCGACCGGGTTCATCACGCCGTCCTGGCCGTCCACGAAAAAGTGCTGGCGGATGGCGTGCACGACGTTGTTTTCCGTGGGCAGATTGATCGCCTTCGCGTTTTTAATCACGTCCTGCACGTCGTCCTCGGAAATTTCGCGGTCGGCGGAGACCACCGGGTGCACGCCGCGATTGTTGAAGCCGCGGATGTGCCCGCCGGTGACGCCGAGATAAACGTTGCGGATCTCGACGTCGGCCATTTGTTCGGCCTCGACGATGGCGTTGCGCACGTCCTCCTCGGCCTGGGTCGTGTCCGCGACCTCACCCTTGCGTACGCCGCGTGAACGCGCCTGGCCGAGGCCGATGATGTTCAGCGTGCCGTCGGCGCCCCGCTCGCCGACGACGGCGCAGACCTTCGACGTGCCGATTTCCAAACCGACGATGATGGATGAATCATCAAACATTTTTCCTCCGGGTAGGTGGGGTGGGGTTCTGTTTGAGCAGGGTGGCCGGCGCCGCGACGGCCTCCATCCAACGAACCGGCACGTTGTTGGAAACCGCCAAATTGAGCGCCGCAATCGCCTTGTTCATGCGTTGTCCCAAATCGTAAATCTCGCGCCAGCGTCGCAATTGTTGATCCAGATTGTCGAGACCAAAAGTGATTTCGCCGCCCTGCTCCGTGGTCGCCACGACCACCCCCGGCGATGACACGTCAATGCGCCGCAGGTTCACCAGCCCCGTCATCACCGAGCGGTTGAAGGCGCCGATCAACTGCAACGCAGCCAGCACCCGAGGCGATTCAACCCGCTGGCCCGGCTGCAACTGATATACGTTCAAACCTGTGATCACGGGTAATTGATCCCTGATCTGCGCCAGTGGTATGACACACAGCCGGGGGTCGAGCGGTTGCATGACGTAACCATCCACATCGAGCTGGAACACCGTCACCTCGATGCCGCCCGCCGCGCCAGCCCGCGGCACGTCCACTTGCGCGACCGGCTGGCGCTCCGTCACGCGAATCCGCAACGTGCTGGGCAGCACGCGCTCAACGGAAACGGAGCCAATGGTCGAAACCAGTTCCAGATTCCGCTTCACCGATGCCAGATCCAGCGCCATTAGATTGTCGCCCGGCTTCACGCCCGACCACCGGCGCAACTGGTCCGGCGCAATGACGCCGTCCGTTTGCACGTCCACGCGCCGGATGGCGAATTCGGAATTTTCATACACGAATTTGTCGAGCGTCCACTCGCCCGCGCGCCAGAACAAATAGAGGCCGAACACCGTGCCCAACGTAACGGCCAGTGCCACCGCCCCCAGCCGCAGGCGCGTCGCGCGCACCTGGCGTGAACGCAGTTTCACGTCGAGCACGTGCCGGTGGCTCAATCGCCGGTTTTTTGGTTCGCGTCTAAACCACATCGTCAACAGGTTAAACGAGTTAAATCAGTTAAACGGGTTTGGCCATTTGCGCCCGCTCCAGTGCCAAATCCACCATGCGCTGGCAAAGTTGCGCGTAATTCAATCCCGCCGCGGCTGCTGCTTTCGGCAACAAGCTCGTTTCCGTCATGCCCGGCAGCGTGTTGACCTCCAACACCACCGGTTCGCCGTTGGCCCGCACCATTGCGTCCACGCGCCCGTAATCGCGCCCGCCCACGGCCCGGAACGCGCCGAGTGCCGCGTCCTGAATCCGCCGGGTTGTCGCCGCATCAAACAGCGCCGGGCAAAAATACTCCGTGCAACCCGTTGTGTATTTGTTGCGATAATCGTAGCTGCCGACTTTGGGCCGGACTTCCACCACCGGCAACGCTTCGTCCGCGAGAATGCCCACCGTGCACTCGCGCCCAATGATTTTTTCCTCGACCAAAACCTCCGAACCAAACTTCATCGCCCCGGCCAGCGCAGGGTGCCAATCCTCGACACGTTCGACAAACTGTAATCCGACGCTCGACCCCTGCCGCACTGGTTTTACCACCAACGGCGGCTGCCAACCCTTCGGCCACGGGGCTTTGGCCGAATTCACGACCAAAAATTTCGCCGTCGGAATCCCGGCTTCGAGGCAGTGCCGCTTCGTCAACACCTTGTCGAACGCGACGCGGCTCGCCTCGGCATCGCAACCGGTATAAACCACGCCGAGTTCGTCCAGCCGCTGCTGTACCGTCCCGTCTTCGCCGTAAGTGCCATGCAACGCCAGGAGCACCACGTCCGTTTCCTGCGGCAAATCGAATTCGCCGTTTATTGGGTCCACTTCATAAACTTCGTGGCCGAGCGAGCGCAACGCCTTCGCCACCGCCGCTCCGGAACGCAGCGACACTTCGCGCTCGGCGCTCGGGCCGCCCAGCATTACCACGATTTTAAGTTTGATGCTCATTCCTCACCGAGGATTTCAACTTCCGTTTCCAAATCAATTCCGCGCTCAGTTTTCGCCCGCTGTTTGAGCAAGTCAATCAAATCCAAAATGTTGCGCGCCGTGGCCGTGCCGTCGTTCACGATGAAATTGCCATGTTCGGCGGACACCATCGCGCCCCCAATGCTGGTGCCTTTCAAGCCGAGTTCGTCCACCAGTTTTCCTGCCGGAATTTGAGCGGGGTTTTTAAACATGCAACCGGCGCTGGGCGCAGCGGGTTGCGATGCCCAACGCTTTTCGCTGAATGCCTTCATACACACTTCGATCTCCCCGCGCG
>Ga0335077_10014072_pt1 | contig 10006 bp, 5 predicted proteins | sample Lox_Sample_31_FD_207151 | JGI IMG/M metagenome (GOLD analysis project Ga0335077, IMG submission 207151) | Soil microbial communities from Loxahatchee National Wildlife Refuge, Florida, United States - Lox_Sample_3.1 | ecosystem: Environmental > Terrestrial > Soil > Wetlands | place: USA: Florida...
CCCCGGCCCTGGCCCCGGTGGCGGCGGCGCCCGCGGCGACCCCCGAGCCGGAAGTGCTGCCGGGCCTTCCGTTCCTCGTGTCGCCGGCCGAGGCGGCGGCGGGCGGGGAGCCGGCCGAGCCGGCGGACGTCGTGGCACCCGTCGAGGCCGGCAGATCGCTGGCCGATGCGTTCGCATCGCTCGCCCGCCTCGTGGCCGAGCCGCCGTCCGAGGCCGGCGAGCTGGAGAGGCTGCTGGCGCACCCGGTCGAGGAAGCCGGCGTGGTCTCGATCGAAGCGCTGGCGCCGGCGGCGGCGGACGAATCCGAGGTCGTGCCGGTCGAGTCGCTGCTGTATCGCGGGCCGGCGGCGCTCAAGCACGCGCTCGCGCTCCAGCCCGAGATCGAGGCCCTGCTCGCCGCGCGGAACGGGGGCGCGGCGCAGCTGGCCGCCCTGGTCCGCGAGGTGTTCGACCTGGTCCAGCTTGGTCTCGGCGCCGAGCGCTAGCCCCGCATCGCCGACGTCCGCCGGCCGCGGCCGGTTCTGGCTGGGCCTCGCGGGCATCCTCATCTCGCTCGGGTTCCTGTATTGGGCGCTCCGCGGGGTCGACCCCGCGGAGCTGCTGGCCGACCTCCGCAGCGTCAACGTCGGGTACTACCTGCTCTCGGTGGCGCTCGCGACGCTCACCTTCCCGGCGCGCGCCTTCCGGTGGCGGATCATCCTCGCTTCGGGCGGCGACGTCGTGCCGTACCGTCCGGTGTGGCACGCGACCGCGATCGGCTTCATGGCCACCAACCTCCTGCCCGCGCGGGCGGGCGAGCTGGCACGGGCCTATGCCGCCTCGCGCTTCATCGACGTGCCGCTGCCCCGCTCGATCGGCTCCGTCGCGGTGGAGCGCGTGTTCGACGGCCTCATCGTCGTGCTGCTCCTGGCCCTCGCCATCGCCACGTTCCACGTCGCCGGCGCGGCCCGGCTGAGCGGGAGAAGCGTCTCGAGCATCGCCGCGTGGAGCGGCGCGGCGTTCATCGTGCTCCTGGCGTTCCTGTTCTTCCTGGTGCACGCACCGCGGCCGGCGCTCGCGTGGCTGGCCGCCGCCCTGCGCCGCCTGCTGCCCGAGCGGGCCGCGGAGTTCGTGGTCCGGGTGACGCGGTCGTTCATCGAGGGGCTCACGGTGCTGCGCTCACCGGTGGCCTTCGCGCAGGTCGTCGCCGCCTCGTTCGGGGTGTGGCTCATCAACGCGGCCGCCTTCTACGCGGCGTTCCTGGCGTTCCACCTCGGCCCGCTGCCCGTGACCTCGCCGCTGCTGATGCAGGGCATCGTGGCCGTCGGCGTGGCCATCCCCTCCTCGCCCGGGTTCGTGGGCGTGTTCGAATGGACCGGCGTGTTCGCGCTCGGCCTCTACGGCGTGCCGCAGACGCCGGCCGCGAGCTGCGCGCTGGGCACCCACATCGGCTGGTTCATCCCGATCACGGCGATCGGCCTGTGGCGGCTGGCGCGGTCGGGCCTCTCGCTCCGCGACCTCACCGGCGGCGGGACCGCGGCGTGAACGCGCGGATCCGGGCGCGGGCACCGGCCAAGATCAACCTGTGGCTGCGCGTGTTCGGGCGGGACGCGCGGGGCTACCACGCGATCGAGTCGCTGTTCCAGCTCATCGGCCTCGAGGACGACCTGGTGCTCGAGCCGGCCCCCGCCGGCGTCGCGCTGCACGGCGCCCCGCCCGCGCTCGGGCCCGCCGAGGACAACCTGATCGTCCGCGCCGCCACGCGCTTCCTGGCGGCGTCGCGCGCCCGCGGCGGGGTCCGGATCACGCTCACCAAGCGCATTCCCTGGAACGCGGGCCTGGGCGGCGGCTCCAGCGACGCGGCCGCCACCCTGGCCGCGATGAATCGGCTGTTCGGCTCACCGCTCTCGGCCGGCGACCTGCTCGAGCTGGGCGCGGCCCTGGGGAGCGACGTGCCGTTCTTCCTGTCGGGCAGCCCCCTCGCCCTGGGCTGGGGGCGCGGCGAGCGACTGCTCACCTTCGCACCGCTCCCTTCCCTGCCGCTGCTCGTGGTCCCTCCCCCGGCCCCGGTCCGCACCGCGGACGCCTACGCCTGGCTCGACAAGGAGCGCGGCACCCGGGAGGGCGGGTACGCCGCCGTGATCCCCGCCGGCACGCTCGCGAGCTGGGCCAGCGTGCGCGACCACTCGCACAACGATTTCGAGCCGGTCGTCGCCGGGCACCTGCCCGAGATCGGCCACTGGCTCGACCGCCTCCGGGAGACCGAGGCCTTCCTGGTGCGGCTGGCGGGGAGCGGCGGCGCGATCGTGGCGCTGTTCGAGTCGGTCTCGGCGCGCGACGCGGCGTGGTCGGTGCTGGGCGCGGCCACGATGCTGCGCGCCTCCACCCTCACCGCCCCGCCCCTGCTGGTGGACGACGGGTAGGCCGTGGCGACGCTCGAGATCGACGGCCACCACCTGACGCTCGAGGACGTCGAGCGCGTCGCGACCGGCGAGGTCGCGGAGGTGCGTCTCGCGCCCTCGGCGCGCGGCGCCCTGCAGACGGCGCGCCGGCTGATCGAGGACCGCGTCGCCAGCGGCGAGCGGGTGTACGGCGTCACCACCGGATTCGGCCGCCTCGCCGAGGTCGTGATTCCGGCCCAGGAGCGCGCGGCGCTGCAGCGGAACCTGATCCGCAGCCACTCCAGCGGCGTCGGGCCGGCGCTCGACCGCCCCGCGACCCGCGCGCTGATGCTGCTCCGGGCCAACTCCCTCGCGCACGGGCACTCCGGATGCAGCCCCGAGCTCGTGGGGCTGCTCCTCGACTGCCTCAACGCGGGCGTCCACCCGGTGGTGCCGGAGTTCGGATCGGTGGGCGCCAGCGGCGACCTCGTGCCCCTGGCGCACGTCGCCCTGGTGCTGATGGGCGAGGGCGAGGCGGAGCACGGCGGCCGCGTCGTGCCCGCGGCCGAGGCCCTGCACGCCGCCCATCTCGCGCCGTTCGAGCTGCGGGAGAAGGACGGGCTGTCGCTGATCAACGGCACGCAGTTCTGCACCGCGCTCGGCGTGCTGGCGCTGCTCGCGGGGACGCGGGTGCTCGAGGCGCTCGAGGTCGCGGGTGCGCTGACCCTCGAGGGCCTGCGCGGCTCGCCGGTGCCGTTCGACGCGGACATCCAGGCCGTGCGCGCGCACCAGGGCCAGGCGGTGAGCGCCAGCCGGCTGCGCGCACTGCTCGAGGGCAGCGAGATCCGCGAATCGCACCGCCGCGGCGACCCGCGGCTCCAGGACGCCTACTCGCTGCGCTGCATGCCCCAGGTGCACGGCGCCGCGCGCGACGCGCTGGCCTACGCGCACCGCGTCCTCGAGATCGAGGTCAACAGCGCCACCGACAACCCGCTGGTGTTCCCGGAGAGCGGCCAGATCAAGAGCGGGGGCAACTTCCACGGGCAGATCGTCGCGCAGGCGATGGACCTGGTGGCGATCGCCCTGGCCGATCTCGGCGCGATCGCCGAGCGCCGGATCGAGCGGCTCCTCAACCCGGACGAGTCGGGCCTGCCGGCCTTCCTGGCCGCGCATCCCGGCGTCGAATCCGGGCTGATGACGCTGCAGGTCACCGCGGCCGACCTCCTGACCGAGCTGCGCCTCCTGGCCGCGCCGGCCAGCACCCAGTCGGTCCCGACCGGCGCGGGCCGCGAGGATCACGTGTCGATGGGCCCGGCGGCGGCGCGCAAGGCGCGGCGCTCGGCCGAGTGCCTGGCCGACGTGGTGGCCATCGAGCTGCTGTGCGCCGCCGAGGCGGTGGACCGCCTGCGGCCCCTCAGGACCAGCCCCGCCCTGGAGCGCGCCCACGCCGCGGTACGGGACGAGGTGCCCCCCCTCACGGCCGACCGTGCGCTCGCGGCCGACGTGCGCCATATTGGCAACCTGGTGAGACGGGGGGTCTTCCGCGCGATGTAGCCGGCCCGGCTGGGCCGGCGCGACGGAAGGAGGGCCGGCCCGATGGCGACGCTCCTGGAGCGCCTGCGTGCGGCGCTCGCGCCCGACTACGAGGTCGACCGCGAGCTGGCCAGCGGCGGGATGGGCATGGTCTTCGTGGGCCGCGACGTCGCCCTGGACCGCCGCGTCGCCATCAAGATCGTGCGGCCCGATCGCGCCACGGCCGTCGCGACCGAGCGCTTCGTGCGCGAGGCGCGGATCCTCGCCTCCATCAACCATCCCAACCTGATCCCCGTCCATCGGGCGGGCGAGTCGGCCGGCTTCTCCTACTACGTGATGGACTACCTCGAGGCCGAGACGCTGGCGCAGCGCCTCGCGCGGGGGCCGCTGCCACCACAGCAGGCCGTGGCGGTGGCCGTGGACGTGCTCGCCGCACTGGAGGCCGTCCACCGCCGCGGGATCGTGCATCGCGACGTCAAGCCGGGGAACGTGTTCCTGCTCGAGGGCCGCGCCGTGGTCGGCGACCTCGGCGTCGCCAAGGCCAGCGGCACCGCGGAGCCTCCGCTCACCGGCGACGGCAAGGCCGTGGGCAGCCCCGGGTACATGGCACCGGAGCAGATGGCGGGCCGGGACGTGACGCCCGCGACCGACTTCTATGCGCTCGGGCTCGTGCTGTACGAGGCGCTCGCGGGCAGAGCCTGGCCGTTCGACGCGGACCCCACGCGCGGCGAGTGGTCGGGCGTGCCGCCCCGCCTGGTGGGGCCGCTGCGGCGGGCGCTGGCCCGCGCGCCCGACGACCGCTGGCCGAGCGCGGCCGCCTTTCGTGCCGCGCTGGGTGTGCCCCCCGGCCGCATGCGCCGGCGCGCGCTGGCGTGGGCGGGCCTGGCCGTCGCCGCGGCGCTCGCGGCGCTGGCGGTGGTCGGCGTCGTCCGGGGGCGGCGCACCGTGCCGTCCGCCGTGCTGCGGATCTACGTCCACGCCTTCGACGTGCGGCCGCCGGCGATGGGCTGGCTCGCGGAGTCACTCCCCGCCGCGCTGGTGCGCAGCGTGGGCGGGGCGGCCGACTTCGCCCCCGCGACCCTCACCGCCGGCCCGCCGCCACGCGGCGGCCTCGTGCTGCGGGGCATCGCGGAGGCGCTGCAGGGCGGCGGGCTGCGGCTGGCCCTGATTTCCGACCCGGCCGAGCTGCGTACAGGGCGCATCGATCTGGCGGTGAGCGGGCCGGCCGACCGATGGGAGCAGCTCGCGGACTCGCTGGGCTACGCGCTGCTGCTCGCCATCTGGACCAACGAGGGCGGGAAGCTCGCGGCCGACTTGCCGCTGCACGCCCTGCCGCGCAGCCGCGCGGGCCTGATCGCATGGACCGAGGCCGAGCGACTGTTCGCGCGCGCCCAGTGGGAAGAGGCCTACGCCGCGTACCTGCGGGCGCTGGCGGTGGACTCCACCTGTCTGCTGTGCCGCCTGCGCCTCACGGACGTCGGCCGCTGGTTCGGACGCGACCAGGACTCGGTCGCGACCGGCCGCTACCGCGTCGCGCTGGATTCCTTCCCGCCGCACTACCGTCGCCTCATCGAGGCGAGCTTCGCTTCCCACGACCGGCGCCTCGCGCTGCTGCGCGACGCCACGAACCGCGACCCCGATTTCGGCCTCACCTGGTTCATCGAGGCCGACGACATCTATCACCGGGGCGCGTTCGACGGGTACTCGCGCGCCGAAGCGTATCGGGCGATGAAGCGGGCGACGGTGCTGTGGCCGGATTTCGCGCCGGCCTGGGAGCACCTGGCCTGGATCGCCACGGCCGAGGGCGACGCGCCCGCGGCCCGGCAGGCCCTCGACAGCCTGAAGCAGCTGGGTGGCGGGAGCGACCCGTTCTCCGCCTCGGTGCGCGCGCTGCTGGAGGTGGGCTACCACTGGCGATTCGATCCGCCCGCCGCGGCGGAGCGGTACGCGGACGCCCTGCTCCACTCCCCGGCAGTGACCGGCTTCGCAGGCCTCGCCGCGGGCGCCCGCTACCAGCTGACCTTCGACGCTCCGGCCGGCGCGGTCTGGCTCGGCGGGCGCTTCGAGCACTTCGGGCGCCCCGACCTCGTGGTGCCGGGCCTGCTCGCCCAGGTGTACGGCTACCAGGCGCTGGGCAGGCCGGACTCCGCGCGGGCGGCGGCGGTGCGGCTGCGGGGCCTCACGTCCGAGCCCGACGTCGAGCTGTTCCTGGCCCAGCTCCCGGTCGCGCTCGCGCTCGCCGATTCCACGGCGCCCGCGGCCGTTCGCCGCGGCTGGCCGATGGTGGAGCGCGAGCTGGAGCTCCTGGCGGGCACGGGCAACCACGACGCGTTCGCGCGCCGCCGCGCGGCGTGGCTGTTGGCGCTGCTCGCGCGGCGCGCGGGCGACTCGCTCGGGGCGCGGCGGTTTCGCGCGGTGCTCGACGCCGAGGCGGGGCCGCGGCCGTTCGCGACGCTGGTCGACGCCGACGCGGACGCCGCGCTGGGGCGGCCGGCCAGGGCCCTGGCGCGTACCGAGCCGCTGATCGCGCTCGACTCGGCGTGGCAGGCCGGCGATCCCTTCTTCCGCGCGATGCTCCACCTGCTGCGCGCGCAGTGGCACGCCGATCAGGGCAGCACCGCCCTCGCGATCCGCGACCTCCGGTGGTACGAGAACAACGACCTCCGGACCACGGGCCTCCCCGCGGCCGCGCCCGAAGCAGCGGAGCTGGACTGGGCGCTCGGCACCGTGGCGCGGTGGCGGAGCGCGCGCCTCCTCGACGCGGCCGGCCAGGGCTCCGCCGCGTGCGTCCCCTACGCGGCGGTGCGAAGACTGTGGAGCGGGGGCGATCCCCACTTCGCGGCGCGCGCCGATTCGGCCGCGCGCCGGCTCCGCGAGCTCGGTTGCACGGAGGTCTCGTGATCACCTGCCGCACGCTGGGGCCGCTCGCCGTCACGGTGAACGGCGCCGAGCCGCCGCCGGAGCTCCTGTGGCGCAAGCACCTGGCGCTGCTGGTGTACCTGGCCCGCTCGCCGCGTCGCTCCCGCTCCCGGGAGCACCTGGTCGGGCTGTTGTGGGCGGACAAGCCGGAGACCGCGGCGCGGCACTCGCTGCGCGAGGCCGTGCGCGTGCTGCGCCACTGCGCCGGGGAGGCGGCCGTCGAGACCTCGGGCGAGCAGGTGCGACTCGCCGAAGGCGTCGCCGAGTTCGACGTGGATCAACTGGCGCTGCTGGCCGCCGAGGGCGACTGGGCCAGCGCGGCGACCCTGGTGACCGGCGAGTTCCTCGAGGGCTTCAGCGTGCCCGACGCCCCCGGATTCGACGACTGGCTGGGCGCCGAGCGCACCGAGTGGCGGCGACGCTCCGTGGACGTCCTGCTGCATCTCACGCGAGCGATCACCCGCGCCGGCCACGCGGCCGACGCGGTGACGCAGGCCCGGCGGGCGCTCGCGCTGGACGTGCATTCCGAGCCGGCCGCGGCGGCGGCGATGCACGCGCTGGCGCTGGCCGGCGAGCGCACGGCGGCGCTCGAGACGTATCGGGCGTTCGAGGAGCGCCTGCGGGCGGACCTGAACGCGGCCCCGGGTGATGAGCTGCAGCGGCTGGCCGCGCGCGTGCGGGACCAGCGGGCCTGGCGAGTGCCGGAGAGCGAGACCGTCCCGGCGATCGGCGCCGAGTCGCGCCGTGCGCCGCTGATCGGTCGCGAGCAGACGCTGGGGGCCGTGCTCGCCGCATGGGAGGAGTGCCGCACCGGGCCGCACGCCGCGCTGGCCATCGTCGAAGGCGACGCCGGCACGGGACGGACCCGGTTCGTGGAGGAGATCCTGGCGCGCGCGCGGCTCGACGGCGCCGGCACGACGGCCGCGCGGGCGGTGCCCGCCGACCAGGCCGAGCCCTGGAGTGGAGTGCTCGGCCTGGCGCGCGGCGGCCTGCTGGCGGCACCCGGCGTGGCCGCCGCGCCCGCCGGCGCGCTCGCGGCGTTCGCGACCCGGCTCGCCGACTGGGGCGACCGCTTCCCCGAGGCGCGGCGGGCGGTTCCCGGAGCGCCGGGCCAGGCGCTGGCCGAAGTCCTGCGCGCCGCGACCGACGAGCGGCCGGTGCTGCTCGCGCTCGACGACGGACAGTGGAGCGATCGCGAGTCGCTCCTGGCGCTGGACGGCGCGCTCCGGGATCTCGCCGCGGCGCCGCTGTTCGTCCTCGTGACCACCGTGTCGTTCGCCGGTCGGGAGGAATTGGATCGGCTGTGCGGGCGGATCGGCCGCGACGTCGCCGGGTCGGCGGTGCGCCTGACGACCCTCGACCGCGACGCGCTGCGGCGGCTCGCGGCGTGGGCCCTCCCCGGCTACGGCGAGGCCGAGCTCGACCGGGTGGCGCGGCGGATCGCCGCCGACTCCGCGGGCCTGCCCCTGCTCGCGGTCGAGTTGCTCCACGCCGTGGCGCTCGGGCTCGACCTGCCGGGAGCGGGGGCCGAAGGAGCGTGGCCGGCGGAGCACCGCACGCTGGACCAGACGATGCCCGGCGATCTGCCGGACGCCGTCACCGCCGCCATCCGGGTGGGCTTCCGCCGGCTCTCGAAGGACGCGCGGGCGCTCCTCACGGCTGCCTCGGTCCTGGGCGACCGGGCCCCGGCCGTCGCCCTCGGCCGCGCGACCGGTCTCGACGGCGAGCGGCTGACGGGCGCGCTCGACGAGCTGGAGTGGCAGCGCTGGCTCACGTCGGAACCGCGGGGCTACTCGTTCGTGGCGCGGGTGGTGCGCGACGTCGTCGCGCGCGAGATGCTCACCGATGGACAACGCCGGCGGCTGCTGGAGGCGGCCGGGCTGAAGGCCCCCGCCGAGGCCGGGTAGGCGCCGGCCGCCGCCGGTACGGGGGCTAGGGCAGCTCCCAGCGCCGCAGGAAGGCCCAGGCGTCGGCGTCGATGGCGTCCGACAGCACGAAGTAGTCGTGATCGTGACTCGCCAGCTCGACGTAGTGGACCGTGAATCCCCTCGTGCTCAGCAGGTCCCGGGTCCGGCGCACCCGGGCGAGCGGCACCACCTGGTCCAGCTCGCCGGCGTAGATCGCGACCGGCGTCCGGCGCGAGGCGCGATCCACGATCCAGGTGTAGTCGTCGGCGATGTACATCGCATGCACGGCGATGGCGGCGAAGTACTGCGATTCGAGCATGCCGGCGTCGTACGCGAGATACCCGCCCATCGAGTGGCCGAACACGTAGACGCGGCGCCGGTCGATGGAAACGCCGCGCCGGGCGTCCTCGACGATGCAGCGGAAGACCTGCGGGGCGATGGGCTCGAAGCGCGCGGCCATCGGCAACACGGGCGCGATCAGCGTGAGGCCCTCCCGTCGCGCCAGATCCTTCCAGACGTCCACCATCGATCCCGGCTCCCCGCCGGCACCGTGCAGCAGCAGCAGCGCCGGCCTCGGGCCCTCGTCGAGCGGGCTGAACAGGATGTACCGGTAGTCGCCCCCGGCGCACCGTACCTGACGCCAGTCCCGGGGCGGGACGGCCGGGGGCGGGGTGGACGGGGCGGCTCGGTACGTCGGCGCCACCAGCGCGAGCGCCACGCCGTTCGTCCAGCCGAAGCCGTCCTGGGCAGGATACTCGCCGCCGCCGGCCGCCCGGCCCAGGTCCACGACGTCGTACTTCTCCATCATCCGGCCGGTCTCGCCGTAGGTGCGTCGGTTCAACGCGAGCCAGCGGGTGCGCACCGTGTCGGCGAGGTCCGCGCGGCCGTAGCGCCGCACGCCCCGGATCGCCATCCACTCGAGCGGCGCCCACCCGTTCGGCGCATCCCACTGCTGCCCCGACGCGACGAGGGTCGTGACGAGGCCTCCGGGGCGGAGGAAGTCGCGCTCGAGCCGCGCGGCCACGGCGCGCCCCTGCTCTTCCGTCGCGAGGCCGAAGTACAGCGGCACGGCGGCGGCGAGCGTGGGGCGGTCGCTCACCCGCTCGCCGGTGCGCCACCGCACGTCGTAGAAGAAGCCGGTCGAGGTGTCGTAGGCCGCGGCGAGCAGCCCGCGCCGGCGCGCCGCCGCGGCCGCCTCGAACGTGCGGGCGACCGCGCCGTCGCCCGGGCGTCCCCGGAAGGCCCTCAGCGCGGCGATCAGGCGCTCGGCGTCGTACAGGAGGCTGT
>Ga0335077_10014073_pt1 | contig 10006 bp, 7 predicted proteins | sample Lox_Sample_31_FD_207151 | JGI IMG/M metagenome (GOLD analysis project Ga0335077, IMG submission 207151) | Soil microbial communities from Loxahatchee National Wildlife Refuge, Florida, United States - Lox_Sample_3.1 | ecosystem: Environmental > Terrestrial > Soil > Wetlands | place: USA: Florida...
TGAGCGACGGGCCTGCCTGGTTCGCGCGCCTCTATGCTAAAGAACCGGGGCTGATGAAGGTCATACTGCGGCCGTGAGTTCACGGCGGAAGGAAGGGCCGAAATGGCGCAGTCTTTCGATCTCTCGGACAAGGTTGCGATCGTGACGGGGACCAGCCGGGGCCTGGGCCAGTACTTCGGGCGCGCCCTGGCCCGCGCGGGCGCCGATCTCGTCATCACCAGCCGCGATGTTGCCTCGCTCGCTCTCTTCCAGAATGAGATCGAGCGGCTCGGCCGCCGGGCCGTGCCTCTTCCCTTGGACGTGCGCGACTACGCGAGCATCCAGCGGATGGTCGAGGCCGCGTACGAAGCCTACGGCAGAATCGACATTCTCGTGAACAACGCCGGGTGCAACGTCCGCAAACCCGCCCTGGACGTTACCTGGGACGACTGGAACCTTGTGCTCGACACCAATCTCCGGGGGACGTTCTTCGTCGCGCAAGCCGTCGCCCGCAAGATGATCGAGCGGCGGTACGGGCGCATCATCAATATCGGATCGGTCACTTCCGTTTTCGGGTACGCAGGACTTAGCCCGTATTGCGCCAGCCGCGGAGGGGTCAAGCAGCTCACCATGAGTCTGGCCGACGATTGGGGACCGCACGGCATCACCGTGAACTGCCTCGCCCCGGGCTGGTTCAAGACGGCGCAAAATGCGGTGCTGTACGAAAACAAGGAATGGGTCGAGTACCTGGTGGACCGAATCCCGCTGAAGCGTCCCGGCCAGCCCGGCGATCTCGAGGGGGCGATTGTCTTTCTCGCCTCCGACGCGAGCGACTACATCACCGGCCAGACGTTGCTCGTCGACGGCGGGATTTCAACGGGGGCCACACGGGCGACGGTGGCCAGGAAAGCGCAGGCTTGATATGACCCGCCGGGATTTCGTTCGATTCAGCACGCTGGGCTTGGCCGGGACCAAAGCCATTCCGGCGTCCGGCATCCGGCGCCTGCCCGCCACCGACGTTCACTATCGGCGCGTCAAGAGTTACATCGAGGAGCGGCCCCTGCCCGGATATCGCTGGGCCTCAAATTCCGCCTACGAAGCGTTCCGCGATCTCAAGTACGGCGTGCGGCTCCACTGGGGGCTCTACTCGATCTGGGGGAGAAGCGGCGAGTCCTGGCCGTTCCTCGTCATGTCACCGGAGGAGAAACAACAATACCAACAACTCTACAGGACTTGGAATCCAGTCGGCTTCGATGCTGCCGAATGGATGGACTTGTTTGCCGAGAGTGGCTTGAAGATGTTTGCCTTCACGACGAAGCACCACGACGGCTTCTCGATGTTCGATACCAGAACCAGGGTGCGGCAGCGGGTGAACTGGGCGGCGCCTGGCGGGTGGCGGATCGAGCCCTGCAACTTGGCCTACAGCATCATGGAGACGCCGTTTCGCCGCGACGTAGTGAAGGAACTGTGCCAGGCCGCCCGCCGCCGGGGAATCAAGATCGACCTCTACTTCTCCCATCCGGACTGGTACGACGCCGACTTCCGCCCCTACGGCTTCCATCCCCTTCAGGTGCCTTCTTCGCCGAAGCTGTTGACCGAGTGGGAAACGGAAACCAAGCCCCGGCTGGGCAACCACATGGTCATCGCGCCGAACCCCACTCCGGAGGAGACTGCTCGCATGATGGCACGGCACCGTACGCAGCTCACGGAACTGCTCACCAATTACGCCCCGATTGACATGATGTGCCTCGACCAGTGGCTTGGGCCCGCCGTCTGGCCCCAACTGCGCGAGACCGTCTTGCATATCCGCAAGCTTCAGCCCGATGTCATGCTACGCGCCCGCGGTATCGGTAACTACGGGGATTACTACACACCCGAAGGGTTCGTGCCGGGGAGCCCGGAGAACACGGACATGCCCTGGTTCGTGATTCACGCGCTCGGATCGTCGTTCAGCTACGACCCGGTGGCGGAAAACTACAAAGGGGCGGGGTGGATTATCCGCAACCTGGTCGATTCGGTCGCCAAGGGGGGAAACTTTATGGTTGGGATCGGCCCCGACGGTAGCGGCAGATTTCATCCTGCGGCCATCGCGCAACTGCGGGAGGCGGGCGAGTGGCTGAAGGTCAATGGTGAGGGAATCTACGCCACCAGGGCCCGCGAGGGCGAGCTGTGGTCGGAGGGCGAACACGTCCGCTTCACACGGACAAAGGACGGCCGGCGCGATTACGCGTTCACGTTAAAGTGGCCGGGAAAGCAGATAGTCCTCGGGACCGTGCGCGCCCGCCCCGAATCCGAAATCCGCATGCTCGGATATCCCGAACCGCTGAACTGGCGGCAAGATCCCGAACGAGGCGCCGTGATCGAACTTCCCACCATTCTCCAGGACGAGGGGCAGCGGCCCTGCCGATTCGCCTTTGGATTTCGGATCGAAACCGCATGAAGGAAGATACCGGCAGTCAATTACTCTCCGCCCCAGGTCCGATCCCACGGGTTGCCACATGCGCCGGCACTGTCGCCAACTCGTTCGCCCATCGGCCGCAACGGGTTAATACGAAAGGGAATACGTGATGGTTCACCGCACAGCCAAAGTAGTCCGAATGCCTAAAGACGCCCATTCAGGCGTGTCGTCCAAGCCGCCACTGGCTGATCAGGCGTACTTTCTGGTGCGCGATCGCATCCTCTCTGGCGCGATCCCGCCCGGGGCTGTGCTTTCGCGGCGCCGGCTTGCTGACGAGCTCGGTATGAGTTTTCTGCCGATCTCCGAAGCCGTGCAACGTCTGGAAAGCGAAGGACTGCTGGAAAGCCGTCCGCGCGTCGGGACGCGCGTCCGGACGCCCACGCCAGACGAGGTTCGCGGCCGATACGTCGTGCGGGAGGCACTCGAAGCCCAGTCGGCGCGGTTGTGTTGCGAGCGCGCCACTTTTCAGGAGCGCATCGAATTGCGACGAGTGGCCGATCATCTCGATACTCTATATGCGCGTTCGGCGACCGGTGAGCGCGAGTCGACGTTCGAGAGAGTTGTTCACCAGAACCATATGGACCTCCACGTCCGGATAGCCGATTACGCGCGGTGCCCCGAGCTGAAGGAAGCCATTGAACAGAACCACGTGCTCATCTTCAATTGGTTTTACGATGTGACGGCCGAGCGCCGCATTTTACCGGAACGGTTTCACCGCGACCTCGTGGATGCCGTCACTGGCGATGATCCGCTCGCCGCCGATGCGGCTATGCGTCAGCACGTTCGCTACGGTCTGGAGAGTACTATCAAGGCCGTCGAGCGGTTCGCGACCGCCGACGACTGGCGCCTGAAGCGGTAGCCCGCGGCGTCAGTGGCTTTGGGGCGTCGCGCGGTCCGCCGGGGCCGGCTCTTCCAACGCCTTCAGCCTTTTGAATTCTTCAAACTCGCGATGCGCTTCTGCGTCGCGCTTCAGCGCGCGATAGGCCTCGGCTAGCGCGAAGCGCACTGTGCTCAACGAGGGAGACAGCCGCCGCGCGATCTCCAGTTCCGTGGCGGCGGCAGCCGGTTCTCCGTCGCGCAACAGGAGCTGCCCGAGGTAGAAGTGCGCCGGGAAGGAATCGGGGCGCAGGTGGACGGCTTCCCGGGCCGCAAGCAATCCCGCCGCGGGATCCTCGGCTCCATTCTTCAGCGCCACGTAGGCCAAGCCGAGGCGGGCCAGAAGGCTGTCCGGGGCGATGGCCAGCTCGGCGCGGAACTCTCGCGCTGCCGCATCTTCCTCCGACCAGGTCAGCAACAGGGATCCCTGGGCATAGTGCAGCAGCGAGGCTTTGGGATACTTTTCGCACAGCTCCTGGAAGATCGTCCGGGCTGCGGCGCGATCGCTGGCTGCGCTCTGATAATACGCTTCGCCCACCATGCGCACTTGGTCCTGGCGCTCGGGCGCAAGCTGTTCGCCCGGGTTTAGGCCCATGGCCGCGAATCCCAAAGCCGTGACTAGCTGGTCCCGCTCCTCGGCGCTGTTACGCGGCGCCAGCCGGGCCAGTAGCTCCGCTGCAGTCCCGTATTGGCCTAGCTGAATTCTCGCCATCCCTCGGTCCAGCAAGGCCACGAATTGAAGGCCCAGGTTCGTCGGAATGCCCAGCCGATCGGCCCGGTCGAGATATTCCACTGCCTTGCCGTAGCGCTCGAGTTGGAACTCGCACATTCCCAGCAACGCCCAACCGTGGCCATTGCCGCTGTCGATTTTGGTGAGACGGGCAAGATACGGGACAGCCGCCTCGTAGCGGTCGCCTTGATAGAGCGCCAGCCCCATTGCCCAGAGCCCGTCTTTCCACTCCGGATCCAACTTGAGCCCCTGCTCGAGGAGCGCCGTGGCAGACGGGAAATCACCTTGCTCCAGTGCCGCTTCGGCTTTGGCCCGCAGGCCGTCCAACACCGGCTTGTCCGCACCGGCCGCAGAGACGCCCGCGTGGGCAAGGAACATCACGCCGGCCAGAAACAGTCCAAAGCCGCCGGGAGCGATGCGAACCTTCGTCATGAAAGAAGCCCTCCCCTGGCGCCGGAACGTCAGGGGAGGGCCGACTCCAGCACGAGTTTCAGCCTATCAGAACTGCAAGCGGAGCGACAGGGTAATCTGCCTGGGCGCCAGGATATTGCCGGGGGAACTGAGAGTCAGGCTTCCAGTACTTATACTTGTATTCTGCCCGATTTTGGTGTTGGTGCCAGGATCAGCGACCGTTAACGGAGCGTAGGTGTTGTTCTGCGTCGCGAAAACGGCAGCGGGGGTGAAATTCGTCCGGTTGAAAAGGTTGGTGGCTTCCGCCAGGAACTGTATTTCCGCCCGCTCTGTGAGGTGGAATTTGCGGTTGACGGTCAGGTTGACGTTGGCCAAGCCGGGGGTCCGCAGCGCGTCCAGATAGTGCGCGGTGGCGAGCCACTGATACTGGTCTGGCGCCCAGTTGCCGTTGGGGAACTGGACCATCGGAACGGTCCAATAGTCCGGGTTCCACTTCAGGAACGTGTTCGCCGCGGGTGTGATGATGCGCCCGTCCGGAAGGGTCACTGAGGTATGGCCATCGTACCAATGCTGCAGAGCTTTGGGTACTTCGAGCGGTTCGCCGGGGGCGATGTCACAGCGGCCGTTCATCCCACCGCAGTTGTTGCCCCATGGTTCGCCGCTCTGTAGCGTCACCACGGTGCCGAGTTGCCAGCCGCCGACCAGTCCGCGCAGGAACCGGGTACCGGGATCGAGCCTCTGGCCCTTGCCGGTGGGCAGTAAGTACGATACCACGCCCACAAAGCGGTGCGGTGTGTCGTAACTCATCAGGCCGTAGTTGTTTTGCAGGTTGCTATAGTCATTGCCACCTAGCGGCGCCGCAACGGCGGGCCCGACTCCCCCATTGATCTGAGATTCGGCGTAGTTTGAGTTGGAGGGGCCGCCGCCAAGGCCGAGAGCCTTGGACCACGTGTAGTTCAATAGCATGGTCAAGCCGTTGGAATAGGCATGCTCCAACCGGGCTTGGAGAGCGTTATAGTTGAGCGTCGAGAGGCTGCCGACGTACGACTCGCCCAAAAAGGCCTGGTAGGGAAGTCCGAGCTGCCAGGCATTGATGGTGCCGTTCCCGGAAGGCCCGGTGGCCTTGCCGATGAGAGCGGGAATGGGGTTCGGTACCTGAGCCGTGGCGGGATCAACCGTGCCGTTGGAGGCCACCCATTGATTCCGCCAGCCCTGCAGCGTGCTGCCAGGTACGTCCCACTCCCCGTTCAGCGGGAACCAGCGCCAGGGCAGATTCGCGGCGTGCGAGCCGACATAGCCAACCGAAGCCAGCCAGTCCTTTCCGAAGGTGCGTTCGATGAAGAAATTCCACTGATCGACCTGGCCGTTCTTAAAGCCGTGCTTCCTGAAGCTGTCGGCACCCGTGTTGTTGTAGACATTACCGTACAAGTTGGGGTTCTGAACCGCGCCCGTCGCTTGTATAATTTGGGTGTTTTGCGGATCTTCGAAGCGGCCTACCGGAACCCCATTTGGACTCAAACCGTAAGGAATGGGGTTGGTGCCATTTGCAAAAGCCGCCATGCCGTAACTGAAGCTGTTGGCGTTGAAGCCGGTGTTGCTGGGTGTAAACGTTCGGCCGTAGCCGCCACGCAGCACGAGCGAGTTCCCCAGACGGTAGGCGGCGCCGACGCGGGGCGAAATGTTATTCCACTGGGTATCCCAAATATTGCGGGATGCACCATTTATGCCCCCGAATATCCTCTCGCCCATGCCTGCCAGCGGCGAACCCGGCAGGTTCAGGCCCGCGGCGTACGGATTGGGCAGGCTCAGGTCGAGGCTCGAATCGCGGTTATAGCGTTCCGTGGGTCCGGGCTGAATCTCGTAGCGGAGACCTAGGTTGAGGGTCAGTTTGGGAGTGACCTTCCAGTCGTTCTGGCTGTAGAATGCCATGTACTTGGCGGCCAGCGCGGCCAGGGGGCTGGTACCCGGCGCGACCGAGTATCCGCCGGCGCCCGCCAATACGCCAGCCATATCGATTCCCCTCTGAGCGGGGCTGGCGGTGAAAGGACCGCCCAGATTGTTACCGCTAATGTCTCCGAATTCGCCTGTGCTGTTCCAGCTTGACCAGATGCCCAGGGCTGGCGTGGCGTACTGAAGATCCTGGTAGTTGCCGAGGTATACGCGGTAGTCAGCGCCCTGCTTGAGGGTCCATTTACCGACGACCTTGGTGACACTGCCGCTGAGTGAGTGGTTGGTTTGATGCTCATTCTTGCGGTTCCAGCCATCAAAATTCAGCTGCGCAAGGTTGCAGTTGGTGTTATTGCCGCAGAAGCCGCCGATCGAGGGCGCGGTACCGGGGATGGTCACCTCGGCCTGCACGCTGGCCGGCATGCCGAAATCCGAGTAGTTGAAGCCTGTGGTCACCGGGAACCCGGATTGGGCCTGGACGCGCGTCACCCCATAGCGCACGTCGAGGATTGTCGTCGGGCTTAAGGTGATGGTGTCGCCCACCATCGCGTAGGGATTGTCGTCCGATTTGGGTGTGCTTTGCCCATCCGCGTTGTTATAGAAACCGTATTTGTTGTTTCCCCAGGCGTTGACGGCCCCCACAGAGCCGTTCTGGAGCCCGCCGCTAAGGTAGAGGGACTGGCGGTCGCTCAGACGGTAGTCGAGCCGGGTCGCCAGGTTGTTGCGAATGGTCGGAACGCTGCCGGTGGCGTAATAGTTGTTGGTCTGGAATGCGTCACTGGGGGTGTGATTGGGCATGGGGTAAGCCTGCAGGATCTTGAGCCCGTACGGGTCGGCGTTGGTCATGACCGAGTTAGGGTAGGGCTGCCGGATGAACACCTGGCTGCTCCCCTGATAAGATGCCGCTGAGAATGGATCAAAAACCTGCACGTGTACCGGATTGCCGTTGTTGTCCGCGACCATGGTCTGGCTGAAATCTCCTGTGCGCTCGGCCGCCGTGGGCACTCTTCCCAGGTAGTTCATGGGATCCGAATGGCTAAGCCGCTCGTAGGAAGCGAAAAAGAACAGCTTGTTTTTTCCGTTGAACAACTTGGGGATGATCACGGGTCCTCCGATGGTGCCTCCGTACTCGTTCACCCGGTACTTGCTCCGAGGGATGTCAAACATGTTGTTGTAGAGGCCGTTGGCGTTCAGGTCCTCGTTGCGCAAGCGGTAGTTGAGGCTGCCGTGAAACTCGTTGGTGCCGCTCTTGGTGATCATTGAGATCAGACCCTGGCCGTGGCCGAGGTCGGCCGAGAATGTGTTCGCAATCACCCGCACTTCCTGGATTGCATCGCGGTTCGGCAGCACCGTGGTCTCATGCCAAGCCGCGCCCTGGACCGCGATTCCGTCCATCTGCACGTCATTGGTGCCTACCAGGCCGCCGTTGATACGCATGTCGGACATTTGCATGCGGTCCGCATAACCCACCCCAAGAATGCTGCCATTGTAGATCTGGAGCGAGGGAACCACGCCCGCCTGCAAGGTCGCGTAATAAAGCGGGTTATTGTTGATGTTGGGAATGTTCTGGATAATGTCCCTGTCCACCGCTCCCTGCACAGTGGCGGACTCGGTTTGCAAGGCGATGGCATCGGCCTTGACCTCCAAGGTGGAGGCTACGCTGCCGGTAACCAGCGTCACATCTTCCCGGGCCGTGGTTCCCGTTCCCATGACGATGCCGGTTTTCCGGAAAGTCTGGAACCCCTGCATCGTGACGGTGACCGAGTATTGGCCGGCGGCCAGATAGGGCACGGTGTACTCCCCGGCCGCGTTGGATTGGACCGCAACTTGGACGTTGGTTTCCTGGTTGGTGACCACCACATCGGCGCCGGGGACCAGCGCGCCGCTGGGGTCTGTGACGGTTCCGGTAATGGTGCTGGACTTGACCTGTCCGAGCGCCACGCCGGCCAGCAGCAGCAAGACTGCCAGCCCGGCAAGGAATCTGTGCGTTCCTGACATGAAGCAACTCCTTTTCAAGCAATCAATGATCGCCAGACTATAGGGGCCTTAATATCTGAAATATCAGTTAGATGATACGTCGTTCGGTCCTGCCTGTCAATAGAAAATTTTATGACCGGTCATAATAGCCTCTATCTTGTTCATAACAAACTGTATAAATTGTAACTTGTGCCTTGAAAACACCCTTCGTGCCACTCGAGTTTCCCTTGTGTTCTGAAATGTTACGCCCTGCCCCTGTCTGGCCCTTGCGGATTTAAGACGAAACGCTCCCCTTCACAGAATGAAGCTTGCGATTACTGTGGCAGATCTTCCCCCGGCTGGCGCAGGGCTCACAAAACAAGAAGCCAGAGTGACAAGAATCGCAGGTTGCGCGATAATCGCATTGCCATATCAGACTAAGAGAAGTGAACATGGTCGAAAAGGTTCGACCGGCGGTCTCCGCCGAACGTGCCCGGTGGCGCTCTTCGACTTTGTTGGCACCCTATCGCTGATTCGCTCCGGCTGGACGGACGTAATGGTGCCAATGATGGTGCAGATCCTGCTCGATCTGCGGACCGGCGAGCCGGAAGCGCGGCTACGCGGCATCGTCGAAGAGTTTTGTCGGACGGCTTACCGGCAAGCAGACCCATCTACCAGATGATCGAGCTGGCCGCCCAGGTGGAGGCACGCGGCGACCGGCCGCTAGACCCGCTGACGTACAAAAGAATGCACCTGGACCGGCTGCACGACCGGATTCGCCACCGGCTCGATGAGTTGCGCAGCGGCGCATGCCCGCCCGAGATGTACCTGGTTCCCGGCGCGCGGGCGCTACTCGAATCGCTTCGGCAGCGCGGGCTCAAGCTGTACTTGGCGAGCGGCACCGACGAACCGTACATGAAGGACGAGGCCCGTCTGCTCGACCTCGAACGCTACTTCGACGAAGGGCTCCACGGCGCTCTGGACGACTACAGGAGCTTTTCGAAGGCCATCCTAATCCAGCGCATCCTCGCCAGCGCCGAGTGCCGCGGCGAGGAATTCCTCGGATTCGGGGACGGTTACGTCGAGATTGAGAATGTCAGGCAGGTGGGCGGGGTGACGGTGGGGGTGGCCACCGCGGAGCCGGAGTGCCTGGAAGTGGACGCCTGTAAGCGCCAACGCCTAATAAGCGTCGGCGCCGACTTCATCATCCCCAATTGTCTCTGCCAGGGCGAACTGCTCGCGCTGCTGTTCCCCGGCAACAGACACGGACAATGAAATCGAAATCCGAAACGTTTGACCGTTCGCGGCTGATCGTGAAGCCGCTGGCCGAGCGCAGGCACGACCTCGGGCCGGAGCGCTGGGTGGCGCTCGACGACCCCGCGCCCGCCTTTGACCATCCGGGCTGGCCGAGCTTCTGTCCCGTCCCATTTAAATATTTACAATAAACCCTTTTTGTGATCCAATGGAGACATGTTTGTTGCCGCCACGGCTCTGGACGTGGATGAAGCCCAGAGACGGCAGGTGGAATCCTTAGCTCGGGCGGGCACCACACCTCAGAGGATTGCTCGTAGATGCCGCGTGATCCTGCTGGCCAGCCGGGGCATTGCCAACCATTCGATCGCTCAGCAAACCGGCTTGTCACGACCGGC
>Ga0335077_10014076_pt1 | contig 10004 bp, 8 predicted proteins | sample Lox_Sample_31_FD_207151 | JGI IMG/M metagenome (GOLD analysis project Ga0335077, IMG submission 207151) | Soil microbial communities from Loxahatchee National Wildlife Refuge, Florida, United States - Lox_Sample_3.1 | ecosystem: Environmental > Terrestrial > Soil > Wetlands | place: USA: Florida...
GCCGACGGCGTAGAACGGACCGGTCGTCCCGGTGCCGAAGTACCGCGATCGGAGGAGGAGCCAGCCCGCGATCTCGAGGGCGAGGACGAACAGCACGACGCCGAGGAGGCCGGCGAGGAACGCGCCGGCGGCGAGGGAGGTGACGGCGAGCCCGTACGGCACCGAGACGACGATCCCCGCGAACAGGCCGGCGGCGTAGGCGATCAGCGCCTTCCGCTCGTCGAAGCGGCTCACGGCGACCCGGGGCGTCGCGTACGGGCCGACGGCGGCGTAGAGGAAGGTGGCGCTCAGCACCACCCCGATCGTCCCGGCCAGGAACAGCGCCCCGTTCACCATGGGGTGGATCCGATCTTGCGGCCCCCGGTGAGGAAGCCGGTGTGGCCGAGCATGTCGAAGTCGGGCCGGGTCCCCCCCTCCCCCACGTGGAGGGACCGCTCGAGGAGCTCCACGGTGCGGAGCTCCTCGAACTTAAGCCGGCGCAGCGCGCCCACGGTCCGCTCCACCTGGTTATACGTCGGGGAGTAGCTGGCGAGGCGGCCCCCCGGCCGGAGGGCGCGGTCCGCCGCGTCCAGGACGTCCCAGGGGGTCGGCAGATCGAGGACGACCGAATCCGCCTCGTCGGCCGCGTCGAATCCCGCCGCGACCACGTCCCGTTCCCGGAACTCGACCCGACCCTCGAGCCCGGACATCTCCACATTCCCCCGGGCGACGGCGAGGAAGTCGGCCCGCCGGTCGTACGAGACCACGCGCCCCGTCGGTCCGACGGCGTGCGCGAGGACGAGGGTGAGCGCCCCGCTCCCCGATCCGGCCTCGAGGACGGTGGCCCCCGGTCCGACGCCGGCGAGGTAGAGCAGGTACAGCGCGTCCTTCGGGGTCACGATCTGGGCTCGCCGCCGAAGGGACCCGAGGAGATCCGGGAGCGTCGGCCGGAGGACCACGAACCGACGGCCGGCCCAGTCGATCGAGGCGCCCGGCGCCCGACCGATCTGTTCGGTGAGGTCGATCACGCCCTCGCCCTCGATCCGCTGCCCGCCGCGGCGCAGCCGGAGGATCCAGCTCTCTCCCTCCTTCCGCCGGAGGAGGACCGGCTCCCCCTCCTCCAGCAGACGGTCGGCCATCGCGCGGCGCGAGCCGGGCGCCCCTCTTTAGGCTCCCCCCGGGAAGGGCCGGCGGTCGATGCCGATTCCGCGGACCCCCGGGCCGGGGGGGGTGCGTCGCCCGGGAGGATACGGGGGCCCGAGGACGAGTCTCCGCGATTCGGCAGGCACCGACCCCGGCCCCGCCGACGCCCGGGGCGATGGTCCTTTATCCACCGGACCCTCAGGGGGCGGCTCAGAGGGAGGCGGTCGGTCCGGGCGCGAGGGGGCACCGCCCGTCGCGCGAGGAGACCCGACCTCCCAGACAACGGTGCGGCCGTCGACCTATGCGGGCATAGTGTAGTCTGGTTATCACATAGGCTTGCCAAGCCTATAACCCGGGTTCAAATCCCGGTGCCCGCAGCCCCGCCCTCTCGCGGAGCGGAACCGGGGGAGCGGCCGCGATACCGACCGCCCGAGGACGGTCGCCCCGCTCTTTCTTCCCCCGGCGAATGGCGCCCGACGGAGGGCCTAGGGTCCCGCCAGGTCGGGGAGGAGACCGCCCGAACTCCGGGAACGTACCTCCGACACGGGCCACGGCCCCACGCCCCCACCCGGAGCGGCCCTAGCGCGCTTCCCCTGCGTCGATCCCCGGGGGGAGACTCGGGTAGCGGAGCGGCAGGGTGCGGAGCGTCTCGACGAGGATCCGGGAGACCGCCCAGTTCCGGAACCACTTCGCGTTCGAGGGGACGATGTACCAGGGGGCCCAGGCCGCGTCGGTCCGGCGGATGACCTCCTCGTACGCCTTCTGGTACCGGCCCCAGTACCGCCGTTCGCGTTCGTCGGCGGCGCTCAGCTTCCACCGCTTCTGGGGGTCGGCGCGCCGCTCGTCGAGGCGCCGACGCTGCTCCTTCGCGTCGATGTGGAGGAAGAACTTCACGATCCGCGTGCCGTTCACGGCGAGCGACCGCTCGAACGCCCGGACGGCCCGGCAGCGGGCCTCCCACGCGGCCCGGGAGAGGGTCCGATGCGCCCGCGGGACCAGGACGTCCTCGTAGTGGCTGCGGTTGAAGATCGCGATCCTCCCCCGCCCGGGGGCGTGCGGATGGACCCGCCAGAGGAAGTCATGCTCCGACTCCTCCGCCGTCGGGACCCGGAACGACGCCACGTGGACCCCCTGCGGGTTCAGCCCGGCGAACACGTGCCGGATCGTGCCGTCCTTGCCGGCCGTGTCCATGCCTTGGAGCACCACGAGCAGCGCGAACCGGTGGTCGGCGTAGAGGAGCTCCTGCAGCCGATCGAGCTCGTTGCGGAGCGTGCCGATCTCCTTCTCCGCGCGCGTCTTCCCGCCCCGGCACGCCTCGACGTCGTCCGCGTCCTCCCCGCGCAGCCGGAATCGTCCGCGCGCGGGGACCCGGAGCCGCCGGGACGTCGATCCGCGGCTCGTCGACCTCGCCATCCGCGCCCTCGGCGATGGAATCCGGGTCCTTAGCGAGACCGGGACGAGAACGATGTGACCGACCCTCCACCGGTCCACGTCCCGGGGGGACCGAGCCGCCCCGTCGCCGTCCGTAACGCACGAGAACCCCGGGGGCGGGCGGCGAACCGCCGGCCCCGGGGGGGGGAATGGGTTCCGTTCGGAGCGACCGACCGGCCTGGCCTAGCTCAGGGTCACGGACGTCAGCGTCGCCTTGTTCGCCCCCGACGCCATGTTGAGCGACGCCGACGCGCTCCCGCCGACGAGGGTCGCCCCCGTCGGGTAGCCGTACGCGTACGTCTCCGCGGTCACGTCGACGTAGAACTCGATCAGGACCACGTAGCTGTCGCGCGGGTTGAGCGCGTACGTGCTGTTGATGTACCAGACCGCCGTCCCCGGACCGCCGAAGGCGTACGTCCCCGAGCCGTTGTACCACGTGGGCGTGCCGCTGAAGTTGTCGTACTCCGTCTCGTTGTACGTCTCGTTGTACCAGTCCCAGTACGAGGTCGGATAGAAGTACGTCGAGTTGGTGGTGTCGATGAGGTACGGATACGCGTCGATCGAGTAGTCCGAGACGACCTCGCAGTAGTAGAAGAGGTCGGACGCGGGGCCCGTACAGCTCTTCGGCGGGGAGTACGACGACGTCACCGCGGCGTTGAGCTTCCACGTGATCGTCACGTTGTGGGTGGTTGCAGAGGCGCGGACCGGCAGCGCGAGATCGACCTCGCCATCGAAGTAGCCCTCGGAGCTACCCCCGACCCCCGCCAGGCTCGCCCCGCAATTCTTCGAGCTCGCCTTCCCGGCGATCGTGAAGACGCCGCTCGTCGAGTTCCACGTCGGCAACGTCGTGATCGACTCCGTGCCGCACCCCTGCTGGCCCTGGTAGACGGAGGTCGACGAGTACATCGACGTGTACGGCGGCCGGTACGCGTGCCCGGCCCCCGCGGCGAGCGGGCTCAGGAGGAGCAGCAGGGTCACCCCGACCACTCCCCCCGTCGCGCCCATCGTTCCCCATCGTCCGCTGATCCGGCTCACTCCCCTCGACCCGTTTCTCATGGTTCGATTCCTCCCGCCTTTGGCGACCCCGCGCGGGGTGTCACGGCGGCGCACGGTCGAAGAGCCTTCCCTACTTGAGTCCCCGCCACGGGGCGCCCCTCCAAGTGGGCGTAGCTACCATTGATAGCGCGCGGGGCGGATATTCGAGCGGCTTCCTCGCGGGGCTGCGGCGGGATGCGCCGGACCGTCGCCTTCCCCTTCCGGAACGAACGGCGAGGGGCTCGGAAGAGCGGACCGCCGGATGGCCCTCGATCGGTTCGAGCGGGAATTCGGTCCCCGGGGGGCCGGTCTCTCGGCCGCCCCCCCGGGGGAGGGAAAGGGTTGTGTCGGGCGTCTTCGGACGGGCCCCTACGCCACCCCGATCGACGTCAGCGTCGCCTTGTTCGCCCCCGACGCCATGTTGACCGACGCCGACGCGCTCCCGCCGACCAGGGTCGGGCCAGTCGGGTAGCCGTAGGCGTACGTGTCCGAGCTCACGTCGACGTAGAAGTCGATCAGGACCACGTAGCTGTCGCGCGGGTTGAGCGCGTAGGTGCTGTTGATGTACCACACCGCCGTGCCCGGTCCGCCGTAGGCGTACGAGCCCGAGTAGTTGTACCACGTCGGCGTCCCGCTGAAGTTGTAGAACTCCGTCTCGTTGTACGACTCGTTGTACCAGTCCCAGTAGGTGCTGGGGTAGAAGTACGTCCCGTTGGTCGTGTCGATCAGGTACGGGTACGACTCGATGAAGATGTCCGACGAGACGTCGCAGTAGAAGTAGAGGTCCGTCGAGGGTCCCGTGCAGCTCTTCGGCGCGGAGTACGAGGACGTCACCGCGGCGTTGACCTTCCACGTGATCGTCACGTTGTGCGTCGACGCCGTCACCTTGACGGGCATCGCGAGTTCGACCTCGCCGTCGAAGTAGCCCTCCGAGCTTCCGCCGACGCCCGCCAGGCTCGCCCCGCAGTTCTTGGAGCTCGTCTTCCCGGCGATCGTGAACACGCCGCTCGACGAGTTCCACGTCGGGGCGGTCGTCATCGACTCCGTCCCGCATCCCTGCTGTCCCTGGTAGGTGGATGTGGACGAGTACATCGTCGTGTACGGCGGCCGGTAGGTGTGCCCCGCCCCCGCCGCGAGCGGGCTGAGCAGGAGCAGCAGGGTGACCCCCACGACTCCCCCCGATGCGCTCATGGCGCCCCAGCGACCGGTCATTCGGCGTAGTCGATTCGACCCGATTTCCATCGTTCGTTTCCTCCGGACCCCGACCCCCCCTGGGGGGGGTGTTAGGGTGCCTCATGGGGGAGGGGGTCCCCCTACTTGAGGCCCGATGCCCGTTCCCCCGCTGGAGTGCCACCCCGGCGATGGGTGCGAGACATACCGCCTCCCGTGACCGCGGTCCGCCCCCGGTATGGGCCCCCGCCCCCGCCGATCCCCGCCAGGAGCAGGCAGCCGACGTCGTCCCCGGGGGAGACGGTGAACGCGGCCGCTCAGCCGGTCCGAGGATAGTCCGGTCGGTACAGAACAGGGGGCCCCCGGGGGGCCCGAGGGCTCCCCCGGAGGGGGAAAGGGTTACGTCGGGCGTCTTCGCAGGGGTCTCTACGCCACCCCGATCGACGTCAGCGTCGCCTTGTTCGCCCCCGACGCCATGTTGATCGACGCCGACGCGCTCCCGCCGACCAGGGTCGGGCCGGTGGGGTACCCGTAGGCGTACGTCTCGGCGGAGACGTCGACGTAGAACTCGATCAGGACCACGTAGCTGTCGCGCGGGTTGAGCGCGTACGTGCTGTTGATGTACCACACCGCCGTGCCCGGCGCGCCGTAGGCGTACGCGCCCGTGAAGTTGTACCACGTCGGCGTCCCGCTGAAGTTGTCGTACTCGGTCTCGTTGTACGTCTCGTTGTACCAGTCCCAGTAGGTGCTGGGGTAGAAGTACGTCCCGTTGGTCGTGTCGATCAGGTACGGGTACGACTCGACGAAGATGTCCGACGAGACCTCACAGAAGAAGTAGAGGTCCGTCGCGGGGCCCGAGCAGCTCTTCGGGGACGAATAGGACGATGACATCACCGCGTTGACCTTCCACGTGATCGTCACGTTGTGCGTCGACGCGGTCACCTTGACCGGCATCGCGAGTTCGACCTCCCCCTCGAAGTACCCCTCGGAGCTGCCGCCGACGCCCGCCAGGCTCGCCCCGCAGTTCTTCGAGCTCGTCTTCCCGGCGATCGTGAAGACGCCGCTCGTCGAGTTCCACGTCGGAGCGGTCGTCATCGACTCCGTCCCGCATCCCTGCTGGCCCTGGTACGTGGAGGTCGACGAGTACATCGTCGTGTACGGCGGCCGGTACGTGTGCCCCGCCCCCGCCGCGAGCGGGCTGAGCAGGAGCAGCAGGGCGACCCCCACGACTCCCCCCGATGCGCTCATGGCGCCCCACCGTCCCGGCATTCGGCCCAGTCGCTTCGACGCGATTCCCATCGTTCGTTTCCTCCGGACCCCGACCCCCCTAGGGGGGGGTGTTAGGGTGCCGCACGGGGGAGGGGTTCCCCCTACTTGAGGTCCTATGTCCGCTCCCTTCCCGGAGTGCCACCCTCACGGCGAGCGCGAGACGATCCCGAGACAATCCCCGTACGAGGGGGACCCAGGATACCTCTGCAGAGCCCGAGGCATCCTGCCGAGGACCCGAACTCCCGGCCCACGCCTTCCCGGGCTAGGGAACGAGCACGAACTCATCGTGCAATCGGAATCCGTCCGCGGGGGGTAAGGCGGAACGGGCGCCCTCCGGGGAGACCAGCGCTTCCCCGGAGGGGCGGAAAGGGTTACCGTCGGGCGCCTTCGGAGCGCCCTACACGAGGCTGATCGAGGTCAGCGTCGCCTTGTTCGGCCCCGATGCCATGTTGATCGAGGTCGAGGCGCTCCCGCCGACCAGCGTGGGGCCGGTCGGGTAGCCGTAGGCGTAGGTGTCGGCGTCGCAGTCGACGTAGAAGTACATCACGACCACGTAGCTGTCGCGCGGGTTCAGCGCGTAGCTGCTGTTGATGTACCAGATCGCCGAGCCCGGCGCGCCGTAGGAGTACGCGCCCGAGTAGTTGTACCACGTCGGCGTCCCGCTGAAGTTGTCGTACTCCGTCTCGTTGTACGACTCGTTGTACCACTCCCAGTACGAGGTGGGGTAGAAGTACGTCCCGTTGGTCGTGTCGACGAGGTACGCCTCCCCATCGATGAAGTAGTCGGACGCGACGTCACAGTAGAAGTACAGGTCGGTCGAGGGGCCCGTGCAGCTCTTCGGCGGGGAGTACGAGGACGTCACCGCCGCGTTGACCTTCCACGTGACCGTCACGTTGTGCGTCGAGGCCGTCACCTTGACGGGCATCGCGAGGTCGATCTCGCCCTCGAAGTACCCCTCGGAGCTGCCGCCGACGCCCGCCAGGCTCGCCCCGCAGTTCTTCGAGCTCGTCTTCCCGGCGATCGTGAAGACGCCGCTCGTCGAGTTCCACGTCGGCAACGTCGTGATCGACTCGGTCCCGCACCCCTGCTGTCCCTGGTAGGTGGAAGTCGAAGAGACCATCGACGTGTACGGCGGCCGGTACGTGTGCCCCGCCCCCGCCGCGAGCGGGCTGAGCAGGAGCAGGAGGGTGACTCCCATGACCCCGCCCGTCGCGCCCATCGCGCCCCACCGTCCGGTCAGTCGGCCCAAGCTCTTGGTTCCCGTGCCCATGGTTGGTTTCCTCTGCCCGGCCGCGGTTCCCCGAAAGAAGAGACGGCCCGGGCGACCCTGCCACCACGGTCCCCCCCTACTTGAGGACGTAGGGATACGCCCGCACACGGCCCCTCGGATGCGACTCGACCGACCTCCGCCGATCTTCGCCGAACGGCCGGCCGAAGGCCCGACCCGAGACCCCCCGGATCTCGAGGGACGGCCCCGGGCGGTCGCGGTCACCGTTCGTCGCGCCAGCTGAACACCCGCACGGCGGCGAGGGAGACCACGAGCGCGAGGATCCCGACGATGAGGAAGTCCTGGTAGACCGCCGCCGAGTTGGCGAAGACGAGCGCCGCGTTGAGCCCGTCGATGACGTAGTAGAGCGGGAGGACCCGGGCGACGGTCTGCAGCCACCCCGGGAAGAGGGAGACCGGGAAGAACGTGCCCGAGAGGAACATCATGGGGAAGGTGATGATGTTCCCGACCACGCCGGCGCTCTCGGGCGTGTTCGAGACCGATCCGGCGAGCAGGCCGAGGCCGACGAACAGGATCGGCCCGGCGACGAGGAACGGGACCGCGCCCCACGTGATCGTCACGTGCGCCCCGTACACGAGGGCGCCGACGGCGACCAGGAGCGCGGCGGAGAGGAAGGCGAGGAGGACGTACCAGAGCAGCGTCGCGGCGAGCCACTCGCCGCGCGTGAGCGGGGTGAGGGAGAGCTGCCGGAACAGCTTGTCCCGCTTCCACGTGGAGCTGATGTTCACCATCGAGAACATCGGGCTCACGAGGACCGAGAAGCCGATGAGCCCGGGAACGAGGTAGTCGATGTACCCGTACAGCTGGCTCCCGACGTGGAGGGTCTCGGTCCCGATGACCGGCGACCCGTGCGCGAGCTCGAGGTTGAACCCGTTCGCGACGCCCTGGACCGCCCCCTCCACGAGGCCGGCCTCGGAGCCGGACGACGGGTTCGTGAACACGAGGAGCGCGACGGCCGACCGGTTGGCAATCGCCGCGCCGAAGCCATCGGGGATCACGATCCCGGCGACGAGGCCGTGCTGCGCGAGGTAGCCGGAGAGGTTCCCCGCGTCCGGTCCGACGAACGACAGCGACACGGCGCCGGTCGCGTTGAGCGCGCTCAGGAACTCCACGCTCGCCGCCGACGCGTGGTCGAGGTTCTCGACGGTGACCGGGACCTGCTGGCTCCCGGAGTTCGAGAAGACGGCGCCGAAGATGAGGATCAGGATCACGGGGAAGATGAGCGACATGAACAGGCCGAGGGGGTTGCGGAGGTACCCCTTCGCGAACGCGGGGAAGTACGCGGCGATGCGGCGCGGGTTCATCGGCCCGCCCCCGGGTCATCGGCCGCCGGCCGGACCCCGCCGTCCTCCTCGCGCCCCACGAGCCGGATGAAGACGTCCTCGAGGGTGTCGGAGACGGTCGAGAAGCTCTCCCACGCGAGCCCGCTCGACGCGACGGCGTTGAGGATCGCGAGGGCGTCGGCCTTCTCCCCGAGCGTGATCTCGACGCCGCCGGGGACCGGGACCATCGGGAGCCCGAGGGGACGGAGCTTCGATTCGAGACCGCCGTCCCCGATCAGGCGGAGCCGCTCCGGGCGGCCGTACCGGCCGATGATTTCGTCGGGCCGCCCCGCGGCGACGACCCGGCCGTGGTCCAGGATGGCGATCCGGTCGGCGAGCTGCTGCGCCTCGTCGAGGTAGTGGGTCGTGAGGAAGACCGTCCGTCCCTCGGCGCGAAGCCGTCGGACCACCGCCCAGATCGACCGGCGCGCCCGGGGGTCGAGACCGGTCGTCGGCTCGTCGAGGAAGCAGAGCTCCGGATCGTTGACGAGGGCGAGCGCCATCCCGACCTTCTGGTGCTGGCCCCCGGAGAGGGTGTCGTACATCGCGTCGGCCTTGTCGAGGAGCTCGACGGTGGCGAGCAGCGCCTCCTCGTCGACCTTCCGGTCGAAGAGGCGCGCGTAGAGGCGGATCGCCTCGCGCGGCGAGAGCCGCGGGAAGAAGTGGAACTCCTGCGGGATGACCCCGATGCGCGCGCGAATCGCGTCCATCTCGGTCCACGGGTCCCGGCCGAGCACCTCGACGGTCCCCGACGTCGGGCGCCGGAGCCCCTCGAGGATCTCGACGGTGGTCGTCTTGCCGGCCCCGTTGGGCCCGAGCAGCGAGAACACCTCGCCCGGCCGGACGGAGAGGTCGAGCCCGTCGACCGCCCGGAGCGATCCGTATGCCTTGACGAGCCGCGAAACCTCGACGGCGCCGCCCATCGTTCCCCCGGGGGTCCTCGACCCCCGAGCGGCCCCTAAGGAGTTCAATCGGCGCTCAACCGGGGTTGACGCCGGCGGCTCGACCGGACCGACCTCCGTGTCGGCCTCGTCGCCTCGCGGCGCCTCGGAATCGCGGGGGCGCGACACCGGATCGATCTCCCTCCGATCTCCCGTTCGGACCGGACCGCGCTCGTGGAGGCGAACGACCCAACGCCCGACAGGTACCTACCCGGCGATCTTCGCCGCGCGGCCCCCGACGAGGGCGAGGTTCGGTAACGGTCCGGGGGGGGCGGGAAGTGCCCCCCGCGCGATCTCGGGACGCCTCCGGGTAGACGCGCCCCCCGATCGCCGACCCGGCCCCGGCGCGACGGACGGGTGTCGGCGCGGAACCCGACCCTCCGCGAACGTCGAATGGTTCATTTCGCCGGCCGACTATCCCTTCGC
>Ga0335077_10014077_pt1 | contig 10004 bp, 6 predicted proteins | sample Lox_Sample_31_FD_207151 | JGI IMG/M metagenome (GOLD analysis project Ga0335077, IMG submission 207151) | Soil microbial communities from Loxahatchee National Wildlife Refuge, Florida, United States - Lox_Sample_3.1 | ecosystem: Environmental > Terrestrial > Soil > Wetlands | place: USA: Florida...
AATCATCACCACGCAAAGAAGAAGTATTCGTCGGCTCATAAGGGGAAGAAGCGGGCGCCTTATCGTTCAGAATATCGTAGCAATTCGGTGGAAGTAATCAACGGCGATGCAGAGAAGAGGGTCGTTTTCCAGGATGAGGAAGCGGCAGCCGCCACGAAGAACGAGCCGAAGGCGAAGAAGAATGCACCTCCTCCTCCGATGAAGGTGGAGGTAATGAACGGGTCTTCGACGAACACTCAGTATTTCTCCGGCAATGGCCGTGAGCAGATGGCAGCGGCGCGGAATCAGCAAGTTGTGGTCGGGGTGCAGTCGAGCGATACGCGTACTGCGGGCGGCAACAAGCACCCTGTGGTTACGAGCGTGAATGAGGCCGGAAGCGGCGATGCAAAGACGTCGAGCAGTGGCGGTCAGGCGGTCACGAATGGCGTTTCACCTCGTCCGAAGCGGCCGGCGTATCAGCCGGATGAGCAATGACCACAGTTTGATGCAATCGAATATTCCTCGTGATGATGATTGTTGCGATGCGTGTGCGCAGACGGCAGTACTGCCGCGAACCGTAGCGTGGCTGCAGTGGATCACGATCGCGTGGATGACGGTAGAGTGTGGGGTTTCGCTCTGTGCGGCTTTTCAGGCGCAGAGCGTCGCATTGCTGGCGTTCGGATCGGACAGCCTGATTGAGCTGCTTTCGGCCATCGTGGTGCTGTTGCAGTTCGTTCCCCGGTTTCCGTTGAAGAAAATGTATGCGGACAGGGCTGCGGCGGTTTTTTTGTTCGCGCTCGCCGGTGTTGTGGTGTGCATCGCCTGCCTTGGTCGTTCGCGGCGAATGGAGACGAGCTCCGTCGGGATCGGCGTAACGGCACTGGCACTGGTAGTCATGCCTGGATTGGCTTGGATGAAGCGGAGGCAGGCCCGGCGTATGAACAATCGTGCGCTGGCGGCGGATGCGACGCAGTCTGCGACCTGCGCTTATCTGGCAGGAGTGACGCTCGCCGCACTTTTGATTTTCGCGTTGTGGCAGATTCGCTGGGTGGATACGGTGGCGGCCTTGGCTGCGGTGCCGATTCTTATCGTGGAAGGGCGGCGTGCGTGGCGTGGTGAGGGCTGCGGATGTTCCTGATCTCGCGAAAGGGACGACAGAGCGGCCCGGGGCTGTAAGATGTTTTGCATCCCGCGGTCCCCGGAGGAACCCTGATGCGTGTGTTGCGCCTGCCTGTGCTGGCTTTTGTTGTTGCGTTCGTAATTGCAATTGGCTCAGTGTTTGAGCCGGCTGAAACTCGCGCGGCAACCAAGCCGCATATCTACCAGCATCCCGCACTAAGCAAAGACCTGATTGCCTTCGGATATGCGGGCGATTTGTGGACGGTGCCACGTGCAGGAGGCGTAGCACGGCGGCTGACGACGGGTGTCGGCATCGAGACGGATCCGGTGTTTTCGCCGGATGGAAGCGCGATTGCGTTCACGGGCGATTACGACGGCAACACGGATGTGTTCACGATTCCGGCGGCCGGGGGTGTGCCGTTTCGCGTGACGTATCATCCGGCGGCGGACTTTGCGGTGGCATGGACACCGGATGGACAGAACATCGTATTCCGGTCGTCGCGGATTTCGACGAGCCGCTACACGCAGCTTTACGAGGTGCCAGCGAAGGGCGGAATCGCCAAGCCGTTGCCGCTCCCGATGGCGTACCAGGGAAAGTTCTCGCCGGATGGGAAGGAGATTGCATATTCCCCGCTGCCGCCGGCGTATGGCTTTGATTACATGTCGTATGTGTCGTGGGGCAACTATCACGGGGGGCGCGCGAGCACGATATGGATTACGACACTGCCGGGGCTGGAGTCGGTGGAGATTCCGCACGAGGTGTCTTCGGATTTCTCTCCGATGTATGCGGGGGGTAAGATCTACTTTCTGTCGTCGCGCAAGGGGAAGGCGACGATCTACAAGTACGATCCGGCGTCGAAGGCCGTGACACAGGCGCTCGAAAATGACGGACCAGATATTCGCTCTTTGCAGGGCGATGGAGAGACCCTGGTGTATGACCGGCTGGGCGAGATTTATCTGTTCGACACGAAGACAGGAACGAGCACGCTGGTGCCGATCGAGATCGACGCGGATTTGCCGGAGGTGCGACCGCGGATCGAGAGCGTGGGGGATGAATTGGAACACGCGGGGGTTTCGCCGACGGGGTTGCGAGCGGTGATCGAGGCGCATGGCGACATTTTTACTGTGCCGGTGAAGCATGGGCCGACGCGCGACATTACGAATACTCCGGGGGTGATGGAGCGGGAGCCAGCGTGGTCGCCGGACGGCCAGTCGATTGCGTACTTCTCGGATGAATCGGGGCAATATGCGCTGCATGTGACGCCGCAGACGGGCAATGCCATCGCAGGTGCGGCGGCGGTGAAGAAGTTCCCGCTGGCGAAGGAGCCTGGATACTACTTCGGAACAAAATGGTCGCCGGACTCGAAGAAGATCGCGTTCTACGACAATCAGTTCAAGACGTACGTGCTGGATACGACCAACGGCAAGCTGAGCGTGGTGAACGACAAGAACATGTTTGGCGGATTCTCGAACGAGGAACCGGGGTTCGCGTGGTCGCCGGATTCCAAGTGGATCGCCTATGCGCGGTCGATGCCAAACCATCTCTACGCGATCTTTTTGTACTCGGTGGATTCGGGGCAATCGACGCAGGTGACGAGCGCGATGGGCCACTCGTCCGATCCGGCGTTTGATCGCGAAGGGAAGTATCTCTACTTCCTCACGACCACGAATGCCGGCGCGACCTCGGACGGGCTCGACATGACGAGCGATCTCTACCAGGTGACGTCGAATATCTACGCAGTGACGCTGGCGGCTGATACGGCTTCGCCGATTGCGCCGGAGATGGACGACGAAAAAGCTCCGTCAGCAGACAAGGGCCCGTCCACTGAGAAGGCTTCGGCGGAGGACAAGGCGGACGAAAAGAAGAGCGATGGCGATCAGAAGCCCGGTGAGAAGAAAGAAGGCAACGGTGATGAGAAGGCGCCGCCAAAGCCCTTGTCGAAGCCTATCAAGGTCGATCTGACCGGGGTTGAACAGCGCATTGTGGCTCTGCCGCTACCGGCCAGCGTATATACGGGATTGGCAGGAGGGCTGAAGGGCAGCGTTTATTTCACCGAGAGATCACTGTCCGGTCGTTTTGGAGATCGCGGGGAGACCCTAAGCCGATGGACGCCAGAGGATCGGAAGACGGAAAAGCTGGCGGAGCACGTGGAGCATTTTGAACTGACTGTGAATGGCGAGAAGATGCTGCTGGCATTGGGGCATCCACGACCGGAGGGGGGCGAAATGCCTCCTGGCGGCGGGCCGAAGCCGACATGGGTAATTGTGCCGGCGAATGCACCGGTGAAAGCGGGCGAGGGCGCGTTATCTTTCGGCGACGTGAAGATGCGCGTGGAGCCTCACGCGGAGTGGGCGCAGATGTATCACGAGGTGTGGCGTATCGAGCGTGCGTACTTCTACGATCCGAATTTTCATGGCACGAGTACGGTCGCGGACGAGAAGAAGTATGAGCCGTATGTCGATTCAATCGCGTCGCGAGCGGACTTGAACTACATTTTCCAGGAGATGCTCAGCGCGTTTTCAGTGGGACATCTGCGCGGGAACGGCGGGAAGATTCCGGATGCGAATCATGTGCCGGGAGGGGTACTGGGCGCCGACTATGCGGTCAAAGGCAACCGGTACTGCATTGCGAAGATCTACACCGGAGGCGATTTTAATCCGCGCGATAAAGCTCCATTGGCGCAGCCGGGCCTGAACGTGAAGGTGGGCGATTGTATCGAGGCGATTAATGGACAGGATATAACGACGGCTGTGGATATTCAGCAGCCGCTTGAAGGGACGGCGGGCAAGATAACCAGTTTGAGGATTTCGGGCGCGGATGGGAAGCCGCGCGACATCTCAGTTACGCCGATTGGAAGTGAAGCTGCGCTGCGCAATATCGACTGGATCGAGAGCAATCAGAAAAAAGTGGATCAGCTCTCGGGCGGCAAGCTGGCGTATGTGTATCTGCCGGACACGGGCGAGGGCGGGTTCACAAATTTCAATCGCTACTACTTTGCGCAGACCGACAAGCAAGGCGCGGTGATCGATGAACGCTTCAATGCCGGTGGGCAGGTGGCTGATTATTTCATCGAAGTGATGAAGCGGCAGATCGAGTCGTACTGGGCGCCACGGTACGGGAAGATCGAACACACGCCGAACGCGGGGATTTACGGGCCGAAGGTGATGATCGCGAACGAGTATTCAGGGTCAGGCGGCGATGCGCTGCCGTGGTTATTCAAGGAGGCAAAGCTGGGGCCGCTGGTGGGCAAGCGGACGTGGGGCGGGCTGGTGGGTATCGGGCCGATTCCGGTGCTGATGGATGGCGGACACGTGACCTCGCCGAGTGTGGCGTTCTTCTCGCCAAAAGGCGAGTGGGACGTGGAGAACCACGGGGTAGATCCGGACTACGCGGTGGAGCAGGATCCGAAGGCAGTAAGCGAGGGGCATGATCCGCAACTGGAGAAGGCAGTTTCGCTGGCGATGGATGAACTGGCGAAACAACCGAAGACCGAAGTACAGAGGCCCGCGTATCCGAATTACCACAATTAGGGAGCAGGGAGTAGGGAGTGGGAGCAACGTGCTCGCTTTGCTTCCTGCTTCCGGTTCGGTTGATGATCAGAATTCCCTTTGACGAAGTCGAGGACCAGCTCGCGGGAGTTCTACGCGGGCTGGGTTTCAGCGAGGAGCGCGCACGATTGTGCGCGAGGCTCTTCGCCGAGACTACGTGTGATGGAGTGTATTCACACGGCGTGAACCGGTTCTTGCGCCTGGTGGCGACGGTGCGGAACGGGAGCGTGGATCCTGCGGCTGAGGCTCGGATGGTGGCTGGTTTTGGTGCGATGGAGCGTTGGGACGGACAGCGCGGGCCGGGCAATCTGAATGCGTATGCAGCGATGGAGCGAGCAATTGCGCTCAGCCGCGAACACGGCATTGGCTGCGTGGCGATGGCGAATACCAATCACTGGATGCGGGGCGGGACGTATGGGTGGCAAGCGGCCGATGCGGGCGTGATCGGGATCTGCTGGACCAACACGATGCCGAACGTGCCGCCGTGGGGCGGAACGGAGCCAGCGATTGGGAACAATCCGCTGGTGATTGCGGTCCCGCGAGCAAATGGGCCCGTTGTCCTGGATATGGCGATGTCGCAGTTCTCCTATGGGGCTTTGGAGGGTTATCGGCGGCGCGGCGAACTTCTGCCGGTGGAGGGCGGATTCGATACAGATGGAAAGATAACGCGCGATCCGGGTGCAATTGAGCGATCGCAACGGCTGCTTCCGGTTGGGTACTGGAAGGGATCAGGGCTGGCGGTGATGCTGGACCTGGTCGCGGCGATGGTGTCGCTGGGGAATGCTACACACCAGATCGCGAATGATCCGCTGCGAGAAACGGCGCTGTCGCAGGTGTTTGTGGCGATCGATCCGAGAATGTCGGGGACGCCAGTCAATTCGGAGCGGATGGAGCAAATTGCGGACGAGGTGGTTGAGTCACTGCATCGCTCGCGACCAGCTGACCAAAGCAAGCCAGCGCGGTATCCGGGGGAGAAGACGATGCAGCTTCGGCGAGAGAATCGTAAGCTCGGGCTGCCGGTGGATGAAGCGGTCTGGGAGCAGATTCTGAACCTCTGATCGAAGCCATAGTGCCGACCGGGCTCACCAAGTTGCGCAAATACAGTGGGATGACCTTTGACGAAATTGGCTGGAATGCCATGTTATCGCGTTGAGACATTGCCTTCTATGAGTGGGCAAGCTCTGGGAATGCCCGGGAGGATCGACGTAGGTTTGTGTGCCGAAATTGTCAAACTTCCTGCTCCTTAATACTTAAAGCTCCTGTTGCACATTTCGAGGTACAATTCGGCACTAAGCTGTACGGCTCCAAAATCTTCCCGAGGCTCAATTGTCTAAGCGGTGATTTGATCCAATTCCGGTTTCCCGAGCGAAATGGAGCAGGAGGTCGGCAGGCATGACAGCAAAGAGGGGCGAAGTGCTGAATCAGCGTACTGAAGCGATGACGAGTACCACGCAGAGTCTGATGGCTGAGATGAGGGATGTGCTTCGCCTCGCCAAGGAAATTTCGGAACCAGGTGAGGACGAGGAACGCAACCGCACCCTGCGTAAACTTCTCGATCAGCGATTCTCTGGAATCAACCAGCGATTCTCTGGAATCAACCGAGCGCTTGCCTCTCTTCCCGAGACGGAGAACGAGCTTGTGGAAAGCAACCCGGCAAATCTGCGTGATTCTCACTCGAATGAGCAAACGAGGTCGCTCGACAGGAGACTTTTTGCCGAAGCGTTCCGTACGACACCGATCGGTGTCGCAGTGGAGAGTCTGGAGGGTCAGCCTATCTTTGTCAATCCTGCACTTTGCTCAATGCTTGGGTTCAGCGAGCAGGAGATGAAGCGCAAGCACTGTGTTGAGTTTTCGCCTCCGGAAGATGCGGCGAAGGATTGGGCGCTTTTTCAGCAGCTGCTCAGCGGTTCAATCGAGCGTTACCAGATCGAGAAGCGTTATTTCCGACGGGACCGCTCGGTGTTATGGGGACGGCTGAGCGTGTCGTTAGTGAATGATCGTTCTTCTCCGATGGTCCTTGCGCTGGTGGAAGACATCACGGAGAAGAGGACGCAGCAAGAAGCGGTTTCGGATCTGAGCCGGAAGCTGATTATTGCTCAAGAGCAGGAACGCGCTCGAATCGCAAGAGAACTGCACGACGACATAACTCAGCGTCTTGCGTTGTTGGCAATCGAAATCGACCAGATCACAGAGAATTGCGACCAAAAGCGTTCCACACTGCGAAACCTGGCACAGGACATCGCCAGGAAGACCAGAGAGATAACCTCCGATATTCAGGCCTTGTCGCACGAGTTGGATTCATCGAAGCTGGGTTATCTTGGCCTGGCCACGGCCGCGAAAAGCTGGTGCAGAGATTTCGGTGGGCGAACAGGAATTGAGATCCGGTTTGAAAGCACCGCGCTGCCGAAGTCTATCGAGCCCGAGATTTCGCTATGTGTTTTTCGCGTGTTGCAGGAAGCCCTTCAGAATGCGTCCAAGCACAGCGGGACGAAACAGGTGCACGTGGAGCTTCGGGAAAAGTCCGGTGAGATTCAGCTGAGCGTGCGTGATTCCGGCATCGGATTCGAGATGGGGGCAGTCACGCAGGGACGAGGTCTGGGGCTCACTAGTATGCGGGAGCGTGTTCGAATGGTTGGCGGAACGATTGTAATTGACTCGATGCCGCTGGCCGGAACAGCGATCATTGTTCGTGTTCCTCTCACTACGGCGCGACCCAGCGGGGAGGTCGCCGTCTAGAGGCGCGAACTGGCAACCGCCAATGCGTCGCGGCCCGATGCCAAATCCGCGGACAATGTGACAGGTCAGGCGGGTGCTGGAGTAATCTGCCTAAGAACCGTGCAGGGAAAGACCTGGAGGCGATAGATGAGGAGACTTCTTCTTGTACTGGCAGTATTGTCTGCAACCACCACGACCGAAGTTATCGCGCAACAGCCGCCGATTATCGATCGATCTGCGTTCTTCGGCGAGATCCAGATCGCGGGGGCGCAGATTTCCCCGGACGGGCAGTATCTCTCGTTTCTGAAGCCGTACAAGGGGACGCGGAATATCTGGGTGAAGAAGGCAGGAGAGCCGTTCACCGCGGCGCGGCCGATGAGCCATGAAGCGACACGGCCCATACGGCAATATTTCTGGAGCCGCGACTCGAAGTACATCCTCTACGCGCAGGATGCAGGTGGGGATGAGAACTTCAATGTGTATGCGATCGACCCGACGCAGGCTGCAGACGCGGCGACGGGCACGCCTCCGACGCGCGCACTGACCAACTACAAAGGCGTGCGGACGATGATCTATGCCGCGCCGAAGGCGAAACCAGACACGCTGTACATCGGGTTGAATGATCGTGACCCGAAGTGGCATGACCTGTACGATCTGTCGATCTCAACGGGTGAGAAGAAGCTGCTCAAGAAGAATACGGAGCAGATAGCGGGTTGGGACTTTGACCACGACGGGAATTTGAAGCTTGCGGAGCGTACCAACCAGGCGGGAGACACGGAGATTCTGCGTGTGGAGCCGGATGGCTTCAAACTGATCTATAGCTGCACAGTGCTCGAATCATGCGGCGTTGCAGATTTCGATGCGGAGAACAGGCAGGTTTACCTCCAAACGAACAAAGGCGATCTAGATTTAGCTGAGATTGAGCTGCTCGATCCTGCATCGGGCGCGACGAAGAAGTACGAGAGCGATCCCGAGAACCGCGTGGATGTGGAGGGGCTGGAGCTTTCGGATGTCGATTATCACGTGTTCTTCACGCGGTATGAGGATGACCGCTCACGGCTTTATTTCAAAGACAAGGATTTCGAGAGCGAGTACAGGCGATTGCAATCGAAGCTGCCGGGCAAGGAGATCAACTTCGGGTCGCGGTCTAAGGACGAGAATATCTGGATCGTGAGCGCGACGAGCGATAGGGAACCGGGCGAGACCTACTTGTGGAATCGCCGAGCAAAGACGCTGGATCTGCAGTACCGGATTCGAGAAGAGATTCCCCGGGAGTCGCTTTCGGAGCGGAAGGCGTATCAGTTCAAGTCATCGGATGGGCTGGAGATTCATGCGTACCTGACGCTGCCGAAAGGTCTGCCGGCGAAAGGGCTGCCCCTGGTTGTGTTTCCGCATGGCGGGCCGTGGGGACGCGATTACTGGGGATATGACACATTTGCGCAGTTCCTATCGAACCGTGGCTATGCGGTGCTGCAACCAAATTTCCGCGCGTCGACCGGGTATGGAAAGAAGTTTTTGAACGCGGGCAACGGAGAGTGGGGCCGGAAGATGCAGGACGACCTTACCTGGGGTGTGAAGGCGCTGATTGCCGATGGGACGGTAGATGGGAAACGTGTTGGCATTGCGGGTGGATCGTATGGGGGGTACGCGACGCTGGCGGGTGTTGCGTTTACGCCAAACGTGTATGCGGCGGCGGTGGCGATTGTGGCGCCATCGAACCTGATTACGCTGCTGGATGCGATTCCGCCGTACTGGGAGGCAGGGCGGAAGCAGATGTACGCGCGAATGGCGGATCCGACGACGCCGGACGGGAAGGCGCTGCTGATTGCGGAGTCGCCGCTGACGAAGGCGAAGGATATTGTGACTCCGCTGATGGTGGTGCAAGGGAAGAACGATCCTCGAGTGAATATCCGCGAGAGCAACCAGATTGTTGCCGCAGTACGGGACAACGGAAAGCCGGTGGAGTACCTGGTGGCTCCGGACGAGGGGCACGGGTTTGCGCGGCCCATCAATAATCTCGCGATGGTGACGGCCATGGAGGAGTTTCTACCGAAGTACCTGGGTGGACGCGCGCAGCAGGATGTTCCGGCAGATGTGGAGGCGAAGTTGAAGGAGATCACGGTCGATCCGAAGACGGTGAGCGGCGAGGTGATGCTGAAGGGTGCGCTGGCGCCGGCGGCGAAGTGAACTGAGAGCGACCATGAAGGGGGAATTGCTGCGATTTGACGGTGCTCGCGAGCGCGATCCTGCCATTGATGCGTGGATGAAGAAACATCCGGGCGAACTGGGAGCGATCGCGCATCATTGGTTCGAAGCGATGCGAAGATGCGGGGACGAGGTTCGAGAGCTCATGCATGACGGATGTCCGGTCGCGTGCCTGGGAGATGTGCCCTTCGCGTATGTGAATGTGTTCACTTCGCAAGTGAACGTGGGGTTCTATCAAGGGGCGTCATTGCCTGATCCGGCCGGCTTGTTGCAGGGAAACGGCAAGCGAATGCGGCATGTGAAGGTGATGCCGGGAGTGCTCACAGATGACAGAGCCTTGAGCGGGCTCATTGATGTGGCGTACTCCGATATCAAGGCGCGAGTGGAAAACGGGTGAGATGAAATGAGAGGCCGACCGGAATCGCAAGTCTGAACAA
>Ga0335077_10014082_pt1 | contig 10002 bp, 6 predicted proteins | sample Lox_Sample_31_FD_207151 | JGI IMG/M metagenome (GOLD analysis project Ga0335077, IMG submission 207151) | Soil microbial communities from Loxahatchee National Wildlife Refuge, Florida, United States - Lox_Sample_3.1 | ecosystem: Environmental > Terrestrial > Soil > Wetlands | place: USA: Florida...
AGGGCCCTGGTTGCCCAGATTGCCGGCCGTTTTCGCGAAAACTCCGGTAACAGTTCTCAGCTGTCAGTTCTCAGCAGCTACCTTTCAGACTCGATTCCTGGCCGCCGCCGCTTCGCGTACCATATCCGCTATGCCGCTGGAAGAATATAAGCGAAAACGCCGCTTCGAAGAGACTCCTGAACCCCCACCGAAATTGGAGAAATCATCGCGGCATCGCTTTGTAGTGCAAAAGCACCGCGCCACCCGCCTGCACTATGACTTTCGTTTGGAGATGGACGGTGTGCTCAAGTCATGGGCGGTGCCGAAAGGGCCGTCGCTGGATCCGGCAGACAAACGCCTGGCCATGCAGGTGGAAGATCACCCAGTCTCCTACTTCGATTTTGAGGGCACGATTCCAGAAGGCAACTACGGCGCGGGCACGGTGATGGTGTGGGACGTCGGAACCTGGGAGCCGCTTTCCGCGCAACCAGTAAAGGGGAAGCTCGTTCCCGGCAGCGATTCCGAGGCGGCCGCGCAATTTCAGAAGGGCGATTTCAAATTCCGCCTGCATGGAAAGCGTCTGAACGGCGATTTTGTTCTTGTCCACATCAAGGCCCGACGTTCAGGCAGCAAGGGAACGGAATGGCTGCTGATCAAGAAGCACGATGAGGCGGAAGTGCCAGGCTATGACATCGAACAGTACGACAGTTCGGTGCTCACGGAACGGACGATGAAGCAGATCGGCGGCGATGAGGACTCGGCGGAGTGGACCAGCAGCCGCAAGGCTTCGCGGGGCGGGCTGAAAGCTCCCTGGCTGGCGGAGGCGCTGGCGCGGATAGAGAAGAAGAAAAAAAAACTAAAAGATGAGGACGGGGACGAACCCAAGAATGGCAAGCGGCCCCGGAAGGAACGGCCCTCCACTGAGTCCTCCGCAGCTGTTTCCCTTAAGGATGCAGTCAAAAGGCCCATGCCCAGCGCCATTCATCCCATGCTGGCGACTTCGGTGGACAAGCCGTTCGACGATCCCGCGTGGATCTATGAAATCAAGTGGGACGGATACCGCGCGGTTGCCTTCATCGAGAACGGGAAAGTTCGGCTGGTTTCTCGCAATCAGAACGACCTCACGCCGCGCTACCCCGAGCTGCAGGCGCTTCCGCAGCATGTGAAAGCGACGACGGCGATTCTGGATGGCGAAGTTGTCACCCTTGACGAGCAGGGCCGCTCGTCCTTCAGCCTGATGCAGCAGCGCACAGGCATCCAGCCGGGGGGGCGTCAGAAGGCTCCGAAGCCGGAGATTCCGATTGCCTATTACGCCTTCGACCTTCTTTACTTCGATGGCTATGACCTGCGCCGGGTCGGGATCGAAGAGCGCAAGCAGACTCTGGCCAAAATCATGACCACCGACGAACTGGTTCGCTACTCAGAGCATTTCGACCACGGAGCGGCGCTCTTCAAAGTGGCACGGGAAAAGGGGCTGGAAGGAATTGTCGCCAAGTGCCGAGGCAGCCATTACCAGGAACGCCGCAGCAGCGACTGGCGCAAGATCAAGATCACGCAGGCCGTAGATTGCGTCGTTGGTGGTTACACCGAGCCTGAAGGCAGCCGCGAGTATTTCGGCTCCATTGTTCTTGGACTCTACGACAAGAAAGGACAGCTCATTCACGTGGGGCAGGCGGGGACCGGGTTCACCCATGCAACGCTCAAGGAGATTTTTCAGGTGCTGAAAGCGCGAGAGACCAGTCGAAACCCGTTCCATGGGAACGTCGATGTAAAGAAAGTGCACTGGATAAAGCCGGAGCTTGTGGCGGAGATCAAGTTCTCCGAGTGGACCCACGAGACAGCCGATGGCGGGCTGAAGTTGCGAGCCCCGGTGTTTCTTACTCTGCGGGCGGACAAAAACCCGTCCGAATGTACCTTCGAAACCACATAACGGATTCTGCGGCGTCACCGCTAGAGACCTCTGTACAGCTCCGGCACGGCACGGTTCCCGGGAGCCGACGTCACCTGATGTCTTTCATCAACATCAGAGTGCCGTAGTCCTTGCCGGAGGGTTCGGTGGCGCGGGCCACGATGCCGCCGAAGGCGTCGCGCAGTTCGGGGTACTTTGCAACCAGAGCTTTCATAACTGCAACATTGTCCTGGTATGCCAGGCTGGCGTTGGAAACGTCAGGATGAGTGAATTTCACCACAAGGTCGAGATCGTTCTGGTAAGCGGCGGGGAACATGGCGGTGAGGTGGAAGGTTTTGCCGCCGGCGGCTAGGTCCGTGGGCGGCAGATCGGCGGGACGGACACTCTGGAATTCGTCATAGAGTTGATCGGTGGCCAGCGTGCTCATGAAAGGCACCACCGCCAGCAGATCGCGGGCCTCAAGCTGATAGAACCAGGCGTTGTGAAGTTGGCCCTTGGCCTTGAACTCGCGCGCTTTTTGCCCGTACCACTGGCCGTCGTGCCCATTCAACTGGGTGGGTTTCACATAGTATCCACCAAGTTTCCAGGCGGTTCCTTCCTGCTGCAAAATGAACGAAGTTGCCATGGCGTCGCCCGAAGTGGGGACGTCCATCGTAGTGATGGCGTAGCTTCCGGTGGCAAGGCTGTTCAGAGAAAAGACCACGCTGTTGGCGGTTTGCCCGCTGGCGCCGAAAACGCCACAGAGAAATTCAATGTGATCGGAGGAATTAGCGTCTACCTTGAGAATGTACAGCCAGCGGGGCTTGGCTTGAGTTCCATTGAGCATGCTCTGGTTGCTCTTGATCGCTGCCTCGATTCCGCCAAAGTCCGCGGCTACAGTGGCAATCGCGTTCTGCCGGAGAGTGGCGGCGTCTCCTGCCGCGGCCATCTCGAAGTAGCGCTGTGCGCTATTCAGGACCGCAGTGCGCACGGCCTCATCGATGTCGTCCGAGGTCAGGCAGGTTTGTCCCCAGGCGGCGATCGAAGCACAAAACATCATCACAATGAGGGCAACGTTTCTGCAGAACCTTCTCGTGCTCGGTGAGACTGGGAACTCCGCAGACGGCATGGGCAAGGAGATTTTGCTTCAAGATCTCATGGGGCGCAACCCCTACGGTAAACCACCGGAAACCGCGATTGCGCCGGTTCCCGGTGTGTGTTACCGTCCCCTTGATTCTAGGTTAGTGTTCAAACCTTGCTCCGGGAGACAGCGTATGGCGTGGATCGTTCTCGGCGTTCTGGTGGTGCTCGCCTTCCTCCTGATCGGCATGTACAACGGCCTGGTGCAGTTGCGGGTGCGGACCGACAATGCCTGGTCTGACATTGACGTGCAGCTCAAGCGGCGGCATGACCTGATCCCCAACCTGGTGGAAACGGTGAAGGGCTATGCCGCACACGAGAAGGGCACCTTCGAGAACATCGCCAAGTTTCGCACGCAGGCCATGCAGGCGACCACGCCGGCAGACAAAGCCGCGGCAGAAAACCAGCTTACCGGGGCTTTGAAGACGCTTTTCGCCGTGGCCGAGGCATATCCGGAGTTGAAGGCTTCGGAAGAGTTCACACAACTGCAGGGCTCGCTGAATCAGACGGAAGACACCATTCAGAATGCACGGCGTTACTACAATGCGGTGGTACGGGACTTGAATACCAAGATTCAGTCCTTCCCTACGAATATTCTGGCCGGCATGTTCGGCTTTCAGCAGCGGCAGTTCTTCGAAACGGCCGAGGCAGATCGCGAGCCGGTGGCGGTGAAGTTCTAGCGAGCGCCCGCGCACCTCTGGGAAGGAAATCACTTGCGAGTTGCGATGCGTGGTCGGAATGCCGGCGGGACGGCGGCGCTGCGGTTCTGGCTTCAGCTTGGTTGCGTTCTCCTTTGTGCTGTTCCCCTCTTCGCCCGAAGCTGGCGCATCGCCGATTTCCACGACACTATCGGCATCAGCCACGAAGGTACAGCAGTGGTTACGGAGCACCTGACCCTGGTGTTCATCGGCGAATTTCATGGTATCCATCGCACCATTCCAGTGGAGTATCCCGGACCGCGCGGCACGAACTTCACCCTGTTTCTCGATGTAAACAGCCTCACCGGCGATGGCGGCCAGAAGCTGAAGTATGAGTCCAGCACCTCCCGGGGCTACCGCGATCTCAAGATCTACGTCCCGGATGCCGTGGACACGACCCGCACGGTGGACATCACCTACGTGGTCCGCAACGGCGTGCGTTATTTCGACGACCATGACGAGTTCTACTGGAACGTCACCGGCAACGACTGGCCGGTGCCAATAGACCACGTCTCAGCTTTTGTGAGTTTCCCCACGGCGGCTGCCGGTTCGCTGCGCGCACAGGCCTTCACCGGGGCTTACGGCTCGACTGAGCGTGAGGTGACCTCCTCAGTGGATGGCGCCAATGCGACATTCGAGACCACGAACCCTCTGCCGATGCGCGGCGGCATGACGATCGATATCTACCTGCCCAAAGGAATTCTGGCCCAGCCTGGCGCCTTGACTCGCCTTTTCTGGTTTCTGGGAAGCAATCCCATCACGTTTCTGCCGTTTGTGACATTTGGGGTGATGTTCACCTTGTGGTGGTACAAGGGCCGGGATCCCGATCCGGGCCGCTCGGTGGCGCCGATGTATGAGCCGCCGGCGGGGTTCACCCCTGCCGAGGCCGGCACGCTGGTTGACGACACCATCCATCCGCGAGATATCACATCCACGCTGGTGGATCTGGCCGTACGTGGCTTCGTCAAGATCGAAGAGACCGTGGACAAAGGCCTGGTTTTCGATCACAAGGATTACATTTTCCATCTGCTTAAGCCTCGTAATCAGTGGACTGGCCTGGCTCCGCACGAGAGTGTGATGTTGGAGAACGTGTTTGGGGGAACGGACACTGCTCGCCTGTCCAGTCTTAGGAATCGCTTCTATACAGCGTTGCCCGTGATTCGAACGGACATTAAGTCTTCCCTGCGCAGCAAGGGCATGTACCTGCTCGATCCTGATTCGGCCAATGCCTACAGCATTGGCGCGGCGATTTTGATTCTGGCGCCCTTCGCCATCATGCAGTTCACCGGGTTCAAAGATGTATTCAGTTCGATCGGGCTGGTGATCGGCTGTGGGCTGATCTCGGCGGTCGTGTGGTGGCTGTTTGCGCGGCAGATGTCGGCGAAGACGGTGCAGGGCGGCCGCACGCGTGTAGCGATCCTTGGATTTCAGGAGTTCATGAACCGGGTGGATGCGGACCGCATCAAGCGCATGCCTCCAGATACGTTCGAGAAGTACCTGCCTTTCGCCATGGCGCTCGGGGTGGAACACCACTGGGCGCAGGCGTTTGCGGGCATCATTCAGAATCCGCCGAGCTGGTATTCGTCGCCGAATGGAATGGTCGGATTTAACCCGATATTCTTCTCCAATTCCATGCACAGCATGGCCAACGATATGCAGCAGGTGTTCGTGTCGGCGCCGCGAGCGAGTTCGACCGGATCGGGCTGGAGCGGCGGAGGGTTTGGTGGAGGGGGAGGGTTCTCAGGCGGGGGATTTGGCGGTGGCGGCGGCAGTGCGTTTTGAGGAGCTGCAGAAACATATCTCGGCCACATCTCGCCCTCGCGCCGCGACTCGGATTCGAACCCGTCATCCGGGTAGAGCGCGGATCAATCTCGCCGATGAAACGCTCGGATGATCCCTGCAGTTCCAATTCGTCGCCGTACGCCTCCCATGACGCTGGAGCCATTCGCCGCCGTACATGTCCGGGAGGAATCTACCTGCCTGCCAACCGCCTTTCTACACTGAAGTTCTACCGCTGCCAGCCGATCTCCCCTAGGTGCTGATGTGCTGGTTCTAAGCTGCTGATTCTTCAGCCTTTCCAGCGGTAGGCGTCGGGTTGTGGCAGCCCGATGTGGCCTAGAACCCGGCGGGCGAACTCGCGCGCCATAACATCTAAGTCCGCTGGTCGGTTATAGAAAGTAGGGATCAGCGGGAAGATGGTCGCACCGGCATCGGCTGCCCGGTACAGGTTGCGAATGTGAATTTTATTGAGGGGCGTTTCGCGCACACAAAGGATGAGTGGACGTTTTTCTTTGAGACATACGTCGGCAGCGCGCTCAATCAAGTGGGAGGCGATGCCGTTGGCAATGCGCGCCAGCGTCCCCATGCTGCACGGAATAACAACCATGGCGTCAGTAGGATAGGAGCCGCTGGCGATGTTGGCGCCGATATCGGCATTGGACTGTTGCTGAATCTTGCGTGCGGCCTTTCCTCTGTGGCCGAGCACCTGGCCGAGCAAATTGCTGCGGCCGCGCAGGCCGATTTCTTCCGCCATGACGCGCAGGGCGCTGTCGGAAGCGATGAAGTTGACGGTGGTGACCCGCGGATCACGCTCCAGGGCTAGCAGGAAATGCCTCAGGAAGAGCGAGCCGCTGGCTCCAGTGGTGGCAACCGTCAGATTCTTGGGAGGGCTGGACAAGGATTTGGGCTCTGGCTGTGAAGTCTGAAGTACCGTGGCTTGGGAAGTCAACTTCCTTGCCACGGGCTTACGCGGGACCGGGCGCGGATTTCTTAATGGCCAAAATCCGTGAGATCCGCGTGAATCCGTGGGAGAGGAGTTCTGGCGGCCACATCGCCATGCCCACACAGGCAAGGCGAGCGACTAGCGAACCAAGAGCCAACGACCAAGAAATGGCATCAACCTCCAGCTTACGGTTGCGGCGGGGTGCAGCGCAGCGGCACGCCCTTGCGGGAGTAGAACGTGAAATTCGCTCGAACGACCGCAACGGGCAGCGCAAGTATCTGAAAGATTTCACCCAGGCTTATCGATCGTACGAATCGGTTCTCCATGCCGACGAATTAGGGGACCTGCTCCTGGCAGGGGACATTGTCCTCATTGGCGATTACCATGCCCTGCCTGCCTCGCAACGCTTTGCCGCCTCGCTCTTCGAGCAACGCGCGCACGCCGGAGACCGGCCGGTGGTGCTGGGGGTGGAAACAATCTTCGCACGCGACCAGCATATCCTGGACGAGTGGTGGCGCCGCGAAATCGACGAAGACGAACTGCGGCAGCGCATCCGCTTTGATCTCGACTGGAGTTATGAGTGGGCGCCTTTCTACGAACTGCTGGTAACCGCTCGAGAGCACGCCTATGCGATCTACGGGCTGGATTGCATGCCGCGCAACGATCTGCGGAAGATCGCGGCCCGCGATCGGCATGCGGCCCATAAGATCGCGGAAATCCGGCAGCGGCATCCCAGCGCGGCGATCATGGTGCTGTTCGGCGAGGCGCACCTCGCGCCCGGGCATCTCCCGCGCCTGTTGCGGCAGAAATTCCCACAAGAGCAACTGCTGACCATATTGCAGAACGTAGACGCGCTCTATTGGCAGGCGGCAGGGGAGCAGCATGAACACGTGCAGGCGGTGCGGGTAGCGGAAGATGTCGCGTGCGTATTCAATGCAACCCCCCTCGAGAAGTATGAAAGTTACCGGGTGCAGCTCGGACGCTGGGGACAGGCTGAATCCGAAGCCCCCGACCTTGGCCCGACGATCTACAACCTGATCGATAGCCTGCTGCGGTTTCTGGATATAGACCGTTACTCGCCGCGGAATGGCCGGCAGCCGAAATTCCTCGTGGATTTGCTGCCGGAGGTGTATTGCGGCGCGTCCGATGCAGGACTGCGCCGGCAGCTCTTACGTCGTGGCGCCACGGAAGAGCAGATTTCCGCGATGCTCGGACAGGTGGAAGAACGAGGCAGCGTGTACGTACCGCAGGTTAACGCCTTCTATGTTCGCGAATTGCAGATGATGTACGCCGGTGAAGAGGCGGCGCGCTTTCTGCATCATGCCTGTCGTGGGTTGCCTTTGCAGGGGAACGGTCGCGGTTCAACTGCGGAGTTCGCCGACCGGTTTTATTCCCGCTCCCTGGAACATGCGGTGGCGTACTTTGGATCGCGGGTACTGTATCCGGCGCGGCCGGCAGTGCGGCTGGAAGATGCTGAATTCTCCCGTACTACTTGCCAGCGCCTTTTACAGAGAGCAAAGCGGGCACAGGAGTGCGAATTCGACGCCATCGCGCAGCAGCTCGGCTACATGATAGGAAGCGCAGCCTACGACGAATACCTGGCAGGCGGCCTGGTTCCAGCGGCCCTGAAGCACGTTCTGCTCAGCCGCCTGGAAGAGCCAGGCGCCGCGAAGAAGCTATGCATACAGCTGGCTGCCCGGGTGCGAGGCAGGAAGAAGCCGCCGCTGAGCGTAGGAAGATCTGGTGCGCCGAACTCGGCTCTGCTGGCGTAGTCCTTGGTGAGCCTTGCCGGTCCGCCTAGCAACGCGAGGCAATTAGCCCAAAGGTCGAAATTTCCGGAAGAATAATTCCCCCACGTCTCCTCGCGTCGATAACGAAGTCACGATCTTGCCAGCTGGTCGACCTTTGGCATCGCTGGGTAGAGCAAACTCGCTACTCAGGGGTAAATCCCTCCAAATGCTACTCTATAAGCCGCCGGTCCGGCGTGCTACATGCCAACTGCTAAATGCCAAATGCTTACCTCTGTCAATGAACGCTGAATCCCTCCACAAGCTGTTCGAACAGGTTCGCCGGCGCAAGCTCGCGCCCGATGAGGCCGTGGCACGGTTGCGGCATTTGCCGTTCGAAGACCTGGGATTTGCCAAGGTGGACCATCATCGCGCGCTGCGTGTGGGCATGCCGGAGGTGATTTTTGGAGAGAAGAAAACCCCGGCACAGATCGCAGGAATTTTCGCGCGCCTGGCGAAACATGGGGGCAACGTACTGGCTACACGTGCCAGCAAAGAGCAGTTCGCGGCGGTGAAGAAGAAAGTGCGGCAGGGGGAGTACCGCGAACTGGCCCGCGCGATCGTGCTGCAGCGCGACCACAAGAAATACGGCAAAGGGACGATAGTCGTGGTCTCCGCTGGAACCAGTGACATTCCGGTGGCGGAAGAGGCGGTGGTCACGGCTGAGCTCATGGGCAACGATGTGAAGCATCTTTACGATGTCGGCGTGGCCGGTATTCACCGCCTGCTGGCGAACCGCGAGGCGCTGGCTGGGGCGCGAGTGATCATTGTGTGCGCCGGAATGGAAGGGGCACTGCCAAGCGTGGTAGGCGGGTTAGTGGGCGTTCCGGTGATTGCAGTGCCGACCAGCGTCGGTTACGGAGCTGCCTTCCATGGGCTGGCGGCGCTGTTGGGTATGATGAACTCCTGCGCCTCGAATGTGAGCGTGGTGAATATCGACAATGGGTTCGGGGCGGGGTATGTGGCGTCGCTGATTAATCGCGTGTAGATCTGCTCGGCTCGGTGTGTACTGCAATTTCCCCACGGAGCAGGTCAGTTAACGGTTAGCCTTCCGACCCACCCGCTGCAAGGGGTGAAAATGAGCACGTTTCGAATCGCACTCGCCAACATCCGTTTTCCTGCCACCCCCGAGGAGTCGGTCAGGTTCGCTGAAGGAGCCATCGCGCAAGCATCCACCGAGGGTGCGGGACTCATTTGCTTTCCGGAATGTTACGTGCCCGGTTACCGGGCAGAGGGGAAGGCCGTGCCTGCCCCCAATCCTGTGTTTCTCGAACAGGCTTGGTCTGCTATTCGCGCCGCCACTGCCAAGGCCGCTCTTACGGTTGTTCTTGGCACCGAACGTGTCGTGAATGGCGCTCTCTTAGCCACAGCACTAGTGATCAATCGCGACGGCACCATCGCCGGTTTCCAGGACAAAGTTCAACTCGACCCCTCGGAAGAAGCTACCTATTCACCCGGCTCTGGCAGGCAGGTATTCCAGACGGGTCCACTGACCTTCGGGATCGTCATCTGCCATGAGGGCTGGCGCTATCCCGAGACCGTGCGCTGCGCTGCCCGACACGGTGCACAGCTCGTGATTCATCCTCAGTTCCATGAAGCCGAGCCCGGCGGTTACGTGCCCGCGACCTATGCCGATCCGGCGAACTCATTTCATGAGAAGGCGATCCTATGCCGCGCCGCCGAGAACACGTGTTATTTTGCGACGGTGAATTACGCAAGCCTCGGGTCCCCGACCACTTCCGCGATCGCACGGCCCGATGGCACCCTGCTCAGCTACCAGCCATACGG
>Ga0335077_10014083_pt1 | contig 10002 bp, 7 predicted proteins | sample Lox_Sample_31_FD_207151 | JGI IMG/M metagenome (GOLD analysis project Ga0335077, IMG submission 207151) | Soil microbial communities from Loxahatchee National Wildlife Refuge, Florida, United States - Lox_Sample_3.1 | ecosystem: Environmental > Terrestrial > Soil > Wetlands | place: USA: Florida...
AGGGGAACTTTAGCGTTTTCTGAATCCCGTGTCCGGAAATCAGACAGCCACTTCAGACAACGAGCCGGGGTGCCGGGTGCCGCGGAGCCTGTCCGGAGCTTGTCGAAGGATCTCGTTTCTCAGACCTGGGAGCGACGCAATCTCAGCCGCGCACCTCAACCGCCCCTCTTCCCTTCGCCTTCGCAAGCCGCGCCAGAACCGCGATCTCGCGCAGCACCTGCTTGAGCGGACGCGCCGGCGTGCCCCACAGCACCGTTCCCGGCTTCAGGCCCTCGTTGGTAACCGTCTTCCCGCTCAACACCCCCGCCTGCCCGCCAAGGATCACGCCCTCGCCCACGTGGGCGTGATCGCCGATCCCCACCTGGCCCGCAATCACGGCGCCCTTGCCCACGGAACTCGAGCCGGAAATCCCCGTCAAAGCGACCAGAATGACGTCCTCGCCGATGTCGCAGTTGTGCCCGATGTGCACCAGGTTGTCGATCTTCGTCCCCCGGCGGATGCGCGTCTCAGCCAGCGCGCCGCGGTCGATCGTGGTATTCGCCCCGATCTCCACATCGTTTTCAATCACCAGCGTGCCCTGCTGCGGAAACTGCGTGTAGGCGCCGGTGGCGGAATCGCGCACGTACCCGAACCCGTCAGACCCCAGCACCACTCCGGCGTGAACCACAACATGATCGCCCAGCGTGGTTCCGGAATAGATCACCGCGCGCGGATAAATGTGGCAATCGGCTCCAATTCGGACGCCCCTGCCGATCACGGCCCCGGCATCGACGCGAGAACCCGCGCCGATCGCGACGTCTTCTTCAACCACCGCGCAGGGTCCGATCTCGACTCTCTCGCCGAGACTCGCGCTCGAGGCCACCACGGCCGTGGGCATGACGCCCCTGGGCGGAGGCACAGGCCGGAGTACCCGGGCGGCTCCCGAGAACCACAGCCGCGGCTGCGGCGTTTCCACCACCGCCTTTCCGGACGGGTAGGACTTCACCAGTCCCGGCCGCAGCACCACCGCGCCCGCGTTGCTGCTCAAAGCGTCGGTCGCAGACGCTTCATCCTGCGCGAATGCGAGTTCGTCGGATCCAGCCTGTACCGTGGAATTGACCCCCGTAATCGACTTGTCCGGGCTTCCCTGCACCAGCTTCCCATCCAGCAGCTCAACCAACTCGCCCAAGGTCATGCTCGCCTCCTGCGCTCAATGAAAGGGCGCGCTCACCGCAAGGCCGCACGCTCCGGAGAGCCACTGGAAAGAATAAAACGCCACCCCGGGCAGGCTTGCCGTCCTGCGGAATTCTTCATCCTGTCGTCCTGACGATGCCCCGGAGCTTCGCGTGCGCGACGTGGAAGAACTTGCCTTTTCGATTTTCGTTCTGAGAATTTGACAGCGTTCCGCGCCATCTTTGCAGTCGAGGGAACTTCGGCTGGCGTGGGTCGTTTCCAATTGACGGGAACGTGAGCAATCCACTCGTTAGCCTGGATAACGTTCGTTGGGCTTTACAATGCGGATGCGATGATCGGAGAACTTGAAGTGCGCGCCCGGCAATTCGATCCTGGGCATGTGGCACGAGACGCAGTTGTTTCTCGATACCCGGCAGGCTTTGGCTCCGGCCTTTCCGCCGCCATGGCAGGCCTGGCACTTTGCGTCATAGTCAGCCGGCTGTGCGCTAGGTTCTGTATGGGGGTCGTGGCAGGCCAGGCAACTGATGCGCGCATCGTCGGGGTCGTAGCATCGGCTGCCCCAAAGCCGGTAAGGCTGGAAGCGAATGTTGTTGATACTGACGTCTTCCTTCATCATGATTTCTACCCAGGTGCGGTGGCAGCGGCCGCAGAAGTTGGACGCCTGTTCCGCGCTGAGATCGTGCAGATCGGCTAATCCGGCGGGTACGGCGGGCTTGCCGCTCCCCTTGGCCATCGCTGCAACATGCGCCTCAGTGGCTTCGTGACAATGACTGCACTGGACTCCCGGGGTCATCTTGTCCAAACTAAGCTGTTTCCCTGAGACCGCATCGGTTGCGTGACATCCGAAACAGCGCAGACTCTCGCCCTGGCTCATCAATCGGCCCGCGGCTTCATCGAGGTCGGCCGGATGAGTGGTTTGCGCACCGTACGTTGGCCCAAGACCGTTAAGCTCCCGAAACCAACTCAAGCGGCTCTCGTAAAACTTGCCGTCTTTCTCGAGGATGAAGGTCTGACCCAGGGCGGAACTGGCGCCCACAGCCCAGCGAATGGGCAGCGTGATGGTGGCCGTGCCGTCCGTTACAGAGTAGAGGCTTTGATCGCCCTTGCGTTCGATGCGATACGAGTATTTGCCATAGGCCGCGGTGAGGAGCGGGTGGTCGATGAGAATACGGGCTTGCTCGACGGTTTCAAGCGCGTGCGCCATATGAGTCGCGGGCTGCGTGCGCCCCTCTGCATGACACTTGGCGCAAGCCGCAGAACTCTCCGGGCCGGCTTGCGCCCAGACGAACGCGGGAGCAACAAACAGCAGCAGAAGTCTCGATAAGACACGGTCCGACGGGGTCATCGGGGAAGCAGGAGCACGGATCCCTGCTTCTATATCGACGCAACGCCGGCTACTGAAGTTTTTCCCTGAAGCGGAAGTTTCAGCCGAAATGGCATTCAGAGACAACCGCAAATCCTTCGTCGCTCTGCTCCTCGGCATGACAGCTTCTGGCGCCAGGGAGAAGGAGGGCTGCACTCCCGGCAATTCCCGTTGCTGCGCACTCAGTACACCCCCGCCTCCCCCGCCGGCCGGGTCTTCCACCGCCGGTGGATCCACAGCCACTGGTCCGGATAACGGCGGATCCAGGACTCGAGCACGTCGTTGCACTGCTGCGTGGCGGCCAGGATATCGGCCTCATGATCGCCGGACTTCGCAAATGCGAGCTGCGGGCCGAAGTGCAGCACATACTTCCGCTCCGCCGGCTCCCACAACAGAAATCCCGGCACCACCGCCGCGCCCGTTTTCAGCGCCACTCTGGCCAGCCCCGACGCCGTACATGCCGTGATGCCGAAGAAGCGAGCGAACACGCCTTGCGGCGGCGTCATGTTGGTGTCCATCAGGATGCCCACCGTCTCGCCGGCGCGCATGGCGTGCAGCAGCCCGCGCGCGAAGTCGTCCTTGTGCAGCACTTTGTTCCCATGCAGGCAGCGGATGCTGTTCACATACTCGTCCAGCGGCCGGTTGTCCAGCCGCCGGATCACCATCCCCATCGGATGGCCCATCAGCGAGTGATAAAAGCTCGACAGCTCCCACGCGCCCAGGTGGCCGGTCAGCACCAGCACGCCGCGCCCGCGCGCCTCGGCGGCCAGAAAATGCTCAAGCCCCTCGGTGCGGATCCAGCCGCGCGTGTTTTCGGCCGTGTAGCGTGGCAGCCTGCAGAACTCCACCAGTTGCCAGCCGAGATTGCGGAAGACGTGCCGCAGGATTTCTTTCCTGGCTCTGGAGGAGAGCTGCGGAAGAGCCAGCTCGAGATTGCGTTCCCCCACGCGCCGCAGGCGAGCCAAGCCAAGATAACAGGCCGCGGTAATGATGCGCACCACCAGACGGGCCACGCTTCGCGGCAGCCACCCCAGGGTGCGCGCCACCGCCAGCACCAGCCAGTACTCCAACCGCTCCTTCATCTGTGACGGCAAGTATCTAGTCTAGCTGGTGCGGTCGAAACAGTGGAAAAGTGAAGAGAGTGAAAAAGCGAAGAAGACGAGGCCGAGTCTTCTCTTTCACTGATTCACTCTCTTCGTTCCTTCACTTGCTTTTCCTTACTTGCCTCTCTTGGCCTCCATGAAGTAGTTGGCCACATCCTTCACGAAATCCACGGATCCCGCCGGCGGTGCGATCGTGCCCTTCAGAATGGCATCGAAGCTGTGCGGATGGCCGTAGTAGATTTCCGTGTCCTGGTTATTCTGGCTCACCACCGTGCCGTTCAGGTCAATGCCCGCGAACAGGCCCTTGCTGCGCGAATACGTGAGCAATTCCGCATTCATCTTCCAGTCGGTCGCTGCCTGGGTGTTGCGGCCCACCGGGCCCGCCGATGCTGCCGCGTCGCCGCCGATCTTGAACTTGTTCTTGAGCAGGTCCTGAAAGCCGTGGTCATTCACCGCAATCAGCACGAGGTCCGTAAATTGCCCGCCGGCTTGCAAACCCCACGAGCCGCCGGCCATCCGAATGAATACCGGCCCGCTCCAGCCATGCCCTGTGCGGCAGGTGACCACGCCCTGGCCGTACTCGCCGCCGAAGATGAAAGCGCCCTTCATCAGGCCCGGAACCACGCCCACGCACGTGGCCTGTTCCATGATGTTCATGGGGATGCTCCTGTCCCCGGCCGACATGATCTGGTTCAGAACCGTCTTCGCCGCTTCAATGCGATCCTGCAGGTTGTCCTTGCCTGAGGCTGCAAATGCTGTGCCTGAAAGCACGATGCAAAGACCGAGGGAAACAAGCGCCTTGTAGACAAGCATCTTTTTCATTACCGGATTCCTTTCGTTGCGGCGATCCATCCGGGGTCCCATCGACAGGACCGGGCCCCACGAACGGGTCTTGATCGTCGGGCGCAGGTCTTCATCATCAGGGTGACCGCTCGCGCCGCGGGCTAACTTCATTCTTTAACAGCAAAAGCAGCCGGGAAGTTGCCGTGCCACCGCGCCAGGACCCCGAAAAAATTGCGAAATCGGCAAAGGTCCCGGCATCAGGCTACAGCAAAAACGCCTCCGAGAGGCCGGTGAGCGGCCGCCCGGAACCTTGTCCGGCACTAGGAAGTCAGCATGGAATTCGATGGGAATTCGGAAAACGTGGCGGCTGGAAGGCGATGGATGGACCAGATCCAGTAAATTTCCTCCAAGAAACAAAAAAAGAGGAGTTCCCTGGCGCCATGCGAAACATGGTGGCGGGGAACTCCTTTCCCCAGATCTGCGTTGTTTCTGAAACACATTCTGGGGAAAAGGGGGTCACGTAACAAGAGTACGAAGGGACAGTGGATTTTAGTAACGTCCAATGTTGAACAAAAGTAATCGAATTAGTAAACGGGCGCTTTAACCTCTGTTCTTCTCGATATCATCCACCATCGCCTGCGCCGAGCGCCGGTTCAGGGCCCGGATCGACAGCTCAATGCGATTCTCCGCCCCGGTCTTACGCATCAGCCGCCCCACGTGCGCCTTGACGGTCCGCTCCTCGATCCCCAGCTGCTCGGCAATCTCGCGATTGGATCGTGCCAGGAGGATGAGATCGAGCACCTGTCTCTCACGCGCGGTGAGTTGCAGGCCCATACCGCCCCCACCCGGAACCCCAAGCAGCCGGTCGATAAGCCGCGAAAGTAGCCGCCGCGGCGCCCAGATCGATCCGCTCACCACGATATCGATGGCCATCCGCACCGTGTGCGGGTCCGCGGACGAGTCCAGGTAAGCCCGCGCGCCCGCCGTCACGGCTTCCAGTACCAGTTCGTCGTCGTTTTCGGGGCCGATCACGATCTGGCGAATCTCCGGCCGCGACCGCTTCACGCTCTCGAGTGTCCTGAGTCCTTCCGCCGAGGAATTAAAATCCACCACCATGTACAGGAGTTCGGGGTCGACAAGCAATTGGTCCAGCGTCCCGACCACCTGCTGCAGTTGCGGTTTCCCGGCTTGAGGTGGTTCGTCAAATACCGTGGAAAGGCCTTCAAGCCGTATAGGCTCGCCGGAAAGCACGCCGATGCGGATGGGTGGGGGATTGGAAGCAGCAGCCAACGTCTCACTCCGGGCCCGGGGGTGGTCAGGAATTTCGGTGGTGGTCTTCGCGCGGCCGCCTCGCAACCGCGCAGTGCATCACAGCTTCGGAAGCACGATTCCCTGTTGCTTCTGATACTTCCCCTTGCGGTCCGCGTAGCTGATCTCGCAGGGCTCATTGCCCTTGAAAAACAGGATCTGGCAGAGCCCTTCGTCGGCATAGATCTTGGCCGGCAAGGGTGTCGTATTCGAAATCTCCAGCGTGACAAACCCTTCCCACTCCGGTTCGAAAGGAGTCACGTTGACGATTATGCCGCAGCGGGCATAGGTCGATTTGCCCACACAAATGGTCAGAATGTCCCGGGGGATGCGGAAGTACTCGACCGAGCGCGCCAGGGCAAACGAGTTGGGCGGAATGATCACCGACGCCGCCTGCACCGACACAAATGACCGCTCGTCAAACGCCTTGGGGTCGATGATCGCGCTGTTGACGTTGGTGAAGATCTTGAACTCGTCGGACACGCGAAGGTCGTACCCGTAGGAGGACAGACCATAGGAAACTACTCCCTCCCGGATCTGTTTCTCGCTGAAGGGCTCGATCATCCCGTGGTTTAACGCCTGCTCGCGTATCCAGCGGTCACTCTGTATGGACATGCCTCTCCTGTTTCGGACGGCTGCAACTCCGCCGATCGTCTGCCGGGATGTATCCCGCTAGAAATCCCTATCTTAAGGGACCCGTCGCGCTATCGCAAAACTAGAGCCAGATTATCCCGAAGCAGTTGGTGCAACGCCGCCACCACCAGCATGAAAGGGGTCCCCACGGACAGATCTTCGTCCGTCGAGGGAAGCGAGTGGCGACCTGGGAGCAAACCAAACTGGATTCGTCTACCCTGGTTTTGCCGTAGTGAAAGTGAACCCCCGCCTTGGACGGGAGGAAAATACCTAACCAAATCTCCGCCGCGTCCGCTGACACCCCTTTTTTAGCACGCCTCCCGCGAAGGAAAAAAGATCCGTTATTTCCCTCCCGCCGCAAATCCTGTATTATCACAGGCGTAGGACGAAGGTGACTCCTTCATATCGTCGAGCGAGGTTCCCCCTTGATCAAGCAGGACATCGTCCATCACGTCATCGAGCGCACCGGTCTGCCCAGAACCAAGGCGGAAGCCGCGGTCGACACCGTCTTCGAGGGCTTGAAAGAGGCTCTGACTGCAGGCGAGCGCATCGAATTGCGCGGATTCGGCGTCTTCAGCGTCCGCGCCCGCAAGACCGGCATCGGCCGTAATCCCCGTACCGGTACTGAAGTCAGCATCACACCCGGAAAAGCCGTTCGGTTCAAGCCCGGCAAGGAACTGCACGCCCTCGAAACCGGCAGCTCCGACGACAGCAAATAGCTCCGTCAGCGGAGCTAGCTTGTCAGTGTCGGCAGTAGCGGTCTGCTTTGCGGTGTACGCATCTCGGCTGAATTCAGGTGCCCATCTAGCCGGGGTCCCCAAGAAGCGTTCTCTTGCTTTTTGGGGGTGGGCGAACAGGTCTTCGTTCGTGGGGGTGGCCTTAACGGACGCCTTTGTTTTGGTCTGCTAAAGTGGGAAAGCGCAAACTCCGCCAACCTGCGTCTTTCCCTAACTCCTCTAGCTCCGCTAACTCCGCTGCTTTTCTCACATCAGCCGCTGCGCATCCACATCCACGATCACATTCCGCCGCGGCACACCAGCCGCATCCGCATGCGCCATCATCCCCCGCAGCGCCGCGTTGAGCGCCTTCCGCGAAGCGGCCTTCAGAATCAGGTGAAACCGGTAGATACCCTTGATGCGCGCCACCGGCGCCGTGCACGGCCCCAGCACGCGCACGCCCTCCGGCGCGGCTTTCTGGAACCAATTGCCCAGTTCCGCCGACCAGCCAGCCGCCTCCTCCACTTTCTCCGCCTGCACGAGCACGTTGGCCAGCACGCCGAATGGCGGATAGTGCATCCACCTCCGGTACTTCAGTTCCCTTCCCACAAAACTCGTGTAGTCATGCGCGCTCGCGCCAAGAATCGCGTAGTGGTCGGGATAATACGTCTGCACCACCACGCGCCCGGGAAGATCGCCACGCCCCGCGCGCCCTGACACCTGCGTCATCAACTGGAACACGCGTTCCGCCGCGCGAAAATCCGGCATGGACAGCGCATGGTCGCAGCCCACCACGCCCACCAGCGTCACGCCGTGAATGTCGTGGCCCTTGGCGATCATCTGCGTCCCGACGAGCAGGTTGATCTCGCCCGAATGCAGCCGAGCCAGCAGCCGTTCCAGGTCGTGCCGCCCGCGCACCGTATCGCGGTCCATGCGCCCGATGCGCGCCGTCGGAAAAATCTCCGTCAGCCGCTCCTCGCCCTGCTCCGATCCCGCGCCGAGATAGTAAAGGTGCTCGCTGTCGCACTTGGGGCATTTCGCCGGCACCGTGCGCCTGTAGCCGCAGTAGTGGCACTCCAGCCGCTGCCCCTCGCGCGCAATCTCGGCTTGATCTGCGGGCGGCTTATGATGCGTCAGCGCAATCGCGCAGTTCTGGCATTCCAGCTTCACACCGCACGCGCGGCACATCACGGCGAACGAATACCCCCGCCGGTTCAGCAGGATCAGCACCTGCTCGCCGCGATCCAGCGCCGCCTGCGTTTGCTCGATCAGAGCACGCGAGAAGAGATGCTCCCGCCCTGTCTCCTGGAACTCGCGCCGCATGTCCACGAGCTGCACCTCCGGCAGCTGCCGGTTCATCACCCGCTGGCTCATGCCGATGCGCGTGTACTTGCCCTGCGCCGCGTTCTGCCAGCTTTCGAGCGAGGGCGTCGCAGACCCCAGCACGACCACCGCATCCGCGAGCTTGGCCCGCATCACCGCCACATCGCGCGCGTTGTAGCGCGGCGTCTCTTCCTGCTTGTAGCTTTGGTCGTGCTCTTCATCGACGAGGATCAGCCCCAGGTTCGGCACCGGCGCAAAAATCGCCGACCTCGTGCCCACCACGATGGGCGCATCGCCCCGCCGGATGCGCCGCCACTGCTCGCTGCGCTCCTCCGGCGTCAGCGCCGAATGCAGCAGCGCTACCTTGTTTCCGAAAGCCGCATCCAGCAGGCCCACGCTCTGCGGCGTCAGCCCGATCTCGGGAACCAGCAGGATCGACGCCAGCCCGCGATCCAGCGCGCGCTGCATCGCCGCCAGGTATACGGCCGTTTTGCCCGATCCCGTCACCCCGTGCAGCAGGAACGCGTGAAAGCCTCCCAACGCGGCAGCCAGCGCCGCCAGGGCGTCAGTCTGTGATTCGTTCAGGCGCACCGGCGGAGCCGCGCCTTCAATCCCGCCCAGTCGAAACGCCATCGGCCGTTCGTCGATGCGCACCAGCCCCCGCCGCACCAGCGTCTGCAGCGTCGAGGAAGGCAGGTCCTTCTTCCTCAGTTCGGCCAGCGCCATTTCGCCGCCGCACGCCGCCAGTTCCGCCAGAATCGCCTGCTGGTTCCGGGTCAGCTTCGGCAGGCGCGTCTCCGGCAGAAGCACCACGTACCGCTCGGTCCGCCGCGCATCGCGCTCCATCGCGGCCGTCTGGCGCGCCACCCACTTCTTGCGCACCATTGACGCCAGCACCGGCAGCGTTGCCGCCGTCGCGATCCGAAGCGTCGACACCTTCACCGGCTCCCCGCTCGCCAACCGCTCCAGCACCCGCAGGGTGGTCTCTTTCACCCCGCCGGAAGTCTTTCCCGGTCCTCTGCCGCTCTCCCTCCCCGTTGTCATCCTGAGCGAATCTTCATCGGCGCCAGCCGATGAAGAGGAGTCGAAGGACCTGCTTTTGGGATCAATCTCCGGGTACCCAAAGCTCGCGTTCATCGCTTGCTCCCTTGTCCCCTTTGTCCCGTGTTCCCTCGTTCTCTTGCTCCCTTGTTCCCCGTCAATTGAAGCCGCCAGCACATCCCGCCCCAGGTCCGTGATGCGGTAATACACCAGTCGCCGCACTTCCGCCATCAGCGGCAGCATTCCCCGCAGCACCTCGCCCAGCGGAGCCAGGTAGTACTGCGCAATCCACTCGCCCAGCTTCATCAGGTGCTCGCTCAGCAGCGGCCCGCCATCTGCCGCTGTCGCAGACAGGTCTTTCCCCACGGGCTCGTCGAGCACCGCCTCAAGATAACGAACCTCGAAATCCGGTGGTGCAAGCCCATTCAGCGCGGTCACGATCCCGATCAGCTTCTCGTTGCGGAACGGCACGATCACCCGCGCCCCGCGCTGCGGCCTCTGCCCGTCGCGAACAGCATAGGTAAACGTCCGGTCCAGCGGCACGGGCAGCGCGACTTCA
>Ga0335077_10014084_pt1 | contig 10001 bp, 7 predicted proteins | sample Lox_Sample_31_FD_207151 | JGI IMG/M metagenome (GOLD analysis project Ga0335077, IMG submission 207151) | Soil microbial communities from Loxahatchee National Wildlife Refuge, Florida, United States - Lox_Sample_3.1 | ecosystem: Environmental > Terrestrial > Soil > Wetlands | place: USA: Florida...
GGCGTTTCAGAGCGTATTCGCGCCGCACGCCGACAAGATCATGGCGGACGTGCCGCGCTACACCAACACCGTGCCGGTGGTTCAGATCAGCGAGGTGAAGCTCTAATGCAGCGGCGAAGCCTCGATGTACGTCCGCTACTGTGTCATTTGTGACACATGTTGTAGCGAACTCGTTTCGTCTCGGCCGGCTTGCTGCGGATGACACTGAGTCAGACTATGATGTTTTTCTTAATCATAAGGACAGATTCACAACCTATGGATCCTGGCACGTGGGCGGCATAGGGATACGGAAAATCGGCGCTCACCGATCACCAAGATGCATCAGTCGAAATCTGTGTGAGGAGAACTGCGTATGCGATTCCAACGCGATAAAAACCTATACGCTCTGCTGGCCGCGCTGGCAGTCGGAGCGTCCTGTACGGCGGGCGGTGATGAGGTCGCCGACCGCTCCAAGGATCCGAACCGGTGGACTGCACCGGGCGGCGATTACGCGCTGACACGGCACAGCTCGCTGAAGGACATCAACGCCTCCAACGTCGGCCAGCTGCAGATGGTCTGGTCGCAATCGAGCGGCACGTTGCGCGGCCATGAAGGCCAGCCTCTGGTGGTCGACGTCAACGGCAAGCCGATGATGTTCATGGAGAGCGGCTGGCCGAACATCATCCAGGCGCTCGACCTGAGCGATCCGGATCATCCCAAGGAGATGTGGAACTACAAGAAGACCAGCAACCGCGACGACTCGGCGGTGGCGCGTGCCTGCTGCGATACCGTGAACCGCGGCATGTCTTACGCGGACGGCAAGTTGGTCTTCGGCACTCTCGACGGCTACCTGATCGCGCTCGATGCGGCGACCGGCAAGGAGGACTGGGTCGTCAAGCAGGCCTGGCCCGACAAGGGTGAGACCATCACCCCGGCGCCGCTCATCGCCGCCGGCAAAGTGCTGATCGGCTTCGGCGGCGACGAGTTCGGTGCGCGCGGCCGCTTCGACGCCTACAACCTGGCAGACGGTCACAAGGTGTGGGAGTGCTACAACACGGGCAGCGACAAGGACGTATGCCTCACCAAGAGCACCAACAAGAAGCATCCCGAGTACGGCACGGCCGGGCATGACATCGGCATCTCGAGCTACCCGGGAGACGAATGGAAGCGCGGCGGCGGCGCGATGTGGGGCTGGTACAGCTACGATCCGGAGCTGAAGCTCGTGTACGCCTCGAGTGGCAATCCGGGATTGTGGAGCCCGTCCTATCGCTGCGGTGCGCAGCCGATCAGCCAGGAAGGCTGCAACGACGGCAAGTGGGACAACAAGTGGTCCATGACGATCTTCGCGCGCAACGTCGACACCGGCGAGGTCGTGTGGGCGTACCAGATGACGCCGTTCGATCAGTGGGACTATGACGGCATCAACGAGAACATGCTGGAGAATCTCACGGTCGACGGCAAGGAACGCAAGGTGCTGATCCACTTCGACCGCAACGGCTTCGCGTACGTGCTCGATCGCACCGACGGTACGCTGCTGCGCGCCCACAAGTACGTGACCGTGAACTGGGCCGAGAAGGTCGACCTGAAGACTGGCAAGCCGGTCAAGGTCTACGAGCACTCGCCGCTCAAGGTGCACGACAACACGCAGGCCTGCCCCTCGGCGATGGGCGGCAAGGATCAGCAGCCCTGTGCGATCGATCCGAACGAGCCCGGCATGGCCTATTGCCCGACCAACAACTGGTGCATGGAGGATGAGCCGCAGGAGCGCACCCACACTCAGCAGGGCGTGGTGTACGTATTCGCGAACGTCTACATGTATCCGGAGAAGCCGGGCATCACGGGCAAGTTCAAGAAGTTCAACGTCCTGACGGGCGAGACCGTGTGGGAGATTCCGGATCCGTATCCGAACTGGGGCGGCGCTCTGGTCACGGACGGCGGGCTGGCCTTCTACGGGAGCCTCAACGGCGATTTCCGCGCGGTGGACCGCAACACGGGCAAGGTGCTGTGGCAGAGGCGTCTGGGGTCGGGAATCATCGGTAATCCGATCACCTACCGCGTCAACGGCAAGCAGTACGTGTCCGTGTGGAGCGGCATCGGCGGCTGGATCGGACTGCCGGTCACGGCCGGGCTCGATCTGAACGACAAGTTCGGTGCCATCGGCGCCACGGCCATGACCAAGGCCGCGGGCCTGAGCCTAATTCCGCAGGGCGGCACGCTCTACACATTTGCCGTGCAATAATCGGCCCGTGTGACAGGTCTGGACGTCCCGGCTCTCCGCCGCGGACGTCCGGACCGTGCGGCCAGGGCACCGCGAGGACGGAGGAGCACAAAAACGATGCAGACGCGGACCAAGGCCTGGCTGGCGCTCAAGACAGTGCTGGCCATAGCGGCGGTCACGCTCGTGGCACTACCGAGCGCGGCGCAGGCGGCACTGCGCGTGTGCGCCGACCCGGGCAACATGCCGCTGTCCAACAACCGCGGCGAGGGTTTTCAGAACAAGATGGCCGCGGTGCTGGCGCGCGCGCTCGGCACGACGGTCGAGAACTACTACCGGCCGGGAGTCGAGCGGGGGCTGACCCGCACGACGCTGTACGCCGATCAGTGCGACGTCATGTTCGACATGCCGCCGGACTCCGATGACGTCATCACCACCAGCCCGCTGTACCGCTCGACCTTCGTGCTGGTGTACCGCCGGGACCGGGGTTTCAGCTTCAGGAACCTCGACGACCCGCATCTCAGGACTCTGAGGGTAGGGGTATACGAGACCTCCGCGGTGCGCGAGGCGCTGCTCGAGCACGGGGTGGTGCGCAACATCGTGATCCACTACCTGAGCCACGACGCCGATCTGGTTCCTGCGGATCAGCCGAGCTATCAGGTGCAGCAGGTGATCGACGGCAAGCTGGACGTGGCCGCCGCCTGGGGCCCGATGGCCGGCTACTACCGGACGATCCGCCATGCGCCGCTCGTCATCCAGCCGGTGAACCTGATGGATGACGAGACGCCGCTCGAATTTGACATGGCCATCGCCGTGCGCCGCAGCGATCACGAGCTGCAGCGGCGCCTCGAGCAGGCGATGCGCCAGGAGCGCGACGCGCTGCATGCGATCCTCACCGAGTACGGGGTGCCGCTGGTGAAGTGCGACACCTGTCTCATCAGCGGTGACCTGGCCTCGCACGGGTCGTATGCGCAACCGAAGCCCGGGTCCGCACCGCGGGGCCCTGGCGTGAGCATCGCGCAGCTGAATGACTGGCTGGCGCACGGGGCGAATATGAACGTCGAGCTGAACGATGCGGTCATGGCGGACGATGCAGCCCGCGTCAGCTACCTCATCGAGCAGAAGCACGCCGAAGTCGGCGCGCAGGACCTGCAGGGCGAGACGCCCCTGCACCATGCGCTGATCGAGCACTCCGCGTCGATGGTGGCGTATCTGATCGCGCACGGCGCGGACATCAATCAGCGCGATCGCGACGGCTGGACGCCGCTGATGACCGCGGCCTATTACGACGATGCCGCCGAGGTGAAGACTCTGGTCGCACACGGCGCCGACGCCAACGCCCGCAGCGCCCAGAATCTGACGCCGCTTGGTATCGCCGTGCAGTACGCTAAGAACGATGCAGCGGTCGCTCTGGTCGAAGCAGGGGCCGACCCGCAACGCGCGGTGGGCGAGGCGGGCTACACGCCGCTGATGCTCGCAACCGGTAACGGAGCGGAGGCGGTGGTGCGGGCGCTGATCGGGAAGGGCGCCGACGTCAACGCGCGCAATAGCGGCGGGGTCACCGCGCTCATGATCGCGGCCGCGGACGGCAACGCCGTCATGGTTGAGCTGCTGATGCGTGCCGGTGCCAACGCCCGGGCCCAGAGTGAGCGCGGCGATACCGCGCTGTCGATCGCGCGGGCGCGCGGCGACGAGCGGGTAATCAAGCTGCTGGATGAACGTGCACGACCGGGTGCGTAGCTTAAGGACGCGTAGTGCGCGGGAGCATTGTAATCGCATGCGTTGCGGGAGTGATTGCTTCGCTGATCTGGGCAGGGCGTCCGAGCGGAGCCGCACCGGCGGCCAACGAGGTCATGACGCCCGTACAGCGGGCCGACTCCACGCCCAGGGGCAAGCTCAAGAATCCCTACTCCGACACCGACGCCGCGGTGGTCGCGGCGGGCAACAGGCTGTTCATGAACTACGCCTGCAGTGGCTGTCACGGCGGTACGGGGGGCGGCGGCATGTGCCCGCCGCTCACCAACGACATCTGGGTATACGGCGGCGACGACGACACGCTCTTCAGGCTGGTGGCCTACGGCAGTCAGGAACTGCAGGCCAAGGGTTACAGTCGCAAGGGACAGGAGAATGTCGTGGCGCCGATGCCGCCCATGGGAGGGATCGTGAAGACCGATGACGATCTGTGGCGCATCCTGGCCTTTGTACGGGCGAACTATCACGGTGCGCCGCAGTGCAAGTACGGTTGCCCGGCTAACTAGGCGGCTTGCCGCCCGCGTGATCGAGAGGGCTTCATCATGATGCGCGCGCGATCCGCAAGTCACGCGGATCTGATCGGTAGCCTGATCCGCCGTCATGGGCGCGAGCCGCCCATCCCGGACGTCGTCCGCAGCTCCTGGAGCCGCTGTCTCGACAGCTACGCGCTTGACCCGGGGGAGACGCGGCGTCCGGCCAGCGTCGATGGGGCGGACCTGCAAGCCCGGCGCGAGCGCCTCGGCGTCCTGCTCGCGATCGCGCGCCACGAGATGGAGGCGCTCGGCAAGCTCATCCAGCACTCCGAGTACAGCATCATGCTCACGGATCGCGACGGCGTGATCCTGAGCTATATCGGCGATTCGGGCTTCTCCGTGACGGCGCGGCGCTGCGGCTTCCGCGAAGGAGTCATGTGGGGCGAGCGGGAGATGGGCACCAACGGCATGGGGACCTGTCTCACCGCGCGCCGTCCGGTAGTGATCCACCGCATGGACCACTTTCTCGCGCAGAACACCCAGCTCACCTGTTCCGCCGCACCGATCTTCGACATGCGCGGCGAGCTGCTCGCCGCGCTCGACATTTCCGGCGCCTCGTTCAATCCCCAGAGCCACACGCTCGCGCTGGTCGAGATGGCGGCGCAGAACGTCGAGAACCGTACCCTGCTCAGTGCCTGCCGCGACCTGCACGTGGTGCGCTTCCACCGCTGCGCGGAGTTCGTGAGCACCCCGGGCGAGGGGGTGTTAGCGTTCGACGACCAGGGGGTGATCACGGGCGCCAACCGCGCCGCGCTCGCTCTGCTCGGCCAGCGCGACCACAGCTCCGTGTGCGGGCAACGCGTCGACCGCGTGCTCGACACGAGCGTCGCGAGCCTGCTGCGGCTTGCAGGGCAGCACGGTTTTCCGGCGCAGGCGCTCGATTGCAGGACGAGCGAGCGGCGCTGGTTCGCCGCGGTGCACGCACCGGCCAACCTGTCGCCGCGCACGCAGGTCGCCATGGGAGGGGGCATCGCGGCGGACGCTGCCCGGCCCGGCGCGACACGCGCTTCACTCGAGTGCCTCTATTCGGCCGATCCGATCGTGACGCACAACGTCGAGGTGCTGCAGCGCGTGCTCGATCGCGACATTTCGATGCTGTTGCTCGGTGAGACCGGCACTGGCAAGGGCTATTGCGCGCGTGCCGTTCACGGCGCGAGCAACCGCGCCGACAAGCCCTTCGTGACGGTCAACTGTGCCGCTATTCCCGAGGCTCTGATCGAGAGCGAGCTGTTCGGGCACAAGCCGGGCGCCTTCACGGGAGCCGCCCGCGAAGGAGGCACGGGCCGCATCCTGCAGGCGAACGGGGGCACGCTGTTTCTCGACGAGATCGGCGACATGCCGGTGGCGCTGCAGTCGCGGCTGCTGAACGTGATCGAGGACCGCGAGGTGATGCCGCTCGGGGGCAACAAGGTGGTGAGCGTCGACGTGCGCGTCATCAGCGCGACGCAGCACAGCCCGCTCGACATGATCGCCGCGGGCCAGTTTCGCGAGGACCTGTACTACCGGCTCAACGGCATCACGGTGCGCCTGCCGCCGCTGCGGCGGCGGACCGACGTCGCCGAGCTCATCCACAAGCTCCTGTCGAGCGAGGCCGGGGCGGGGCCGGCGGTCGCGATCGAGCCGGCGCTCATCGAGCGCCTGGTGCGTCACTCGTGGCCGGGGAACATCCGGCAGCTGCGCAACGTGCTGCGGACCATGCTGGCGCTGCGCACTTCGGAGCGACTCACGCTCGCGGAGTTCAAAGAGGAATGGCTGGCTTACGGCGCTACCGAACAGGTGACGGGCGAGCCGGAACACCCGTGCGCGGACGGCGAGGATGTGCTCGGTGAGGCGGAACGCGAAGCGCTACGCCGGGTGCTCGAGTCGTGTCAATGGAATGTGAGTGCGGCCGCGGCCCGGCTGCACATCAGCCGCCGTACCATTTACCGCAAGATTCATCGGCACGGGCTGCTGCGGCACGCTCCGCACCTCGGGGCGGGCGAGCCCGAATGAGTCTCTAACCGCAATTCAAGTCATCGTGCTCAACGCGATGTGAGGCAGGAACAACCATGGCGACACTCAACATTCATCCGCTGGTGGACCACGGGGTCAAGAAGGGCACGCCCGGCTTCGGAGGCGGGACGCTCACCTGCAAATGCACGCGTGACCCGGTTGCCGTGCGCATTGCGTCCAACGTGGCCTTCAATCACGTCTGCGGCTGTACTAAGTGCTGGAAGCCCGCAGGTGCGCTGTTCTCGCTGGTCGGCGTGGCCGGACGCGACAAGGTCTCGGTGACGGCGAACGCCAACAAGCTCAAGATCGTCGACGAGAAGGCGCCGATTCAGCGCTATGCCTGCACTGGCTGCGGCGTGCACATGTATGGCCGCATCGAGAACAAGGGGCACCCGTTCTACGGCTTCGATTTCTTCCACGTCGAGCTGTCGAAGGACAGCGGCTGGGAGGAGCCGAGATTCGCGGCCTTCGTCTCCTCGATCATCGAGTCTGGCTTCCCGCCGGCGCGCATGGGTGAGGTCCGTGCGCGGCTCAAGGAGCTCAAGCTCGAGCCGTACGACTGCCTGTCGCCGGAGCTGATGGACCTGATCGCGACCCACGCTGCCAAGGCGAAAGGCGTACTTGCTGCATAGGGTCGTGGCAGTGCGACCGGAGATCTGTCAGTCATGAAAACACGCGCCGCGATTGCCTACGCCGCGGGCAAGCCGCTCGAGATCACGACCGTCGATCTCGACGGCCCGAAGAGCGGCGAGGTTCTGGTGGAGTTGAAGGCGACCGGAATCTGTCACACGGATGAGTTCACGCGCTCCGGTGCGGACCCCGAGGGCCTGTTTCCGGCGATTCTCGGCCACGAGGGCGCGGGCATCGTGGTCGAGGTGGGCCCGGGCGTGACCACGGTGAAGAAGGGCGATCACGTGATCCCGCTCTATACGCCCGAGTGCCGGCAGTGCAAGAGCTGCCTGTCGCGCAAGACCAACCTCTGCACGGCGATCCGCGCCACCCAGGGGAAGGGCGTGATGCCCGACGGCACCAGCCGCTTCTCGATCGGCGGTCAGAAGGTGCATCACTACATGGGCTGCTCGACGTTCTCGAACTTCACGGTGCTGCCGGAGATCGCGGTGGCGAAGATCCGCGAGGACGCCCCGTTCGAGAAAGTCTGCTACATCGGCTGTGGAGTGACGACCGGGCTGGGCGCGGTGATCAACACGGCCAAGGTGGAGCCGGGTGCGAACGTCGTGGTGTTCGGCCTGGGCGGGATCGGGCTCAACGTCATCCAGGGCGCGCGGCTCGTGGGCGCGAACAGGATCATCGGCGTCGACATCAACTCGCGCCGCAAGGCGCTCGCCGAGCGCTTCGGCATGACGCACTTCGTGAACCCGAAGGAAGTCGGCGGGGATCTGGTGCAGCACCTGGTGGGGCTCACGGACGGCGGGGCGGACTACAGCTTCGAGTGTGTCGGTAACGTCGATCTCATGCGCCAGGCGCTCGAATGCTGCCACCGCGGCTGGGGCGTGTCGGTGATCATCGGCGTCGCCGGCGCCGGCCAGGAGATCAAGACCCGGCCGTTCCAGCTGGTCACGGGGCGCGTGTGGAAGGGCACCGCCTTCGGCGGCGCCCGCGGTCGCACCGACGTGCCGAAGATCGTCGACTGGTACATGGACAAGAAGATCAACATCGACGACCTGATCACGCACGTGATGCCGCTCGAGAAGATCAACGACGCCTTCGATCTCATGCACCGGGGCGAGTCGATCCGCAGCGTCGTCAGGTACTGAGCGCCTTGCCGGCCGGCCCGATGAGCGCGCGAGGTTGCGACGGCGGCTGGTGCCGGCCGGGGGGCGCTGCGGCGGCGCTGCTGCTGAGTGTGTTCCTGGGGGGCGCCGCGGCCGGCGCCACCGCGGGATCCGTCGAGCGGCTGTACGTGTCAGACGAGCGCGGCGGCGACGTGGTGATAGTCGATCCGCAGAGCGCGCGCGTGCTCGGGCGCATCGCGGTGGGCAAGCGGCCGCGTGGTATCGCGATCTCCCCGGATCGCAGGCGATTGTACGTGGCGTTGACGGGTTCGCCCGCGGCGGGACCCGGCGTCGACGAATCAAAGCTGCCTCCGGCTGACCATCGCTACGACGGTATCGGGGTGATCGATCTCGCCTCGCAGCGGCTTCTCAGCACCTACCGGAGCGGCATCGACCCGGAGACGTTCGCGCTATCGCACGACGGCAAGGCGCTGTACGTCTCCAACGAGGACAGCGGCCAGCTCTCGGCGGTCGACCTCGCCACCGGGCGCCTCAAGGTCACCGTGCCCGTCGGCACCGAGCCCGAGGGCGTGGCCGTGAGCGCCGACGATCGCGTCGTGTACGTCGCCTGCGAGACCTCCAACGCGGTTTACGTGGTCGAGGCCGGCACGATGAAGGTGCTGGGGCAGATCCCGACGCAGAAGCGCCCGCGGGCGATCTACCTGTCCCGGCACACGCATCGCGGCTATGTCAGTGATGAGTTCGGCGCAGCGCTGACGGAGTTCAGCACCGAGGACTACAAGGTCGTCAAGACCATAGATCTCGGGGATCCGAAGGTCGTGCGTCCCATGGGGCTCGCCTCACCGGACGGCGGCCGGCGGCTCTACGTCACGACCGGGAGGTTTGGCAAGCTGCTCGAGGTCGACACGGAATCCGGCCGGATCGTCCGCACCATCGACAACATCGGCGAGCGTCCCTGGGGTGTGGCGCTGAGCCCCGACGGCCACACCGCCTACACGGCCAATGGACCCTCGGGCGACGTATCCATCATCGATCTCAAATCCGGGCAGGTGAAGGCGCGGATCAAGGTCGGCGGCAGTCCCTGGGGCGTGGTGTTGGCCGTCCCGGCGGGCTAGCGGCGCCGGCAGCGCGCGGCGGCTTACGGCACCACGTGTGAGCTGCCGAGATCCTTCCAGTCGTAGCGCGGCACCTCGACCCAGCGGCCGTCCTTGAGCTCGGGCACCTTGTGCACGCGGGTCTTCTCGACCGTCATGGTGCCGTTCTTGTCGACGATCCAGAAGTCGATGTCGTAGATCTGGTCCTTGGTGCCGGCGGCGCGAAAATCGGTGCAGGCGAAGTAATGACCGTTTTCGTCGAGCTGGCGGATCGGCTGATGGGTGTCGATGAACTGCAGCGCCAGCATCTTGCCGGTCTTGTCGTCCTTGAGCTTGAAGATGCCGTTGTTCTTCGCCTGTTCCTTGAGCGCGCTCTGCTCGACGGCTGACATCACCTCCCAGCCGCGCTTGGTGGCGAGGTGCCCGGGGTGCTCGGAAGCGGGAATCCACCACCAGGGAATCGGATCGCGCGCCATCAGCACCCACTTGCCCTCGCTCTGTAGTGGCGCCTTGTAGATGCGGGTCTCCTGCACCTTGAGGAGCCCGTCGGCCGGAGCTACCCAGAAATCGATCAGCCAGCGCTTACTAGCGTCGGCCGGGTCGTGAAACTTCACATCCGGGAAGAAGCCGTAGCCGTCAATGGTGCGCGTGAAGTCGATGCCGTCGTAGGCAAGCTTCAGCT
>Ga0335077_10014085_pt1 | contig 10001 bp, 10 predicted proteins | sample Lox_Sample_31_FD_207151 | JGI IMG/M metagenome (GOLD analysis project Ga0335077, IMG submission 207151) | Soil microbial communities from Loxahatchee National Wildlife Refuge, Florida, United States - Lox_Sample_3.1 | ecosystem: Environmental > Terrestrial > Soil > Wetlands | place: USA...
AATCATCGCCAAGGCAACCGGCGGTCAAAGAACATCATTCACGCGACACTAGGGCCTGTTCCGTAGATTGTGGGACTGGGTCGCGGAGGCAGATCCTGATGGCTCGCCTTGTGGTCTGGCGCGGGCCGTCCCCGGAGATGATCTTGATGGATGTGGCGGAAGTCCCGGAATACGCAGTGGATGTGGCATCCATTCCAGCGACACCCCGATGATCACATCCGGTTTCGGGTGGTATGCGGGGATCCGGGCGGCGCGTGCTCGCCCGCGCGGCCACGGCCGCGCGGCGCGAAGACCGGCCGCGCGGCGCGGAGGCCAGCAGCGCTGCTCCTGGTTGTCGATGGCCGGTGATGCCGCGCGGTAGAGCCGTCGGTGCCCGCGGAGATCTACGGGACAGGCGCTAGTCGAGCGGTGCGGTGAGTTTCTTCGGCGCGAGGAGCCGGTAGCTCTCGATCACGAGTTCACCGATCTCCCCCCAGTCGGTGTCATGGCCGAGCCTTATCCCGATGCGACCACGGCACGCTCGCGGGGCGAAGAACGGGTGGCCGGTGGGCAGCAGTGTGTCGCGTTCGTCTGGGTCGGCGCGTAGCACGAGCAGCGGAGCAGCCCCGCCGATCGCGTCCTCCCGTGCCATGAGCAGGCAGAACGACCTCCGGCGAATCTCGAACGAGTACGCCGCCGACCTCTGTCTGACTAGTGATTCGTCGACCCGCGCCGTCACCTCGGGCAGCTCTAGACATAGCCTGCTGACCCGCTCGAAGATGACCTCCGGGATCTCAATGGGCGCACCCGCGCGAGTGCTCTAGCGCGCCGCCGGCGCATCAGGGTCGTTCGCTTGCCGCATGGGCGACCTACCGTCCGAACGCGGCTCGGGTCGCGGCTGCGGTGGCACTGAAGTACTCCCGCGGTCGGATGAAGCCCCATTCGTTGAATATCTGGCCCCTGGTGACGGCGCGGCGGTAACCGAAACAGGCGAGGTAGAGCGTCCGGATGTACATGACCGCCTCGAGCCGGTCGAGTTCCTCGTCGGTCGGCTCGACGTGCCGGCGGTAGGCGTTGACAACAGCGTCGATGTGCTCATGGCCCGGCCGGCGGGGGTTCCACCAACCCGTGCCCCAGATCAGGTAAGCGAAGTCGGCTAGGCGCGGTCCGCGCCCGGACGCTTTCCAGTTGATCGCGACTGGGCCTTGCTCGCTGAGCACGGCGTGATCGGGGGCGTGCAGGAGATTTCCGTGCAGCAAGCCCTCGGGAAGGCCGTGACCGTCATCGGCCGAGCGCACCGTGTCGCGGAGCCGCTCGAATCGCTCGCGCTCGGCCGGAGCGACCTTCGTATCGACGGCGTCAAGAAACGACAGGGCGGCCAGAAGGTCCTGCCGAGGCGTGCCCTCACGGCTCGGGTCCTCACCACTGGCTCCGCCCGGGCGGCTCACGGAGTCGTCGTACGGCAGCGCGTGCAGCCGACCTAGCAGCTCACCCATCATGGCGAACTTCTCGGTACCGTCGGGGAGCTGGGCGCCTTCAACGAACCGCGTCACGAGCACTGCGCTGCCGTCGAAGTCAGATACCGCATCATCGACCGCCAGGCGCTCGGCGGGATAGTCCTGCTGCTCAAGGAATCGCAAGATCGCGGCATCGCCCGTGACGCCGCGACGCGGCCGAGCGGGGGGAAACGCGCGGGCGACCCACGGTTCGCCGTCCTTGCGGTCGATGCGGAAAACGTAGGTCTTGTGCACGCTGAGCTTCGTCGCCGCGACAGCGTCAATGCCATAGCGATCCCGGAGATGGGCCAGAAGCTGCTCAGCAACGGGTTCGTGGTGCATGCGCGCGCCGAGCCCCTCAAGGTCCGTCAGCGCCTCGGTGTAGCGCTGACCAGTCTCTTCGGCGTGGCGGCGGACCACCTTCTTGAAGCTGGCGTGCTTGGTCATGGACAAGCCTCCCCGTGACACCCTCGTCCCCCAGTGACGCGGTGCTGGAAGGTGGCCTGTGACGTTGACGACCGAGAGGGCGAATCCCCTTCGCCGATGGAACCCGACTGGGGCGAATGTTCCACAGCTCGGCGGCCGGCCGCCGCCGTGAACAAACTCTTCACGAGGCGACCCGTCCTCGTCAAGCACCAACCAGGTTCCCTCGAGCCTCGCGCCTGACCGGCCGTATGGTCGCGTCGCTCATGCAGGTCGCGCCGCTACTGCAAGGAGCCTGCAATCTGGATCGGCCAGGGTTGGCCGGGACGAGGATCCGGCATCAGTGCCGACTCGGCCCGTAGGAGGAACCTATGGCACGATCTGGCTCCCGGGCCGGCCAGGCGGTGACCTGGGCCCGGCGTTGCCGGCCGGACCGGCGCGACGTCGTTCTCGGAGCCGCGGGCGCCGCGGCGGGCGTGCTGTGCGGTCTGCTCGGGGTCGCCGGCGGAGTGGTCATCGTCCCCGTGCTGACCTCGCGCAGAATCGGGATGGCCCGGGCCACCGCGAGCGGCACGACGATCGCCGCGGTGCTTCCGATCTCCGTCGTGGCCGCGGTGAGCTACGCGGGCTTGCATAACATCGACGGCCGGGCAGCCTCAGCCATCGTTCCCGGGGCCGCCGCCGGCGTGATCATCGGGTCCTTGCTTGCGGCCCGAGTGCCGGCGCCAGTGCTCCGCACCCTGTTCCAGATGGTGCTGCTTGCTACCGCAGCCCGCCTGCTCATCGCCATGCCTAGCGGGAACATCCGCCAGATCGCCGTGGCGGTGCCGGCGGCGGCGACGCTGTGCGCCCTGGGAGCCTTCGCGGGCCTGGCCAGCGGAATGCTGGGCAGCGGCGGCGGCACGTTCCTTGTCCCCGCGCTTGTGCTTGTTTTCGGGCTCGTGCAGCAGGTGGCTCAGGGAACCGTGCTGCTTGCCTTGATCCCCATCTGGGTCATCGGGGCGCTCACTCACCTCAAGACGCACACGCTCGGGCTGCGTGAGGCGGTCGCCGTAGGCTCGTGCGGAGCGCTGACAGTGCCGCTCGGCGCCGAGATCGCCGCCCACGTCGGAGTCCTGCCCCTGCGGATCACCTTCGCGGTCTTCCTGCTCGCCACCGTAACCCGCAGCGTTATGCGACGCTCGTCCCAGCCGACCCCGGGCACCGCCCTGCCGCGGTCGGAAGCGGACTTGGCTGCCCGCTCCTGACGTTCAGCTGTCGATCACCGGAGCATCCCGGCGGGGCTCGATGACCCGGCCGTCGGGCAGCAGGTCGCCGGTGTCCTCGAACACGACGACGCCGTTGCACAGCAGGCTCCAGCCCTGCTCCGGGTGACTCGCCAGCACGCGAGCGGACTCGCGGTCGGGAGCGTCGGCCGGCGGGCAGGGCGGCACGTGCGGACAGTTCACTTATTCCTCGTGCGTGGCTGACCCGGAACTCTCACGACAGACTCACTCTCGCGCGGGCGTACGGGAAGGCAAGTACACGCGATGCATGCACCACCGAGGCGGATCCTAACGGCATCCACGCGCGAGGGCGGTGAACAAGGCCCCTAGTTGACCGACGCTCGCCCGATACCGTGACAAGGGAAGAGGCCACTGGGTCCATCCCAGTGCCTCCGGTGAACCTGTTGCCGCCGGAACGCAATAGAGAAGCGATGAACGACGATGAGCTGATTGCTGCGATGGCGGGCGGCGACGATACCGCGCTGCGGGAGTTGTTCGCACGGCACGCGCCGTGGCTGGCAGCCCGGCTGCGCGCCATCCTGCCTGCGGCCGAGGTTGAGGACGTGCTGCAGGAGAGCTTCCTCGCGGTCTGGCGGGGCGCGCGCGGCTACCGCCCCCAGGGCTCGCCAGGCGGCTGGCTGTGGGGGATCACGCGGCGGCAGGCGGCGCTATGGCTGCGCCGCCGCGGCCCGGACGGACTGCCGCTGGCCGCCCTACCCGGTCATCGCGGCGAGCACGCGGTTGATCCGGCGGAGGCTTCCGTGTTCCGGGCCGAACTCGCGGAGGCGGTCAGGGCACTCGGGCCGGAAGGCAGCACGACGCAGGAGGTCTGGCGGCTGATGTACGTGGAGGACCGGCCGGTCGCTGAGGTGGCCGGGCTGATGGGCGTTCCTGAGGGCACGGTGAAGAGCCGGGCTCACCGGGTCCGGCAGCTCATGCGCGCCGCATTGCGGCAGCCGGCGCGGGACGGAGGCTGACGATGACCTTCAGTCATGAGATGGCTGGTCACCGCGACGACGTGCCGGGGCCGGGCCAGGACCGGTGCCCGGGTGACGTCGATCTGCAGCGCGTGTGGCTGGGAGTGGCCGCTGAGGTCTGGCGCCGCCGCCCGGGCCCGGCGGAGCGGCTGGCCGGGCGAGCGCTGCACTCGCAGGGCCTGGCGCGGGCCCTAGTGACTACACCGTCGCTGCTGCTCGGCTGGGTGATCGCCAGTGCGGTCGTGCTGGCAGCTGGGATGTTTGCCACGCTGGGCACCGGCATGCCGTTCGTCGCCTTGCTCACCCCCGCGGTCGCCGCCGCGGGCATCGCCTACGCCTATGGTCCGGGAATCGACCCGGCCTGGGAACTGTCGCAGAGCATGGCGGTCAGCTACCGGATGGTGCTGCTAGTCCGGGCACTGGCCGTGTTCGCGTTGGACGCGGCCATGGGACTAGCCGCGTCGGCGGGCTCGGAGACCGCGGCCGCGGTTACCTTCGGCTGGCTTATCCCGATGACCGCGGTGTCCGCGCTGGCCCTTGCGACGGCGACGGTCACCCGCTCGGCAAACATCGGCGTCGCGGCGGGCCTGGCCGGCTGGGCGATCACGGTCTTGTCGGCGCAGTCGGCGTCCGGCCAGGTCACCACGGCGGTCGCCAGTTCCGGACTCGTCCTTCCCTATCTGGCGGTCGCAGTCGCCTGCGGGGCCATCGCGTGGTTCGCCACACGTATTCCGAAAGGAACGTCATGAACGTCGAGATCAGCGACGTGACCAGGCGGTTCGGCCGCACCCAGGCGGTGGCCGGGGTGAGCCTGGAGACCGGCCCCGGCGTGTTCGGGCTGCTTGGCCCGAACGGCGCGGGCAAGACCACGCTGCTGCGGATGATGGCCACGGTGATCCCGCCAAGCTCCGGCCGCGTGCGGCTGCTCGGCCGCGACCCGGGAGAGTACGGGCCGCGCCGGGAGATCCGGCGCAGGCTCGGCTACCTGCCGCAGAGCCTGGGCTACTACCCGGGATTCACGGTGGCCGAGTTCGTCGAGTACTTCGCGCTGCTTAAGGAGATGCCGCCGGCGCAGGTGCCGCAGGCGGTAGCCGCCGCGATCGAGCGGGTCGACCTCGGCGGCAGGGCCAGAGCGAAGCTGCGCACCCTGTCCGGCGGCATGCTGCGCCGGGTGGGGATCGCACAGGCCATCGTCAACGAACCGGACCTGCTGCTGCTTGACGAGCCGACCTCCGGCCTTGACCCCGAGCAGCGAGTGGCGTTCCGCGCCCTGCTGCGCGACCTCGGCGAGCGCGCCACGGTGATCGTCTCGACCCACCTGGTCGAGGACGTCGGCGCCGCCTGCAGCGATGTCGCGCTGATGGAGGCTGGGAAGATCGTGTTCCACGGCACGCCGGACGAGCTGATCGCCCACGGCGAGGGCACCGGAGCGGCCGGCGACGCGCCGCTTGAGCGCGGCTACAGCGCGGTGCTCGCGGCGGCCCGGTCGGCCAGGGCGGCGGCATGATGGCCGCCGTGACGAGCGCCCCGGCCCGGCTGCGCACGCCGCGCGCCGTACGGGCGGTCCCGCTGTCCGCCGCGCGCCTGCTCCGCCTGGAACTGCGCCGCAGCGTGATGCCGTGGATACTGCCGCTGATCGCCGCGCTGTTCTGGTTCGACTCCTACCGGCCGAGCACCGGGACGGCGGCGCTGTACGGGCTGCGCACCTTCTGGAACATGGGCCAGGGGCACACGATCATCGACTTCGGGCCGTTCGTGGCCGGAGCGGCCGCCTGGATGGGGTCGCGGGACGGTCGGCGCGACATGGCTGACCTGGTGACGGCGACCGCATGGCCGCGCTGGACGGTCCAGCTCGCCACCTGGGCGGCGACCGCGGTCTGGGCGGTGGCGGCCTACCTGGTCTTCGTGGCCGTCATGTTCGCGGTCTACGCCCGCCAGGGCGTCGCAGGAACGCCGCCGTGGTGGTGGGTCGCCGCCGGCGCCGCGGCGGTGGCCGCGTTCAGCGCCGCCGGGTTCGCCGTCGGGGCCTACTGGCCGAGCCGGTTCGCCGCGCCGGTCGCCGCGTTCGGCGGGTTCCTGGCGATGGCGCTGTCATCGCGGACCGGCTTCAGCCACACCACCGGGTGGGCGCAGATCCTGCCGACAAATTCCAACGGCAACTTCGATGGCAGCGCCCAGGCCAACGCGGGGATCTTCTACCCCTGGACACCCGACCTGCCGGTCGCCAGGATCATGTTCCTGGCCGGGATCGCCGTCGCGGCGCTTGGCCTGACCGGGCTGCCCGCCAGGTCCGGCGGACGGCGGCTGCGCTGCGCCGCCGCGGTCGTCGCGCTCGCCGGAGTGGCGTCGGCGTGGACCGCCGTCGACCTGGCAAGCACGGCCAGGCTCACGACGCACGGCATGGTCATCCCGGCCCTGCATGACGCCGCCAACGACGTGCCGATCCGGTACACCCCCGCCTGCGGCCGGGCGGGTACGGTCCCGGTCTGCGTCAACCCGGCCTACCGGTCGTGGCTGCCTGACCTGACCGCCGCGCTGGCTCCAATGCTCGCCGAGACCGCCGGCCTGCCCGGCGCGCCGGCCCGTGCTGCCCAGTTCGCGGCGCCATACCCAAGCAACAACGGCGCGCTGGGCGAGCCGGTCACGCTGGGCGGCCAGCCGCTGGTGCTCCGCCTGTCGCTCGGCCTGCTCAACATGCCAGGGTCATGTCGCTTGTGCGTGGGCCCGGCTGTCCAGAAGGGGTTCGCCGGACAGATCAAGCTGCTGTTCGCCCATGCCTTCGTGGACGCGGGCGCCCGGCCGGGCAGCCCGGCGCAGCAGGCCGTGCAGGCCGCGCTGGAAGACACCGCCGGCGTGCCCTTCGCTGATCAGACCATGCTGCTGACCATGACCGGCACGCCGTGGTGGGGGCAGCCGGCCTTGCTGGCGCTCACCAACGGATCGGAGTCGGGGAACGGGCCTGGTCCGCTGGCCGGGCCGGTTTACGCGGCAGCCCGGCGGTTCGCCGCCCTCACGCCGGCGGCCCGGCATGCGTGGCTGTCCGCGCACCTGGCCGCGCTGCGGGCCGGCCAGCTCACCCTGAAGGAGCTGCCGTGACCACCGCAGGACTTAACCGAGCGGTTGCCGAAAGCACCCCGCCTCCGGCGGCAGCGGCCTGGCGGCACCGGCTGGCGGCCGGGTGCCAGCTCGCGCGGCTGTACCTGGTCAGCCGCCGGGTGCCGACGGCACTGGCGCTGCTGGCCGGGCTCGGCTCGCTGCTGTGGGCCGCCCTGCACTGGCACTGGACCATCGTCGGCGGTGCCGCCGTGCGCCAGTTCATCCCGCTGACGATCGAGACCGGAGCCGCGGCGGTGATCGCGGTCACCACCTACGGGCCATTCGGAGAGCCAGAACGGGCCGCCGGCCGGTGGCTGCCCTGGCTGCGGCTAAGCGCCGCCGTGGCGCTCATCGCCATCGCGTTCGGCGCGCTTGCCGCCGGGGCCACGCCGGGCGGACTGCCCGGCGGGACTCTTGCCCTGCTCCGCAACCTCGGCGGCATGGCCGGCATCGGCTTGCTAGCAGCCGCCGCCCTCGGCGGGGCATTCGCCTGGACCGGGCCGATGGCCTTCCTGCTGATCACCGAAGGGGCGCTGGCCCACCGCGCGACCACTCCATGGGTCTGGCCGACCCGACTGCCGAGCGACCGCGGCGGCGCGATCTGCGCCTGCCTGGTGATCGCCGCCGGCCTGCTGCTGACCACGGTGCGCGGACCGCGCGAATCGGGCCGCGAGTCCGGCCCCGCAAGCTGAGCCAACCGGCGCGCGTCGCGAGCGGCCGACCCGTGCGTGGCAGCGTAGACGTCAGGCGTCTCTCCGGCGCACGAGCCATACGGCCGCGAGCAAGGCTACCGCGGTGTAAGCCGCGAGCACGGCGAGACCGGCCCATGGGCTGATCGGGAAGTAGCCGTTCGGCGGTGTGTAGACACTGCTCACCAGGTTGGAGCGGGGCAGTGTGGCCTGGATCGCAAAGGCCGCCGTTGGGGTGAACCGCATCAGCCAGTTCCCGGACTCGGAACCGATGATGCCAGGCAGCATGAGGAGCGCGAGGGCCGCGGCCACCGTCGCGGCGCTGTTTCGGAGCATCATGCCAAGCGCGACGGCCAGTGCCGCCGCGAGCCCCAGGAACAGCCCGGTGCCGATGATGACCCGGGCGAGGGCAGGCCCGCTCTGCGGGAAGAGATAGCTCCCGTTCGCGGCTAGGACGTGACGGGTGATCACTTCGGCGACGGCGGTGGCGACGGCACCGGCGGCGAAGGCCAGCGACCCGGCGACCACGGCCTTGGCGGCCAGGATGCGGCCGCGGCGCGGGCTGGCGACGAGGGTGGCACGGACGGACCCGCGGCGGTACTCGGCGGTGCCGAACACGGCGGCGAGCACGATCACGAACAGCAGCGCAGCGATTGTCCCGTTGACGATGCTTGCGCCCGCCCACTGGGCGGAGATGATGTCACCCACCAGCGGCGCGATGTCGCCGGACCCGCTGATGGTGAACGCGCCGTTGGATTGCCGTTTCCAGGTGGAAACGGACGGCAGGGAAGGGTAGAAACCGGCGATCGGGTCCCCGGTCCAGGCGTGGCGAAGAAAGTCACCGTGACCGTAGACATGGTCGAAGCTGGCCGTGGCCACACTGGGGGTCCCGATGCGGGAACCGGCAGCGAAATATAGAGGGGACGTGACGAACAGCCCGACCTGGACTGTGCGGGGAAGGCCTGCGAGGCGGGCGGTATCGATCTCTGTCCAGTGAGCGCCGTCGGCGGAGTCGTACCCGGTGATGAGGTCGCCCGCTCGGGTGAGCCGCAGCCACCGGACGGAGTGCTGCCCGACGGGGCCAGAAAGTCCAGGGCTGTCGTGGGTGTAGTCGTACTGCATCTGAACGCCACGAGAGCCGGTAACCATCACGGCCGCGTAGGCGGTTCCCTGGTTGGTGTCCGGTTCGAGGATGATTCCAGCCTTGGCCCACGGGGCCAGCCCGGGCTCCAGTCGCGAACCCGTTCCGACCTCTGATGACGCTCTGGAAGCCCTGCCCGAGGCGTCCGGCGAGGCGTGCGCTCCCGACAGCGAGGCGACCCTGACCGTGAGGGTGCCGTCGCCGGCGAGCGTCTGGCGCACGAACATGTAGCCGTCGGAGACGGCCTCGCCGCCGGGACCGGTGGGGACGGCGCGGACGGGCGCGCGGCTTGCGAAGGCACTGAAGAAGGACAGGAGCACAAACACAACAGCGGCCGCGCAGAGCGCGATCACCCAGCGCCGAACCGTTAGGAATGTGGCGAACTCAGCTCGTACCAGCTGGCCGAAGCCGTCACGGCCGACCGGCTGCCCGGAACCATACGGCGCCGCGGCGGTGGTCATCGAAGCCGGCCGACGTTCAGGGTCGCTTCCATGCGACCACGCTAAGAACTGGCCAGCCCCTTGTCGTCACCTCGAAGGCTGCCTTTGTCCTAGCTCGCAAGGTAGAAGCCGACCGAGCTAAGTCCCTGGCAAAGGGGACGCCGCCGCGCTGGGACCGGGGCCGGCGGAACTGGAGGGCCGGTAAGACATGCGGGGGCCACACGCGGTAGCCGATGATGAGCGGAACGGCTATCCCGGATGGGTGAGCGGTATGCGTGTGCTGGTGATCGAGGACCACGAGGACCTGGCTGGCGTGCTGGCACGGGGGCTGCGCCGGGAGGGCATGGCGGTCGACGTCGCACTGGACGGGGGCGAGGGCTGGTTCAAAATGGGGGCCTCCGACTACGACGTCGTGGTCCTGGACCGAGACCTGCCGGTGCTGCACGGTGATGAGCTGTGCCGCAGACTGCGGGCGCAGGGGCCGGGGACGCGGGT
>Ga0335077_10014086_pt1 | contig 10001 bp, 6 predicted proteins | sample Lox_Sample_31_FD_207151 | JGI IMG/M metagenome (GOLD analysis project Ga0335077, IMG submission 207151) | Soil microbial communities from Loxahatchee National Wildlife Refuge, Florida, United States - Lox_Sample_3.1 | ecosystem: Environmental > Terrestrial > Soil > Wetlands | place: USA: Florida...
CGATCCCGCGTATCACGGGCCGTTCCTCTACTACGCCAACGCCGTCGTCTACAAGATCCTCGGCGTCTCGAACACCACGGCGCGCGTGCTCCCGGCGCTCTTCGGCGTGCTGCTCGTCGCGTTCGCCTTCCCGCTGCGGCGCTGGATCGGCTCGGGCGCGGCCATTCTCTTCGCCCTGCTCGTGCTCCTGTCCCCGCACCTGACCTATTTCTCGCGGTTCATCCGCGAGGATCTCTATTCCCTCGTCTTCACGCTCGGGACGATCCTCGCGTTCCGGCGGTTCCTCGAGACGGACCGCGCGCGCTGGCTGACCGCCGCGGCCGCGTCGTTCGCGCTCGCCGGCGTCACGAAGGAGAACGCCTACATGACGGGCGTGCTCTTCGTGGCGTTCGGGATCTGGGTGCTCGCGCGGCGGATCGCCGCGGGCGAGGGCCGGTCGGCGGTCGCGCAGACGGCTTCGTGGCTGGGCGCGCGGATCCCGGCGGTGCTGACGGCCGCGATCGTCTTCCTCTCGATCTGGGCGCTCATGTACTCGGCCTTCGGGCACTACCCCGGCGACTGGCTCGCCATCCCGAAGGCCGTCAAGTACTGGATGGGGCAGCATTCGATCGCGCGCATTCCGGGGCCCTGGTACTACTACTTCCCGCAGCTCCTCTACTACGAGTCGGCGACGGTCCTCGCCGCGGCGTTCGCCTTCCGCGGATGGAAGCGCGATCCGTTTCTGGGATTCGTCGTCTTCTGGGCCGCGGGGTCGCTCGCGATCTATGCCTGGGCGCGCGAGAAGGTTCCCTGGCTGACGGTCCATCCGCTGCTGCCGCTGACGATCCTCGCCGCCATCGGGCTGGCGAACCTCTGGCGCGACCGGCGCGAGAGGCTCCCGCGCGCCGCCCTCGCCGCCGTCGTGGTGCTCCTCGCGGTCAACGCGAGCGCCATGGTCCTCGCCTGCTTTCGCTACGGCGCGTACGACCTCGAAAGAGAGCCGCACCACGGCGAGTACCTCGCCTACGTCCAGACGACGGACGATCTCGTCCGGGCGCTCGACGTGCTGGATCGCGTCAGGACCCGCGTGCCGGCCGGGCAGCCGCTGATCACGGTCTCCGGCGAAGCGTCGTGGCCGCTGACCTGGTACCTGCGCGACACCCCGACGACCTGGGCGCCGCGCATCGATCGCGCCTCGACGCCCGTCATCGTGGCCGACTGGGATCCCGAGGGCGCGCTCGAGAAGCAGCTCGCCGAAAAGTACACCGCGAAGCGCGTGCCGATCCGCGCGTGGTGGTTCCCCGAGAAATGGACCGGGAGTCCCGACAAACCGGAGAGCCATCCGACCCTCGGCGACGCCTTCCGCTGGTGGCTCGACCACCGGCTCTGGAGCCCGATCGGTTCGCAGGACTGTACGTTCTTCGTGCGCAAGGATCTCGCCGGGGCGGGTGCGCTGCCGCCGCTCGAGCTCGCAGTCCAGGACACGAGCGGACGCGACTACCCGACCGACGCCGCGATCCTGCCGCCCGAACGTGTCTTCGGGTCGGCCGGCGCCGCCGACGGCCAGCTCGCCGAGCCGCGCGGCCTCGCCGTCGACGGCAGCGGCAACCTCTACGTCGCCGACACGAAGAACAGCCGCATTCAGGTCTTCGGCTCGAACGGTCAGTTCCTCCGCGCGTTCGGGCACAAGGGAGGCGGCGACGGCGAGCTCAACGAGCCGTGCGGCGTCGCGGTCGACGCGGACGGCGGCGTCTGGGTGGCGGACACCTGGAACCACCGGATCGTCCACTTCACGGCCGACGGCCGGTTCCTGCGCGCCTTCGGCGATCCCGAGCGCAGCCTCTTCGGCCCGCGCGCGGTCGTCGTCTCCCGCGGGGCGCTCTACGTTTCGGACACCGGCAACAAACGCATCGTCCGCTTCGACCGCGACGGGAAGAAGACGGGCGAATTTGGCGAGAATGGCAACGGGCCCGGTCAGCTCGTCGAGCCCGTCGGCCTGGCGGCGGACTCGACGGGACATCTCGTCGTCGCCGACACCGGTAATCACCGCATCCAGGTCTTCGACGCGGACGGGAAGTTCGTGCGCCAGTTCCCGGCCCAGGGCTGGAAGGACTTCTACACCGAGCCGTATCTCGCGATCGGGCCGGGCGACGCCGTCATCGCGACGGACGCCTGGGGAGGACGCATCGCCGTCTACGATGCGTCCGGCGCCCTGCGCAAGTCCTTCAAGGCCGGCAGCGACTTCAAGCAGCCGACCGGCGTCGCCCTCGACGCCTTCGGACGGCTGAACGTCTCGGACCGGGGCACCAACCGGATCTTCTCCTGGACTCTCGCCTCGGTCCTGCAGTGACGGCGGCGTGAACGATTCGGCCGGCGCGTCCGCTTCGCTCGCGGCCGCCGAGGGGACGCCGACGGCCCCGACGAGTCCAACGCGCGCGCCGGCGTCTCGCGGTGCGGTGATCCTCTTCGTCCTCGGGCTCGCCGTCTACGCCGGGACGCGCCTCGACAACCTCTCGGCCTTCCCGATCTTCTTCTTCTGCGACGAGGCCATCCAGCCGAACGTCGCCGCGAAACTCGTCGCGAACCACTTCCGCGACGGAGAGGGCGTGCTCCTGCCTCCCTACTTTCTGAACGATCAGCGCTGGGCCATGAGCCTGAACATCTACCTGCTCGCTCCCATCGTGGCCGTCGTGCCGCGGTCGATCGTCATGGTGCGGGCCACCTTCGCGATCGTGTCGCTCTTCGGGGCCGCATGCCTTGGCCTCGCGCTCTGGGTCGCCGGAATCGGCGTCTGGTGGGCCGCGCCGCTCTTGCTCGCCGTACTGCCGATCGACTTCCTCCACGCGCGGATGGCGCTGGAGACGACGCCCGCCTTCTACGCCGCGTTCCTCGCCGCATATCTGCTCTATCGCCTGCGGTCACCGCGCTGGGTCTTCCTCGCGCTTCTCTTCGGCGCGGCGACGTTCTACAGCTACACCGGCGGGCAGGGAATCATGCTGGTGACGGGGCTCCTTCTCTTCGCGATCGACGCGCCGTATCACTTTCGGCAGAAGGGCCGGCTCTGGGTCGCATCGCTCGCCCTCCTCGCGCTTCTCGCCTGGCCGTTCCTCCGGGAGCAGCGGCGGCACCCCGGCACGACGCGCGAGCAGCTGCTCGTGCTCCACTCCTACTGGATCGATCCGGTCCCGCTCTCGACGAAGCTCCGGACGTTCGGCGCGCAGTACCTCCAGGGCTTCGACCCGCGCTACTGGTTCCTGCCGAGCGGCGCCGAGCTGATCCGCCATCGCATGGACTCGCTGCCCTACGCTCCCCTCGTCTTCGCGCCACTCGTGCTCGTGGGGATCGTCGCCTGCGTCGCGCGATGGCGCCGATCGCCGGGCCATCGCGTGATCCTGATCTCCCCGCTCGGCGTGCCGTTCGCCGCCGCGGCCGCCAACCGCCAGCTCCTGCGTGTCCTCCCGATGGTCGTGCCGATCGTGCTCCTGACGGCCGCCGGCCTCTGGGAGATCTACCGGCTGCTGCGCCGCCGCCTGCCCGAGACCGCGCTCGCCCTCCCCCTCGCCGCAGCGCTGACGGTCGCGGCGGGCCGGCTCATCCTCGTCTCGCGGGGCGCGGCGCGATGGTTCGACGACTACGGCCTCTACGGGCTGCAGTACGGTGCGAAACAGGTCTTCGACGGAATCCGCGCCGAGCTCGCCCGCTCGCCGAGCGTGAAGATCCATCTGGCCTCGTCGTGGGCGAACAATCCCAACGAGTTTCTCGACTTCTTCCTGACGCCGGCCGAGCTCGACCGCGCGCGGATGGGAGACATCGACCCTTATCTCACTTACCCGAGGGACCTGACCGACGACGACCTCTTCGTCATGACGCGGGCCGAGTACGACCGCGCGCGCCACGATCCGAAGGTGGAGGTGCGGCCGCCCGACCGCACGATCCTCTATCCGGACGGCAAGCCCGGCTTCTACTTCGCGCGCATGCGCTACACGCCCGAAGCGGCGGCGATCTTCGCGGCCGAGCGCGAGGAGCGGCGCCGGCCGCGCGAGGAAACGGTCTCGATCGGAGGCCAGGCCGTGACCGTGACGCACCCCCTGATGGACATCGGCCGCATCGAGGACCTGTTCGACGGGCAGCTCCACACGCTCATCCGTGGCTACGAGGCGAACCCGTTCTTCGTGGACGTCGCGTTCCCCTCGCCGCGCCGGATCTCGCGGATCGACCTCTCGCTGTCGCAGATGAAATGCGACATCACGATCGAGGTCCAGCCCGCGGACGGCGGCACGCCGGTCGTGCTGACGCGGGAGATGCGGGATCCGCCGGGCGACTCGACGCAGGAGTTCCCTCTGCCGGCGCCGATTTCGGCCTCGCGCGTGCGGGTCACCGTCACGGAGAAGTTCCTCGGCGAGCCGGCCCACATCGAGCTCCGGGACCTGGCGTTCCGCTAGCGCTCGCCGGGCGCTCCGAGCTTCTTCGCGGGAACCCGCACGACGTACCCATTCGGGCGCATCAGCCCATCCGGGTCCGGCATCGCGACCGCGTGGCGCACGCCGTCGCGCTCCCTCCACACGGCCGGGAGGTCGCTCCAGCGAGGCGAGAGGTAGTGCACGCCCGGCTCCGGACGCCGGTCGGGCTCGGTCTCCGGGTTCGTCTCGATCCAGCGGCGGCCGGGAAAGAAGTAGGGAAACAGCGGGAAGCTCGAGTCCACCTCCGGCAGCCCGTCGAGATAGAAGCGGTCGCGGCGATTGCACGGGGCGCGCAGCGCCTCGGCCGCCGCGCGGATCGAGGTGGCGCCCGCGCTTCCGTAGCCGGGCGACGGATCCCAGCCGGGGGGGACGCCGCGGAAGCTCCCGGCGAGGATCGCAGCGGTCACGGCGGTGCCCGCGATCGCGTTCCGGCCCGAGCGCCCGCCGCCGGCGAGCCCCGCGATCCCCGCCGCCGCCGCGCCGCCGAGAATCGCGAGCGCGGGAAAGAGGCTCGACAGTCGCTGCGGCGCCGGGGTCGAGTCGGTCAGGATGACCGCGGCGAAGTTTCCCGCCGCGACGAGTGCGACGAGAAGCGCCGCGAAATATCGGCGCCGCCCGGCGAGCCATCCGAGCCCCGCCAGCGCGAATGCCGGCAGCGCGGCGGGGCCCACGATCGGATATCCCTGAAACCACGGCCAGCTCGACGGCCGGTCGAGGAGCGCGACGGTGCCGCTCTCGAACTGGCTCCAGAGGATCGGCAGCATGCCGCCGAGCCGCGAGGATGTCGGCTGCCACCAGTCCGCGCGGAAGATGGACGTCTGGTTGAAGCGGCTGTTCCATTCCCGGAAGTCGTGCGCGGCCGCGGCGATTCCGGGCGCCGCCGCGATCGTGAAGCCGGCGGCGATCGCCAGGACGAGGATCATTCGCCTCCCGCGGGCGGCGGGCGCGGCGACGAGCAGCGGCGCGGCCGCGAGGAATGCCACCGGCAGCACGCGGCCCCCGGCATAGCCGTACATTCCGATGCCACCGGCGGCCGCGGCGAGAAACGCCCACCGCGGCGAGCCCGTCCCGCGAGCCCGCAGCGCCGCGATCAGGAAAGCGGCCGCCACGAGCGAGTCGAGCACCATCACGCTCGCGAGGCGCGAGAAATGCACGTGGTGCGGCGCGAAGGCGAGAAGCGACGCCGCCCCGAGTGCCGCCCAGGGCCCCGCGGCGAGCCCGCCGGCCGCGGCCGCGCCCGCGAGCGCGAGAGTTCCGGCGGCCGCGTAGGGACGCCGCGGTCCCGCGACGACCTCGTCCGACCACCAGGCGCCGAGCCCCGCCGGCAGCATGCCGAGCCGCACGGTGCCGCCCCACCCGGTGCCGAAGGGATCGGACCGATAGTCGCCGCGCAGGAATCCCATCCCGTCGGCGGCCTGGTTGGCCTCGTCGCCGCCGAAAGCGAATGGAACCTCCGCGAGCGCCGCGAGCCGGCACCAGCCTCCGGCGAGGAGAACGGCGAACGTCGCGGCAAGGATGGCCCGCGGGAAGGCCCGGCTCTTCGGCCTCCCGTCGGGACACGCGAGCGCGACGGCCGCCCATCCCGCGGCGAGCGCGACGATCCACCAGCCGACCGCGGCGAGCGTCGGCGCGAGCCGCCGTTTGAGCACCAGAGTTTCGGCAAGAGCGATGGCCGCGGCCGCGCCGAACGCGGCGGCGGCGAGACGGCGCCAGAGACCTGCCGGGAGTGGGGAGGCGGGCGGCGGCGGCGGCTCCTCGTCCTCGGCCGGCGCCATCCTTCCCGCGGCAAAGGCCGCCGCGAGGCACGCGCCGAGAATCAGGAGCGCGGGCACGGACGCGGGTGGATGCGAGAGATCCTCTCCGCGCGAGGCGAGCCATCGGGCCTCGCCCCAGCCGACAACGACCGCGGAGACCAGAAGCGCGAGGGCTCTCCAACGCCCCGGCGCAACCCCCGAGTCAGGCGCGATAGACCTTCTCCGGCGTTCCGTCGAGCCACCGGTCGGCGAGCTCGACGCCCTGCATCATCGAGTGGTCCTGGTTGCCTACCTCGTACTTCCAGGCACCGAATCGGCCGCGCGAGTAGATCTCCTTCGACTCGAGGTACGGCTGGATGACGTCGAGCGCCTCGTTGCGCTCGAGCGACGGGATCGGATACGCGTGGCCCGCGTGGATCAGATACGTCGAGTCGACGAGCGCGAGATCCTTCGATTCGATGATCCCCTCGTCCACGAGCCCGCGCAGCACCGCCTGTACGAAGTCTCCCGGCGGAAGCTCGCGGAATTTCGAGTAGGTCGTCTCCGTCAGGAGCGCGCAATACCGCGACGTGTCCCCTCCCGGCACGATGTCCGGCGAATAGTTCGAGAGATAAGTCATCCGGTAGAACGGCGTTTTCGGGTTCGGGAAGTAGATCCAGTTCTTGTCCGAGGGCGAGGGCCGCTTCAACCCGACGCCCACCGAGAAGAGGCGGTTGGAGAGGAGCTTTTCCGTCGCCTTGCGAACGGCGTCGGGCGCGTGAACGAGCCGCGCAACGAGCGTCGTCAGGGGAAGCGTCGAGAGGAGCCGGTCGTATTTGCGCTTCGTGCCGTCGGAGAAGGTGACCTCCCGCTTCTCTTCGTCGATCGACACGGCGCGCCGGCGGTAGCGGACGCGGTCGCCGAGATACGGCAGGACCGCCAGCCACAACCCGACCGTGCCGCGCGTCGCGGGATAGCCGAAGGTGGCGTTCGGGCCCCAGTCCGTCACCTTCTGGGAGAGCGTCGACTCGAGGGCCTTCTTCCAGTCGACGACGGCCACGCGCTCGGCGATCCAGTAGAAGCCCATGCGCGCGAGCGGCGTGGACCAGACCTTCAGGTTGTACGGGACCATGAAGTGCTTCGCGACGCCGGCGCCGAACTTGACCTGCACCCACTCCTCGAAGTTCGAGAAGGCCTTGTTCTTGTCGATCGTCTGGGACTCGACGAGCCCGATCAGGCACTCGAGCATCGCCTCCTCGGGCAGCGAAGAGAGGTGGTTCTGGAAAGGGTAACGGACGTAGCGGTCCTCGAACTTGATCCAGCTCTCGCGGGAGATCCGACGCACACCGTCGGTTCCGAGCATCTTGTCGAGAAACGCGTTGAAGTAGGGGTAACCCGAGAAGATGATGTGGCCGGACACGTCCCACGTGTAGCCCTTGGCATCCTCGAAGCTCGTCGCCAGCCCGCCGATGCGGGGCGCGCGCTCGAAGATCTCGAAGTCGGTCTCGCCCCGCTCGGCCAGGCGATACGCGGCGCCGAGTCCCGTCGGCCCCGCGCCGAGGATGACCGTGCCCCTCAAACGGTGCCCCTCATCGCGCGGCGACCACGCGCTTGAGCGCCTCGTTGCGGCGCATCTCCTCGCGGAGATCGAAGAGGTAGCGCACGACGCGCGTCACGGTGCCGACCATTTTCCAGGGCCGGTGGATCGACTGGCCGGCCTCGCGCGGGAAGTGCTGCACGACGACCTCGGTCACCTTCCAGCCGGCCATCCGGCAGCGGGCGAAGATCTCGTCGCCGACGAAGTTGATGCGGTGCCGGATCTCGATGCGCTGCGCGACGGCCCGACGGAAGGCCCGGCAGCCGCCGTTGATGTCGTGGAGCGGCGAGCCGAGGACCCAGCGGGACATCGTGTTCAGCCCCTTGGAGAGGATGAGGCGCACGAACGGATCGTGCCGTTCCTTCTTCCAGCCGAAGACGACGTCGGCACCGGCGTCGATCGCGGCGAGGAACTTCGGCGCGTCCGCCAGCGTGTGCTGGCCGTCGCCGTCCACGACCATCACGACCTCACCCGGCGTCGAGCGCAGCGCCGTCTCCGTCGCGACGGCGTATCCTTTGTTGCCCTGGTGGTGCTCGACGAGGAACTTCGGGTTCTCCTTCGCCAGGCGGTCGGCGATCTCGCCGGTCCGATCGCGGCTGCCATCGTCCACGATCAGGATCCGCCAGTCGAGTCCCGGCACCTTCGACAGTGCGTCGGCGGCGTCACGCACCGTCTTCTCGATCAGCTCTTCCTCGTTGTAGGCGAGGAATGCGACTCCCAGTCGCGGCATCTTCTCAGCGGCCATAGATGATCACTCCGGCGGTCACGACCCACCCCAGGACGATCAGCAACAGGAGCGGATCGTCGATGAGAAGGGCCTGCGTCGGATTTCCTCCTCCGCCCCGCCGATAGACGAGGCGCACGTAGCGCGCAATCCCGAGGACGACGAAAGGAATCGTGGGCGCGAAGCTCCGCCCCCCGTGCATCTGGAGGGTGGCGGGCAGCACGCTGTAGGCCGTGTAGGCGGCGACGGTCGTCAGCGCACAGAGCACGAACAGGAAGTCGAGCCCCTCGGCGCGGTAGGCGGCGAGCGCCGGCCGGTGCTCGGCCGACGACTCGCGGCCGGCGTGATGGAGCTCCCACTGGCGCTTGCCGACGACGAGGAAGAGGGCCAGCAGATACGCGCACCCCATCAGGAAGAGTGACGGGGGCAGGCTCGCGAGCGCGGCGCCGGCGAGCGCCCGCAGCGGAAGTCCCGCCGCCACGATCAGGGCTTCGAGGAATGGGACCCGCTTCAGCCAGAGCGAGTACGCCGTCATGACGGCGGCGTAGAGCGCGCACCACTGCCCGAAGCGCGGGTCGAGGAGAAAGGCCGCGATCAGGCCTCCCGCCCCGAGCATCGTCCCCGCCGCCACCGCCGTCGCCGGCCGCAGCTCGCCCGAAGCGAGGGGCCGGTGGCGCTTGACCGGATGCGCCGCGTCCCGCTCGCGGTCCATGACGTCGTTGATCAGGTAGATCGCGCTCGTGACCGCGCAGAAGACGAGAAAGCCGGCCGCCGCGAGGCTCCAGCCGCGTCCGGTCGCGAGCGCTCCGCCGAAGAGAAACGGCAGAGGAAGGACGAGATTCTTGACCCATTGTGCCGGCCGCGCCGAAATGAAGAGAGCGGAGAGCGCGCGAATCGCGTTATCCCCGGCGGCCGCGGCCGGCTCGCCTGACGAAGTCGCCGCCATTTTTTCTTTCATTGTAACCGCTTTCCCTCGCGCGCGGGTCTCCCGCGGCCGTTCGGAGCTCTGTCCTCTCCTCCCGGCGTCCTACAATCCGTCCCGCGGCGAGAGCGTGATGCCGTCGCGCCGGAAATCGGTCAGAAGATCGCGCAGGTTGAGACTCTGTGCGGCGAGTGGAACGGCGGACAGCAGCGCAAGCAGGCAGACGAAAAGACGGCACGGCCGGCTCATGACGAGACCCCCTTCCCGATTTTGAGCGGGAGTCTACCTTTCCGAGGTGAGGCGGCGGTAGCCCGTCCAGTGACGAAGCGCCGATGCGGAGTCTCCCAGGCGTTCGCTCACCGCCGCCGCGTTGAAGTGCGCGTCGGCGTCGTCGGGGTCGAGCGCGATTGCCCGCTCGTAGGCGGCGAGCGCCTCACGATCGCGCGCGAGGTCCTGCAGCGCGACTCCCAGGTTGAAGGCCGCGGTTGCGTCGGCGGGACGCGCCGCCATCGCGAGACGATAGTGCTCCGCCGCGGACGCGGCGTCGCCCTGCTCGTGCCGCAGGCGGCCAAGATTCACGTGCGCG
>Ga0335077_10014088_pt1 | contig 10001 bp, 10 predicted proteins | sample Lox_Sample_31_FD_207151 | JGI IMG/M metagenome (GOLD analysis project Ga0335077, IMG submission 207151) | Soil microbial communities from Loxahatchee National Wildlife Refuge, Florida, United States - Lox_Sample_3.1 | ecosystem: Environmental > Terrestrial > Soil > Wetlands | place: USA...
GAACGTGCCACTGGTCTGGCACCTCCAAGGTCATCAGCCCGGGGTGGCGCGCGGCCATCGCGGCGACGGTTTCGGCTGAGAGAATGTCGGAATTTCCGCCGCGGATGACGAGAATCGGCACGCGCGACAACGCGTCGAACTCGTTCCACATGGGCGGCAACGGTCGCTCGACGTCGATATTCGCGAGAGTGTGAGCCAGGCGAAGGTCGTAGGTCGGCTGCAATGCGCCGCCGGTTGCCCGCCAGTTACGGTGCGCGGCGGCCAGCCATTGCTCCGGCGTGACCTTGGGAAACTGCACGGCGAACAGCCGGCGCAGGATCTCGGCGCCTTCTTCGAAGTTGCGCGGCTGCGGCAGCTTGCCGACGTAGCTCTTGATGCGCGCGACTCCCTTCGGCTCGATGACCGGCCCGATGTCGTGGAGCACGACACCGGCGACGGCAGTCGGCCGGGCGACGCCCAGCATCATCGACAGGATGCCGCCGCGCGAACTGCCGACGAAGACCGCACGTTCGATCGCGAGCGCGATCAAGACCGTGATGACGTCGGCGAGTTCGATGGCGACGTTGTAGTTTTCCGGATTTGAATCCGATTCGGATTCGCCACGACCGCGCGAATCGATTGCAATGACGTGGCGCTGCGAGGCGCCGACCAGCGCCGGCGCAAGCATGTCAAAATCCGCCGTGGTGCGAGAAAGTCCGGGCAGGCACACGACGGGCAGACGGGGTGCGTTGCGTCGTCCGTACTCACGGACGTGCAGGCGCAGACCATCCTGCGCGCTGACGAAAGCGCTTGTACCCGTATCGGGCGCGCCACCGGCCAGCATTTTTGCGCGTCGGCCTCCGATTCTATGGGTGCTTATGGCGGGAGCGTTGCGCGCTCGCCGCCACGATGATGGCGCGGCAATCTAGAACATCATCGAGACAACAGGAAAGCGGATTGCCGCACGATCGTAACTGACGATGTTGGAGACCAACGCTGTCGTGCGTCGCTGCCTCGTCGCGATCGCTTGGCGGCGCGGTCGATTCGCCGAAGCTGTGCAGCTTTGTCGAAGGCTTCGTTCGGCAAAATAAGTGATAATTGTCAATATGTTATGGCGATTCGCCAGGCTTGCGAGCGAGTGCAGCTCAGCCGCCGCGACGCAGATCGGCCTCGATCGAGAGCTTGGTATTGTTGTCGAGGCGGGCACGATAGATCTGCATGTTCTCGAGCACGCGCTGCACATAATTGCGAGTCTCGGAGATCGGGATACGCTCAATCCAATCGATCGGATCGACCTTCGGGTCGCGCGGATCGCCATATTGCTCGATCCACTCCTTCGCCCGGCGCGGCCCGGCATTGTAGGCGACGAAGGCGAGGATATACGAGCCGCGCCAGGTCGCGAGATCGTTGCCGAGCTCGGCGGTTCCAAGCTGCGCATTGTAGACGATGTCAGAGCCTAGCCGGCGCTGATCGAACGGCACGTTGAACCGCTTGGCGGTGTCGCGTCCTGCGGCGGGCGTGACCTGCATCAGCCCAAGCGCGTTGGCGCTCGAAACGTCCCTCGGATTGAACGCGCTTTCCTGGCGCACGATCGAGTAGATCACCGAGCGATCGACCTGCGGTCCGATCTGCTGGAAATCGGGCACGCCGAAATCAGGAAATGCAAACTGTTCGAACGGCATGCCTCGTCCAAGTGCCAGCTTGCCGATCAGCAGCGTCGCGCGCGCATCGTTGTGGCGCGACGTGATATCGGCGAGTGCCGTCAGAGCTGCGCCGTCGGTCGCCTTGTCGCCGAGATCGGCCGACATCGAAGCGATGATATCGCGGGCATCGATGGCGTAGAGAATTTCGAAGGCGCGCGCCACTTCGAGGCCGCGCAGCTCCGCTGCAGGTTCCGGCAGACGGCGCAGATTGACTTCGTCGAGGCCGAGCCGCGCCCGCGCCAGTTGGCCGTAATAGGCGGTCGAATAGTGCGCCGCCGTTTCGTAATAGCCGCGGGCATCGCGATCATGGCCGGAAGCTTCCGCGGCACGCCCCTGCCAGTAGAACGAGCGTGCAAGCGTGATCGGATTGACCACGCCGTCGGCGATGCGAGCAAAGTGCGCAAGCGCCGCCGTCGGTTCATGCAAGAAGCGTAACGCAATCCAGCCGGCGGTGAATTGCTGTTCGGCGCGGAAATTCTCGCCTTTCGGCGGCGCCGCAGCACTGGCGATCTCGTAGGCCTTCTTGAATTCGCCGAGGTCGAGGAGTTTGCGCGCCAACAGCCGCCGCTCGATCCACCATTGGTCGGGGTCGCCCACCACGGCGGGATCGTGCGGCGCCGCCAGCATCCACTGCACCGCTTCGGCGATCTTGTCGGTACGGCGGAACCACTGGATGCGGCTGAAGATGTAACCGGCATCGCGCTGGGCCGCGGCCGGCACGGCATCGAGCAGCGCCCTGGCATTGTTCGCCTTGTTGATGACCGCTGCGCGTGCCTTGGCGATGGCAAGCTGGGTATCGTCGAGATGGTGCGCGGCGCGCAGGCCGGCATCGTCGTCCTCGGCATAGAGACGGACATCCATACGCACCTTGTCGTCGGCCGGCGTGATGAGAGTGCCGAACATGGCGCGCGCTTGCGTCTCGACATCGCCGGAAAAGCTGTCTTCGCGCCAGGCCTGCCGGATCGCCTGCTGCGCGCCGGCGACGTCGCCTTGCGCCAGCAGCGCGCGAGCGAGCGCGAAGCGGCCCTTGGCGCTGCGCGGCGCGTCATTGCGGAAGAAGGCGAGCGCCGTCTGCGGGTCGGGACGCTCCTGCCAGAGCAGCGCTTCCGCGCGGCGGCGCATGGTGAGGACACTCGGCCAACTCGGATTGGCGGCAATGAATGCCGCGTAGCGTGACGATTCGGCGTCGGTGTCGTCGCTGCGCAGGATCACCCATTCCACGACTTTACGGGCAACCGGATCGGAAATCGTGCCTTCGATGTCGGTCGCTTCGCCGGTACGGCCTTTATGGGCAAGTTCGATCGCCTGCTTGACCGCGGCGAGGTCGAGCGGCGAGGTCATCGTGCTTGTTGCCATGGCAAAGGCTGGCGCCGGACGACCGGCCACCGCGGCGGGCATTGTGGGCGCCGGGCCGCCGCCGCTCAGCGTTGCCGGCGCCAGCATCAGCGGTGGCGTCGATCCGGTCACCGTCTTGGCCGGGGCTGATCGTGTCGCCGATTTGGCCGGCGCCTTGGACGTCGATTTCGCGGCCGCCGTCGATGTCTTCTTTGCCGATTTTTTCGCTGCCGATTTCGCGTCGGGCTTCGCGTGAGTCGTGGCCGTGGTTTTGGTCGTGCTCTTCGCCGCCGTTGGTGCAGTGGTCTGGCCGGATTTGTCGCTGTTGACGGCCGGCCGCGGCGGCGGCGTCGGGACCTGCGTTTGCGCAGCCGCAGACTGTGCCGTCGCGAAGACGACGGCGGCCCACAGCGCAATGAGGCGAAAGATTTTCACCAGTAACGACCCTCGCTCCCGCGGTACCAACCACCTGCGGTTCCGAAGAACCTCTTCGGCTGGTAAGATTGATGAATTGCTAAGCTCCGCAATGGCTTGCCGCCGGTCGCCGAGTCGGCGGGCGTTGTCGCGAAGTTTCGCGGCAAAAGCGGGGCGGTGTCTACCGCGCCGCGGCGGTGTCCACCGGTCATTCAGCGGGCCTCCATGGGGCTTTCAAGGCCCCCTTCGACCCGATATCTATGCGCTGGGGTCCGGCCATTGCAGGCGGTTGAGGAAAAGACGGACCGCGCCAGGGATCGTATCATGACTGCCAGGACAAGCTTTCGAGGCTCATTCACTGCACTCGTCACGCCATTCAAGAACGGCGGCGTCGACGAGAAAGCATTCCGCGGTCTAGTCGATTGGCAGATCACCGAGGGCACCAATGGCTTGGTGCCGGTCGGCACCACCGGCGAAAGCCCGACCTTGTCGCACGACGAGCACAAGGAAGTCATCGAATGGTGCATCGATCAGGCGCGTGGCCGCGTTCCGATCGTCGCCGGCGCCGGGTCCAATTCGACCCGTGAGGCGATCGATCTGGCCCGCCACGCCGAGAAGGCCGGCGCTGATGCCGTCCTCGTAGTAACGCCCTATTACAACAAGCCGACTCAGGAAGGCCTCTATCAGCACTTCAAGGCCATCAACGATGCAATCGGCATTCCGATCATCATCTACAACATCCCGGCTCGTTGTGTGATCGACATGTCGGTCGACACCATGAAGCGGCTGTTCGAGCTCAAGAACATTGCCGGCGTCAAGGACGCGACCGCCAACGTGGTTCGCGTCTCGCAGCAGCGCGCCGCGATGGGCGAGGATTTCAACCAGCTCTCGGGCGAAGATGCGACCGCGCTCGGCTTCATGGCCCATGGCGGCCACGGCTGTATCTCGGTGACGTCGAATGTCGCGCCGCGACTGTGCGCGGAGTTTCAGGCCTGCTGCCTGAAAGACGATTACGCGGGAGCGCTCAAGTTTCAGGACAAGCTGATGCCGCTGCACACGGCGTTGTTCATCGAGACCAATCCGGCACCGGCCAAATATGCGCTGTCATTGCTCGGCAAGTGCGCCGATACGGTGCGGCTGCCGATGGTGCCGCTCGCCGAGAAGACGCGTGCCGCGGTGCGCGATGCCATGGTCCATGCCGGCCTGATCAACTAGACGGCGGGTCCTTGCGGCCGTCTTCGCTCTTTACCTCGATTGACTGCGCCGTCGATTGAACCGGGGAGAGGTCGATGTTTGACGAATTCAAGAAATTTGCGATGCGCGGCAATGTCATCGACCTCGCCGTTGGTGTCATCATCGGCGCCGCGTTCGGCGCGATCGTCAATTCGCTGGTCGGCGATGTCATCATGCCGCTTATCGGCGCGGTGACCGGCGGCCTCGATTTCTCCAATTATTTTATCCCGCTGTCGGCGAAGGTGACGGCCTCGAACTTGGTCGATGCGAAAAAGCAAGGTGCGGTCTTCGCTTACGGCAACTTTCTCACCATCGCTCTCAACTTCATAATCGTCGCCATTGCGCTGTTCCTCCTGATCAAGGGCATCAACCGGCTGATGCGCACGGAAGAAGCCAAGGCGCCGGTCAACAAGCAGGAACAGCTCCTCGCCGAGATCCGCGACCTGCTCAAGAGTCGCTGAAGCGATGGCGGTGCAGCCCGAGAGGAAGCTGCGCGTTGTCGCCGACAACCGCAAGGCGCGCTTCAATTACTTCATCGATGAGACGATGGAAGCCGGGGTGGCACTGACCGGCACCGAGGTGAAATCGCTGCGTCAGGGCAAGGCCACGATTGCGGAATCCTACGCCGACGCCCGCGATGGCGAAATTTGGCTGATCAATTCCAATATCCCGGAATATCTGCAAGCCAACCGCTTCAACCACACCCCGAAGCGGCCGCGCAAGCTGCTGCTGCATCGCCGCCAGATCAACAAGCTGATCGGCGCTGTCGAGCGCGAGGGCATGACGTTGGTGCCGCTCAAGCTTTATTTCAATGAGCGCGGTCGCGCCAAGGTCGAGCTCGCGCTGGCGCGCGGCAAGAAGCTCTACGATAAGCGCGAGACGGAAAAGAAGCGCTCCTGGCAGCGCGAGCGCGGCCGCCTGTTGCGGCAGAAGGGTTGATGAGGGGCGAACCATGGTGCCGACCAGACTCGATCATTGCGTGATCCATGTCAGCGACTGGGAACGGTCGAATGCGTTCTACGCCGAGGTTCTGGGCGCGGAACTGGTGCAGCGGCCGACGGGCTATGCCTATCGGTTCGGCGACAAGCAGCTCAACGTTCACGGTCCGGGGGTGAAGCCTGCGGAGGTGGCGCGGATCCCGGTTGCGCCCGGCAACAGCGACCTGTGTTTCGAATGGATCGGTCCGATTGCCGATGCGATCGCGCATCTGCAGCGCTGCGGTGTTGCCGTCCATAGCGGGCCAATGCAGCGCTTCGGCGCCAAGGGACCGGGCACCAGCGTGTATTTCCGCGATCCGGACGGTTCGCTGATGGAATTCATGTCGTATGCCTGAGCGCGGCGACGCCGGCGCATGGCTGCGACACATGCGGGTGACGAGTGTGCCGGCACACTTTTGCAGACCACGCTCCAAAATAGGAATCAGGCTATGGCCGAGGCCCCAGGCACCCACGATCCGACCTTCCTGCCGCCCGATATCCCGGCGCCGCAGGACGATGGCCGGGCCCGGCATCTTGCCGGGCTGAAACTGCCCGATATCGCCTTGCCGGCAACCGATGGCAGCGTCGTCAATCTCGCCAAGCTCAAGGGCCGCACCGTGCTCTACATCTACCCGCGCACCGGCGTACCCGGGGTCGATCCGCCGCCGGGCTGGGACCAGATTCCTGGCGCGCGCGGGTGCACACCGCAATCCTGCGGCTTTCGCGACCACTTCGCCGAACTGAAGGCGCTCGGTGTCAGCCGCGTGTTCGGTCTGTCGACACAGGATACCGCCTACCAGCGTGAGGCGGCCGAACGCCTGCATCTGCCGTTTCCAGTCCTGTCCGATGCGGAACTGAAGCTCGCGCTCAAGATCCATCTGCCGATGTTCATGACCGCCGGCATGACCTTGCTCGCGCGCATGGCGCTCGTGATCGAAGACGGCGTCGTCGTCAAAGTGTTTTATCCGGTATTTCCGCCGGACAAGAATGCCGAGCAGGTGATCGACTGGCTCAAGTCGCGCTGGGCACGGCCGTCGCTCTAGCCCAGGCCGGGTTGGAGGCGAAATGCCGAACAATGAAGTCGTTGAAGGCCTTTACCTTGGCGGTGAGCTGCCGGCCTGCCGGGTAGACGGCATAGATCGTGACCTCCGGCAATTGGAATTGCGCCAGGACCCGGACGACGCGCTTGTTCTGCAGGGCATCGCTGAAGAAGATGATTGGACCGTAGGCGATACCGAGACCGCGCTCAGCCGCGGTGCACAAGACTTGGCGATGGCTGGTGACGATCGGGCCGCTCACCTTCACGACGCGCTCGCCGTCGGCGCCGATCAGCCGCCACTCATCGGGCGCATCGAGATAGCTGTAGCTCAGGCAATCGTGCCCGACGAGATCTTCCGGTCGCCGCGGCGTGCCGCGCCGCACCAGATAGTCAGGTGAAGCGCAAAGGATGCGGCGCGAAGTATAGAGCTTGCGCGCGATCAGGCTTGAAGCGATGCCGCGCGGCATGCCGACGCAAATGGCAATGTCGTAGCCGCCTTCGATCGGATCGGTCAGCCGATCGTTGAGCGTGAGATTGATGCGCAGGCGGGGGAAGGCGACGACGAAGTCGGTAATCGCGGTGCCGATCTCCGTCAGGCCGAAATTGGTTGGAGCGATGACGCGTAATTCGCCGCGAGGTTCGTTGTGCAGTTCGCCGGCTGAACGTTCCGCTTCCTCGAGCTCGGCAATGATGCGCCGGCACTGCTCGTAGAAGGCGCGTCCGGATTCGGTGACGCTGACGCGGCGCGTCGTGCGGTTGAGGAGCCGCGCACCGAGCCGTTCTTCGAGCTGCTGCACCTGCTTGCTGGTCGCCGCCCGCGACAGACCGAGCCGCTCGGCCGCCGCGCTGAACCCACCGGCTTCCACGACTGTGACGAAAACCCTTGCGTTTTCAAAGCGATCCATGGGTGTCCGATTGTCAACAATTCGTCGACAATCTATTTCCGCGACACTTTCTTATCAAGCCGAAACCGCGGGCCTAAGGTCGGACCGCGTTAGCGCCACCGGAGGAATTCGCCATGTCGAAATTCATCGTCGCTCCGCATTTTCGCCTGCATGAATGGGTCGCCGAGGAGAAGGGATATTTCGCGGCGGAAGGTCTCGACTATGAATTCCGCGAGACCATGGATTCGAGCACCGGCAGCGGCCACCATATCGGCAACAAAGTGGGCGCCTATCAGACGCTGGAGGCCGGCCGCACCTGCAACGTCAGTGGCGCCTGCCATTGGACCATGAACGTTGCCGCTTCGAACGGTCACGGCAAGCTTTATGCGGACTGCTACTCGGTTTCGCCGTCCGGCGTGTTCGTGGCGCCGGAATCGCCGGTCAAGACGCCGGCCGACCTCGCCGGCGTGCCGATCTCGGTCGGCTACCAATCCGGCAGCCATTATTCGACAATCCAGGGGCTCGAGCAGTACCTGCCGCTCGATCGTATCAACCTGTCGTTCAACGACGGGCTGCTGTTCAGCCGCATGGAATTGTTGATCGATCGCAAGGTGCCGGCGGCTTCACTGTTCAGCGGGCCGTACTATTTTCTCGAGCAGCTTGGCTTCCGCAAAGTCATCGACACCACGTTCATGATGGCGTCGATGGTCACCGGCACGCCAGCCCTGGAGGACGTGCGCAGATATTTCCGGGCACTGCGCCGCGCCCAACGCGACATCGACCTGCGACCTGAACTTTATACGCATTACTACAAGAAGGAGTTCCCAGCGCGCTTCCACGATCAGATGGACACGCGGCGCTGGGGGCCCGGAGAGCGGCTGGTCTTCGAACCCTATTCGAAGCAGACCTTCGAGGAATCCTTCGAATGGATCGAGCAACACGGCATCTTCCCGCGCAGCGAAATGGGCAGCGGCAACTACGAAGCTTCGATTTTCCACTGATCGCTTGGGTCTGAGCGGATTAGATCGTCAGCGCGCGGCATCGAGGTGTTGGCGCACCCGCGCAAACACCGCGTGGAACATGTCCGCAGTCAGCACGCCGGTATTCGTGTTGTAGCGCGAGCAGTGATAGCTATCGAACAGCGTCACCCCGTCGAGCGCGTGGGCGCGGCCGTGGCCGAACGGGAAGACTGACCGTTGCGCGCCGAACGCGACAACGAATGTCTCGTGCGCGATGCGCCCGAGCGCGACGACGGCGCGAAGCTTCGGCATTTCGTCGATGGTCGCCGCGAGGAAGGGCCGGCAGGTCGCAATTTCGGCGGTCGTCGGCTTGTTTCCCGGCGGCACGCAGCGCACCGCATTGGTGATCCGGCAATCGATGAGTTCGACGCCGTCGTCCGGCCGCGCCTGGTAATCGCCGCGCGCGAAGCCGAATTTGCGCAGCGTGCCGTAGAGCATGTCGCCGGCGTAATCGCCGGTAAATGGCCGCCCGGTGCGATTGGCGCCGCGCAATCCGGGGGCGAGACCGACGATGAGAAGCTGTGCCTCGCGTGGGCCGAACGAATCGACCGGGGCGTTGAACCATTCGGGTTCGCGCTTGCGCCAGTCGCTGCGAAACGCAGCGAGGCGAGGGCAGCGGCGACAATTACGGTCGGGTGTGGCGCTCGGGCGCGCCATCGTCGCCTCGGCCGTCAGTCATCCTCGAATTCGTCTTCGGCCTCGACTTCGACGCGGGGCGCCGTGGTGCTGCGCTGAAGAAATTGCGGCGTGTGGCGCGACTCGCGTCCCTCACGCGCTTCGCGCGGCTCTCGCAGCTCGCGTGCCGGACGCTCGGTCGGGTCGCGGCCGATCTTCGACTGCAACTCGATGATGTCGACAAACTGGTCGGCCTGGCGGCGGAGTTCGTCGGCCACCATGGGCGGCTGCGTCGAGATCGTCGAGACGACAACCACGCGCACGCCGCGCCGCTGCACCGCCTCGACCAGCGAGCGAAAATCACCGTCGCCGGAAAACAATACGATCTGGTCGACATGGGGAGCGATCTCCATGGCATCGACGGCGAGTTCGATGTCCATGTTGCCCTTGACCTTACGGCGGCCAGTCTGATCGACGAATTCCTTCGTCGCCTTGGTGACGACGGTGTAGCCGTTATAGTCGAGCCAATCGATCAACGGCCGGATCGAGGAATATTCCTGGTCCTCGATCACCGCGGTGTAATAGAAGGCACGAACCAGATAGCCGCGCGACTGAAACTCGCGCAGCAGGCGCTTGTAGTCGATGTCGAAGCCGAGCGATTTAGCGGTTGCGTAAAGATTTGCGCCGTCGATGAACAAGGCGATTTTTTCGGTCTGTGCGGACATGGTTTCTCTCGTGAACTTAAGCGTAAAAGAACCGGATCAGCGGCAATTCGTTCGATGGTCCCGACGCGTTTTAAAACA
>Ga0335077_10014089_pt1 | contig 10000 bp, 5 predicted proteins | sample Lox_Sample_31_FD_207151 | JGI IMG/M metagenome (GOLD analysis project Ga0335077, IMG submission 207151) | Soil microbial communities from Loxahatchee National Wildlife Refuge, Florida, United States - Lox_Sample_3.1 | ecosystem: Environmental > Terrestrial > Soil > Wetlands | place: USA: Florida...
GAGCGTGGCACCGATGAACGGGCATCGAAGACGCCGGGTCGCGTCGAAAGCTCCGACGGCGAGCAAGACGACGGCGATCGGATGACCGCGGGCGGCACGACGGGTGGCAGCAGCGGCGGCCAGCGACCGACGAATCCCGGTCAAAGCGGAGGAAGCGGCGGAAGCTCTGGGACCACGAAGCCGGGCTCGGGCACCGGTCAGGGGTCCGGAAGCGGTTCGCGACCGAACCCAGGCTCAGGCGGCAGCGGGACCGGTTCATCCGGTTCAGGCAATCCCAGCGGCGGACGGAGCGAGAAGCAGTAGCGGGGATGAGCGAGCGCCTGACAGGGCGCTCGCTCTCTTTAACTGGCATTCGCGTAACGGAACTCGAGGTACGGGGCGGACCGCCTGCTCGAACTGACCCATGAGCCTGGCGAGGGGCCTGGCGAGCGGGCGGGGTATTCGGTCAGGACCCGTCGCGCATATAAGCATGTTGATATGCCCGGGTATCAACATGTTGACATGTCCGGGTACCAACATGTTGATATGCCTCGGTATCAACATGCTGATACTTGCGCCGCGGTCGCCCCAAGGGATGTCGACCCGCCAATCGGTGCGTCGCCTTCTCCACCGGCCGCACCGGATCGTCGCCTCGGTGCGTTCAAGGCAACGCCGCCCCATCGGCGGGCGGCGTTTCTGGTTTCGCTTCCGCGATGGCTAACCAAAGGGCAACTATCGCGCGAGCAGACCTCTCACGTCAGGTCAATGCGGTGAGTAACTCTTCACCTGCTTGTCGCAGTAACTCTTGATGTCCTTCTCCGGCAGGCTCGGGTTGGCAGCTTGCACCTGCCTGATGCAATCCTGCAGCAGAGTCTGCTTGTCGGTTTCGTTCATGCGTGAGTTCGAATCCGGCGGCGGAGCGGTCTGCTCCTGCGGAGCGGTGCTCGTTGGCGGCTCCGGCGGCGGGCTCGTCTGCTGCGCCATTGCGAGAGTTGCGGCGGCCAGCGTGCCTAGTGCAAATACCGCTCGTTTCACGGTGCACCTCCTTCGTTGCCTCAAACAGCCTAGACACGTGCTCCGCGCGACACTATCGGAGAGGGCCTACAGTTCTTTCCTGACAGCTCGTATGTCGCTACATGTGCGGCCAAGCCACCATGATTGTCGCCAGGCAAAGACACGCGTTGGCAAACGACGTTCCGCCACATTGGAGTTCACGCGCAGTTCAGCGTCGGTGGTGTATTCCGAGTGTCAGGCGATACTCGAAGGGATGCGATGCTTCGTCGACTGGCCAATTCTCCCGCTCGACTTTCCGGTTCGATGCGCAAGCTCGGAGCGTATGCCGCCGTCGCGCTGCTTGTTCCGGGGGGCAGTATCATTGCATTCGTGATGTGGGCATCTCAGCATCGCGGTTGGTTCACGCCTCGCGCCTGGCGTGCCGTGTTCACCCTGCTCGCCCTCGGCACGGGCCTCATCGTTCCGGGTTGAGCTTGGCGACTCGCCCACCGACACCGAAATAGTTCACCGACTGTTGCGCAGCCTCTTGCGCATCCAACCGCGGCGGGAATGGCCACGCTTCAGTCGTGAGTCAATCGCCTGCCGCCGCTGACATCAACTTCCTCAAAGAGCCGCCACAATGCGCAGCCATGCGTGTAGTCGACCGACCATAAGGCACGTAGATATCGACCTCTGGAATGACGCTGCGAACATACAGCTATCGCCAGGTTGGTCGTGGTACCTGCCACGGGCAAAATGCTCGCGCGCTCTGCTGCGCGCTGACACTGCTCGCTGGGCTCGTGACTCTTGCCCAAGCCGCTGATCCGCAGCCGTACCGCGTGGAGTTCGCATCCACCGGAATCAAGGACATCGATTCGACGGTCAAGGCGACCTCGCAATTGGCCACGCTCCGTACTTCAGCTCCGGTGGATCCCTTCGGCCTCATTGCACGCGCCCGGAGCGATGTCGGACGCGTGACGACCGTGCTCGAGAGCTTTGGCTACTACCAGAGCTCCACCTCGATCACCATCAACGGACTCGCCCTGGATGACCCCAAGCTCGGTGACACTCTGACTGCACTCCCGCAGGGGAATGATGCGGTCTGCCGGATCTCACCGACTCTCGGTCCCCTCTTCCACCTCGGCACCATAACCATCGATGGCTCGGTGCCGGACTCTGCACGGCGCAGTCTCGAGCTCGCCTCGGGGTCGCCCGCGGTCGCCAACGATGTGTTGGCGGGTGGTGCCCGGTTGCTCACGGCACTCGAGAACGACGGCTATGCCTTCGCGAAGGTCGATCCGCCGGTGGCCCGCGAGGACCCGAACCAGCATGTGCTCAATCTGACTTTTCATGTGGTCACCGGTCCCCAGGTACAGATCGGAGAGCTACGGTTCGAGGGACTGAAGCGAGTGCACGAGCGGCTGGTGCGGCGGCGCCTGCTGCTGCATACCGGTGAACGCTACAATGCACTTGCCGTCGAGCATGCCCGCAAGGATTTGCTCGCACTGGGAGTCTTCGCCTCGGTCAACGTGCGGCTCGGCGACTCCGCAGATGACCAGGGCCGGGTGCCCATCATCTTCCACCTGGAGGAACGGCGACGGCATGCCGTCAGTATCAGCGGTGCTTACTCGAGCGATCTCGGTGGCAGTGCCGGTGTGGCCTGGAGCGATCGCAACGTGCGCGGCAACGCCGAGCAGCTCAACCTCGGAGCCACCGTGACCAATCTCGGCGGCACGGCCACGACCGGTATCGGCTATGACCTCAGCGCGAAATACATCATTCCCGAGTTTGCGCATCGCGATCAGTCGTTGCAGTTCGCGCTGGGCGCGATCAAGCAGTCGCTGCAGGCCTACGATCAGAGGGCCCTCACCTCCGGAGTGACCCTTAGCCGCAAGCTATCCGCGGTGTGGACCGCGAGCATCGGCATCTCGGCCATCCACGAGACCATTACCCAGGAGGGCCTCAACGCGACCTACACCCTGTTTGCGCTCCCGATGGGGATCCTGTACGACTCGACGGATGTCCCCTCGCCGCTGAGCGATGCGACTCACGGCCTGAGGGGCTCGCTCACGGTCACTCCGACCAGCTCGCACGGATATCTCGATACAACCTTCTACATCACGCAGTTCAGCATCGCCGACTATCTCGATCTGCACCGGCTGTTCCGCACCGAACCCGGACGCAGTGTGCTCGCATTGCGGGCGATTCTTGCCAGTGCACCCGGAGCCGGGACTTCCCCTCAAACCATCACCGACGCATCCTGTCCACCTTCCAACCCACCAACCAATCCTCCGCAATGCAAGGTCAGCGTCCCCGATATTCCGCCGGATCAGCGCTTCTACGCTGGCGGAAGCGGAACGGTGCGCGGGTACCGTTACCAGTCGGTGGGCCCCGAGTTTCCCGATGGCAACCCAATAGGCGGCACCGCACTGACGGCGCTCAACGTCGAATTCCGGCAGCGCTTCGGCAGGAACTTCGGCGCGGCGGTTTTTGTCGACGCTGGTGTGGTGGGTGAGAAATTGAGTCCGCTATCTGGGCTGTTTCACGGCGGACGCTGCAGCGCGAGCACGACGGCGCAGGGTACGACCGACTGCTGGGCAGTGGGGGTTGGCGCAGGCCCGCGCTATTACACTCCCATTGGTGTGTTGCGACTCGATCTAGCCGTGCCGACCTACCGCCGCCCCAATGATGATCGGTTCGAGGTCTACATCGGCATCGGGCAGGCATTCTGATGCGTCGCGCCTTACGCATCGGTGCCTGGACGCTCGGCTCGTTGCTCACGCTCATCGTCGTGCTCGTGGCGGCAGCCCTGGTGGCGGGCAACACGACGGGCGGCCGAGCATGGCTCGAGCGTACGGTCACGCGCTTCTCGGACGGTCACGTGCGCCTCGCGGGTCTCTCCGGCTCTTTCCCGGCGGCGATCGATCTTCAGCAGCTGCAGCTCGCTGACGAGCACGGCATCTGGCTCACCGCGGAAGGCATCTCGCTGCGGTGGTCGCCGCTTGCGCTCCTCGCACGGCACCTGAAAGTCGAGCGCCTCCATTTTGGACGAGTCGACGTCGAGCGCCGGCCGGTGAGCCAGCCGTCGCAGTCGGGCGAAAGCAGTGTCCCTCACATCGACATCGATCAGTTGTCGATCGATACCCTCGAGCTGGGACCGCAGCTTGCAGGTATGCGTGCGACCCTTTCCGTCGCAGGCAACGCACACGTGCGCTCGCTCGCCGACGCCGCCGCCAGCCTCGATGTGCATCGCTCCGACGCTCCAGGCGACTACCAGATGAGGCTGCGCTCCGATGCTGCGCGCGTGGATGCCACTCTCAGCCTGAAGGAGCACGCTGGCGGCGCGCTCGCGAACCTGCTCCAGGTACCGGCACTAGGCGAGGTATCGGCCGAAGCGAAACTCAACGGGCCGCGCAACGCCGCGCTCCTCCATCTCACGGTGAGCGCCGGAGAGCTGACCGCACTGGCGCAGGGCAAGCTGGATCTCACGCGAGCCGATGCAGACCTCACCTACCATCTCGACGCCGCATCGATGGCACCGGCCGCCGGCCTGTCCTGGCAGCATATCGCGCTCCAGGGGCAGTGGCAGGGCACACTCGACGCTCCACGTGCCGATGCGCATCTCGACATCGATCGGCTGCAGATCCCGGGCAACAGCGGTCTGAGAGCGCTCCATGCACGACTGACCGCCGCGGGCGGCGATCTTGCCGTGCAGGCCTCGGCGGAAGGCGTCGTGCTTCCCGGCCCACAGCCGAAACTGCTCGCCGATGCTCCGATTCGGATCGATGCCAGGGTGCGCCTCAAGGAAGCCTCGCGCCCGCTTCAATTGACGATGGACCATCGGCTCTTCGCGCTGCAAGCCCAGGCCGCCACGGCGGCTCCGATGCGCACGACCTTCACGCTGCGACTGCCGGATCTCGCCCCTCTCGCCGCGGTCGCGGGCGAGAAACTCCGCGGCAAAGCGGATCTCAAAGGCAGCATCGAGGGAAGCTCGGCACCGATGCGTGTCAGTGTCGAGGCCGACACCGAGCTCGCGAACGAAGCGACGCTCGTGAGCTCGATGCTCGCGGGGACATCGCACCTGGAGCTCGCGGCTTCAATGACGGACCGTGCGATCGAGGTCGAGCGGTTGACGCTCAAGGGCCAGGTGCTTTCCGTCAGTGCAAGCGGCAGCGCGCGACGTGGCGCTGCGGATGCTCCGCACGCCATCGAGTCGGTGCAGGCGCGCTATGAGGCAAGCATTGCGAAGCTGGCGGTGGTGTCGCCGACCCTCGCGGGCACCTTGAAGGTGAGCGGCGAGGCCAAGGGCCCGATCGCATCGCTCGCCAGCGATCTGGAGCTGACATCGAGTCTCTCCGTCCGCGGCTCGCCGCCCGAAACGATCGAGGCGAGCATCAAGGCGAGCGGCTTGCCCGCGCTCACGAGCGCTACCCTGCAGGCGCACGGTCAACTGGAGGGGGCGCCGCTCCAGCTCGATGCCGCGCTCGACCGCGCTGCCGGCGGTGCGTTGCATCTCCTCGTGCGCCGCGGCACCTGGAAGAGCGCGCAGATCGAAGGTGAATTGACGACCGCCGCCAACTCGAGCGCAGGGCACGGCGGGCTGCACCTCGGCATGGCTCGCCTCGAGGACCTGCAGCCCTTACTCGGCACGAGTCTCAAGGGAAGCCTCTCGGGAAGTCTCGCGCTGCGCCCTGCCGGGAGCCGCACCTTTGCGCAGTTGTCGCTCGATGCCCGCAACGTCGTTGCAGCCGGAATCCCCGCCGATGCACGCTTGAGCGGCTCCGGGACGCTCGATGCCATGGACCTGCAGCTCAAGCTGCAATCTCCGCAGCTGCAGGGTGAGCCGGCCAACCTCGACACCGAAGCCCATCTGAATCTCACGGCTCGCGAGCTGCGCTTCGATCACATCGACGCGCGCTACCACGGCCAATCGTTGCGCCTGCTGGCACCCGCGCCGGTGAGCTTTGCCGATGGACTCGCCATCGGCAACATGCGGCTCGGCATTCAAAGCGCGGTCCTCGAGCTCGACGGCAAGGTGTCGCCACTCGACCTGCACGCCGCCGCACACCACGTCGATTCCTCTTTGATCAACGCCTTCATGCCCGATGTCCTCGCGCACGGCACCTTCGATGTAGATGCGCGAGTCGCCGGCACCGCTTCCGGACGTTCGGGCCTCGTGACACTGAATGGGAGCCAGCTACGCGTCGGTGCCGCGCGCGACCTGCAGGCGATCGACGTGCACGCTACCGCACGTGTCATGGGTGAGAGCGCGCAGCTGGACGCGCACGTGAACGGTGGCCACGCTTCGCAGCTCGCGCTCACCGGCACCGCCCCGCTCGATGCGCAGGGTCCGTTGAATCTCAAGATCAATGGCAAGCTCGACGCCGGCTTTGCCAATCCGCTGCTGGAAGCGCGCGGTGAGCGGCTGACCGGTGCGCTCACCCTCGATGCGACGGTGAAAGGCACCCTGCGCGCGCCGGATGTGCAGGGCACCCTCGACCTTGCCAACGGTGATCTGCGCGACTACGTCCAGGGAGCGCACCTTTCCAACATCGCGGCGCATCTCACCGCGAGCCAGGGCACCTTGAGAATCGAGTCGCTGACGGCACACGCAGGACCTGGGCAGCTCTCGGTCACGGGTCAAGTGGGAGTCCTGCAGCCGAACATGCCGGTCTCCTTCACGTTGACTGCAAAGAACGCCCAGCCGGTGACGAGCGACATCCTCAATGCGCACCTCGACGCCGATGTCAAAGTCGCGGGAACCCTGAGTGAGCGCATCGATGTGACGGGCACGATCAACCTGAACCGGACGGTGGTCGGCATCCCGAACGCACTCCCACCCCAGGTCGCCGTGCTCGACGTCCAGCGCCCCGGTCAGTCGCCCCCAGCACCGCCGCAGCGCAAGCTCGTGATCGGCCTCGATCTCACCCTGCACGCCCCGCGAGAAATTCTCGTACAGGGGCGCGGGTTGAACGCGGAGCTCGGCGGAACCTTGCACATTCGCGGCACCACGGCCGAACCGGTGGTGAGCGGTGGCTTCAACATGATCCGTGGCACCTTCTCGCTCGCCAGCACCCGGCTCAACTTCACGAGTGGCCGGGTGAGCTTCAGCGGCAACGGACTTGCGGGCAAGCTCGACCCGACACTGGATTTCACGGCGCAGGCGACGGTCACGGATTCGACCGTGACGTTGCACATCACGGGTCTCGCCGACTCCCCGCAATTCGAGCTCAGCAGCAATCCATCGCTGCCCCAGGACGAGATCCTGGCACGGCTGCTCTTTGGTGAGAGTGCCTCGCAGCTTTCGGCGCTCCAGATCGCGCAGATCGGCGCCGCCCTCGCCTCGCTGAGCGGCGTCGGCGGAAGCGGACCCAACCCGCTCGTCAAGGTGCAGAAAGCGTTGGGCCTCGATGTGCTGTCGGTCGAAAGCGGCAGCAGTACGGGCGCGCAGAACGCGGGTACGATCCTCGAGGCGGGACGCTACGTCTCCAATCGCGTGTTCGTCGCCGGCAGGCAGAGCACTACGGGCTTCAGTCAGGCGGAAGTCGACGTGGACCTCTCCAAACATCTGAAGCTCCAGACCCGCCTCGGCAATGGCACGGCGACCACCCAGGGAATCACTCCGGAAAACGACCCGGGAAGCAGCGTCGGCATGGTGTATCAGTTTCAATACTGAAGCCTGCCGTGGCGTTCCACCTGACGGCGCCACTGATTCCCACTAGACTCCCGGATCTATGAATATTGACCGACGCGCGTTTCTCAAGGGCGCCATCGCGCTAGGCGCGGTGGGTGTCTGCGCCGCTGAGAGCGCCCAGCCTTCGAAGAAATCCTGGACGGAGCGGCGCGAGCTTTTCCCGGAGGGCGTCGCCTCGGCCGAGCCGACGAGCGACAGTGTTCTTTTGTGGACCCGGAGGCCGCCCGCCGCCGGTGAACGTAACAGCCCGCGGCTGAGCGTGGAAGTGGCGGAAGACCGCGAGTTCACCCGGGTGATCGCGCATGCGGAAACCACGCCACTAGCGAGTGCCGACTGGACGACGCGCGTGCTCGTCGGCGGGCTCAAGCCCTCGCGCGAGTACTGGTACCGCTTCATCGATAGTCTCGGCAACGGAAGTCGCATCGGCCGCACCCTCACCGCGCCTGCACCGGATGATCCGCGCCCCGTGCGCTTCGCCTTCGTCTCGTGCCAGAACGTCACTCAGGGAGCGCAGAGCGCCTTCCGCCGCATGATCTTCGAGGACGAGCGCGCGTCTCCAGATGCGAGACTGGGGTTCGTGCTGCATCTCGGCGACTTCATCTACGAGCTCGTCTGGTATCCGGAGGATCGGCCGCAGGGCATGTATGACCGCCGGCTGCGGGATCTCATCCGCTATCCGCACGGCGAGAAGATCGACGACTTTCACATTCCGACGACCGTCGATGATTACCGCGTCGCCTACCGCGCCTACCTGCAGGATCCGGATCTCCAGGATGCTCGCGCGCGCTTCCCGTTCGTCAACATGTGGGACAACCACGAGTTCAGCTGGCTCGGCTGGCAGACGCTGCAGGAATTCGATGGCGTGCTTCGACCCGCCCAGACACGCAAGCTCGCGGCCTACCAGGCGTGGTTCGACTATCAGCCGGCACGCGTTCGCCGCCCGGGGCACACCTCGCTCGCGAGCTTCGATCCACCGCAGGTCGCCGACCGCCCGATCACCCACTTCGATGAGCATGGCCTCGGTCAGGAGCCGAACAACCTCAAGGTGCTGGAAAGCATGCTCGGGTATCGCGTCGTGCACTGGGGGCGGAACGTGGATCTGATCGTCACCGATCAGCGCAGCTTCCGTTCCGAGGACCCGCTGCGACACAAGGAGGCCGATGTATTTGAGACGCCCGAGTTTCCCGACCTGCTGCCGGAAGAGGCGGTGGCCGTGCTGGATGCCGGACGCGCTTATAACGGTGGACAGCCGCCCGAGACGATCTCACTCGCCGGCAAGTCCGTGCCCAACTTCCGCAAGCACGAGCCTCCGCAAACCATTCTCGGCGTCAAGCAGAAAGCCTGGTTCCTGCACGAGCTCGAGCGATCGACCGCAACCTGGAAGATCTGGGGCAACACCATCGGTACGCTCGATGCCCGTGCGGATCCACAGAATCTTCCCCAAGGACTGACACGCGCCTGGCCCGGTGCGGGCTTCGCAACGCTCGCGCTCGGTGACTTCGGCAGCGCGACTTTCGAGCGCGCCGAGATCTACGACTTCGTTCGCGCCCGCGGCATCACGGGATTCGTCACCGTCGCGGGCGATCGCCATAGTTTCTGGGCGGGTCTCGCTGCCAGGAGTCTGCCGCCGCAGCCCTTCGAGCCCGTCGGGGTCGCCTTCGTGGTCGGCTCGATCTCGGCTCCGGGCATGGTGGAAGCGCTCGAGCACCGCTTCCCGCACGACCACCCATTGCGCAAGTTCTATCTGCTCGATGATCCGCACGGCGGCAAGCCCGCGGCGACCATCAACATGCTCATACTGCATGGGGTTCGCTCCTGCGAGGCGTACGCGCAGAATCGCGATGCCGCGGCCGCGCGCCGCTTGAGCAACGCCGCCATGTGCCCGCATCTCAAGTTCCTCGACTGGGGCGGGCACGGCTACGCCGTCGTGACGGCGGCTTCGGACACCATCGAGACCGAGTTCGTCTGCATGCCGCGGCCCATCGAGCGAATCGATAGTCCGGATGGCGGGCCGCTTCGCTACCGGGTCTCCCATCGCGCGAAGCGCTGGTCGGCGGGCGAGCGGCCGACGCTCGAGCAGCTCGTTCTCGAGGGCGATCCGCAGCTCTCGATCTAACGGTGCTCCTCACGCTGCGCCTCTTCCTCCACGGTAAAGAGCGCTTCGGGAAAGGCCTGCAGTCTCTCGCGCGGGATCGGTGTCCCGCTGATGTCTGACAATCCGTAGGTGCCTTCGTCGATCTTCTCGAGTGCGCGGTTGACACGCTCGAGCCGGTCGACGTCGCGGGCGACCAGGTGCCCCTCTCGCTCCAGCGTGTCGAGCCTCTGGGCGTCGTC
>Ga0335077_10014091_pt1 | contig 9999 bp, 6 predicted proteins | sample Lox_Sample_31_FD_207151 | JGI IMG/M metagenome (GOLD analysis project Ga0335077, IMG submission 207151) | Soil microbial communities from Loxahatchee National Wildlife Refuge, Florida, United States - Lox_Sample_3.1 | ecosystem: Environmental > Terrestrial > Soil > Wetlands | place: USA: Florida...
TGACGCAAGTTGCCGAGCAGCGGCGCACCGATCCGGGCTCGCTGAAACGCCAGGTGACCGGAGATCTCAACTGGATTGTCATGAAGGCGATCGCGAAGGAGCGGCAGCGGCGCTACCTTGCGGTGGCGGATCTGGTGGCGGACATTCACCGGCATCTGGAAGATCAGCCTGTGCTGGCCCGGCCTCCGGGATTCGCCTATCGCGCGGGTAAGTTCATCCGCCGGAACAAGGTCTCGGTCGCGGCTGGGTTGGTGGTGGCGGCGTCACTGGTAACCGGCATCATCGGCGTCTCCTGGGAGGCGCACGTTGCCGAACAGCGCCGTCAGGAGGCGGAACTGCAACGCGCCCACGCCGATCGGCAGCGCCAGGTTGCCGAGAGCGCACAACGCCACGCGGAGGATCAGCGTCAGATTGCGGTGCGGGAGGCTGAGCGCGCGGAACAGCAAAGCGCCCGGGCCGAAATGGAGCGTAGCGCTGCACAACGCGAGCAACGCCGCGCCGAGGACCAGACTCAAATTGCCGAACAGGAGAAGCAGCGCGCCGATCGACAACGGCAGGAGGCGGAGACGGAGCGCGATCACAGCCGCCAGTTGCTCTACGCTTCCGAGATGAACCTCGCTTACCAGAACTGGGAAGCCGGTAATGGCCAGCGCACCATGCAATTGCTCGACAAGTATCTACTGCCCGGCAAGCATCCGCCAAGCGCCGGCTCAGAGGATCCGCGCGGCTTGGAGTGGTATTACCTGTGGGGCCTGACCCACAACCAACGCGCCATTCTGAACATTCCCGGCGGCGCGGCCGGAGTCGCGTTCTCACCCGACGGCCGATTGCTGGCAGTCGGCCAGTCTGGCAAGGTAATTCTGCTGGACTTGGTCACCGCAAAAGAGTTCGCTACGCTCGAATCCACCGACGTTGTGCATCCGGCCGTCCAGACCGGAAATACAGCGGCGGCGTCATCGTTGATTTCGCAGCTGGTTTTCAGCCGCGACGGCACGCTACTGGCGGCGGTGTTCGGGAAAACCGTCCGGCTATGGGATTTGAAATCGCGGCGGGAGATTGGCTCCTGGCCACGCCGCGCCGGCAATTGGGTTCCCGTCTCCTTCTCCGGGGATGGCAGCAAACTCGCTTTCTCCGGCGAGAATTCCTTCGCCAGAGTGCTGGACACGGCTGACGGACACGAACTCTTCGCGTCGAAGCCCAACTCCGCTTACACAGCCGCGATCTCGGCGGACGGCAAGAGACTCGCCATTCATTTCGGCGGCGACATAGACGCGAAGATCGTCGAGCTTTCGGGCGGACGGGAATTGGTGACTTTGCGAGGAAGCGCGAAAACGATCCTCGACATGCAATTCTCCCCCGATGACCGGCGGTTGGCATCAGCCTCCTATGACGGTACGGCGACGTTGTGGGACGCGAAGACGGGCGCCGAGATCAGGACCCTGCGTGGGCATGCTCAGCCCTTGCGGCTGATCACGTTCTCAGGGGACGGACGGCTGCTGGCAACCACCGGTAAAGACGGGACGGCCAGGATCTGGCAGGTGCCGGGCGGTGAAGCAATCCGTATCCTCCGATTATCGGGCCCGGCGTTGGCGGCGGCGTTTTCCCCCGACGCACGACTCTTGGCCGTCACCAGGCCCGGGACTGTAAGTATATGGGACGCTTCACCGGAAACTGGCATCCTGGCCAGGGACATGTTGACCAGGGACATGTTGGACGGGAGCACGTCGAGCGGGAGTATGGCTTTTTCGCCGGATGGCAAGGCTCTCCTGACGCCGAGTGCATCCGGAACCAGGCGGTGGGATGTACCTTCCGGAACGGAGCTTCCACCCGTTCCCGGCGCCGCTTCCATGCTGGCGCTCTCTGGAGACGGCAAGCGTCTGGCAACCTCGAATCCCCTCGTGACCGAACCAGGAACTTATGGGGTCATAGAAAGCGCTGATGAAGACAAGCACCTCGCAACCCTGCATGCCGGGATCACTCTGTGGGATCTCGAAAACCCATCGGCACACCTGAACTTGAGCTGGCCCGGGACACCGCGCTTTTCCCAAGCCAATTCAATCGCACTATCCCCTGACGGGCGCCTGCTGGTTGCCGGACAGGACAACGGAATCCTACGGGTCTGGAATGCGGTCACCGGCCGGCAGACCCACGTAATCCAAGTCGTCCCGGACAGCCGGCCATCCAATGGTTACGCTCGGCTCTGGGGTGTCTATTGCGTCGTATTTGCGCCCGATGGAAAGACGTTCGCGACAGGCAATCAAGACGGTACGGTAGTCATTTGGGATGGCGGGACATTTGAGCGCCGGCTGACCCTGCGGGGTTCTACCTTGGCCCGTTATGCGGCATTTGACAGAACGGGACGTTTCCTGGCAACCGCGAGCGGCAGTTCAGCCACGATATGGGACTTGAGCACGGATCGCGAGCTGTTCTTGCTCAATGGGGGGGACGCTTCAATCGGACAGGTTGCTTTTTCGTCCGATGGCTCCAGACTGCTGACGGGTGGAGCAGACGGCACTCTGCGGATTTGGCAGGTCAAGACCGGCCAGGAGATGATGACGCTTCGCGGCCACGACCGTGGGATCGGCTCGATCGCTTTGTCGCTGAACGACGACGCGTTCGCCACCAACGGTTACGATGGCGTGCTTCGCTTGTGGCGTGTCGCCACGCCGCAAATGGTGGAGGCTCAGTTGAAAGATGCGGGGCTGGAGGCGGGATTGCAGTCGATCCGAGCCGGCATGGTCACGCCTTCTGCGCCTGGCCTTGTCGCCTCGTCGAAAAGGCCGTGAATCGTTTGCAGCGGCGGGCGGCACAATATTAAGGGGGTTCGCTAAGTTTGGTCGATCGAAAAGTGGGTTGCGCCTGAGTGACGGCGCATCCGGAAGTAATCCGCATGAGCGGAGAACGCCCTACTCGTGGAATTGAGCTCAATCTGGTGCGCTGGGTCCGTTCGTTGTTCCGCTACAGCTGGCAGTCGTGGGCCGAGCGACGCATGTAAATATTGGAAAGCAATGGCGTAACGGGTGCTGCTCCTGGCAGTCTCTAACGGAGCACTCGAACATGCAGCTAGTCGTGTTTTTCCAACACATTAGCGCCGAGTTGATTGTAAACGGAGCACAAACGGAGCACAGATTCCACAGCGGTCCGTAAGTCTATGAAAACATGGAGCGGGAGCCAGTCCTCGAACTCGCGACGTCCAGCTTGGGAATACGACTGTAAATTGGAAACAAAGAACATTGCGTTTCCTGGCACCTCGTTCTGGCGATTGAGAATACCCAGTTTTCACTCTGTGCTCTCTTCATGGATTAAACGGAGCACAAACGGAGCACACGCTTGGCAAACGATTCGTTCGTCTTCCGGGATCGCGAATTGCTGACATCCTACCTGTCGGCTCCTTCTCTCGTGGCGGAACGTCTGGACAGTCTGGCCATGTTGCCGTGGGCATCACCGGAATGCTGGCACCAGGGCTAGCGAACAGTAGTCCCTGTCCCGCGAGCCGACTGGACAGCAGTGGAAGGAAGCGGCTCCCCACGTTCGCCCGACAGCACTCTCCACGACCTTCCAACTGCCGTCCGCTGCGACGTCCGTATTATCTGGTCTCAGAAATCGGCCCGCTTCCCCGATTCGGTGGCCAACTTCATCACGTCAAGCCGCGCTTTCCAGGCATCCGGGGCCGCGCCGGCCGAGCCATCGGGCCGGAACTCGAAGATCGAATCCTTGCTGGGATCGTGACGCGGCCACACCGGCAGGCCCGCACCGTTCGGGTTGCCGGTCTTGGCGAAGTTGACCCAGTAGCTCTGCGCCATCCGGGAGACCTCCTGATCCTGGGCTGTCGGCGGTGGTGGTGGCGGCCCGAGGCCTCCGCTACTCAGAGTGCCGAACACGAAACCGATTTCGCCGCCGTGCGGGGCTCCCGCCCGCATCCGTTCCCGCATCGCAGTCTGAACGTAGGAAAACCGGTAGCGATAGACGGGCGAACCGTTAGTCGCAAACGCATCCGCGGCGAAGCGGGCCGGTTCGGCCTGGCCGAAGTCATTGTTTGCCCTCGATACCAGCGTGGCCAAGTCGGTCGATCCGTCGGGATCGTAGGCCGCCTTGGCCTGGGCGCTCCACTGGCCGAACCGGGCGAACAACTGCTCCTTGGTGGTCGCCCTTATCCGGTTACCCGCAGTATCGGCGCTGTTGCTTCCGAGCATGAGCGGAATACGCGGCTGACGCTTGGCCTTGTAGGCGGTCTCGGCCGTCTCCGTGACCAGCTTGCCATCGAGAATCGGCGTCGTCTCGTAGTTCTGACTGTTAACTCCCGGTCGGGCCGGTGCGCCGCGAAGGACCTGATCGGCGCTGAGGGCGCGCAGACTGGCCATCGCCGCCTGGTCTGTGCCCTCGATTCCCATCGAGCGCGCGAAGTTGATTCCGATCGTCTCGGCCGACACCGGATAGTTCGGATTGACGCCGTCCGCGCTCATCGGCCGCGCGGTAAGCACGCTGTCGCGCGAACCGCCCGACTCGACGATCGCCTTTTGGAATAGGCCACGTGCCATTGGCGACGCGATCAGGCTATGCACCGAGACGCCGCCCGCGGAAAATCCGAAGATCGTGACGTTGCTCGGATCGCCTCCCAACGCGGCGATGTTCCGTTTGACCCACTGCAGCGCGGCGATCTGGTCCATGTAAGCGTAGTTGCCCTTGGTCTCGTCTGGGCGCTCGCGGCTCAACGCGGGAAAGGCGAAGAACCCGAACCGCCCCACGCGGTAATTGGCAGCGACCATGACGACGCCCTGCTTGGCGAACTGGGTCCCCGAGGTGCCGGGCATAGAGCTTGATCCGCCCACGAACCCGCCCCCGTAGATCCAGAACATCACGGGCAGCTTCGCCCCTGGCGCGGCGTTCGCGGGACTCCAGACGTTCAGGTACAGACAATCTTCCGACGGCACCCGCACCTGAGGCGCACCCGGAGCCGGGGGCGGCCCGAACCGTCCCTGCATGCAGTCCGCCCCGAATTCCGCCGCCTGGCGCACGCCGGTCCAGGGCGCCACCGGCTGAGGCGGCCGCCACCGGAGATCGCCCACGGGGGGAGCCGCGAAGGGAATGCCTTTGTAAGAGACGATCCCGTCGTCAACCACGCCCTGCAACTCGCCGCTATCCACTCGCACCACAGCAGCCGGCGCGGCGTTGCCGCCACCCATCGCCGCCAGCCCGAGCAGGACGGCGCCGATCAATGCTCCCGGTTGACATAACTTCAGAAAACGCTTGCCTATCATTTCTAATCTCCTTTTGAAAAACAAATACCAATCCCGGTCATTTGGTCCCCTCACCTTCTTGGTCACTTCCTGGCACGAGAAGAGGTGCTGGCTCCGGGGCCAAGCCGGGTAGCGGCTGGGGGCGAGACAATAGTGAACTGAAAAACGCCGTCAGGGATGGCTACTCGGCTTCGGATCGCTCGAAGCCATCATTTCACGCTGTTATAGTCCTTATCGCTCACCGGCTCTAACCAGGTTGTCTTTCCCTTTTGAGTCGGTGTAACCGCTATATACGCAAAGCCAGTTGTGGGTGACGCGGCGTGCCAATGCTCTACGCCTGGAAGGCACTTAATCACATCTCCCTTGTGAACGACTCGTGCCGGCTTTCCCCGTTCCTGGTAATAGCCGGTGCCTTCCGTAATCAACAGAACCTGACCACCTGGATGAATATGCCAATCGAGCTTTGCGCCGGCATCATAAGTTGCTACCGCAATGCCGGGATCGAACGTACCGTCCCCCACAACTAACTCTTTAAGCCAAATCTTCCCCGTATGATTCTTAGCCGTGGATAGTTCGCCTTTCGGGAAAACAGGGTCCGCGGTTTGCGATTGGCACTGTAGGATGAATGACAGGCTTAGAGCAAAAACGATAACTTGAAGTTTCATTCTCATGTTCTTGACTTTTTCTTTGGTGTTCTAATTCGTTGCGTGCCGCCAATTCGACATCACTGTCTGGCGTGAGCATGTAGACCGAGCGATTCTGATCGGGGTCGCTTCTGCCGCGCCCTTCGCGTCTCAACAATTCCTCAGCGCCCAGTCATCTTTAGTGCGGCTTCAGGAAGTCGGGCTCCTTGGAGGGTGAGACTGGAGGCGGTTTCACTGATCTGTTTGAGATCGTCCTCCGTAAACTCCACATTCATTGCTCCGAGGTTTTCTTCCAGTCGATGTAGCTTGGTAGTTCCTGGGATCGGCACAATCCAGGGCTTCTGTGCAAGCAGCCAGGCTAGCGCGACTTGTGCCGGCGTCGCGCCTTTGCGTTCCGCGACGGCCTTGACCAAGTCGACCAAAACCATGTTGGCCTTACGCGCCCCGGGCGAGAAGCGAGGCACGTGGTTCCGAAAATCGGTGGGATCGAACTTCGTATTCTCGTCGATCTTGCCGGTGAGAAATCCTGCACCAAGTGGGCTGAACGGCACGAACCCGATGCCAAGTTCTTCCAGGGTAGGCAAAAGCTCGGCCTCCGGACCACGCCAAAACAGCGAGTATTCGCTTTGCAATGCGGTTACTGGCTGGATGGCATGCCCGCGTCGAATGGTCTGGATCCCGGCCTCCGACATGCCGAAGTGCTTGACCTTGCCCTCGGCAACCAACTCCTTCACCGCTCCGGCCACGTCCTCAATCGGCACCTCGGGATCGACGCGGTGCTGATAGAAGAGATCGATGCGATCGGTCCGCAGACGTTTTAGGCACGCGTCGGCAACGCGCTTGATATGCTCCGGCTGGCTATTGGTTCCGCCACGTCGCTCGCCAGTGTCAAGGTCGATGTCGAAGCCGAACTTCGTTGCGATAGCGACCTTTTCGCGAATCGGCCGGAGCGCTTCGCCCAGCAGTTCCTCGTTCGCGAAAGGGCCGTATGCTTCGGCCGTATCGAACAGTGTCACGCCCCGGTCATGGGCGGTACGAATCAGCTTGATCATCTCGGCCTTGTCAGCCGGCGGGCCATAAGCTGAGCTCATGCTCATACAGCCCAGGCCGAGGGGCGAGACTTCCAGGTCTTTTCCAAGAATACGTTTTTGCATGGTTTTCCTTCCTTTCTTGCTCTGTACCTCGGAATGCACCTACGCCCGAGTCACCTCTGCTTTGCGGGCGATTCCACGCCCGAGAGCGACAGCACCATGGCCGGCAGCCGTGCACCGTGAATTGGAACACGGACAACCGCGGCGTTCAACTCCTTGACCTCCGCGGGCGTGATGCGGACAGCTTCCGCACCGAGATTATCCAGAAGGTGCGGCATCTTAGTCGTGCCGGGAATCGGAACGATCCAGGGTTTCTGCGCCAGAAGCCAGGCCAGCGCAATCTGAGCGGGCGTTCCTCCCTTGCGGCGCGCCCAAGCCTTGACGACCTCAACAAGCGCGAGGTTCCCTGAGCGGTTTTCGGGCGCGAACCAGGGCACCATGCCTCGAAAGTCGCCCTGCTCGAAGCGCGTGTTCGGGTCGATGGCCCCGGTTAGGAACGCCATGGCGAGCGGGCTCCAGCATACAAAACCAATTCCCAGTTCTTCGCAAATCGGCAGAATGTCGGCCTCGGGGTCTCGGGCCATCATCGAATATTCGTTCTGAACAGCAGTCACTGACTGCACGGCGTGCGCGCGGCGGAGCGTTTTGGGACCCGGTTCGGAAAGCCCAAAATGTAACACCTTACCTTGCGCGATCAGATCCTTGACAGTACCGGCGACGTCCTCGATCGGAACCGCGGGATCGACGCGGTGTTGGTAGAGCAGATCGATACGGTCCGTCTGAAGCCGCTTCAGCATGCCATCGACGGCCAAGCGTATGTGCTCCGGGCGGCTATTGAGGCCGCCCGTCATCCGGCCTGTTTCCAGATCGATGTTCCAGCCAAATTTCGAAGTAATCGCCACCTGATTGCGGAACGGCGCCACCGCTTGGCCTAGAATTCGTTCGACCTCAAGCGGGCCGTAGGCTTCGGCGGCGTCGAATAACGTTACGCCGCGATCATGCGCCGCTCGAATGAGGGCGATCATATCGGGCCGTTTTGGAGCGGTCGCATAAAAGGTGCCGGTTATGTCCTGGCACCCAAGTCCGACGCTTGAAACCTCAAGCTGCCCGAGTTTACGACGCCCGGTTACCAGCCGTTCGGCCGAAGCGGTGCCACCGTGCTGAGCAATGGCAGGCAAAGAAAGACTGCCAGCAAACGTGGATGCGGCGATGATTCCACTCGCCCGCAGAAACGACCGGCGGTCCAGGCCATCGCTGCGTCTCGGCTGGATGTTTTCCAAGTTGTACATGTCGTTGCTCTTCTTCAGGCTAAGGAGAAACTCGGCCGGACCGGTATCCTGATCCTGCCGAATGATTGCCTAAATCTGCCGAGTTGTGTTGTTATTGTTGCACTAGTGGCGCGGTTTGCGGTTATCCTGAGATTAGGAAATCAGGACTTCATGGCAAAGAATCCTCATAACGGAGCGGCCATCGCGGCGAATGGGGGCCATGAACTGAAGGTGGAACTGGCTTCCAAGGTTGCTCGGCTGATCGGCTCGGCACAGAAGCAGGCAACCGCCATTCCTGGTCTGACGTTGCACCGGCGAACGGCTCCCACTGCTGCCTGCCACGCGACTTACGAGCCAAGCGTGATTGTGGTCGCTCAAGGACGCAAAGAGGTACAGATTGGCGCCGATACCCTGACGTACGATTCGTCCCGCTACTTGCTCACGTCGGTCGATCTGCCGACCGTAACCAGAGTGGCAGAAGCAAGCGAGGATGCACCCTGCCTCGCAGTCTCGCTCAAGCTTGATATTTCGATAATTCGTGAATTCCTCAGTCGCGGGGAGTTTCCTCGGTCAGACGGATCGCCGGATGGTCCTGCGATGTCCACGGGTCCAATCACGGTGGAGTTCCTCAGCGCGTGGTGTCGCCTGCTCGACCTGCTCTCGAGTCCTGAGGACATTCCGTTCCTGAGCGGATTCATCGAACGCGAGATCATGTATCGAATCCTTCGTGGCCCGGAGGGCGCGCGCTTACGTGCAATCGCGACGCTGGGAGATCAGAGTCACCGTACGGCTAAAGCAATCGCCTGGATTAAGGCAAACTATGGCAGACCGCTTCGCGTCAAGGAGCTTGCAGACGTTGCAGGCATGGCGGTGACCACGCTTCACCATCGTTTCCGCGCGCTCACAGCGATGAGTCCGCTTCAGTACCAGAAGCAAATTCGATTGCAGGCCGCGAGGGCACGGATGCTCGCCGACGATGTGGACGCCGCGACTGTCGCGTTTGAGGTTGGATACGAAAGCGCGAGTCAATTCAATCGTGAATATAGCCGCCTGTTTGGCCAACCACCGATTCGTGATATCCGCACCCTGCGTTCGCCAGCCTCTCCGCCACTCGAACCAGTCACTCGGCCTAACCAAATGTCTCAATAGCGGTTGAAGATTGCTGCCGGCGCCAGGCTCGCGTCCTGGTCGATTCGAAAAGGGCATCGTTACGCCGACACAGCGAGTGCACGATGATTCGTGGATTGCTGCGTCGTCGCGAATGGCACATCCCACAAGTGATCGAGAGCCACCGATCCCAGAGAGCGCGTTGCCCCGTGAGTGGACCAGCCTCTTGGGAATTTTAGGCGGGATGGCCAGCTACCTATACAGCGATCGGGTAAAAAGATTCGCCGGGTTCTCGACCAGAACGTACGGTATGGAGATCCGACGGGTTTGACGCCAGCCGCTTGTAGCGCCATTCGGACGGCAGATCGTCTCTAAAGCGCCGGTTTCCAATCGCGCTGACAGTCTCGGTCCGGACGCAACCCGGAAATATATGAAAAGGCGGCCGTTGTCGTATCCTCCGCGGAGCCCACTAACGGAGCACGGTGCGATGTGAATAGGACGCCCATTTTCAGCCTGTTAGCGGCAATCGACAGATTAACGGAGCACAAACGGAGCACAGATTCGGGGGTGTTCTGTAAACTGTTGATTTTATGGAGCGGGAGCCAGTCCTCGAACTCGCGGCGTCCAGCTTGGGAAGCTGAAACCGCACTTG
>Ga0335077_10014093_pt1 | contig 9998 bp, 9 predicted proteins | sample Lox_Sample_31_FD_207151 | JGI IMG/M metagenome (GOLD analysis project Ga0335077, IMG submission 207151) | Soil microbial communities from Loxahatchee National Wildlife Refuge, Florida, United States - Lox_Sample_3.1 | ecosystem: Environmental > Terrestrial > Soil > Wetlands | place: USA: Florida...
AGTACCGCAGGGCGGGGGTGGACGAAACCCAGGCGATGAGGGCTGTCGCCTCGTTATCGAAGATAGGGGTCCCGGACCTCGAAGACGCCAGGGAGGCAGGAACGGTCCACGCCGAACTGAAACCCAAGTCCCGGAACCTCAGCTTCGCCGACTCGTTCGTGTTGCAGCTGGCGCGGAAGAAGGGGGCCAAAGTCCTGACAGGCGACCCCGACTTTCGAGGGCTCAAGGAAGTTCAGTTGCTAGAATGAGGCGCCTCCGTCGTCGATGGTCTGTCGATCCGGAAGGTGCAAGCAGCATCCTGGCTTTGGTCCCGAACGAATCCCTTCCCCGACTACGATTTTGTCGGGCGTAGAGGGGTGGTGTCTCCGCCCTAGAAATCCTAATCCGCGGAGGAGATTTGTTCGGGACGAGCGGAACCTGCGGCGACTACTAGGCACGATGGTGCAACGAGCAGCCGATATTTTTTCGGCAAAGCATCTCCATGGTGTGAGTATTTGCACCACTCTTAAGTAAATCCCGTCAAGCGTGGCTGACCGTGGAAGCGCCAAACAAGTGGGTCAAAGGCCAGAGGTGCCCAAAGTGCGGCGGGCAGAGGGGGAAGGTAATTGCGTACAATCTTGTGACCAGGGCCAGCCGATACGGCACATACCAGTACCACAGATTCACCCACCGAGTGGAGCTAAAGGAGAGGCGCGCGATAAAGTCAGGCCCGAGGAAGGGTTTCCCCTACTTCGCGAAAAAACGGAAGTACTGTTATCTGCCTGTCGACGCGGTCCAAGTGCTGAAGGCCCCTAAAGTCGTCAGCAAGGCGCGGGGCGTAAGGTTGGGGCGCCTTGACTCAAACTGATTTGAGTCTTCGTTGTATATCCAGTTGGTTCAGATTGCCACCGCCATGGGAGCCCCATGCCCAGAGTGTAAGGGGAGCAGAGGCTTGGTGATAGCCCGGGTGATAGTTACTCGCAGGTCGCCGTACGGTGTGTGGAAGTACACCAGATACACCCACCGCACAAGGCTAGCAGATGGCTCCTTGAAGCGCAAGTACTGTTACGTGCCAATGGCAAAGTAGCAGTATCAAGATTCGACCCCCTTCGATTTCACTTTCACAAATGTCCCTCCATGATAGGGTCCTGAAATCGATTGGGCTTTAATGGGGCTCTGTCAGGTCGGGAATTGCTTGCTTGAGCAGTAATCCCCGTCATTGGATCCTTCGACTTCCTAGGTCAGGTTTCATCGAGAAAACGGTGAGATTGAGCAAGCAGGCAGCAATGAGTTGTGTCGAGATAATCAGAGGCCAATCGGCAGATCCTCCGGGCCTAGGCTGGACCCGAGATTTGTCGAGCCAGTTCGGCGAAGACCTGGTAGGCGGATGGTTGCTCCAGAATGGAGGTCTCGTCGAGGGTCTGGAAAAGGGCAGGCAGATACCAATTCCAGCAGGAGGGGCTCTGCCGAAGAGGCGAGCCGATTGGCTGCTGGGGAGGAGAATCGTAGTGGAAGTCAAGACGTACGCAAAGGATACCGGCAAAGGAGATTACCTCAAGAACACTCGCCAAGTCGATGACTATTGCCGGTGGAGAGACGAGCTTCCGAGCGAAAGAGCAGTCGCCCTAGCTAGGGTAGCTTGGCGTGGCAACATCAAGCTCGAACGGCTCTTCAGAGAAGACCTGAGGCACTTTGGAATCGCAGTGATATACTTCTCATGGTGAACCGAGACTCCCTTCCCCAGCCCACTGACGTCCCGAACCGGAGGGTCCCAGAGTCGAAGTCCATCAAACTGTGGTGGAACCCCGGTTCGATAGGAACAGGAGACGTCCTAAGGTTCCTCTTCGGAGAGAGAAGCGAAACTATCGCAGCGGCGAAGCTTCTGATCGACAAGATGAAGCAAGCAGATACTCTTTCGATTTCAAGGTACCAGCTTAGGCAATTTGCTGTCGACTTGAACGCGGGCACGAATGGTTGCAAGTACAGTTATCACAACTTCTACACGAAGCTCGTAAGGAAGCTCCTTGACCTGGGGTTTGTCGAAAAGTGCATGATATGGAACCCCGAGCGAAGGACTACGGTGAGAGTGTACCAGCTCAGACTACAGCAGATTCCCAATCGCCCACCGGAATCAGGCTTCGTCAGGCAAGCCTGGCTGGTCGCCAAGGGGTGGAATGACTTGGTGAAGGCGAAGTAACAATACCTCCTAGTTTACTGCTGCCGATTCGGAGAAACCCAGATTATTGGCACACGAGTTCGGAACATGACATGTAGACTCGGCAATTATTGACCAGTGGAGGCATGGTGTCGCCGAACAGGATATTCAACCTATGGAGTGAGGCTAGCTTGCGTGGTCCTTGGGGAAGAGTGGTCTACGCTACGGTGAGCGAGACCAGCTGGAATACGACGTCCTCGGTGTTCGGCGAGCTGGTCGCGACGTGCAGGTAGGTGACGAACGTGAGGCTGGTCCCCGGCGGCGTGCCCAGCTGCAGCGTGTAGGCGGTTATCGTATCAATCACTCCGCAGTCGTCCAGGCTGAAGGGGAGCGTGTTCGCCTCCCATGTGGTCACTGGGAATGAAACAGTACCGAAGCTCGCCGTCGAAGTCCCGGCCGAATGGAAGTAGGTCGAGTCGGTGAACACCCCAGACTCCGTCGAGTAGGTGATCTCAAGCCCGAAGAGCCCCATGAACGAGTCGAAGTACGTCTTCGCCTGGTCTCCCGTAATCGTCTGCTGGAAGCCGTTGAACGATATTGTGACTGACTGGACCGTGTTGCTGCTCGCGTCGACTTCGGCGACCAGGGACTCTACGTCGCTCCCGCTAGCGAGCGTGATGTTCGCGGTATAGACGCTCCCAGAAACGCCGGTGACCTGATATGTCATCGTCGAGTTCTGAGCGGTCCCGTTGGTGTTGTCCGACACCTTGAACTCCATCGAGCTGTACTGCTTGATCAGCCCAATGTATTGTGGCGTGTAGTCCACAGAAGTCCCCGTGGTGTAGGTAGAGGTGCAACTGTAGGTCGAAAGGGTCGTCGCAGCGCTCGTCTGTGTTGCGCTCGAAGTCGTCGTCACCGTCGTAGGAGTCGTCGCCACACTGCTCTGAGAAGTAGAAGCCTGCGTCTGGCTCGACGTGGAATGCGTGGAGCTAGATTGGGCAGCGGTCGTCGACGAGGCGCTGCTGTGACTGCTCGTCTGGGTCGTACTTGACGGAGAAGAGCCGCTGGTCAGAGCAAAATAGGCCGCAGCACCTGCGACTGCGATAACAATTACAATCACGACGGCCAAGGCGGCTGTCGCTATTCCGTGCCTCTGAACTCGCAAATTGCGAGCAGCCCATTTTTTGAATCGTATATAAACGATTCCCCAAGATATGGAATATCCCCGAGGGCAAATCTACAACAATTCTTGACGCGAGAACGAGAACTTCGACACCCTCATGCATTAGGGTGCAGGGCGAGCCGGGAAAATTCGGCTCGAGGTGTGGTGGGGTCAACCATTAATCTTGGTATCGACACTGTGCATTGCATGGACCTCCGCGACCAGCGCGTTTTGCTCGTCTTATCCGTCGTAGGGATCGTGGTGGTGCTGCTGGTGACCCCGATCGTCCCTGTATCATACAGCTTCGTCTTTCACGACAACTACACCCAGGCGGCAATTTCGTGCGACCAGCTGTCGAATTCGACGCTCCGGAACTCGTGCTTCGACCAGTATCGCTATCCTCCCGCCGCTCTAAGAGGCGTGACCTCGCTCTCGTACCTGATATCAGGGCTGGGGCCACCGCCCCTGCCCTCAACGACCATAGTCACCCAGGGGCTGGCGGTCGCCCTAGTCCACTATGACCGGTCAGGCATCGCCTACGCCGAAGGCCCCTTCGAGGCCCCCATCGCCCTGAACCCCCCCGGCGTGGTAAGGGTCGTCGACCCGGAGGTCCTCCCGGGCCCGAATGGAGTGATATCTTTCTCGGCGGTGATAACCAACATCGGGTCCACCTCCTTCCAGATCGTCGGCGCCTACTTCGACTACCCCGGCTATGGTATCAACGATACCGTCGACGGAGTGGTGTGGCACTCAGGCTCGACCGCCGCCGAATCATGCGGAGATTCAGGCCTCGCACCCGGGCAGTCGTGCCCGGTGGCGTTGCCCCTCGGGCCGGACGACAGCCTCCAGACGGGTGCCGAGTATCCGCTCACCTGGGTAGTGGTGGGGTTCGACCCCCAGCTCCCTCAGCTGGAGCCGAACGGCTCTGCGGTCGCACTGTTCGGTCTGCAGGGCGCGAGGCCCGGGTTCGTCGGATGCAACTTCGTGTACGTGCAGACAAACTCCGTCCCCTACCCCGGCGCTACGTCACCGATGATAGATGCAACCTGGGTGCACACATTCGTCGGGCTGGTGAACGCGGGGAGAGGAGCCATTCCCCTGAGCGAGGACGCGGCCCTCGACGCCTTCGCGCAGTCGCGCTTCGAGACGGCAGTCACCCAGTACGAGATATCGGACTTTGGGTTCGACGCCCAGGCTGCAGCATTCACCAACGGGACAGGGACGGTGTTGAACGAGGAGATTCTCTACCCCAACGGGACATCTCCTTCAGACTTCGTCACCTATCTCCGGGCGACAGCCCCGGGGCACTGGAACGAGCTTACGAGTGGGGTCTATTCGAGGTACGGGTACTTCGTGGCGAGCGGCCCTGCGGTCGCTTTCAGCCAGGCGTGTCCCGTCAAGGAAGTGATAGGCAGGAACGTCAACATCACGCAGCTCGCAATTCAGAACGGGTGCCAGTACAAAGTTGAGAACGAGCTCTGGCTCCTGATAGTGCTCGGGAGCTAGCTCTTCGGCGGCATCCTTCCCCTCAACCGGAACGCTATCATCGCCACCGCACCTGCAAGTGCGATGGCGGCGCCGATCACGAAGGCCGTGGCGACCTCGAAGAAAGATGCGTTGGGGTTGCTGACCACCGTGACGCTCTGAGTCGCCGTCGCGGTAGCAATCGACGTTGATATCGACGTCGATGTGTACGTGGAATAGCGCGTGAAGGTCACTGTTTGCGTCGTCGTGCTAGTTTGGGTCATGCTGAACACCTCCAGTGGGCAAATTGCAAGGCCTATTCCTTGTACTGGAGCAAGATACGGTGGATTGGTGGCCTCGAGCCCGAAGAACCACACCATCTCGGCGCTCCCGCTCACTGCGGCCGCAGGAAACAGCACACTCCCGTTGTCCCAGGGGCCCGCGCCCCCTGGGTTCAAGGCGACGCCCTCGCTCGTCCACGAGGTCGCATTCGCGGCGAAAGCGTACTTCACGCTCGTTCCGTTGTCGAAGAACATGACGTAGGCGCCGTTCACCCGTATGACGGATGGGTATTCGGCGAACGAGTCGTTGGCCGTGAAACCAGCCACGCCGGCGAGGCTCTGGGTCAGCACTGGGTTGCCCGAATATTTCGTCCAGTGCACGCCATCCTTGGACGTAGCGTAGTTGATGGTGACAGAGAGGGCGGAGGCGTTCAGTGCGTTGTGTCCGGTGTACCACATCTCATACGTCCCGTTTTCGTAGATCACCGATGGGAACCTTGCGTAGTAGGCGTCGTATGGTTCCGAGCCTCCTTTGATGATGGGATTCGAAGCATATGGGACCCACTTGACACCGTCTGCTGAGAAGGCGACCCCGATGGACCTCGACTGCGCGGTACCCTCGCTTCCGGAGAAGTACATCATATAGCCCGTGCCGTTGTATACGACCGAAGGCGAATAGACTGCGACAGAGTCCCAGCTGCCACCGGCGCCAGTCGATAGCACCGGCGATGAGCCTATGCTCCAGGCGATGCCGTTCGTCGAGGTCGCGTGGAAGATCCCCGAGACGTTTGCGAGCGTGCCAGCCAGCCAGGCCGAGTAACCGCTGCCTGAGGTCACCACCGATATCCCGTCGAACAGCGTGGAATAACCGGCGAACTCCGTGGAATTGCCAGCGGCGAAGTAGGGCTGGGACCCGTTGACCACAGGGTTGCCGGCGAACTCATAGCACGCTTGCGCCCCCGGGGTAGCCCCCACAACAGTCGCGCCGCCCTGAAGTAGAATGGCACCCAAAAGAACAACTGCCAGAACCAGGCCAGAGAGCGGCTTCTGCACAAGGGCAAGCCCACGTCCATCCCATTAAGGCTTCCAGCAAGTTGTTAAGGCTGTCAAGAGGAGAACGAGGCCCATTGATCTCTGTCGACTGCAAGGAGCTCACAGCTGACGAACAGCTGGCTCTGGCAGGGGCGATCACCGAAGGGCTTCAGGGAAAGGCGATAGCGCTGGTGAAGGACGCCTCCGTGGTCCTCGACGCCACGTCGCCCACACTGGACGTCTCCGAGGTGGAGGCCGTAGTGCGTCGTTTCATTTCAAGGCGCAAGGACGCCGACCAGTACTCGGTCGACATGGAGGGGGACGTGCTGGTCATCCACTCCCCAGACCCGTTGGCGCGCGGCCGAGCCAGGAGGATGGGAGACCTCCCCGACAACGTGCTGAAGTGCCCCTTCTGCCCCTTCGTCACCCCGTATCAGGAGGCGTACAACGTCCACTTCAGGTCCCACGGGTTAGCGGTCTAGCGCTCGTCAGTACGTCTGAAAGTTCCTCGTCCTGAACGCCCCTATCACCAGGGCGACACCGGCTATCATCAGCAGCTCGGGGAGAAATGGGATGGTCAGGTTGAATTCGAGGACGACGATGTTCGCGACCGTCAGGAGGGCGCCGAGCGCCATGGTGAGGATGCTCAGCCTGAGCCTCAGAAGGGACCTGAACAGGTTCATGGCAAGTAGGAGGAGCCCGGTCCCCATGGCGAAAAGAGGCGCGTTGATGGTGGCCCCGAAGTCGCCGTGCATCCAGGCGGCGAGCACGCCGAACCAGATTAGGAAAAGGCCCCAGAAGACGTTTGTCAGGGTCCCGTTCTGCACGTTCTCACAGTTGCCTTCCTCCTCGAGACTTTAAGCTTGCGCAGTGGCCGCCCGCGAATGAAAGAATGCTTTAATCGAGTAGCAGAAGGGGTCGTTCTTCAATCATGTCAAGCTGGCTGCTCGGGATCGTCCTCGGCTTCGTCCAGGGGGTGAGCGAGTGGCTGCCCATCAGCAGCAAGACCCAGATAATCATCTCCTCGACCTTTCTGTTCGGGCTGACCTTCGATGAAGCGTACGCCCTCGGGCTCTTCCTCGAAGCGGGGACGTTCATCGCCGCCCTCTACTATTTCAGGAGGGAAGCATGGAACGTCCTGCGCTCGCTCGTAGGGAAGGGGGACGCAGAGGGTCGGCTGCTGCTGAAGTTCCTTGTAGTGGTGACCTTCTTCACCGCGATTGTGGGGGTAGTGATTTACGTGACAGTGTCGGAGACCGTGACAGGCGCGGTGCTCGGAGTGCCGATGATACTCCTCGGGTGCGTCCTCATCGGGGACGGCATCGTGATCAGCATCGCCAAGGGGAGGTTCATCCCGACGAAGGGGCTGAAGGACCTCTCCCTGAAAGAGCTCGTAGCGATAGGCATAGTCCAGGGGGTAGCGGCGCTGCCAGGGGTCAGCCGGTCGGGAGTCACGGTGTCGGCGATGCTCCTGCTCGGGATCAACCCGAAGGACTCATTCAAACTCTCCTTCCTCGCGCTGATACCTGCATCAATTGGAGCAGCGGGAGTCACCATAGTCCTCTCCAGGGTGCAGGTGAGCGACGCCATCACGACCATCGGCGTCCCCGTGATACTCCTCGCCATACTCGTTAGCGTCGCCATCGGCATCGCGTTCATCCGGTTCCTGCTGAACGTCGCGGGGAGCCGGAGGATCGCCCTGCTCACGCTGTCCCTCGGAGTCCTGGCGGTATTCAGCGGTGTCGTAAGCCTGATCTCCGGGTTTGGGTAGCGGGAATCGGCTGTTAAGATAGCGATGGCCAAAAGACCGCCTATCAATCTGCCAAACTTAACAACCCAAATCGGCCCATCCAGATTTAGCAGAGATTTGACTCATGGCCAAAAACGCATATAATGCGTAGGCACTCGCGGCTCCACAGGCGCCAATGCCCATCAAGATGCTGACGCTCGAAGACCTGGACCTGGAGGGCAAGCGTGTGTTCCTTCGCGTCGACATCAACACCCCGATCCACCCCGAAACGGGGAACCTGATGGAGCGCGCAAGGCTGGAGGAAGCCGCCCTTACGATAAAGGACCTCCCAAAGTCGAGGGTGGTCGTCGCCTCCCACCAGGGGAGGGTGGGACGTTCAGACTACACGAGCCTCGAGGCGCACTCCAAGGCGCTGGCGGAGATACTCGGCACGGAGGTTCATTTCGTGCCCGACGTCTTCGGGCCGGAAGCCCTCTCCGAAATCGAGTCGCTCCCAGACGGGGGGGTCCTGGTCCTCGACAACCTCAGGTTCACGGCCGAGGAGAACCAGGAGTACAAGCCTGCTGAAGCCGAGAAGACATTCCTCGTCAGGCGGATAAGAGACCACGTCGACGCCTGCGTCCTCGACGCCTTTTCGACTGCCCATCGAGGGTCCCCGACCATAGTGGGCTTCGCAGGACTCGTGCCGACGTGCGCCGGCCGCACTGTGGGGAGGGAGCTGAGGATGCTCGACAGGATAGTGTCGGTGGAGAAGGGGCCCTACGTCACAGTCCTCGGAGGGGCGAAGGTGAACGACAGGCTCGAGGCCATAGAAGCGCTCATCGCGAACAACAGGGCGGACAAGGTCCTGCTCTGCGGCGTCGTTGGTCTCGTCTTCCTGAAGGCGGCGGGGAAGTTGAAGGGAGAGCTGGGGGTGGACGGAGAGCAGAGGTTCGTCCTGAAGGCCCGCCAGCTCCTGGACGACGACCCCGACAGGTTCGTCCTACCCGTCGACGTCGGGGTGAAGACGGAGGGAGGGAGGAAGGAGGTCGACCCCTCGATGATCGCGGCGCCTGCCCAGGTGCTCGACATAGGGCCGAAGACGGTCGAACGCTATGCTCGCTTTATCCTTGGAGCCGGGACGGTGTTCATGAGCGGACCGCCGGGGGCCTTCGAGTACGACGACTTCAGCCTGGGGACTGAGGGGCTGCTGAGGGCCATGGCCGGCTCTCTCGGGACCACGATCATAAGCGGAGGGCACCTCTCCACGGCGCTCAGGAGGTACGGGATTCACGACGAGCAGATCGACCACATAAGCACTGCAGGAGGGGCTCTTGTCCAGTACCTTGCAGGTAAGAGGCTCCCGCTGATAGACGCCCTGGAGAGGGCGGCTGACAAGTGGGGAGGGCAGGGGGACTAACCCGTATAAGATGAAGGGAGGTTGGCTCGAACAGAAATGATCAGGGTGGGCGTCAACGGCTACGGGACCATCGGCCGCAGGGTCGCGGACGCGGTGAGGAAGCAGAAGGACATGGAGTTAGTCGGAGTGACGGCGGCTCACCCCCACTACAAGTACGCCCTGGCCGGAGAGAAGGGCATCACGCTCTACGCCCTCGACATGAAGAGCCTGGAGGCGTTCAACGGTGCGGGGTACAGCGTCAAGGGGACGCTCAACGACCTCCTGCAGAGGGTAGACGTGGTGGTCGACGGAGCCCCGGAGGACAACGGCCCGGTCAACAAGGGGATGTACCAGCAGGCGGGGGTGAAGGCGATCTTCCAGGGCGGAGAGGAGCACGAGCTCACGGGCACCTCGTTCGTCGCCCAGTGCAACTTCGAGGCAGCCCTGGGGAAGGGGAGCGTCAGGGTGGTCTCATGCAACACGACAGGTCTCTGCAGGACGATTGGTGCCGTTGACAAAGCGGTCGGGGTGGCGAAAGCCAGGGCGGTCCTCGCCCGCAGGGCAACAGACCCCGACGACGTGAAGAAGGGGCCCATCGACGCCGTCGTCCTCGACCCGACGACCCTCCCTTCGCATCACGGCCCAGACGTCCAGACCGTCCTCCCCGGGTTAAACATCGTCACCATGGCGTTCAAGGTGCCTACGACTCACATGCACCTGCACAGCCTGATCCTCAGCCTGAAGAAGGAGGCGTCCAAGGAAGACGTCGTCAAAGCGCTCAGGGGGGCTCCGAGGAT
>Ga0335077_10014094_pt1 | contig 9998 bp, 9 predicted proteins | sample Lox_Sample_31_FD_207151 | JGI IMG/M metagenome (GOLD analysis project Ga0335077, IMG submission 207151) | Soil microbial communities from Loxahatchee National Wildlife Refuge, Florida, United States - Lox_Sample_3.1 | ecosystem: Environmental > Terrestrial > Soil > Wetlands | place: USA: Florida...
TTTTCATGGAAGAAAGCGTTGTAGTTTTGGGCGGAGTTGAAGGGCGGGTCGAGATAAACCAAGTCAATCGTCTCGTCCTTGAGATAGCGGCGGAGAATGTCGAGGTTATCGCCGTAGTAAAGCGTGCCCATGCGCCGACGATACTGATTTCTGGGCCGGCTTTCAACAGCCGTTTGGAGGCTGAAATCCTGGTAGGGACGGCGCGCTGCGCCGTCCTCGTGTCGGTAGGGCTGCGCTGCCGCGCAGCCTGGCCGAGCAGCAGCTCGGCCCTACCAAACAAACAGACATCGCAGCGCGATGTCCCTACCGAGTGTGGCTTAAAAATTCAATTGCAAGCTTACGAGCAAAGTGCGTGAGCGCGGAAGTTCGTTATAAAGATTGAGCGGGTTAAGATTGTAGTCCTGGTCGGTGATGTTGAGCAGGCCGAGCGTGACCTGGCCTTGGCGATGCAGAAAACGATAACCGACATAGGCATTCAATTGCCAAAAGTCATCACCCGGTTCGTATGGGTTGTATCCGCTATTGTGCTGATGATACCAGTCGGCTTCTCCCTGGGCAAAGAAACCGCAGGGATGGTTGTAAACCGCTGACAAACTCAATTGCTGCAAAACACCCTTGGTCCGCTGGCTTGGAATGATTGGATCGTCAATAAATGATGGACTGGCCGGCACATCGGGGAAATTATCATTCAAGACGGCTTGGCTGAGGCGGTAGCGAGCGCCGAGCGACCAGTCCCGGCCCAGCAACTGGTTGGCGGTGACCAGCAGGGTTTCTTCCGTATAATCCAAATCTTCGCGCAACGTGGATGGTTGGGGATCGTCGAATACAAAGGGATAATAATTGAAAACTCCATCAAGCCGATGAACGGTGGAGTTCAACAGTTCACCAGAAATGCTTAAATAGGTTCCGGTGGGGAATCTTTGTTCCAAGGAAAGGTCATACGTTTCAAATTTAGCCCCGGGATTATCTCCGGCAATGGATTCGGGAATAATGCTGCGGTAGGATTGGATAAAGCCCGCCACTTGCGAAGGCTCGATTTGGTAACTTTGGTCCAGGCTCGCACCGCCCAACGAACGGGTATAGGCAAAACGGATGGTGGTTTTATCCAGCGGCGTCCAAATCAGTCCGGCTTTGGGTGAAACTTGACTGGCCGTCGTTTCATCTCCCGAAATGGGCACGCTCTGAAAATCCTGCGGGTAGGTGATACGATCGTAAGCTACTCCGCCAATCAATTGCAGCGGCTCGAAAATCTGCCATTGATGATAGCCGTAAAAACTGAAACGCCTGAACATGGAGGTGAAGTCCTCTTGTGGTATAGGATCAAGGAAAGCATAGGCTACGGGGATCGGAGTGTCTTGCAGAACGGTGGTATGAAATTGTCCATACTGGATGCGGGTGCCGATAATGGTGTTGTGAGAAGGACCTTCCCAAATCTGCTGTAATTCTCCGGAATAAATATCCACCCTCCGGTCATAACGCTCGTCCATTGTTATGTTCTGCGCAGAAATGAACATGGGGGGAATGCCAGGAAAGGTTTGAAAGAGGGAAGGCTGCGTAAAGTTGGTGAATGAGCTTCTATCGTCGAGACGGGTCACAAAAAACAACGTGTGGATTCCCGGCCCCCATTCATGATGGTAGCCAAGGCTTATGTTTGGGTCCTGCTCTTCGTTAAAGTGATAAGTCGGGCTGGCCGAACTTTGATCATAGTATTGTGTCAAATCCCCACCATCCGCCTTGTATTGTTTGACCTGAAAATAAACGGTGTCCTGCGGCGTGAATTGATATTTAAGCGCCGCGGACAATTGCCGTTGCTCGATGTCATCGTTCAGGCGCTGGCCGGGATCAGTGCGGTAGAGTCCCTCCACGTCATAGCCGAAGTTTTCAAAGGTGCCGTATTGCGCGCCTGCCTCCGTCCATGCTCCGCGGCTCAGGTATTCCGTGCTCGAAACGACGCCCAAACCGTCGCGCTCGAAGAGCGGGGAATACTCCTGTTGGGAAACCGTGGGTGACAGAGTGCCGGCATTCACCGGAGACAGCAGATTCGCCAGCAGATATTCGCTCTCGGCCGGCGTTTCGTAACGGAGATTGATTTCGTTTGGATCAGTGAGATTGGCAAAGCTGTTGGCGAGAAATAGATGGGCCGAGTAATTGGCGTAATCGTAATTCACCGCGCGAGACGCCTCGTTAACGGCCCAGTCGTCCATGCCGTCGTCCTGGTACATCGCCGCCAGATTCGCGCTGCGCACGGCGCGGTCCTGGTCCAGCAGCAGTTGCGAACGATAAACGCTCCGGTTGTCATTCAGGTTTTGCGATTTTTCCAAATCCCGAATCGAATCATTGATCCGGTTCTCCTGCTGGTCGAGCAGGGCGGAATAAAGCCACGCCGTCGGGTCGTTGGGATCCAATGTTTCCGCTCGTTCAAGTTCCTTGGCGGCGCGCGGGTAATTGCCCGCATCCGCGTAAGCCTTGCCCAGATAACTTCGCAGTTCAGCACGTTGCGGTTCAAGGGCCGCGGCCACCAGCAGGTCTTCGCGTCCACCCTTCGCGTCGCCGATGCGGATGCGGCAAAGGCCGCGCCCCAGCCAGGCGTTGCCGATCGCGGAATCCACGGCGATGGCCTGGTCGAACCAGCCAATGGCCTCACCGGTGCGGTTTTGCGCCGCGAGCAGGAATCCCTTCAATGCGAGCGCCTGGGCATTGCGCGGCGCAAGGGCGAGGCTTTTGTTTAGAGCATCGAGCGCGCGGCGGGTATGGCCAAAACTGAATTCCAGTTCCGCCACGCGTTCCCAGGCAAAACCGAAATCCGGCGAATTGGTCGCGGCCTGCCGGGCGGAAGCCAGCGCGGCTGGCAACGAAAATCCGGGTATAGCTCGCGATTGTTCGTAATAGGAATCCGCCAGAAATTCCGTGGCCAACTGCGGCCGGGCTGCCGTTGGATTCCGCTGGCGTTTCACGGCAGCGACAAGCAGGCGCAAGGCTGTGGCAATCCGTTGCGGACGGCTGGTGGCATCGGAACTGGACAGTGAAGCCAGCACGGATTCGGCCGGTTCAACCTGTCCAACACTCAACAGCAAGCCGGCATAATAAACCCGTTCGGCGTCGGAGCCGGGCTGCCGACCCGCCGGATATTTGGCCAGCGCCGCCAGCAAATCGCCGGAGCGATACGTCTGAAGTGATTGGCCGAGAATTTTTTGTTCTTCCGGCGTGAACGTAAGCTCTGCCGGATCAATCACTGCAGGGTAGTAAAAGCACCATTGCAGGATATTGTTGGCAACGAAACCCGCGGTGCGCGCGGGCGCCTGGCCCGGCTCGGCGACAGCTTGCTGGCCGTTGGTCAGCAGAATTGTGGCCTGTTTGTTGCCGAACCGAACCTTGCCGTCAATCACGGACAGGGTCGTGCGCTGCGTGTCGTCCACCGCCATGACAAATTCCGTGCCCTCCACGCCGGCGACGGCCCCGCGGGTGATGACCCGGATGCGTCCGGGTTGGTCACGATGAAAAAACGAGAGGATGCCCCGGAGCAAATGCAGTCCGCATTCGGCATCCGCTGAATCCGGCGGCAGGACTTCGATTTCCGTCGAAGCGCCGAAAGACACGACGCTTCGGTCAGACCAAAGGAGCGCAACCCGGCTGTTGGCGCCGGTGCGCAACCGGTCGGAAGGATGCAGGATTTGGTTGTTTTGCGCCGGCGTCCAGGTGCCAGCAGTGCCGGAAGCGACTTCCGCCGTGCCTTGCAGTTCGACAATCCGGATTTCGTTCGTGACGGCACCCCCGGCCAATGGCTGCGCGCGCGACCCCTCGACGCAAGCCAGGAAACTTACAAAAATCGCGGCCAGCCCAAGACCGCGACCGGCTTTAAGAAACAAGTTCAAGTCTTTCTATTAGAATGTCATCTATCTGATGAACGCAATAAGGAAAGCAGACAACGCCTTTTCTTTCAAGGATTTTCGCGTTGGAAGCATATTTTATTGCCAATCGTTATTTAAGAACGCATTACTTGGCTAATGGCAGAACCGAATGATGAACTGATTCCGACGCGCGCAACTTTGATTCAACGCCTCAAAGACTGGCAGGATCAATCCAGTTGGCAGGATTTTTTTGACACGTACTGGAAACTCATCTATGGAACCGCCATCAAGAGCGGCCTGACGGGGGCCGAAGCCGAGGATGTGGTGCAGGAAACCATGATCGCGGTGGCCAAGCACATGCCCTCCTTCAGATATGACCCGGCGATTGGCTCCTTCAAAACCTGGCTTCTGAACATGACTCGCTGGCGCATCACCGACCAACTCCGCAAGCGCGGGCCTCTCGTTGCCGGTCGTGCCGCTTCCGAGGAAACCGCAACCGGCACCCGCACGGTGGACAAGGTGGTGGATCCGTTGAGCCGGGATTTGGACAAGTTGTGGGATGCACAATGGGAAAAGAATCTGCTGGATGCCGCAATGGCAAAGGTCAAACGCCGGCTGGACCCGCAAAAATATCAAGTCTTCGACTTGTACGTGAACAAGGAATGGCCTCCCGAAAAGGTGGCCGCCACCTTCGGCATTTCCGTGGGCCAGGTCTATCTGGCCAAGCATCGGACGACGGAATTGATCAAGGAGGAAATCAAAAAGCTGGAGCGGAAAATGCGGGTTGACTGACGGCGATTGCTGGTTGAAAGAAGGACGATTCAGCGAATTTCATCCGGAAATCCCCGTTGCCGCAAAGCCTCAAATAAAACCAGCGCCACGCAGTTCGACAGGTTCAGTGAGCGGGATTTGTGGTTGAACATCGGAATCCGCAGCCAGTGCTCACGATTTTGTTCCAGCAATGGCTTCGGCAAACCGGCCGTTTCGCGTCCAAAAACCAGATAGTCACCCGGCAAAAATTTCACCTCCGTGTAAAGCTTCGGGCCGTTGGATTCGACGAACCAAAACCTTCCAGTGTTGGCTTTGTGAGCCGATTCGAACGCACTCCAATTTTTCCACCGATGCCACTTAACGTGCTGCCAGTAATCCATGCCCGCGCGCTTGAGTTGGGCGTCATCAAGTTTGAAACCAAACGGCTCGATGAGATGCAGCACCGTCTTTGTCGCTGCACAGAGCCGTGCCACATTGCCGGTGTTCGGCGGAATTTCCGGTTCGACTAAAACAATGTGCATGAACATTAAACCGCAGAGGTGCGAAGGCGCGGAGAATTTTTATCATTTGATTTTTTCTCCGCGTCTCTGCGTCTTCGCGTTGAATAAAAAACCTTCCACAGTACCAGCCCATGCGCCGGAGCCGTCATGCCGGCCACGCGCCGGTCCTTTTTCGCCAGCATCCGTCTGATTTCCACCGGACGAAACTTGCCCAAAGCAACCTGCACCAGCGTGCCGACGATGCCGCGGCACATTTTGTAGAGAAACCCGTCGCCTTCGATGATGAACGTCAGTTGCGGGCCGGTTTTTTTGATATCGCACCGCGTGAGTTTCCGCGTCGTGGATTCCATTTCGTAATTTCGATTCGCGGCGAAGGATTTGAAATCACGCCGTCCGACAAACAATTTTGCGGCGGCGCGCATGGTCTGCAAGTCGAGCGGGCGCGTAACCTGCCAGGCACTGTGGCGAAGCAGCGGATTCATGGCCGTATGGTTCCAAACAAAATAGCGGTATTGCTTGCCAGTCGCGTTGAACCGCGCGTGGAATTTTTCCGAGACGCATGAAGCCGACAGCACGCGGATGTCTTCCGGCAGCCAGGCATTGATTGCCAGCGCCAATTTGCGCACCGGCATTTTGAGCTCGGCGCGCGGCACTTCAAAATGCGCCACCATGCCAAGCGCATGGACGCCTGTGTCCGTACGGCTGGAACTGTGCAGCCGTGGCGCACTGGGAAACAATTTCGCCAGCGCTTCCTCAATCTTTTGCTGGACACCGGTGCCGGTTTTTTGCGCCTGCCAGCCTTCGTACGCCGTGCCGTCGTAGGCGACGGTCAGTTTAATTTTTTTTGAAGGCGACATTTTCCGCGCAGATTGCCACAGATGAAACTCAGATAAAAATAAAGAATCTGTCCATCTGTGTTTATCTGTGGCTTAAATCCCGTCCAAATAGCTTTGCAATAAAATCGCCGCTGCCATTTTGTCCACTTTTTCTTTGCGATTTTTGCGGCGGACATTGCCCTGAATCAAAACGCGGTTCGCTTGAGCCGAAGTTAGGCGCTCATCCCATGTCTCGATCGGGACGGTAATGGCATTTCGCAACACCGCGATGAACGCCTCCACCTTTTGTGCCGCCGGACCGTAGCTGCCGTCCATGTTGCGCGGCATGCCGATGAGAACAAGATCAATCTCCTTTTCCATAAGCAGTTTTTTCAGCCGGGCCAGAAAACCCCCGAACGGCTCGGCGGGAATGTACTCCAGCGGCTGCGCGATGGTTCTGGTTTCATCGCTTACAGCAACACCGATACGTTTGGTTCCGTGGTCGAGGGCAAGGATGCGCATGGAATCAATTCTCCGCAGGCTACTTTTTGAAACGTGTTTCGACAACCACCGATTAACCCGCCGGTGAATCGGCGCCATCCCTCAACCAGCTTGTATCGCCAATCAGATCGGTCATCATGCCCGTCAAATCGCTTTTCGGAATCGGGAAATATTTGCCCGTGGCTTCGGCAAAGGACTGGCCGGAGGGATTGGCTAATGCCGCCTTGGCCTCGAAAATCCGATTCCTGCGGTTCGTCAGCAACTCACCGGTGGCGATGATTTCGTCATCCGGTCGCACCGGATTCAGAAACCTAGCGGTCAATTCGGCGCAAAAGGCGAACCGCCGCGTCGGCACGGCGCAGGCCCAAACCATGATTTCGTCCATCACTGTTGTCAAAATACCGCCATGCACGATGCCGCGAAAACCAATGTGCGCGGCACGCAAACGGAAGCGCGTCTGGACGATGTGTCCGTCGGTAGTGAAACGCAGTTTGAGTCCGATGGCATTGCTTTCGCCGCAGACAAAGCACGAATGAGTGTGAGGCAATTCACGCATGACAACAATTGGCAGTGTAACCGCATCATTGGGCAAGCAAATTTCGATGCTGCCGCCTCACTTCGTGGAGTTCATTTGCCCGCCGAGGTGAAATGAAGACAGGATGCCCCTCTCCAAAAAAAACTGGACAGACATGACAAAATTAACAATTGTGAAATAATGATAATTTCCAAGTAGAGGAATTATCTATGGTCTCGATCAAGATACAATGCCGATGCGGCCAACGTTACGCCTTCGACGTTGAGCCGGTAAACGGGCGAATGCCTTCTTCGGTAAGTTGTCCCGCTTGTGGCACAGATGGTACGGATGCCGCCAATGAGGTGATTGGCCAAAGTTTGGCAGGAAAGAGTGACATTCCCCCGAGTAGCGGCTTGAGACTGCAAACTCAACCCACTTCACCAACTCACAACTTTCCGCCTCCTTTACCAACTGCCGCGCATGCATCAATTTCGCCAACGCCTGAACAAAAACTCAAGCTGGCCTGGTATGAGCATATTTGGATTGCTTTGCCCGTCTCATTACTGGGAGTTGGTGGTGCCATTGGCGGCGCGTGTGGGGGAGCGGCTTGGGCAATCAACAAAACGGTCTTCAAAAAAACGGAAAATCCAATTCTTCGCTACGTGTGGACTGGATTGATTTCGGCATCCGCAGGAGTCTTATACCTGATACTCGCTTTATTCGTGCTTTCGCTGTTCCACAAAGCAGGACTCGCCGTTCCGCCCGAAACCTACAACTGGCAGCCGGTCGCATCTCAAGACGGCAACTTCAATGCACTTTTCCCCGGCAAGCCTGAAGAGGTAACACGAAATCAGTTGTTTCTTAAAGTTCGCGGACTGGCCTGCGAAATGCGTGATAGAAGCGCCTATCTTGTTTTATACATTGACTACCCCCAAAAACTCCACATTAGTCCTACGGACAAGTTTTTTGAAGGAGCACGAAATGGTGCATTAGGCAAAGACGGAAAACTGCTGCAAGAAAAATCCATTTCGATTGAGGGATTCCAAGGCCGTGAAATCCAACTGGAAAAAAATCATAACAAAGAATTCGTAGTTGACCGGTATTTTCTCGCAGGGAATCGGCTATATCAAGTTATGGTCGTCCTCCCAGCGGAAAATCAATCCTCGACAAATATTCCATTTTTCCTCGATTCGTTTAAATTATTGAACAAGACGTGATGGCAGTCGTTACCTTCCTTTTGGTCTAAATTTCTTTTCGTGTCTTTCGTGTGTTTCGCGGTTAAATTTTCTCCGCGATGGTTCAATATCTCGATCTGCTCCGGCTCGTTCTGGAACGCGGCAAATTCAAGGCCGACCGCACCGGCACCGGCACATATTCCGTGTTTGGTGCACAGGCGCGGTTTCCATTGCAGAACAATTTTCCCCTGCTCACCACTAAAAAGCTGCACGTCAAATCCATCATCTACGAACTGCTCTGGTTCTTGCGCGGCGACACGAACATCAAATACCTCCACGCGCATGGCGTGACGATTTGGGACGAGTGGGCGGACCCGGAAGGCAGTCTCGGTCCCATTTACGGCGCGCAATGGTGCAACTGGCGCACGCCCGACGGCCATTCCATCAACCAGATTGACGGTGTCATTGAACAAATTCAAAAAAATCCTGACAGCCGGCGGCACATCGTTACCGCCTGGAATCCGGGTGAACTGAGCCAAATGCGGCTGCCGCCGTGTCATTGCCTGTTTCAATTTTACGCAAGTGGCGGCGAGTTGAGCTGCCAGCTTTATCAGCGCAGCGCAGATTTGTTTCTCGGCGTGCCGTTCAACATCGCCAGTTACGCGCTGCTCGCCCTGATGGTCGCGCAGGTTTGCGGATTGAAACCCGGCGAATTCGTCCATACGTTCGGCGATTTGCACCTTTACGCGAACCATCTCGAACAGGCGAAACTGCAACTCTCGCGCGAACTGCGTCCGCTGCCGCAGATGAAGTTGAATCCGTCGGTGAAAAACATCCACGACTTCAAGTTTGAGGACTTTGAATTGGTTGGTTACGATCCACATCCGACCATCAAAGCACAGATTGCGGTGTAGTCGGAGTTCAAGCTTTAACTTGCTCCGGCGAAGCGAAACGGGATAAACACAGGGCAAGCTGAAGCTTGAACTCCAGCATGAAACACTTCAAAGCCATCGCTGCGATGTCGCTGAACCGCGTAATCGGCGCGGGCGGCAAAATCCCGTGGCATCTGCCGGAGGATTTCAAGTGGTTCAAAAAAATGACAATGGGCAACGTTGTCGTGATGGGACGCAAGACGTTTGAAGGTTTGGGGCAGCCGTTGCCGAGCCGCAAAAACATGATTCTCACGCGGCATCCCCAGCGGCTCATCAAAAGCCATCCGGAGATTTTCGGCCAGTATCACGAGTGGCGCGGCGGACGGTATCTCAAACGCGCCTACCAGTTCCATTTCACCAAACTGGAGAAAAATCAACAGACGGAGATCCTGATTTTCAATTCGCTGGACCGGCTGAATCCGTCGGAATTTCCGAACGACATTTTCATCTGCGGCGGCGCGCAGATTTATGAGCAGGCGTTGCCGCGTTGTTCCGACCTTTACCTGACACTCGTCAAACGAGAGGCAAAGGGCGACACCTGCTTCCCGCCGTTCGAAGAGAAATTTGTTTTGGCCGAGGAAATCCGCGATGCGCCGGAATTCAAGATTTTACATTATCGGCACAAGTCATTGCTGGAATGAAACTGTAGCGGCGCTCTGTGAGCGCCGGTGAATCAAGAAAGGCAGCGGTCACAGACCGCCGCTGCCAAATAAAAACAGGCGGGCCGTTGTCGGCCCGCCTGCGTGAATGCGGTTGGAAGCGCGGGTCTCCCTTACTTCTGGTCGTCCTGCTTCGCTTCGTCGGCGGCGTCGAAGGCGTGCTGGAGGGCGACGAGGTCCTCGCCCGGCTTCAAGGCGTCGAGCGCGGCCTGCTCGGCCTTGAGCTGCTCGTTGGAGTAGTTGGCGGCCTTGACGGACAGGCCGATGCGCCGGTCGCTCTTGT
>Ga0335077_10014097_pt1 | contig 9997 bp, 12 predicted proteins | sample Lox_Sample_31_FD_207151 | JGI IMG/M metagenome (GOLD analysis project Ga0335077, IMG submission 207151) | Soil microbial communities from Loxahatchee National Wildlife Refuge, Florida, United States - Lox_Sample_3.1 | ecosystem: Environmental > Terrestrial > Soil > Wetlands | place: USA: Florida...
CAATAAATCTCCGATATTCTCAGCAGATTAAAAGTATACGATAAGAATACGGCGGTAGGACACAGAGAACTCACAGCATAATTCCTTAACTGATACTCACCCCTTTGCTAACATACGACTGGGGCAGACAGTTCTTGGGAGAGGGAGCCATGTGCTCCGCAGTCGATCGGTTCCTAGGAGTATGCGGCTACATGCCGGCGCCGACCAAGTTCGCGATCATCTCGGCCTTGATCGCGGCGTGTCTCGTGGTGGTGCTGAGGCAGCGTAGCTGAGCCTCGCGGCTATTCCTCGACGGGCGTACCGCCGAGCGCGCGCACGAGCGAGGCGACCTCATCGCCCGCCAGTGCGAGGCGGCCGGGCTCGGGGCTCCTGAGCGCGAGGCTCACGCCGTAGGAGCCGCGCCGATACCAGGGATAGGAGCCGATATCGACATCGGGATATCGCGCTTGAATGGCACCCAGCCCCTCTGCAAGCGCGCCCTCTGCAAGGCCACAGGAGATGCTGCGCGAGAGCACGGGACGCCCGCCTCTGAGTTCGCCCTTGAGACTCTCGAACATTGCTTGCATCACCTGCGGCACGCCCGCGAGCACGTAGACGTTCCCGATGCGGAAGCCCGGCGCGAACGAGACGGCGTTGCGCACGAGCTCCGCGCCCTCCGGCACTTGCGCCATGCGCCGGCGCGCAGCGTTGAACTCGACGCCGCGCTCCCGGTAGCTCGCCTCGAGGACGCGCGCCGCCTCGGGATGGAGGATGAGCGGCACGCCGAAGGCGCGCGCGACGCACTCGGAGGTGATGTCGTCGTGCGTGGGTCCGATGCCGCCGGTGGTAAGGACATAATCGTACTTCGCGCGGACTTCGTTGACGGCGACCACGATCGCATCCGCGATGTCCGGAATGACCCGCGCCTCCATGAGGCGTACGCCCGCCTCGTTCAAGCCCTTGGCGAGATAGTTCAGGTTCACGTCCTGCGTACGGCCCGAGAGAATCTCGTTACCGATGATGAGGACGCAGGCGGTGATGGGCTTCTCAGCTTCCATGCGGGCTCCCGACGGGCGGCGGCGTTCATTAGCCCTATCGGATGGCCCGGCGAACCGCAACCCCGGGTCGCGGTTTTCCCAGGGGGTTGAAGTCTCGTGCCAGGCTTGCGACATAGGCGTAGACTTGGAACCGGTCGAATTCGCTGTGGCGGCTCAGTATTTGCCCCTTGAGCATGCCACCCGAGCCGGAGTAAGTGGAGCCGATGATGAACCTGTCGATGCGCGCTGCCCTGCGCCGCGATCCCGAAGAGGCGCGGATCAAGATCCATGGCGTGCAGGAGTTCGAGGCCATGCGCCGCGCCGGCAAGCTCGCGGCGGAGGTGCTCGACTTCATCACCCCGCACGTCCTCCCCGGCGCCACCACCGGCGAGCTGGACAAGCTTTGCCACGACTTCATTATCGCGCACGATGCGGTGCCGGCGCCGCTCAACTATCGAGGCTTCCCGCGCTCGATCTGCACCTCCATCAATCACGTCGTCTGCCACGGCATCCCCGGCGACCGCCGCCTCGACGAGGGCGACATCGTCAACATCGACATCACTGTCATCCTCGAGGGCTGGCACGGCGACACCAGCCGCATGTTCCTGCTCGGCGACAAAGTGCCCTTGAAGGCGCGCCGCCTCGTCGACGTGACCTACGAGGCAATGATGCGCGGCATCGAGGCCGTGCGTCCGGGTGCGCGCGTGGGCGCCATCGGCCATGCGATCCAGAGCTTCGTCGAGGCGCAGCGCCTTTCCGTGGTGCGCGATTTCTGCGGCCACGGCATCGGCCGCATCTTCCACGACGCGCCCTCGATCCTGCATTTCGGCTCGCCCGAGGACGGGCCCGTCTTGCGTCCCGGCATGTTCTTTACGGTCGAGCCCATGGTGAATGCCGGGCGCTGGGAGGTGAAGATTCTCTCGGATGGCTGGACCGCCGTCACCAAGGACCGCTCGCTCTCCGCGCAATTCGAGCACACGGTGGGCGTGACCGAGACCGGCTACGAGATCTTCACGCTCTCGCCCAGAGGCTACACGCGGCCGCCCTACCCGGCCTGACGCTCAGAGCGCGACGAAGAACTCCCCGGGATCGTCGGCGATCGCTTTGATCGAGGCCGCGAGCAGCGCCGCAAAACACGGCGCCACGTAATCGATCGCATCGGGATCATGCGCGAAGGCAATGATCTGTCCGCGCTGCCCAGAGGGCGACGGCGAATTGTCCTGCATCAACAGCATGGTCGCGCCGCCGAAGCTCGCGAACGGGAGCCAGCCCTCCTGATACCAGCCCGACAATATGCGGGGATCGCGAGACCTGCGCTCCACAAATCCCTCGTAGCGCGAGCTGCGCCGCCGGAGGCCCTCGCGCGCCTCGAGGGCTTGCTCGATCGATAGGAAGGTATAGGCGGAGAAATAGCCGGGTCGGACGAAGACTGGGCATCCCTCGATGGCACCGTCGGCATGGAGCCAAGCGCCACGTAGATCCTCGGCGAGGCGAATCCCGAGCTTCGCCTCGGCATGATCGAGCGCGGCCTCGCCAGCACCGGGACGCGGCTTCAGCGCGAAGCCCTCGGCGGAATAGATGCGGCTGAGCTCATCGCAATATGCTCTGAAGTTCATGGCGGGCTCGGCGGCGAGGTGCTTCGGGGATCGACACCGGCATATTGCCCCGCGATATAGGAAATGGCCACCCGCATTTCTGGCTTCCTTTGCGGACCTGCGATAGCTTCCGGGGTAGCTGCAACGGGCGGAAGAGATGGCGAAAGCGGAGGAGACAGCAGAGCCGAGGCCGCACTATCTCGGCCACCGCCAACGCTTGCGCGAGCGGGTACTTGCTGGCGGCACCGAGGCGCTACCGGATTACGAGCTCCTGGAATTCCTGCTGTTCCCGGCGAAACCCCGCAGCGACGTGAAGCCGCTCGCCAAGGATTTGCTTCAGCGCTTTGGCACCCTGGCGGCGGTCCTGAGCGCGAGCGCGGAGTCTCTCCGCGCGGTGCCCGGCATGGGCGAGGCTTCGGTTGCGGCGCTCAAGGCGGTGCGCGAGGCGGGGCTCCGGCTCATCCGTGCGGAGATCAAGGAGCGGCCGGTTATCTCCTCCTGGCAAAAGCTCCTGGACTACTGCACCGCAACGGCGGCCTTCGCAGAGGTCGAGGAGTTCCACGTGCTCTTCCTCGACCGCAAGAATGCACTCATCGCGGACGAGCGGCAGCAGCGCGGCACCATCGACCACACGCCCGTCTATCCTCGCGAGGTTGTGAAACGCGCGCTCGAGCTCGGCGCCTCCGCCTTCATCATGGTGCACAATCACCCCTCGGGCGATCCCACGCCCTCGCGCGCGGACATCGAGATGACGCGGGAGGTGCAGAAGGCAGCAGTGGCGCTGGGCCTCGCGCTCCACGACCATGTCGTGCTCGGCCGCGGCCGGCACGCGAGCTTTCGGACGTTGGGGCTGCTTTGAATCCGGCGCGTTCAGCGGCGCATGTGCACGATGTTGTCGATTTCCGGAAGATGCTGCGCGCGGGCCCCCGCGCGCTCCTCCGCTGCGAGCGCCGCAGCGCCCGCAAGCGCCTGGACATCCCACCAGCCTCGACCGGCGGCGCGCTCCGCGATCCTCTCCAGCAGCCGCGAAATCTTCAGCAATGTGCGGTCTTCGCTCATCTGCCGACCCCCGCCCCAGATGTTGGTGAAGCCAGCATGAAGAGGTTCGCGGCGTTCTACCTGTGACGTATCTCACACCAGGGATAGGCGCGCAGGAGGCGTGTCCCGCTCTCGCAGCCGAGGTCAATCCGGGGTGATGCGGATCACGAAGATCTTGTCGACGCCGGATTCAGCACCCCAGACCTCGCCCCTGCGCCCCGCGAGCTGGCGCACGTTCGCGTAGCGGTCGAGCAGCGGTATCTGGTCGAAGCGCTCGGTCTTGGGATCGAAGCTGAAGATCGCGTTGCTGCCCCAATCGCTGAACCAGACGACCCCGCGCTCGTCGACATAGATCCCATAGGGCTGCGGGCCGCCACCGGGGATGTGCCAGCTCTTCCAGGTATTGCCCTTTGAGTCGTAGCGGAAGAGATCGCCGCTCGTCCAACCGCTGATCCATAGCCGTCCCTCCGCATCCGACCATACGCGCCGCGTGCCCTGGTTCGGGATCGGCGGCTCCAGGACCTTCGCCGCGCCGCTGGCGAGATCGATCTCGCCGAGATAGTTCCCCGCCAGCGAGGCGTAGAAGACGCGGCCCTCGGGCGTCGTGCTGATGCCGTAGGGACCGACGCCGCGCGGCGCATCGAAGATGGTCATCCCGCCGCTCTTGGGATCGAGGCGGCCGTAAACCCCGTTCTGCCCCGTGAACCAGAGAAGACCGCTGCGGTCGAAGGTCGCGGTGTTGAGGTTCGCGTTCTCCCGCCCTTTCGGTAGCGGGAAGGCCTTCACGGCGTGGGTCGCGGGATCGACGCGGAGGATCGCGTTGCGTCCCCCGTCGGTGACCCAGGCGGCGCCGTCGGTGCCGACGATCACGCCATGCGGTGCGGAGTCGCTGCCGAGCGCGAACATCTCGGACTTGCCGGTTGCGGGATCGAGATGCCCGAGCTTCCCCAACGCCTGGGCCGTGAACCAGACCCCGCCGTCGGCTGCAGGCCAGACATCGTGCGCCCCTGAGCCCGCGAGTACCGGAAAGGTCTGCATCACCATCTTCGCCTCGCCGCGGCCGGCAAGGACCGTGAGTGCAATAGCCAGCAGCAATCCCACAACCCGCGCCATGGGAGCCTCCCTCGAAGTATCGGCGATGGCGCAATCTTACCACCCCTTCGCCCATCGGCGAGGCTTGCGGCGCCGCACGGGCTGGGCTAAGCGATGAGCCTCGCCGCCGATGATTGGGTCTCCGCAATGATCCCGCGCTACAGCCGTCCGGAGATGAGCGCCATCTGGGAGCCCCAGAACCGCTTCCGCATCTGGCTCGAGATAGAGACGCTCGCGGCCGAGGCGCTGGCGCTTGCGGGCGTCATCCCGACGGCCGCCGCCAAGACCATCCGCGAAAAAGGCGGCTTCGACGCCGCGCGCATCGACGAGATCGAGCGCGAGGTCAAGCACGACGTCATCGCCTTCCTCACGAGCGTCGCCGAGCATGTAGGACCGGAGGCGCGCTACCTCCACCAGGGCATGACCTCGAGCGACGTGCTCGACACCTGCCTTGCAGTGCAGCTCAAGCAGACCTCGGACATCCTCCTCAAGGACATCGACCATCTGCTCGCGGCGCTGAGACGCCGGGCGAACGAGCACAAGCTCACGCCGACGATCGGCCGCAGCCACGGCATCCACGCGGAGCCCACGACCTTCGGCTTGAAGCTCGCGGGGCACTACGCGGAGTTTCAGCGCAACCGCGAGCGGCTCTTGCGCGCGCGCGAGGAGATCGCAACCTGCGCCATCTCCGGCTCCGTCGGGACCTTCGCCAACGTCGATCCCGGCATCGAGGCCTACGTCGCGCAAAAGCTCGGCCTCAGGGTCGAGCCGGTTTCGACCCAGGTCATCCCCCGCGACCGGCACGCCGCGTTCTTCGCGGCGCTCGCGGTAATCGCCGCGGGAATCGAGCGGCTTGCGACCGAGATCCGCCACCTGCAGCGCAGCGAGGTGCGCGAGGCCGAGGAGTATTTCGCGCCGGGGCAGAAAGGCTCCTCGTCGATGCCGCACAAGCGCAATCCCGTGCTCTCGGAGAACCTGACGGGACTCGCGCGGCTCGTGCGCGCGGCGGTCGTGCCCGCGCTCGAGGACGTGGCGCTCTGGCACGAGCGCGACATCTCGCATTCCTCGGTCGAGCGCGTGATTGCGCCGGATGCGACGATCGCCCTCGATTTCGCGCTCGCGCGCGCGGCCGATCTTGTGGAGCGGCTCGTGGTTTATCCCGAGGCGATGCGCGCAAACCTCGACCGGCTCGGCGGGCTCGTCCATTCGCAGCGCGTGCTGCTCGCGCTGACACAGGCAGGCATGAGCCGCGAGGACGCCTATCGCGCGGTCCAGCGCAACGCGATGCCCGTCTGGGAAGGCCGCGGAAAATTCCTGGATCTGCTGAAAGCCGACCCCGAGGTGGCCCGCCACCTGATGCCGAAGGAGCTCGAAGCGCTCTTCGACGAGGCCTACCACTTCAAGCACGTCGATACCGTCTTTAAGCGGGTATTCGGCTAGCACTGACGCGCTTGAATTCGACCTAGCGTCGCTTCCGGTGCACGAACTTGCGGAACTGCGCGCGGACTTCGGGATCGCGGAAGCAGGCGACTTCGCCGGCGTGCTCCGCGTCGGTTGCGTCGGTGAAGCCGCATTCGAGGGCGCCGTAGAATTCGGCCTTGGCGTGAGCGACGCCGACATGGGGGAAGCTCGCGATCTTTTGCGCGAGACGCTCCGCCTCCGCTGCTAGGCGATCGGCGGCGACCACGCGCGTCACCAGACCGATCCGTTGCGCTTCCGCGGCGTCGATGTTGTCGGCGGAGAGCGTGAGATCGATGGCGCGGCCGAGACCGACGATGCGCGGCAGGAGATAAGTCATGCCGCTGGTGGGGCTGAGGCCCAAGGGCGTGTCGGGAAGGCCGAAGATCGTGCCCTCGGCGGCAATCCGGATGTCCGAGAGACAGGCGAGCTCGAAGCCGCCCGCGAGCGCATAGCCGTGGATCGCCGCGATAATGGGCTTGGGACAGGCGCGGAAGTCCTTCGCCATGCGCATGTAGAGACCGATCGTCCGCGAGAATTGCGCCTCCTCCATCGCGGACATCGCGGCGATGTCGCCGCCGGCGGAGAAGGCGCGGCCGCGGCCCTGCAGCACCGCCGCACCGACGGCATCGTCCTTGCCGATGAGCGCCACGGCCGCGATCAAGCCCAGGAGCACGTCGTCGTTGATGGCATTGAGCTTCTCGGGCCGATTGAGCGCGATCCACGCGACGCCGTTGCGGACCTCGACTTGTACCGCCTCGCTCATGAACCGGTCTCTCCCCGATAGCTGCGGACGACGCGCCGCGTCTTGCGCTCGCTTGCGATCGTGCCCTGAGGCACCAGGGCTATCGCCGCCGTGAAGTTCTGCTCGCGCTGGAGGCGCCGCGCGACTTCCGCGGCGAGCTCTGCACGCGCCGCCTCGGGAACCTCGCGAGCGACCTCGACCTTGATCGGCACGGCGTAGTCGATGGGCGGTGGCTTGTCGAGCCAGACCTGGAATTCGCCGGTGATCCGCGGCTGCAGCGCCAGGAGGGTCGCCTGGATGCCCAGCGGGAAGACGTTGACGCCCTTCACAATGAACATGTCGTCGGAGCGCCCGAGTATCTTGAAGCGAAAAGAGGTCCGCCCGCAGGCGCAAGGCTCGGTCCACACCTGCATCAGGTCGTGCGAGCGCATGCGCTGGAGCGGGCAGGCCTCGCGCTGGATCGACGTGTAGACCGCCTCTCCCTGCCGTCCCTCCTCGAAGGGCAGCACCTCGCCCGTGTCGGGATCGATGAGCTCCACCACGGCAAAGCCGGTGCCGCCGTAATGCAAGCCGTTCCGCTCCGAGCACTCGCCGGAATGGAGCGCGAGCTCGCCGGTGCCGTACATGTCCTGCGCGACCATGCCCCAGATGGATTCGATCTTTTCGCGATAGCCCGGCACCTGAAGCCCGGCCTCGCCGGAGAAGAAGCCCTTGGATATCCCGACCTCGCGGGGATCGAGCCCGATCTCGCGCGCGACCTCCGCGAGGCGCACGGCGTAGGAGGGCGTGGCCCAGATCGACACTGGATCCTCGAGGCTCGTCATCATCCGAAGGAGACGCTCGCTTTGTCCGACGCCATAGGGGATCGCGGTGGCACCCAGCGTCTCGAAGGTCATGTGGTCGCTGACGCCGCCGGCGTAAAGGCTGAAATTCATGCAGGTGAAGACGATGTCGCGCGGGCGGCAGCCCATGGTCCAGAGCGCGCGCGCACCCATCTCGCAGTAATCCGCGATGTCGCGGCGCGTCCAGCCGATGCGCATGGGAAGGCCCGTCGTGCCGCCGGTCGCCTGGATGCGAACGATGTCCTCAAGCGAGGCGCATTGATTGATGCCGAGGAGCGCGCCGCCCTCCTGCGACTGCGCGATCTCCCGCTTCTCCATGAAGGGAACGCGCGCGAGATCCTCGACGCTCAGGATCTGCTCGGGCCTGACCCGGCCCTCGTCGAGCTTCGCCGCGAAGAAGGCGCTGCTGCGATAGTTGTAGGCGATCTGCCGTGCGAGGCGCTCGGATTCGAGCCGGCGCAGTCCCTCCGGTGTCAGTCTCTCGATCTCGGGGTTCCAGAACGCGCCAAGCGCGCCCATTCAGAACCGCTCGCCGTAACCGCCCTGCTCCTTCGCGTGCGCGCCCCAGGGCTCGCGTGCGAACAAGCGCCGCACCATCGGCTCGAAGGCCTCGATGGGCATGGTGTCGTAGTCGGGATCGAAGGCCATCTGGTCGTACTTCGCGCAGAAATCGATGCATGTCTCGAAGGCGGGATGTCCCCGATATTTCTCGCGCGCGTTCCGGTCGAGCCCGAAATGGTGGAAGTAGTAGTAACCCTGGAAGAGCCCGTGCTGGCGAATCATCCAGTAGGTGTAGGGCCGGACATAGGGCTTGAGGATCGCGGCCGAGTATTCGGAGTGATTCTCCGTCGCCAGGAGATCGCCGAGATCGTGCACGAGCGCCGCGACGACGAACTCCTCATCTCTTCCGTCGCGATGCGCGCGCGTCGCCGTCTGCAGCGAGTGGACGTAGCGATTTACCGTCTCGCCGGGATAGCTGTTCTTGAGGAGCGTCACGGATTGGAGGACGCGGTCGGCGAGGCCGAGCTCGAATTTCTTCAGCAGCGCGAAGACGCCGTGATATTCCTCCTTGGTTCCGTCTTCCATGCGCCGATAGCGCGCTTGGAATTGGGTGCCGCCATCTCCGGGCATCGATATCCTCCTGCCTTGCGGGTTTTCAGCTCCGAATGCCCAGCAGCTTTCGGGCTTCCTCCGTGAATCGCGTGAGCTCCTGCCGCACGCGAGCGGCATCGTACTTGATGCCCTTGGCCGCGAAATCCGTCACGATCTTCTCCACGACGTGATCGTCGCCGTGGCGCTGGAGATCGAGCTCGATGATCTCCTTCATGTAAGCCTCGGCATCGGCGCCGGAGATGCCGAGCTGCCTTGCGGCCCAGCTCGCGAGCAGCCGGTTGCGCCGCGCCTTCACTTTGAAGGCCTGCTCCTGATCGTGGGCGAACTCGCGCTCAAAACCCTTCTCTCGCTCGTCGAAGCCAGACATACCTCGCATACCCCCATTTCAGAAGACCTGGGCCGCGCGAAGGACAGGCGACGGCCGACCCGTACCCATTATAAGGTGCCCTCGCCCGATCTTGCGAGACCCTCTCGATGTGCACCGTCGTCCTCCTGCGCCGCCCCCAGCACGAGTGGCCGATGATCGTCGGCGCCAACCGGGACGAGATGGCGAGCCGCCCGTGGAAGCCGCCGGCGCGACATTGGCCCGACCGGCCCGAGGTCGTGGCGGGGCTTGACGTGCTCGCGGGCGGCTCCTGGCTCGGGCTCAACGACGCGGGCGTGGTGGCGGGGATTCTGAACCGGCATGGAACGCTCGGGCCCGCCGCAGGCTTTCGCTCGCGCGGGGAGTTGGTGCTGGAGGCGCTCGACCACCACGACGCCGCGGAGGCCGTCCGCGCGCTCCGGCACTTGGAGCCCCGCACCTATCGGCCCTTCAACATGATCGTCGCGGATAACCGCGACGCATTCTGGCTGAAGCACGCGGACACGACGGGCGCTTCGGGAATTGCGGTAACGCCTATCCCCGAAGGCATCAGCATGCTGACCGCGGGCGAGCTCGACGATGCCGAGAGCGGCCGCATCCGCCACTACCACCCGCTCTTCCTCGCGGCGAAGCCGCCGGACCCCGAGCGCGGCGACTGCAAGGCTTGGGAGACGTTGCTCGCGAGCACCGAGGCCGCGCCTGAGGAAGGTCCCAGCGGCGCCATGCGTTTCCTC
>Ga0335077_10014098_pt1 | contig 9997 bp, 6 predicted proteins | sample Lox_Sample_31_FD_207151 | JGI IMG/M metagenome (GOLD analysis project Ga0335077, IMG submission 207151) | Soil microbial communities from Loxahatchee National Wildlife Refuge, Florida, United States - Lox_Sample_3.1 | ecosystem: Environmental > Terrestrial > Soil > Wetlands | place: USA: Florida...
CGGGAGAACTACCCCCTCGGGCTCCTCGCCGTGCCCCGCTCCGAGATCGCCCGGGTCCACGGCTCGTCCGGCACCACCGGCCGCCCCACCTTCGTCGCCTACACTCGCGGGGACCTGGAGCGGTGGTCCGGCCTGTGCGCCCGCTTCCTGGTCGCGGGGGGACTCCGGCCCGAGCACCTCGTCCACGTGGCCTTCGGCTACGGCCTCTTCACCGGCGGCTTCGGGCTCCACCAGGGCATCGAGCGGGTGGGCGCCGGCGTGGTCCCGGCGGCCGGCGGCAACACCCCCCGCCAGGTGATGCTGCTCCGCGACCTCGGGCCCGAGGTGCTCGTGTGCACCCCGAGCTACGCCCTGCACATCGCCGAGGTGGCGCGTGGGGAGGGGATCGACCCCCTCGGCCTCGGGCTGCGCTTCGGCCATTTCGGGGGCGAGCCCTGGACCGAGGAGATGCGGCGAGCCATCGAGGGCGAGCTCGGCGTCGAGGCCTACAACAACTACGGGCTCTCCGAGGTGGTGGGACCGGGCGTCGCCGGGGAGTGCAGCGCGCGCGGAGGGATGCACGTCTCCGAGGACCACTTCCTGGTGGAGTGCCTCGACCCCGCCTCGCTCGAGCCCGCGGCCGAGGGAGAGGTCGGGGAGCTCGTCTTCACGAGCCTCACCAAGGAGGCCATGCCGGTGGTGCGCTACCGCACCCGCGACCTCGCCTCCCTGGACCGGACCCCATGCCCTTGCGGCCGCACCGGGGTGCGCATGGGCCGCGTGGTGGGGCGCTCGGACGACATGCTCATCATCCGCGGCGTGAACGTCTTCCCCTCCCAGGTCGAGGAGGCGCTCCTCCGGGTGGAAGGGGCGGCCCCCCACTACCTCATCGAGGTGGCCCGCCCCGGGACCCTCGACGAGGCGGTGGTGAAGGTGGAGATCCGGCCCCGGAACTTCTCCGACGAGATGCGCCAGATGGTAGAGCTCAGGGACCGACTCGACCACGAGATCCACTCCGTCACCGGGATCCGGATGAAGGTGGAGCTCGTGGCGCCGAACACGCTCGCCCGCTCCGAGGGAAAGGCCCGGCGGGTGATCGACCACCGCATGGAGAGGCGCTAGAAGGCACCGGAACCGAAAAGGCAGCGCCCCTCGACCCGGCCTCCCGCTCCGAGCGCCGGCCGCCCAAAAGGAGAATCCGTGAGATCCGTCATCCGCATCGTCGCACTCGCCGCGGCACTCGCCGCCGCCCTCCCCGCGGCGGGGAAGGACTCCCTCAAGGTGGGCGCTCTCCTCGCCATCACCGGCCCGGCCTCCTTCCTCGGGGCCCCGGAGGCGCGGACCCTCGCCCTGCTCGCCGAGGAGATGAACGCCAAGGGCGGGATCGGCGGCCGGCGCCTGGAGCTCGTGGTGAAGGACACCGGGGGGAGCCCGGAGAAGGCGGTCTCCCTCGCGCGCCAGCTCATCGAGGAGGAAGAGGTCTTCGCCATCATCGGGCCCACCACGAGCGGCGAGACGCTCGCGGTGAAGCCGATAGCCGAGGAGGGCCGGACCCTGCTCATCTCCCTCGCGGCCGCCGAGGTGATCGTGAACCCGGTGACCCCCCACGTCTTCAAGACCGCGCCCAAGGACCGCGACGCCGTGGAGCTCATCTTCGAGCGGATGAGGAAGGTGGGGATCACCCGCATCGGCCTCCTCTCCTCCAACACCGGGTTCGGGAAGGCAGGGAAGGAGCAGGCCGAGAAGCTCGCCCCCTCCTACGGGATCGAGCTCGCGCTGAGCGAGGTCTACGACAAGGCGGCGACGGACCTCACCGCCGAGGTGACGAAGCTCAAGGCCGCCCGCGTCCAGGCGATCCTGAACTGGTCCACGGAGCCGGCGCAGGCCATCGTCCTCAAGAACGCCCGCCAGATGGGGATGACCGTCCCCATCTTCCAGAGCCACGGCTTCGCGAACGTGCAGTACGTAGCGGCCGCCGGCGCCGCCGCGGAGGGGGTGATCTTCCCGGGCAGCCGCCTGCTGGTCGTCGACTCTCTCCCGGCGAGCCACCCTCAGAAGGGGGTGCTGGAGGCCTACAAGAAGGCCTACGAGGCCCGCTACCGGGAGGAGGTGAGCGCCTTCGGAGGCCACGCCTGGGACGCGCTCATGATCCTCGCCCGGGCCGTCGAGGTCGGCGGGGCCGACCGGGACCGGGTCCGGAGCGCCGTCGAGGGGCTCACCGGGTTCGTGGGCACCTCCGGCGTCTTCCGCTTCTCCCCGGCGGATCACAACGGGCTCGGGCGGGACGCCTTCGAGCTCCTCACCGTGCGGCAGGGGCGCTTCGTCCCCCTCGGCCCCTAGGCGCGGGGAATCGCCCCCGGGCCATGACCCTCGAGCTCTTCCTCCAGTACCTCCTCGCGGGCCTCACCTACGGCTCCATCTACGCCGTCGTCGCCATCGGCTTCAACATCGTCTACAGCGCGAGCGGCGTCATCAACTTCGCCCAGGGCGAGTTCGTCATGCTCGGCGGGATGATCGCGGGGTCGATGGCGCGGCTCCTCCCGCTGCCCCTCGCCGTCGCCGTGGCCGTGGCCGCCACCGCCGCCGTGGGCGCGCTCGTCGAGCTCGTCTTCGTCCGCTGGCTCGTCCGCCCCACCGTGCTCCGACTCGTCGTCATCACCATCGGGGTCGCCATCCTCTTGCGGGAGGCCGCGCTCTCGATCTGGGGGGAGGGGGTGCGGTCGCTCCCCTACTTCACCGGCGACGAGCTCAGCGCCTTCTCCCTCTGGGGGGTCCGGGTCTCCCCGCAGGTCCTCTGGGTGCTCGGCACCACCGTGGCAACGGTAGCGCTCCTCCGGCTCTTCTTCGGCCACACCATGCTGGGCTGGGAGATGCGAGCCTGCGCCAACAACCGAGACTCCGCCGCCCTCTGCGGCATTCCCACCAGGCGGCTCCTCACCCTCTCCTTCGCGCTCGCGGCCGCCATCGGGGCGCTCGCCGGGTGCGTGGTCTCCCCCATCGCCTACACCTCCTACTCCGTCGGCGGATCGCTCGCCGTGAAAGGCTTCACGGTCGCCATCCTCGGTGGCCTCGGGAACTCGAGCGGGGCGCTCGCCGCCGGCCTCGTCCTCGGCGTCCTGGAGTCGCTCTCCGTCTCCCTGTGGCCCACCGCCTACAAGGACGTGGTGGCGCTCACCGTGCTCCTCGGCATCCTCTCCTTCCGCCCGAGCGGCCTCTTCGGGAGCCGCGAGGCCTCGCGCCTCGGGGAGGCCGGGTGAGGGCGGGGCCGAGGGTCCGGGTGGCGGTCCTCGCCGCGGCGGTGGTGGCGCTCCAGCTCGCCCTCTCCGGCGCCGGCAAGGGCTTCTACCTCACCCAGCTCACCATGGCCGCCTACGACACGCTCGCGGCCCTGGGCCTCTCCCTCCTCATGGGCTACGGCGGGCAGATCTCGCTCGGCCAGGCCGGCTTCTTCGCCATCGGCGGGTACACCTCCGCCCGGCTCACCACCCTCGACCTCGGCCCTCCCTCGGGGAGCGGGCTCGCCCGGGCGCTCGCGGCCCTGCACCTCGCCTCCTTCCGGCCGGATTTCGCGGGCGGCGAGCTCCTCTCGGTCGCGCCTCTGGCCGCCCTCGCCGCCGCCCTCCTCCTCGGCGCCGCCGTCGCCGTGGCCATCGGCGTCCCCGTGCTCCGGCTCCGCGGGCACTCGCTCGCCATGGCCACGCTCGCCTTCGGGGTCATCGTCTCGAGCGTGGTGGTGGGCACCGAGGCCCTGGGCGCGGCCGACGGGCTCCACGGGGTGCCTCCGCTCGCCCTCGGGCCCTTTCTCCGGGTGGGCGGAGGCCCTTCGCACCGGGTGGAGAACTACTACCTCGCCTGGGGGCTCGTGGTGGTCACGGCCTCGCTCCTCGAGAACCTCGTCCACTCCCGCGCCGGCCGGGCGCTCAGGGCCCTCCACGGCTCGGAGGACGCGGCCGGGGCCATGGGGATCGACGCCGCGGCCCTGAAGAGGAAGACCTTCGTGCTGGCGGCGGTGCTTGCGACCGCCGCCGGCGCGTTCACGGCCCACCTCGACGGCGGCATCGGCCCCGCGGAGGTCTCGGCGATGAGGTCGGTGCGCTACGTGGCCCTCGTGGCGGTGGGGGGAATGGGGAACCTCTGGGGCACGCTCGCGGCGAGCGCCGTCCTCTGCTTCCTCTCGCTCCGCGGCACCTTCGGCGTCCACGACGACGCCGTCTTCGGCGGCATCCTGGTCCTCTCCATGCTCTTCGCGCCCGAAGGGATCCTCCACGCCGACCTCGGCGCGCTCGCCGCCCGGCTCCGCGGACGGGAGGCGGGCTAGTGGCGCTCCTGGAGATCGAGGGGGTCTCGAAGCGCTTCGGGGGCGTACAGGCCCTGAAGGAGGTCTCGCTCCGCGTCGAGGGCGGCGCGGTGAAGGGCGTCATCGGCCCGAACGGGGCGGGGAAGAGCACCCTCTTCGACCTCGTCACCGGGTTCCGGGTGCCGGACGCCGGGGCCATCCGCTTCCGCGGAAGAAACGTCGCCGGCGGCCCGCCGCACCGGACGGCCGCCCTGGGGATGTCGCGGACCTTCCAGAACCTGAAGCTCTTCCCCCACATGACCGCGGAGGAGAACGTGAGGGTGGGGCGGCACCTCAAGAGCCGGGCCGGGTTCGCGGCGGGGCTCTTCGCCACCCCCGGTGCCCGCCGCGAGGAGCGCGCCATCGCCGCCGCGGCCCTCGAGGCGATGGAGTTCGCCGGGGTGCTCCCGCTCGCCGCCCGGCCCGCCGGCAGCCTCTCCTACGGGGAGCAGCGCGCGGTGGAGCTCGCCCGGGCCCTCGCCTCCGAGCCGGACCTCCTCCTCCTCGACGAGCCCGCCGCCGGGCTCAACCTCCGGGAGACCGAGCGGCTCGCAGATCTCGTCCTCCGCATCCGGGACCGCGGCGTCACCGTGCTCCTCGTCGAGCACGACATGTCGCTCGTCATGGGGATCTGCGACGAGGTGGCGGTCCTCTGCTTCGGGGAGAAGATCGCGGACGCCCCGCCGAGGTCGGTGCAGGGGGACCCCGAGGTGGTCCGGGTGTACCTGGGAGAGTAGATGCTCAAGGTCCGAAACCTCGACGCCTCCTACGGCAAGCTCCCGGTCCTCCGCCGCGTCTCGCTCCACGTGAACCCGGGAGAGGTCGTCACCCTCATCGGCGCCAACGGGGCGGGGAAGACCACGCTCCTCAAGGCGGTGGCCGGACTGGTGACGGCCCGCGCCGGCGAGATCGCCGTTTCCGGCTCGGAGGTCCGGGGCGAGCGGCCCGAGGCCATCGTGGCCCGCGGCTGCTCGCTCGTCCCCGAGGGGCGGGGGGTGTTCGCGGCCATGCCGGTGCGGGAGAACCTCCTCCTCGGGGGATACCGCCTCTACCGGCAGGGGGGAATGGGGGAGGCCCGCCGGGAGCTCGGGCGCGTCTACGACCTCTTCCCGGTGCTCCGGGAGCGAGAGCGCCAGCTCGCCGGCACCCTCTCGGGCGGGGAGCAACAGATGCTCGCCATGGGGCGCGCCCTCATGGCCCGTCCGACGCTCCTCATGCTGGACGAGCCCTCCCTCGGGCTCGCGCCGCTCGTGGTGAGGGACATCTTCGCCGCCATCCGGCGGGTGAGCGCGGAGGGCACCACCGTGCTCCTCGTCGAGCAGAACGCGCGGGGGGCGCTCGGGCTCGCGAGTCGCGGCTACGTCCTCGAGACCGGGCGCATCGTCTTGCAGGGGACGGCCGAGGAGCTCCTCGCCAACCGGGACGTGCAGCGCGCCTACCTGGGGAGCGAGCCTTTGCCGTCGCGGCCGGGGTCGGCCGCGGAAGGGAGACCGCCATGACCTGGCAGCCGGACAGCGAGAGGATGGACCGGGAGGAGCTCGAGCAGCTCCAGCTGGAGCGGCTCGAGTCGACGGTCTCCCGCGTCTACCGAAACGTTCCTTTCTACCGGAAGCGCTTCGACGAGGTGGGGTTCGACCCCGACGACCTCCGGTCGCTCGCCGACCTCCGCCGCCTCCCCTTCACGACCAAGCGGGACTTCCGCGACAACCACCCCTACGGCCTCTTCGCCGTACCGCTCCGCGAGGTGGTCCGGGTGCACGCCTCCTCGGGGACGACCGGGCTCGCCACCGCCGTGGGGTACACGAGAAACGACCTCAAGACCTGGGCGGACCTGACCGCCCGGGTGCTCGTGGCCGGCGGGGTGGGGAGGGAGGACGTGGTGCAGGTCGCCTTCGACTACGGTCTCTTCACCGGGGCCTTCGGGCTCCACCACGGCGCCGAGAGGATCGGGGCCTCGGTGATCCCGGTCTCGAGCGCCAAGGCGATGCGGCAGATCGAGATCATGCAGGCCTACCGGACCACCGCGCTCGTCACCACCCCGAGCCACGCCCTCGCCCTCGCCGACGCCATGATCGAGGCCCGGGTAAACCGGAGCGCGCTCTCGTTGCGGTACGGGCTCTTCGGCGCCGAGCCCTGGTCCGAGTCCATGCGCGCCGAGCTCGAGGAGAAGCTCCGGGTGGTGGCCACCGACAACTACGGGCTCTCCGAGGTCCTGGGGCCGGGGCTCTCCGGGGAGTGCCTGGAGCGCCGGGGCCTCCACGTCGCCGAGGACCACTTCCTGGTGGAGGTGGTCGACCCGAAGACCCTCGAGCCGGTCCGGGACGGGGAGGTGGGGGAGCTCGTGGTGACGACGCTCACCCGGGAGGCCCTGCCCGTCGTCCGCTTCCGCACCCGCGACCTCACCTCCCTCGTCCGGGAGCCCTGCGCCTGCGGCCGCACCCTCGCGCGCATGGGCCGGGTGAAGGGGCGCACCGACGACCTCCTCCTCGTGAAGGGGGCGCGCGTTTTCCCCTCGGAGATCGAGGCCGTGCTCCTCGAGGTCGAAGGGGTCGCTCCCCACTACCAGATCGTCCTCGACCGGAGCGCAGGGGAGGACTCGGCCACGGTGGTGGTGGAGGCGGCGGACGGCGGGACCCCGGGGCCGTCCCGGTCCGAGCTCGCGGCCTCCATCGGGCGGCGCCTCGCCGCCGAGCTCGGCGTGTCCGTCTCGGTCGAGATCGTGGACGCGCGGACCCTCGAGCGCTCTGGCGGCAAGGCGCGTCGCGTCATCGACCGGCGCGCTTCCTGACGCGCCGTGTTAAGGGGCGGGATTCTCGCCTCGCTACCCAAAGTAACTCTGGCCGTACCTCCGGGTGCGGCGCCATTCTACTCGGCCGTATAGCGCGCGGTTCTGGGCCCGGGAAGAGACCGTTCACGCACGGCGTCCTCGAAGAGGCGCCCTCGGGCACCGCGCACCGATTCACCCTTCGTCGAGGAGGCCGCATGTCCGTCCGCCGCTTCGCTCTCGCCTCGCTCCTGGCGCTCGTGTTCTCCGCGTGCTCGCCGTCCGTCACCAACACCCAGCAGCTGAGCCAACCGCAGGGGGTGGTCACGGCCGCGTTCGACCCGACGGCGCTCGTCCCCGTCCTGCCGTCGCCGAACGACATCGAGCTCGAGCTCGCCGTCCCGAGCCCCCCTCCCAACGCCGAGCTCGAGATCCTCGCCTACTTCCAGAGCCAGGGCGGGTTCTCGTACGACCAGGAGGTGGACCTCACCATTCCCTTCGTCACCTTGACCGAGAGCGGAGGGAACGTGGTCGAGTCGGCGCCCACCCTCGACCTCAACACCATCCAGCTGTGCACGGCGCCGAGCACCTCGGCGACGAGCGAGTGCAACCTCCTCGTCTACGACGCCACCGACAGCGCGTACCCAACGGTGGGGCCGATCACTTACGCGGCCGGCTCGACGAGCGGCACGCTCACGGTCCCGAAGGCCGTGGACCCGGTGACCGGGAACCGCTTCTGGAAGAGCCGCGCCTCGGGGACGACCATGTACCTCTTCGCGGTCCGCGGGGGCCCGAACGGCGTGAAGACCACGACCGGCGCCACCGTGAACCCGTCCGCGACCATGTACAGCCTCCTCTTCACGCCCCCCGCGGGCTCGGCCGCCACCTCCACCCTTCCCCCCTGCCTCCAGTACGGCCCGAGCTCGACCCAGTGCGTGGAGGCCTGGACCCTGCAGACGAGCTACGAGGTGCTCTTCGGCGCGGTCGGGAACTTCGGCTTCCCGCCGGACGAGATCGCCGTGGTGGGGAGCTTCACCATCGCTCCCGGGTCCACCTGGGTCCAGGCGGATCCCTCGGCGACCTTCCCGCTTCCCTCCGACTTCCTCATCGACCCGACCACCGGAAACGTGAACGCCGAGCTCGACGCCCTCTTCGGCGGCCTCCCGGTCCACACCCTGGACGGCTTCTCCACTACCGCCATCGAGCTCGCCACCACGAGCGGCCCCATCCAGGCGCTCACCGTCCGGAACAACGGCAACCCCGCGACCGCCGCCGGAGTCTTCCTCTACGAGCTCGTCCCCCCGTCGACGCCCTCCGGCACGGTGAGCTACCTGCAGGTCTACGACGTCGTGGACTTCGAGGCGAGCGGCTTCACGAAGAGCCCGACCATCGTCACCCAGCCGCCCCAGCTCTCGGAGGGGAGCCCGCCCTTGGCCGCGGCCATCGCCCTCCAGCCGGCGGTGCCGGTGCCGCTCGGCGCGATCTCCCCGACGCCCCCGGGGACGAACCCCCCCGGGCAGCTCTCGCTCCCCCCCTTGAAGGAGAAGACCACCTACGCGGTGGTCGTCACCAAGGGAGTCCTGGACGCCTCCGGGAAGCCCCTCTCCAACACCACGGTGGGGCGGATCCTCCTCTTCCAGAATCCGCTCTGCGAGCCCTCGCCCCTCTGCGCCTCGAGCCCGACCACCGCGACCGCCACCATCCCCGGCGTTCCCGCCGCCGAGGCCTCCGGGCTCGAGAAGATGCGCCTCGCCCTGCAGCCGCTCCTGCCCCAGATTCAGGCCGACCATGGTGTCACGAATGGTGACATCGCCATGATCTACACCTTCACCACCCAGTCGTTCCTCACCACCCTCGCAGACCTCGCCGGCCTCCCCTACCAGGGCGGCGGGACTTCCATCGTCCCGGGCACGCCGGTGTCGCTCACGCCCACCCAGGCCTTCGCCATCTACGGGGTCGACCCCGTCATCGTCCCCGGGGCGACGGTCCTCGCCACCCCCTCCGGCACCATCGACCCGGTCCTGCTCGAGGTGCTCGAGGTGCCCTTCCCGACCGTGAACCTCGTCGATCCGACGACCGGAGCCTTCTACGCCAATCCGTCCCAGGCGCAGCCGGCCGTCCTCCAGGCGCTCGTCGCCGTCCCCGACCCGACGAAGGTGACGATCCCAACCTGCCCCTCCGGGTCGCCGGTCCCCTTCTGCGCCCCGCTCGTGGTCTTCCACCACGGCCTCGGCGGCGGGAGCGGTCAGATGCTGCTCGTCGCGAACGAGCTCGCCGCCCAGGGGTTCGTGGTGGCGGCCCTCGACGCCCCGCTTCACGGGCTACGGAGCTACTGCCGGACGAACGCCGACTGCGTCACCGGGAGCGGTAGCCAGGGGACCTGCACTCCCATCGGCCCGCCGGGCACGCAGGGGGACGCGAGCCCGCCGGGGCTCTGCAGCGGAGGGAGCGTGCTCGCAGAGGCGCCGGTCCTCTGCGCCACCTCCCAGTGCACGACCGCCTGGGAATCCTTCTCGCCGGTCGCCTCCGACCCGACCGAGCGGCGGGAGGGAGTGGCGGTGGCGTCGGGGTCGTACCTCTTCTCCACGAACGTCTTCCGCTCGCGCGACAACCTCCGCCAGGACGTCATCGACGTCTCCGCGCTCGTCCTGGCGCTCGCCCGCCCGCCGGCCCCCCTCCTCCCGGCGGTGACCCCGCCGGCGCTGGCCGAGCACCTCGCCTTGGAGGGAATCGCCATCGACCCGGCGAACGTCTACTACGAGGGGGTCTCGCTCGGCGCCATCCTCGGCACACTGAACGTGGCCGCGAACCCCCGCTTCTCCGAGGCGGTCCTCGACTCGGACGGCGGCACCCTCGTCGACGTGGTGACGAACTCCCCGGCGCTCGCGAGCCTGGTGGCCCCGCTCCTCCCGCCGACG
>Ga0335077_10014099_pt1 | contig 9996 bp, 9 predicted proteins | sample Lox_Sample_31_FD_207151 | JGI IMG/M metagenome (GOLD analysis project Ga0335077, IMG submission 207151) | Soil microbial communities from Loxahatchee National Wildlife Refuge, Florida, United States - Lox_Sample_3.1 | ecosystem: Environmental > Terrestrial > Soil > Wetlands | place: USA: Florida...
AATTGGTGCCCTCGCTGTGGAGATGGAGATCGGAGGTGGAAAGCAGGGGAGGGAAGCGGTACGGGTCGTCGAATTCTTGTGAGCCGCCGCCATAAAGATGCACGCGGATGCAATAGGGCTGCTGTGCGCCGTCCATACGGGCCACATAGAAACCTTCCCTGTGGCGCCGGGTCATGGGGAAGGCGGACGGCCCGATGAGGATCTCCGCGGATTCGGCTTGCGGCAGAAAGGCGCGGACCTCCCAGAGGGGATCGCTCGAGCCACGCTTGGGAACGACGTGCGGTCCCAGCACGCGGAAGGCATCGCTATGATAGCCGCCGACAATTGCCTCGAGGTCCGAAACAGCCATGCGAGCCTATATTATTGCAGGGATGTCCGTGTATCACGAACTTCTAAAGGCGGAACTGCATTTGCATCTGGAAGGCTCGGTCACCCCGGACACGATGGCGGAACTGGCCCCGGAAATCTCCGCTCAGGAGGTTGGCGAAAGATTCCGATTCTCCACCTTTGCGGGATTTCTGGAGTGTTTCAAGTGGGTGGTGGAGCGGCTACGGTCGCCCGAGGATTATGCGCTGATCACGCGGCGGCTGGTGGAAGCGCTGGAACGGCAGAATATCCGGTACGCGGAAATCACGTTGTCCGCAGGGGTGGTGCTTTGGAAGGGCCAGGATTTCGCGGGGATTTACGAGGCCGTGCGGCGGGGAGCGCTCCGCTCGCCGGTCGAGGTGCACTGGAATTTGGACGCAATCCGCCATTTCGGGGCCGAACACGCGATGCAAGTTGCGCATCTGGCGGCCGAGCGCGTGGGAGAGGGTGTGGTCTCGTTCGGGATTGGGGGAGACGAGCAGCGCGGTCCGGCAGAGTGGTTTGGCGAGGTCTATCAGTTTGCGCGGAACGCCGGATTGCGATTGACCGCGCACGCCGGCGAGACGGCCGGGCCGGAATCGGTATGGGGCGCGTTGGAACTTGGCGCCGAGCGGATCGGGCACGGCATCCGCGCGGTGGAGGACCCGGTGCTGGTTCGACACCTGCGCGATCACAGCATCCCGCTCGAAATCTGCATTTCCAGCAACGTCGCAACAGGCGCGGTGGACTCGCTGGCGGCACATCCGGTAAGGCGGCTCTACGATGCCGGCGTGCCGACTGTGCTGAATACAGATGATCCCGGGCTATTCGGCACAACGCTCGAGCGGGAGTACGAGATCGCGGCCCGCGAGTTTGGATTCTCGGAGCAGGAGCTTCGGCGGATTGCGGAGAACGGGTTCCGGTACGCATTTGCGGGAAAGAATGATGTACCGCCAGCCTAATCTTGGATGGCCGCTGCCGCGATCTGAGCGATGTCCAGGAGCTTCGGCGGCGTGGTGGACACTGCGGCCAAGGCATCGCGGAACATGGACTGGCAAAAAGGGCAGGCTACGCCGACGGTTGCCGCTCCCGTGGCCGCGAGTTCCTGGGCGCGCTCCACGTTAATGCGTTGGCCTTTCTCTTCTCCAAGAAACATCTGGCCCCCACCGGCGCCACAGCAGAACGAACGCTCTCGCGTTCGGGGGGGATCCGTCTGATCGGCGAGATGCGCCAGCACCGCGCGCGGCTCCTCGTAGATGTTTCGATAGCGGCCGAGGTAGCAAGGGTCGTGATAGACAACAGTCTCGCGAGCGCCGTTCGCGGCGCGCAGGCGGTCCCGATACCGGGCCAGCAATTCGCTGTGATGTTCGATCCGGAAGGTGGAGCCAAACTCTTTCCAATCCTCGCCGATGGTGCGCACACAATGGGGGCAGATGGAAACCAGCTTCTGGACACCGGATTCCTTCATGTGCTGAATGTTCGGCTCGGCGAGTTGCGAGAACAGGTAATCATTGCCCAGGCGGCGAATGGGGTCGCCGGTACACTTTTCTTTTCGCAGGACGCCGAAGGTCAGACCGAGGTGGCGCAAGACGCGAACCAGCGAGAGAACGATCTCGCGGCCGTGCGGATCGTAGGCGCCCATGCAGCCCAGCCAGAGGCAATATTCCTGCGTGCCGTCGTAGGTTGGCAGCGAATTCTTTTCCATGAACTTCTGCCGCTCGCTGGAAGGGAATCCGAGCGAATTGCCGTTGCGTTCGAGCGCAAGGAACAGCTTGGTTCCGTATTCGTCCTCCCATTTGCCGGTGTTTACCGCGCCGCGCCGCAATCCGATGATGACCGGCAGGTGCTGGATGCCGACCGGGCACGAGTACTCGCAACCACCGCACGTCGTGCACTGGAACGCGGCTTCGCTTGAAATGTGCGTGCCGAGCAGCGGCTGGTCCGAACGAGGCCCGGCCTCGTTCAGATACCCCCGCAGGCCAAGAATGATTTCTTTCGGGTTGAGAACTTTTCCCGTGTTATAAGCTGGGCAGAACTCGGTGCAGCGGCCGCATTCCACACAGGTGTAGGCTTCGAGCGCGATCAGCTTGGTGACGTCCTTTCCAGTGTCGAGCCCGAAGTCTTCATCGTCCGCGAGTGGCGGAATCTGGCTGAATCCGTCGCGTCGTGCGAAGACAGTCAGCGGACTCAGCAGCAGGTGCAAATGCTTGGTATGCGGGATCAGCGGCAGGAAGAACAGCAAGGTGAGCGTGTGCAGCCACCAGTTGATTCTGCCGGCGAGTGTGCCTTCTTCGATTCCAAACGCCGCGAGATACGTGGCCATCAGCAGAAAAATGAGCAATGCAATCACTCCCGATTCCGGGGATACCTTCCCTAGCCACACAGGTCGCGCCAGGAATCGCCGGGCGGCCAGGCCGGCGATGGAGATGGCGACGGCCACCGCGAACACGGCTACAAAGCCGAAGTAGACGCTGCCGGCAAGGCTGTCCCGCGGAATCAGAACCAGGCCGTAGCCAGACGCGATATGGTTGATCGTCACAAGCGCGAAGGCGCAAAATCCCCAGAACACAAAGGCGTGAGCGAGCCCGGGAAGAGGACGATCGAAAATGACCTTGCCCTGCAAAAGCACTTCCCAGATGAACCGGCCGAGACGCGGGGCGAGCGGCCGAAGGCGCCAGGTCTTCTCCGGCTTCGCCGCGCGAATGACATAGACGACTTTTCGAAATCGAAACCAGAATGCTGAAATGGACGCAACAATCAGCAGCGTGAGGATGAGCTCTTCGGCGAGGGATGGCTGCATGAATCTTTGATTAGACTAACACCAGCCAGCGTGAGTGCGGCTGGTTCGCTACAATGATTAACTTCTCTGGAGACCCCACACTTTGCGCATAATCGTATCCGGAGCCGCGGGCTTCATCCCCTCCCACATGTGCGACCGGCTGTTAGCGGATGGCCACACGGTAGTAGGACTGGATAATTTTCTGACGGGCAGTGAGCAGAACCTGGCGCATTTGAGAGGCCACGCCCGGTTCCAATTCATCCGGCAGGACGTCACGCAGCCCTTTGCCCTCGACGGGCCCATTGACGCGGTATTGCATATGGCGTCGCCCGCCAGCCCCAAAGATTACCTCGAACATCCGATCGAAACGCTGGATGTAGGCTCGGCGGGAACGCGCGTGATGCTGGAGCTGGCAAGATCGCACCAGGCCCGCTTTCTTGTTACGTCGACTTCGGAATGCTATGGCGACCCGCTGGTGCACCCTCAGGTGGAGACCTACTGGGGCAACGTGAATCCCGTAGGGCCGCGCTCCTGCTACGACGAAAGCAAGCGCTTCGCGGAAGCCCTGACCATGGCTTACCACCGCACTCACAAGATGCGCACCAATATAGCGCGTATCTTCAATACGTACGGCCCTCGCATGAAACTGAGCGACGGCCGGGTGGTGCCGGCTTTCCTCGATCAGGCGCTGCGGGGGGAGCCGATGACGGTTTTTGGCGACGGTTCGCAGACGCGCAGCTTCTGCTATGTGAGCGACCTGGTGGATGGCTTGTACCGGCTGATGCAGTCGGACGAACGCTACCCGGTGAACCTGGGCAACCCGCAGGAGATGACCATTCTCGAATTTGCAGAGCGCATTCGGCGTCTGACGGGGACGAAGTCGCCGATTGTGCATGAGCCGCTTCCCCAAGATGATCCCAAGCAGCGGAAGCCGGATATCAGCAAGGCGCGGAGCCTGCTGGGCTGGCAGCCGCGGGTAGCGCTCGAAGACGGCCTGCGCGAGACCATCCAATACTTTCGCCGGGTGCAGGCCTCGGTGATTTGAAGCTGTCAGCCCTCAGCGTTCAGCCTTAGCGATCTTGGCCGGTGCCATGGAATGCGGCAAAAATTCAGGTTCGACGTCGCGGTTCCAGCGGCTCCGCATTTTGTGGCAACAAAAAAAGCAGAATAATAACCAAAGAGTGTTACAAACATTACTAATTGTCCTGTAGAATGGCAAAGAACTAGGTATTGAAGAATACAATTCCCACCTTCGCACAGATTCTGACGGCCCCCCGGACGTGTCCCGGATGCAGATCAAGTTCATTACGACCGCTCTAGCCGCCGCGATCCTGGCGGCGCCGGCAATGGCTGATGTTCCGGCGGGCTCGGTGTTGGAGGTGCGCCTCCTCACGGCCGTTTCATCCTACAGCACGAAGACGGGAGCCCGTGTCGAAGCTCTGGTGGTTGCGCCCGCGTGTCCGCGGGGAATACCAGCCGGAGCCATTGTGAGCGGCACGGTGAAGCGCGTGCACAAAGTCGGTCTGGGGCTGATCTATGAATGTGCCAGAATGGACATCGAGTTCCATGAACTGCGGTTGCCCAGCGGCGAGAGCTATGCGATGCGCGCCCGGCTGCTGGGTGTGGAAAACGCTCGCGAGCACGTAGACAAGCACGGTGCTATTCGAGGGATCCGCGCCACGTACAGCCTCTCGAATCGCATGAGTTCCCGTTTGTTTTTCGCCCTTGATGACCACCCCTTCTTGCTGATTCCATTGTTCGTGGTGGAAACAGCTGTGTTTCGGTTTCCCGATCCCGAGATCAGCTATGGTCCGGGTACGGAGTTATCCTTGCAACTCGAGGATCCCATCCCTGCGGGTGAGCTGCCGGGATGCGCTGACCCGGAACCGCAGGCGCGTCCCGAGGAGTCGGCTGAGCTTGAAGAACTGGTTGGCGGCGTGCCGGCCTGGACCTACACGAAGCGTTGGCCACGGCCCATGGATCCAACGAATCTAGTGTTTGTGGGCTCCCGGGAGGCCCTCGACGATGCCTTTGCCGCCGCCGGCTGGACCGGGTCGGAATCCATGTCCCCGGCAACCGGGATGCGCGTGATACGCGCCATCGCCGAAGGGCACGAATATGCGGATGCGCCCATGCGAACGTTGCTGTTGGATGGTGCGGAGGCCGATATCAGCCGGCAAAAGACGCTCAACACTTTCGTGAAGCGGGATCACCTGCGAATGTGGAAGCGGCCGGGTTCCTTTCGGGGCCAAACGGTGTGGGCAGCAGCGGCGACCAAGGATATCGCCGTCACTTTCTCGATGCGTTCCGGCTTCACCCACGAGATTCAGAATGATGTAGACCTGGAGCGGGACAGGGTAGTCAGCGACCTGGTGTTCACCGGTTGCGTCGACTCCGTGTCGTACGTCAAACGTCCTCCATCGGCCACCGACGTTGCGATGGATGGCAGGAAGGGTCTGACCACGGATGCCCGTGTTGCTGTGGTCGCCTTGAACTCGTGCGATAGGCCTCGATTTGGTTCGGCACCGGCAACGGAGAACCAGCAGGTGCCGGCCGCCGTCCGGTGGGTGCGCCGTGTCACGTTGACCGCTCGCAACCATATCCTGCGCGATCATATGGTGTGGAAGCGCGCCGAAGCAGCGTGGATGGGCTACCGGATGGCTCACTATTGGGTGCAGGAGCGAATGAGCGAACACCGTGCCTCAGCCGCGGCCAGCGCACGGGCCCGCGCCGAATCATCGAATGTTGCATTGCGGGATGATTTGGTTGGGAACTGATGCCGTGCGGTTGGGCGAAGTTTGCCAGGGCCGGACCAGGTGTGATTCCCGCTACCCAGCTTGGCGCAAATCGGGTTTGCTCCGCCCCAGCGAGTGGCTGCTGGTCATTTACTTTCTCGTTGCAGGAATGCGAGCGGGGCTGCAAGGTCATTACTCCATAGCCGCACTGGACGGCTGCGTGCCCCTTTTGTTCGCGGCGCTTGAGGCCTGTGAACGAAGCCTGAGCCGGGCATGGACGGCCATCGCCAGAGACTGGGTCGCCATGCCGTTGTTGCTCATAGCGTATTGGAATGTCGATTTTGTAACCAGGTCACGTTGGAATCCGGCGTTTGGGCAGCGCTGGATCGGAATCGACCGGCTCCTGCTGAATGATTGGCACGGTCGTGCTCTGATCGAATCGTTGGGCTCATTCCTGCCCTCTGTGTTGGAGCTTTCTTACTTGCTCCTCTATACGATGCCGCCTATTTTGTTGGGTCTCGTCTATCTATTCGGAGGCCGCAGAAGAGCCGGCCCCTTTCTCGTCACGTTGCTTTCTGGGACACTGCTGACATACGCGCTGCTGCCTCAGTTCCCTTCTCAGTCCCCGCGTCTTTCGTTCCCGGGGCAGGATCTACCCTCCCTCATGACCCTGTTCCGCACGGTTAACGTGTGGCTGCTCGATCGATGGGATATTCGCGCCAGCGTCTTTCCCAGCGGACACGTAGCGGTGGCGTACTCGTCGGCCTTTGCTGTGATGGCAGCCCTCCCCGAGCGGCGATGGTTTGGACGCGTGATGCTTGTTTTCGCTTGTCTGGTTGCGGTCCAGACGGTCTACGGCCGGTATCATTTTGCCGTGGATGCGGCGGCTGGATTTCTGATCAGCCTGCTGGGTCATGCGGTTGGCGCGACGGTCTCGCGCCCGTTTGCGCTGGGGGGCTCAAGGCCTTCCACCTTCACACTTCGCTCGCCCAACATGGAGCCGCCAAGCGGCTTGGCGGGCGACTGAAAACGATTCGGTTGCCGGTACCCGGCCCCGAACTCATTCCCCTCGTGCTCTGCTGATTCCTCCACGCAGCAGCATCTTATAGGTCGCGTAGACGTGCGAGAACACTTTGTCCCATGACGCGGAGCAGGCGTGATGCCGCGCCGCCTGGCGCATGCGAGCGAGCAGACACGCGTCGTTCTTGAGGGCCAGGATCCGGTCCGCGAATTCTTCGGACCTGCCCACGACGAAACCGTTCTGCCCCTCGGTGACCTGGTGTTGCGGACCGCCCCCTGGGGAAACGATCACGGGCACGCCTGAGGCCATCGCCTCCAGAATCACAAGGCCGAAAGTATCGGTGGTGGATGGGAACAGGAAAACGTCCATGGCCGCGAAAGTGCGGGCGAGTTCAACACCGCGCAGAGTTCCCGTGAATTCCGCGTGCTTGAGATGCGCTTTGAGCCAGTTCTCTTCGCTTCCGCGGCCAACCACGACCAGACGAAAGTCGCGCATGCCACGCTGGACGAGGGCCTGCTCAATCGCGGCAAGCGCCCGTACGTTTTTCTCCGGCGCCAGACGTCCGACATAGCCGAGCGTAAACAGGCTGTGTTGCCGGGCACGCCGCGCGGGATGAAACAACTCAAGGTCCACACCATGGCCCATCAGGACCGTCGGTTTCCCTGTTCGTTGCTCGAGCAGCTCGACGGTCTCCTGGTTGGGCGCCATCAGCAACCGGCCCATGGTATAGAAGAGCATGAGCGCGCGCAGGGATCCGGTTTCGGCCGCGCGACTGATCGAGCGGCGCAGATTTTCAGGGAGCCATTGGAGCGATTTGTACAGGCGTTTCTGGGCGTATTCCTGCAGGTTCGTGTGCCACGAGGCCACCAGCGGCACGCGCAGATCGTGAGCGATCCAGGCTCCCAGGATGCCCAGGTCCCCCGGCCCCGTGATGTGAACTAAATCGGCTCTGAAAGAGGCTAATTCGGCCAGCACGAAATCTCTGTGGCGGGTAAGGAAGGGGTCGCAACGCAGGTCATAGTCCAGCCCGAACGCCAGAGGGCTTCGGCGTAATTCAAGCGCGGTGACGGAGCCTCCCGGCTTAAGCTCTGTGTCTCTTCCTGCGTGCACACTGAAGAAGGGAAGTTCGTGGCGCCGCGCAAAAGACTCAAATTCCCGGCTGAGCGTGCCTACCCCGGTGGCCTCGTGAAACGCATCAGTAAAAAAAGCAACGCGTGGAATTTGACCCAATGGACCTCGTGGAGAGCCTTAGTGTAACAGATGGGTTACGATGCCAGAATCACGCTCGTACAACGCGCTTCCGGTAGCGCAGGTAGAGGTGGTCCACGGACTGCTTGACGCTCACGAGTTCGAGCCAGGGAGCGTCGCCGGGGAGGAACTCGATGCCCGCAATCATGCCGGGGCGGCGGCTTTCCGACTTGCGTCCTGCGAGCTGCGGCGCGATGGTAAGGAAGAACTCATCCACAAGCCCCTCGGCCACGAAGCCGCCGAACAGGGCAGGGCCGCCCTCATGCAGGAGCAGGCGAACGCTGTACTCACGCTGGAGCAGTTCCACCAGAGGGCCGGCGGGCAGCCGCGAACCCGGCGCCGGTATCACGCGAACTTCTGTGGATAGCAACGACTGGACGCCCGCAGCAGACAGGCGCGCCTGGCCCTCTGGTGTAGTGAGGATCACGGTACGCACGCCGGGGGTTTGAAAAACGGCTCTTCGCAAATCCACATTGCCTTTGCCGGTGACGATCACGGTGAGCGGATGTTGCGGCTTGCGGAGGATCTCGTGGCGATAACGCGCGTAGGAGCCGGCGGCAGCGCGGTAGATGGATTCCGCGACAAATAAATGCGACTGGCTGACTTCGTCTAAGGTGGCGGCGCCTACCATGACCGCATCGGCCGAAGCGCGTAGAAGCCCCATGATGAACCGGTCAGCGGAATTGAACCCGCTGATATCGCCGCCGCCCGCGTGTCCGGGCACGGCGAAGCTGGCTACACCGTCCAGCGTGCTGACGAAGTTGCCGATCACGTAGGGCCGCACCTCGCCGGCCGCAGGAAGGTAAAGGTCGCCACCGTAAAGTGCCCGCAGATCTTCGGGCAGCACAGGCGTGGATACATCCTGCCGGTCGAGCAAGGTTCGGATGACGTCCATGAGAAATCAGTATTGAGTCTGGGCGAGAATGTACCACACTCGTGGGCCGGGCTCTAATGAAACCACGTTCAGAGCCGATAAATATTGTGGGGAGATACGTCTGTGCGCAGCCTGATGATGTTAGCTGGGCTGATCCTTTCGCTTTACGTGATGAGCCGGCTCGGCGAACCGATTGCGGGTGCCTGGGCGTGCTCCTCGATCCGCGGCTCGGAACCGTCCTCCCAATCGTGCGCCGCCGAGCCGGGGCTCGAGTTGAAACCAGACCACACCTACACCTGGGGACGGCAGACGGGGACCTGGCAGTACAGCCGAGGGATGCTGTGGCTTTCGCGGCTACACGCCTCAAGCCGGCTGAGCCCTGACGGAAAACTCATCACCGAGTTCGACCGGGACGGCAAGCACTACGTGCTGACGTTCTATAAATGGCGCTGAGCATCCGGCGCAGGCGCACCGCCCTTGATAGCGGCAATGAAATGCACCTCGCTCGATGGCGTGACGGGCTCGAGTAATCCCATAGGCGTAACTTCGCCATCCACGGCTATGGAAATGTTCGGCCGCAGCTTGCCCTGATCCAGTAACCGCTCGCGGATGCCGGGCCAGGCTTGCTCCAGGTTGTCGATCACCTGGCGCACGGTAGCCCCCTCCACTTCAACGCTGGATCGGCCGCCGGTTAGGGTCTGCAGAAGCGTCGGAATAAAAACGGTGGGCAAGCTTCAATCCCTTTGGCTCCAGATCGCCTGCATGATGGCTGGTGGATTCATGGGCAGCCGGTTCATTCGTACTCCGGCCGCGCGATAGATGGCGTTGGCGATGGCGCCGGGCGGCGGCACGATGTTGGCTTCCCCGACTCCGCGCGCGCCGAACGGATGCCCCGGATTGGGCACTTCAACAATCACGGTATCGATCATGGGCAGGTCGAGCGCCGTTGGCATGCGGTAATCGAGCAAGCTGGAATTCATCATCGAGCCTGCCT
>Ga0335077_10014102_pt1 | contig 9996 bp, 12 predicted proteins | sample Lox_Sample_31_FD_207151 | JGI IMG/M metagenome (GOLD analysis project Ga0335077, IMG submission 207151) | Soil microbial communities from Loxahatchee National Wildlife Refuge, Florida, United States - Lox_Sample_3.1 | ecosystem: Environmental > Terrestrial > Soil > Wetlands | place: USA: Florida...
CCTTGAGTATGTGCAGGTCAGTGCCGCAGATGGTGGTCGTATCGACCTGGACGACGATGTCGGTGGGCTCGGCCGGGCTGGGGTCCTGGACGGTGTCCCAGGACTTCTGGCCGGGGCCGTGGTACACCATCGCCTTCACAGGGATCTCCCGGACCGTGACGGTCATCGCGTGCCTGTCCCAGCCGACGCTAGGCGGGCCCGGAAGCCCGCCGGGGCTCACTATGAGACACCGCGGCTCACTCATCGCGATCGCTGAGCAGATGAGCGTGCCGCCCGCACCAAGATCATGTGGCCCGGGCCGGGGCCGGTCCTGGCCCAGCGCTGCCGGTCACCCGAGGGCCCGGAGGATGGCCAGGTTCGCCGTGGTGATGCCGTCCACGCCCAGCCGTACCAGCTGGTTAAAGCGTTCGCTGCCGTTGACGGTCCACGCGAGGATCAGCAGGTGGTGCTGGTGCACCCAGGTGACCAGGTTCGCATCCACCAGGCCCTGGAACACCGATACACCGCCGATGGCCTGCTGGAGGGCGGGGTCCGACTGCAGCTGGCGGACCGCGTCGGGGTCGGCCACGCTGAACAGCAAGGTGACATCGGGCAGGCGGCGGTGCAGGTAGAGCAGGGCGCCGGCGTCGCGGCTGGAGATCATCACGCGCCGGGACCCGGCCCGCGGGGCCAGGAAGGCGGCCAGGTCGTCCAGGAAGCTGCGGTCCGCCTGCATCAGGTCGAGCTTGACGATGCCGGCGGCCGCCGCGTGATCCCAGGCCTGCTTCAGCGCCGGCCCCTGGAACACCTGCCGGGCCAGCCAGGACGGCCAGTGGTCGCGGCCGGCCACCAGCTGGCCGCGCGCGGAGATCACGTCGATCTCGATGACGTCGGCCCCGTAGTTCAGTGCCGTGGCCAGCGTCCCCAGGTTGTTGCCGGCGTTGTGCGCGACCCCGAGAACCCGCGGGTGGTCCCGGGCGAGGGCGGGATCGAGCTGGACCTTCTCGTAAAACTGGGCTGGGGGTGCGGCGCCCGTATAGCGCTGTACCAGGGGCCAGGCCGCGGTTACCGCGGCCACCAGCACGACCGCCAGCGCTCCGGCGATCGCCCACCGCAGGCGGCCGCCCCGCAACCAGGCCATGGCCCCTCCCAACGGCGCGGCGCGATCCACGCCCGGTCCCGGGCATGCCGCACGGGGGCGGATGACTCTCCGGACCGTGAGCCGGGCGCATTCCGCCTCGGTGGGCATACCCCGCAGCCTCAGGCCTCACCGGGCATCCGCGCCCGGGCTGGCTGATTGACGGCTCAGAACAGCCCTCCGCCGGCGTCTGACGTGAAGCTGCGGGAATCCGGACGGGGCCTTGCCATGCGCTGGTTACGTCAGCCGCCGTCCCAGTCTTCACCCTTGTCCAGGTACGCGCCTTCTTCTTCTACCCGGTAGTCGCCGTACTCGAAGTAGAGGGCATCCGGCCGGGTGCCGACGATGACATATGCCGGTGTTGTCTCAGCGGCGAGATCGAGGGTCTCCTCGATCTCGGCCTGGGTAAAGCCTTCGGCCTGCAGGTAGCGCTGGACCTGGGCCTCCCCATCGGCCAGTACCTTACCCGGGCCGTTAGCCATGACGGTGCTCCGTGATTCTCATGACGCCTCCGTTTGGGCCTTGGGTTGCCCGTCCTGGAGATTTGCGGGATCCCGATGGCTGATTTCTTTTCAACGATGGGCCGCAACGGGACAGGAAAACAACTGCCGGGCTATGTCCTCCCGCGCCTGCCTCTGGCATTTCGGGCGTGGATCGGTCTCTGTTCGCGACGTGGCGCTAAGCTCTGGCCTTGCCGGATGCGCTTATGTGCGGTTTTGGCGTCACATTGCCATAACATCACCCCGTCAATGGTTTCAGTTCACGATCACTGACATGGGCTGCGCCCGCCCGTCTGCACCATCCTGGCGTCCGCCCGTCGGTCAGGCACACAGCACGGAGGTGGAAGCCGTGGGCGGAGACGGGGAGGCGGGACGTCAATTCCGGCACCTGAGTGAAAGCTGAAAGGTTCGTGAAGATCGCCCGTGCGGAGAGCCGTTGATCACGCGTGGGCGCCGGGTTGTTGTCGTGCATCCGGTAGCGGGCCATACTCGGGGTGTGACGGCCGATCGGGGTATGGCGGCCGGAGGAATCGTGGGCTCGGCGCTGAGGGGGAACTGGACATGGCCGATGCTGACCTGGTTCTGGAAGGGGGTGGCGTCAAGGGAACAGGCCTTGTAGGTGCCATCACCGCGCTCGCGTCCGCGGCCGAGCCGTATACCTTCCATCGCGTGGCGGGCACGTCCGCTGGGGCCATCGTGGCCTCGATGCTCGCGGCTGGCTACGACGCTGCGGCGATGAACACCATCATGACGGACCTGGACTTTTCACAGTTCGAAGACAATCACGGGATCCTCGGGCGGCACTTCGAGCGGATGACTGAAGGCCTCGGCCTGATTTTGCACGAGGGCCTGTTCCTGGGGCAGTTCCTGCATGACTGGATCGGGGAGATCCTGGCGGCCAAGAACGTGCACACCTGGGGGGACCTGAAACAGGACGATCCAGGCAGTTCCTTGCCGCCGGAGCAGCGGTACAAGCTTGTGGTCATCGTGTCGGACGTGTCACGGGGGCTGATGCTCAGGCTGCCCTGGGACTACGGGCCCCTGCTGGGTGTGGACCCCGACACGCAGCCGGTCGCCGATGCGGTGCGGTCCTCGGCGGGCATCCCGTTCTTCTTCCGGCCGTTCCACATGACCGCGAACCCTGACATCACCCAGGGGCATGGGGAGATCCTCTGCACCGACGGCGGCATGCTCTCCAACTTCCCCGTCGCCATCTTCGACCGCACCGACGGCAAGCCGCCCCGCTGGCCCACGTTCGGTGTGAAGTTGTCGGCCCGTCAATCACTGGCCCAGGCCGCCTGGGACCCGGACGCGGACGCGATCCAGCTCGCCAAGTCACTGCTGGGCACCATGCAGAGCGCCCACGACCGCGCCTACGTCGACCAGGCCTCGGTGGCGTCGCGGACCATCTTCGTGGATACGACGGGATACAACGCGACCGACTTCCACCTGACCAACGAGGACAAACAGAAGCTCTTCAACAACGGGCTGAAGGCCGGGCGGGCATTCCTCGGGAAGTGGGACTGGGCCAAGTGGCAAGCGGGCGATTACACCACCCTCGTGAACCCGTGACGTCCACAGGACGCCGGCCCGGGAGGACAGCGATGGCACGGCCAGGGCGCGTGGCAGCCAGCATCCTCGCCGCCGTGGCGCTCGCCCCTGTCCTGCTCAGCGGGTCCGGCTGCAGCGTCAGATCGTGTGCCGGTCAGTGCGGCCCGCCGTTCCAGCTGCAGGTCGTTTTCCGCCACGGCACCTCCAAACCGGCAGCGGTCGCGGCCATGCGCCCATGCCGGGCCGACCCGCTGGTCATCAGCATCGGCGAGCCCTACCGGGCCAGCGGGCCGGCCACACCCGGTCAGTGGGCCGCGATCATCTACACCAAGAAGATGCTCCTCGGCCCCGGGCCTGTTCCGCTGCTGACCTGCCTGCACCGCTCACCGGCGGTCATGACGGCCTCCTGGCCGGACTGACCACCACCAGACCCGGGCCCGGGACACCGCCAAGCGTCAACCGAAGCCGCCGGTCACCGCCGGCCCGGGTGCGGGCTGTCGTCAGCGCAGTGACCTGAACGCCGCCCGGATCTCGGTCGCGAACAGCTCGGGCTCCTCCCAGGCGGCGAAGTGGCCGCCCCTGCCGGCCTCGTTGAAGTAGACGAGGTTGGGGTAGGACCTCTCGACCCAGCTGCGCGGGGCCCGGAAGATCTCGCCGGGGAATGTGGTGAAGCCGGTCGGGAGCTTGACATCCGGACGGGGCTTCCCGGCCGCTGCCATGGCGGCTTGGGTGTTCTCCCAGTACGAGCGGGCCGCCGAGGCCCCGGTGCCGGTCAGCCAGTACATCGTGATGTTGTCGAGGACATGGTCCCGGGTGAGACCGCCGGACGGCTGGCCGTCGACGAAGGCGCGGGAGATCTTGTAGTAGGCGTCGGTGTCGTGGTCGAGCATCCAGGCCGCCAGGGCGACGGGTGAAGCCAGCAGGGCGTAGCCGATCGTCTGCGGCCGCGTGTTCTGCTCGATGAGGTAGCCGTTGCCGCTCGTCCTGAAGGTGGTGAGCTGGCCGAGCGCCGCGCGTTCGGCCTCGGACTCCGCCGTCTCGGCACCGCCCAGCGCCGGCGCGAGCAAGTTCGTGTGGATGCCGGCCAGCCCCCCGGGCGCCTGGCGGCCCATCGCGTCGGTGACAGCGGCGCCGACGTCGCCGCCCTGGGCGACGTAGCGGGTGTAGCCGAGGCGGCGCATCAGCTCCGCCCAGGCTCCCGCGACGCGGCCGACGTTCCAGCCGAGTTCGGCCGGCTCGGCCGAGAAGCCGTAGCCGGGTATGGACGGCACCACGAGGTCGAACGCGTCCTGCGCGGAGCCGCCGTGCGCGGTCGGGTCGGTGAGCGGGCCGACGACCCCGAGCAGCTCGATGACCGAGCCGGGCCAGCCATGCGTGATGATCAGCGGCAGCGCGTTCTCATGCCGCGACTGCACGTGGATGAAGTGGACGTCCTGTCCATCGATCTCGGTCTTGAACTGTGGCAGCGCGTTCAGTTCCGCCTCGCACTGGCGCCAGTCGTAATCGGTCGTCCAGTAACGGGCGAGTTCCTGCATCGTCGCCATCTGCACGCCCTGCGACCGGTCGGTGACGAGCTCCTTGGAGGGCCAGCGCGTCGCACCGATGCGCTGCCGGAGGTCGGCGATCGCTTCGTCGGGCATGTCGACCCGGAAGGGACGGATCTCAGCTTCGTTGGACATAAGTCTCCACTTCCCTGATCGGTTGACGACGACTGACGGCCGGGCCGGCCGGCTCCGGCCCGGGCGTTCCGGGGCACGGTGTTCTCCCCGCGCCAGCGGAAGGGGTGGTCCTGCCTCACGATGGGGGATAGGGCGGGCGCGTCGCGCCCGTGACATCACTGGTCCGTACCCCTGGCCTGCGCCCCGGCAACCATGTGGCACGGACCGGCCCCGCGGGCTGCTGCGGGCTGGGCCCGGCCGGGAAGAGAACGCCTGCGGACAGTCATCCGGCCTGCGTGACGGGCTGGGCTGTGCTGATCCTCCCCCTGGTGGGGGAGGAGATATGGAGCCCGGTCAAGCTGCGCTGGGTCGCCGCCGCGCGGTGACCGCCACGGTGCTGTAGTGCATCGTGAAGGTTCCCCCTGCCTCGTCGATCGCGGTGCCGATGCCCGCCAGCAGGTCGTGCAGCCTGGCTGGCGGGAGCTGGCTGTGGCCGCCGAAGGTCGGCACCTGTTCCAGCCACTCGGCGCGTGTGTAGGGGCGGCTCCAGTCGAATTGCCACTGCTCCGTCCCGCCGAACGCGCCCGCCTGCTGTATCCCGTCGGCCGCCTTGCCGCACATCATCAGGTACAGGTCGAGGATGGGCCTGTCCCAGAAATTGGATGAGCCGGGCATCACTTGACGGTAGACCCCGGCGAAGGCTTCACCCAGGCCGGGCGGGGGCTGGAAGGCATTCCAGAACACGGCCAGCCGCCCGTCCGGGCGTAGCACCTGCGCTGCTTTGGCCGCTCCCGCTACCGGGTCCACCCAGTGCCAGGCCTGCCCGGCGATGACCACATCGAATGCCCGGCCCGCGGGGTCCCAGGCTTCAAACGTGGCCACCTCGACCTCGACCCCGCCACGCCGGGCTGCCTCGGCCATCCGGGCGTCGGGATCGACCCCGAGCACCCGGCACCCGGCCGCCTGGAACTGCCGGGCAGCGATGCCGGTCCCGCAGCCGACGTCCAGCATGCCGGGGCCGGGGCTGGCGGCGACGATCCGTGCCACCAGGGCGTCGGGGTAACTGGGCCGGGTCCGGTCATAGCGTTCGGGATCGGTGCCGAACGACTCTGCCACCTGCCGGTGCCGATGCGGCCCGGTCCCTGGTGAATCTCGTGCCGGCTGGCCTTCCGGTTGCGCTGGCATATACGAACGATCACCCACTGAATGTCCTGGCCGCTACGGCGTTCGCGGTCGGCGAAGGCAAGCACTTCCCGGCCGCCTGGTCTCCTCCGTCTTCCACGCAGGCGCCGAACACGCTGTTGAGGCTTTGACCGCTGCAGGCCGGCGCGGATACCCGATGCGATCGCCTGCATCGGGCGCGCCCACACCACGTGCGGCTTACCTCGGCGCCGGACACTGCGGTTAGCGTGTGGCCTTTGGCGGGCCCGCTACCTGACTGGGAGGTCCTGACGTGGCCAGTAAGTTCACCGAGCTTGCGATCGACTGTGCCGATCCCAGCGGTCTGGCCCGGTTCTGGTGCTCGGTCCTTGGCTACCAGGTGCAGGGCGAAGACGACGGAACTGTCACCATTGGCCCGCCTCTGGTGCCTGACGGCAAGAACCGCCTTGGCCCCGTGCCACCGGTGCTGACGTTCGCGCACGTGCCCGAGGGCAAGACCGTCAAGAACCGGCTCCACCTCGACGTCAGCCCAACCGACAGGGAGCAGGACGAGGAGGTCCGTCGCCTGCTCGGCCTGGGTGCCCGGCACGCCGACGTCGGTCAGGCCCCGGACGTCAGCTGGGTGGTCATGGCTGACCCAGAGGGGAACGAGTTCTGCGTCCTTGCCGACCGCCGCCCCTGACCTTCATCTGGTCTCCACAGCTCCTGCACCTGGCCTGCATAAGCGTCGCCTTCCGTCAGGTGCAGGGGTAGTGCTGCTGCCCAGCGGATCGAGCGGTAATGGCTGGAATGCAGCTCGCGCTCGATGGGGGAAGCACGATGGTACCTTCGGCGAAGGCCTTGCGTCTGAGGCGATGGCTTTGGCGTGACAATGACCTGGCTGATGCCGAAGTCCATTCCTGGCGGTGCGCCGAGCGGGATGGATCACTTCTTGTTTACTTCAACGAGAAAGCCGGTGGAGACACCGTCGACGTAAGGCCTGCGCTAGGGCTGGCGGATTCGGTCGCAAAGGCAGAGGCCGAACGCGAGACAAATCTAAATAACCGGGGAGCGGCGGTCGCAGCCGTTGCGGGAATCATCGTGCCCATCGCTACGGCGCTCGCGAATCCGCTGTTCACAACCAAGGACCAGCATTGGGCTGGATTCCCGCGTAACCTGGCAGAATACCTCTTCCTCGGCGCGCTCGTCTGCGTTGTCAGCGCAATGGTGATGGCCGTGGTGGGCGTCCTGCGGCCGGGGCGGGGAGGGCAAACCAAGAACGCCGTCAGCGAGGCGGTTGTGAGCGTCTGGCGCCGGGAGGAGGGATACAAGGCCCTCGCTGAAGCAACTGACAAGAAGATTGCGATCTTCCAGCTCGACCATCTCCTGCGGGCGATCCCCACATGGCATTACCGGAACCGGTCGAAAGCACGGTGGTTGCGCCGCTCCTGGATGATCCTGATGCTAGGGATCATACTCATCGGCTCAGTGGGCGTAATCTTCCTCACTGAACTGTCGCAAGAGACCATCTGGGAAGAGACCGCAGGCGCCATCGTGGCTTCACTTATCCTTATCTGGCTCTTGCTCCGGTTCGATGTTGTCCACGCTGGACGGCCGCACGAGCAGGCCAAGAACCAAAAAGAGCAAAGGTGGCAAGCGGAAAAGATGAGGATCGAAGCGGAGGAGATACGGGCCAAATGGGACGAGGCCGAAGAGGCGAAGGAAGCCGAGCGGAACGTGAAGATTCTTGGTTGCTCTGCCACGGCGGCCAAAGACCCGGCAGAGGCCAATCCCGGCATGCCTACGGCAACTGACAACTCCATGGTGCGCGACACCGCCCTACTCCGCGCCTGGACCCTCTTCGTAAGGACAACATCAGCCGAGCCTGGACCAGGCGCTGGCCCTAGATCAAGTTGATGACGAAGGAGGCGCGACGGCGAGTCCCTGTTCGGCCCGACCGCCTCACATGAGGAAGATGACGTCGTGGATGAGACCATCCCGCACCCGGTAGACCACGGCGATATGCTCCTCCGGCGGGAACCCGGCCATGACGATGCCGCTGCCGTACTCCTCGTCGATCACGTAATCCCCGGCCACGATCCGGCGGGGGATGTCCGCCCTCAGCTGTGGGCTGTCGCGAAACAGCGCCCCATACTGCCCGCGCATCGAATCCAGCCCATCCATCAGCACGTTGCCGTCGAAGTCCTTGATCGTGACGTCCGCGGCGTAGCACGCCAAGAAGCGCTCCAGGTCACGATCGCGGTAGGCGGCCACCTGGCGGTCCACCACATCGGTTGCCTCAGACATATCCCGCTCCCCCCTCATGCAGCGTTCCCCGGGCGGCACGCAGCCGCATCCGCGATGGCTGATCCCCAGCTCTGCTGGCCCTGTTCAGGCTACGCCGGGCCTTGCCGGCCGCGACATCGTTCGTCCCCGCGCTGTGGGCTGCGGGCGCTGACCTCGTCTTCGGGCTCGCCGGAATGGGGGTGATCGTCTTCGATATTGGTATTAGTAACGTGCACGGTTGGGACTGGGCGTGGGCCGTCGCTAGTGAGCCTTTTTTCATCCTTCGTTCTCGCGGGCCTGAAGAACGTGGATGGCCTTGGCGAGATGGCCGGCACGCCAGGGGCAGCAGCGTAGTTTCCGCAGGATGCCCCAGATCCGGGCGGCGCTGAGGTCGTGGGTGGCACCTGGCAGTGGCCCGGACACCCACACGATGTCACCGTCGGGAGTCGAGATGACCTGGAGGTTCATGCCGTGGCGGCGGTGCTTGCCCGAGTAGAACGGCCGGTCTGCCGCGACGCGGTCGATGGGAACCCGAACCCGGCCGCCAGGTCCGCGAACGTCTCTCCTTTGCGCAGGTAGGCCAGCACCGGCAGTGCCTGCTCTGTGGGGTTCAGCTTGCGCCACGGCGACCCGATCCTCACCCGGTGACGGTGGATGACTCCTGCGGTGAAGACGACGGTCCGGGACGACAACGGCAGCGCGGCAGGGTAGAACAGCATGGAAGCCCCTTGGTGGATGGTCTTGATTGTGGTGATCGATCCATCTACCAGGGGTTTCACTACGTCTCAAGCCGGCACGCCGCTCTGATCAGGGCCGTACGCCACCCAACCCAGGATCAGGATGAAAAAGCTCAATGGGGGCCCTGTGTGGTTACCGGCAGGTTCCCTGCTTCTCCGCCGGGAGGCTCCCGAGGCGGCCTGGGTTGAGATGCCCTGCGGCCGGTATCAGTCGGCCGTTGCCTCGGTTGGGTCGGCTGGGCCACCCGGGCTGGCTGCGTCCTGTGCCAGGTCACAGCGGAAAGCGTCGTAGTAAGCCTCGTATATCAGGTCGGATTCGCGGGCTCGCTGGTGCCGCAGCCCGGCCAGTACCCATGTCAGACGCTGCCGGATGTCGGTGAAGTCCGCCTTGTGGCCCGCCTCGCTGTCGAGTTCTTTCCGCAGCGCGGCTATCGCGTCGCGGATCTGGCCATAGTGGACGCGCAGGCCGCGGGCGCGGTTGCGCAGCCAGGGCTGGGTGCGCGCGATGTCGGATAGCAGGCTGTCGGGCTGAGCGGCGTTGTCCGCCTCGTCCCGGGCCGCCTCGCTGAGCACCCCAAGGGTGCGGCGTACCTCGGTGAGCCAGGCCTCCTCGCGGTGCGGAGCGGCTGACCCGAGCGCGGCTTCCAGTTGCTGCATTGCCAGCAGTGTGCGGTCCTGGTCGGCATGCCGCTGCTCCTCTCGGTGACGTCGTGCATCGGCGAGCCCGGGGCCCGGATCCTGCTCTGCGGGAGTCACTTTCGTCTCCTTCTGGCACCACTGTGCGGTCAGCACCAGGACGCACAGCGCTCTGGGCGCGGCCGGTGCGGCACGGAAGCGTGCCCGCGGACGGGAACGGCACTGGCGAGCATTTGCGGCCGGTTCCGGCGAGCACCCGGCCAGGGCCGGGAGCGCCGCGGGCCGTGGGTCCCCGCGGCGCTCCCGGCGCGGGCCGGCTAGGCGGTGACCTGCTTGTGGTCCTCGTGCCCGGTGACGGCGATGGTGCGGGG
>Ga0335077_10014106_pt1 | contig 9995 bp, 11 predicted proteins | sample Lox_Sample_31_FD_207151 | JGI IMG/M metagenome (GOLD analysis project Ga0335077, IMG submission 207151) | Soil microbial communities from Loxahatchee National Wildlife Refuge, Florida, United States - Lox_Sample_3.1 | ecosystem: Environmental > Terrestrial > Soil > Wetlands | place: USA: Florida...
TATTCGGCATCGGTGGCGACAAGTTCCCCATCCTAAACGGGGGTGGCAGCGACGCCATCGTGCTGGCCAACAACACCGAAGTGGCGGGCCTGCAGATCGACGGCGCTGAGGGTGCAGGCATCTTTGGAAGAAATGTCACGGGCTTCAACATCCACAACAATCGTATTACGAATAATATCGGCGATGGCATTGATATCTGGAATTATGGCACCTCCAGCACCGGCACCATCGCCCACAACCTGGTCGACTCCAATAACCATGGCATCTATTTGTTTAATGATGCAAGGAATGGGCAGAACATCTCCCAGACGGTCAGCATCACTGGTAATACCATTACTAATAACAACAATGAAGACATAAAGGATCACAGCAGATCTCACGATGTCGGCAGCAGTATTACTCAAAACCTGACCATCAGCGGCAACACCATCAGCGGCAGCAGTCGTAACGGTATCTACGTTCGTAACGAAGCGTATGACAGTGGGAGTCTGACACAGACGCTTGCCATCACCAGCAACACCATCAGCGGCAACGGCAGAGATGGCGTGAGAATAATCGATGAAGCTCGCTATAAATCTGTAATTTCGCAGACCTCGACAATCAAGTTCAATACCATCAGTGGCAATTACAAACGTGGCATTTATGTCCGCAATGTGGCCTATAACGACGGCGGGCATATTACCCAGACACTCACGATTGCCAACAATACCATCACCAATAATAGATACAGCGGCATATATCTTCAGAATCGGGCTTATTACAACGGCAGCATTACCCAGACGGTCAGCATCGCCAGCAATATCATCAGCGGCAATGGCGGGAGCGGTATAAGAGTCAACAATAATGCCTTCGCCAACTACTACGAAGAAAACGGCGGCGGCAGTATTAGTCAGACTTTGAATATTGCCAGCAATACCATCACCAACAATAGCGAATCCGGCATTTACCTCCGCAACTTTGCCGGCTATGGGAGCAGCGTTACCCAGACCGCGACCATCAGCCACAACACCATCACGGGCAATGGCGAAAGCGGTATCTATCTGAAGAACAGGGCTGCCTATTACGGTAGCAGTACTCAGACGGTTACCATCACCGGGAACACGATAAAGAACAATGCCAACCATGGCGTACGGATGTACAACTACGCGTATGATGGCGGTGTCGCCACCCAACACGTGGATCTCTCCGGTGGTAATACCATCAGCGGCAACAATGGCTTTGGAGTAAGCATATACAATAGGTACAGCGACGGCACGGCCAACCAGACAGTGGACCTGCGTAACAACACGATTGTTAACAACACCGCAGGCAGCATCTACTACAACGGGCGCCATTCGCAGACCATTACCCTGCCTGATGGTACAGTAATTACCAACTGACGATTCATCAATCATCGTTCCGGCAGTCCCCCGCAGATGAAGCGGGGCAGGCTCTGCCGGAATGACGACTAGGCGGCAGTCAAATTACGAAGTTGCTCCGCCAGCGCCGCTACCGTGGGCAGGACGCGCTCGATCTCGGCTTCGTTCTTGCGCCACTTGTCTGCATCCGGCGGGGTGAGGGTATAGCGCGAATTCGACAGGGTCTTGGAAGTGACTTCCTCCATGCGCGGGCCGAACGGGATTTCGGCAAACGAGCACAAGCGCTGGATTTGCCCGCGCGGATCATTCAACAAATCCTCGTAGCGCAGGCTGCACCACTCGGAAACGGGCAGATCCGCGAGGTCGTCTAGAATCTGCTGGTTGGCCAACTGCCATTGGCGGGCGGCGACTTCCTCCAGCGGTTTGCCGTTCAGTTCACGCCAGCCGGGAATGAGCAGCATCGACCAGCGCAGCGGTCCCGACCAGCCCGGCAACTGCGGGTAGGTCACAAATTTCCCTGAGCGCCACGCCTCCATGATGCTACTGACATTGGCGCGCGGTTCGCGGTGCAGGAAGATGAAGCGCGCATCCGGGAACACGGCCTTGAGGAGAGGGATGCGCAGGGCGTTTTTGGGTGTTTTCTCCAGAAATCGCACCGCCACGCCGTTTTGTCCCTGCAGGCGTTTGCCATCCGCATCCTGCAGGTGTGAGGCAAAGTTTGCGCGCAATGCATTGGTGGCCTCTGGTGTTGCGTCCGCCGCCGTCAGCCGGTTGGAGTGAAATTGATTGGCGGCGGGGCTCAGTCCCTGAATGCCTTCGATGAGCTCGTGACTTTCACCGCCGACGGTCCACAATGCGCGGTTGTTCGCCAGCGTTTCAAACAGCAGCGTGCTGCCCGAGCGCGGCGCGGAGACGATGAAGACGGGACGATCGAAAAGTCCCTGGCTGCGCGGTTGCAGCACAGGTGCCGGCATGGGGCCGCTGGCCTGTGCCGAAGGCAACGCGGCGGCGGTTCCGGCATATTTCGGGTTGAGTGCCACGCCCAGGCGCGAGTGGAGCACGCTCAGGGCCGTGAGCTGATTGCTGGCCATCACCAAACCGTCCGCCACGCCGGCGGCGCGGCGCAGGGTTTCCTCCAGCAGTGCCTTGTAAAACGGCCAGCCGGAGGGCTGCTCGCCATGCACCGACCATATGGACCGCCATTCGTAGCGCAGCGAACGAACCAAGTGCGCAAAGGTCCGCAGGTTGGCCTCTGAACCACCGGCGACCACTTGCAGGTCGTCGGTCAGGTCTTTCATCAACCAGTCCATTTCGCCCGGCGACATGACCACCGGCACGTTGTAGCGTTCGGTGGGAAAAGTTGCGGCCGCGCCGGGTTGGTAGGGTACGAGCCGCGCCTCCCGTGGTTTGGCATTGGGGTCAAATGGGTTGACGCCGGTGCCGACCAGGTCCCAGAAGGCGGCGGAACCGACCGTGTCGAACACCAGATGCACGCGGGTGAAATTGGCGGGGTTGATGACCTTGTGAGAACGCCAGTTGTCGAACACCCAGGCCTCGCCGGCACCCATGTGCACGTCGCGCCCGTTGCACCAGAAGCGTACCGCCGTGTTGGTGATGATGGGGATGTGCACGCGCACGCGATGAGCCCAGTAGTAGTGGATGTCGCTGTGCTGGGAGACCTCGCTTTTGGGGTTCAGGCGCATCAGCCGCGAGCGGCCGATGACGGTGTTGAAGGAAGCCAGGATTTGCCGGACGTACGGACAGCGGTCGAGCTTCTCCGTCACCTGCATGGGGCCTTCCATGTCGTCATTCTGGCCGCCGTGGGCCGAGACCAGCACCATGGCGGTGTTGCCCTCGTAACCCTGGGGGTGATCGCGCCACTCCTGCTCGCTGAAACCGTTCACCTCCTCGGTGAGCCGCTGCACGTCAAAACGCAGGGGCAGCCGGTAAAATTCAGCGTTGAGCTTCATGTTGCATGCATCTCACAATCTCTTGCCGCAAGGTATAATCCCAGCCAGTCCTGATTCTTAGAGTTGACCAGTGACCGCAACCCAGACCACCCCCGTCCTGCCGCGCGCGCGCAACGACGCCTGCGCCTGCGACAGCGGCTTGAAGCACAAGCACTGTTGCGGCCAGATCACGGTTTCCCTCCCGCGGCCGGCCGAGGTCGCGCAACTGGAACCATTGTACCGCGAGGTGCAGACGGCGTTTGAGCAGCAGCAATGGGCGCCGGCGGCTGAGGGCTGCGTGCGCATCCTGAGCGAGGCGCCGGGCCACGTCCGCGCGCTACGCTTACTATACCTGATCCGCAAGCAGGAAGGCCGGCTGCCGGCCGCCGAGGCCCTGTGCCGGCGGCTGGTGACATTGCTCCCCGGCGACGATTGGGCGGCCTGCGAATTGTCATTGATGCTCTACGAGCGTCGCGAGTTCGAGGAGGCGGAAAAACACGCCCGCAATGGCGTGCGCCTCAACCCCGATAACGCCCAGGCCCACAATCTGATGGGCATGATCCTGACCGATACCCACCGGCTGTTGCCCGGCGAATTTCATTACCGCAAGGCCCTGGAGTTGCATGGACCGGTCGGCAAGCTGTGTGCCAATTTCGGGCTCAACCTGAAGAATCAAGGCAAGCTGGAGGAGGCCGAGAAGTGGTACCGGAAGGCCATCGAGATGGAGCCGGACAACATCGAGAGCCGCATGGGCTTCGCGCGCATGAAAGAGGTGGCCAAGGACATCGAAGGCGCCATGAAGCTGACCGAATCCGTCACCCAGGATACGGTGGGATTGCATCTGACGCGCGCCACGCTGCTGCGACGCTCGAAAAAATATGACAAGGCGTTGGCGGAACTGGACCATGTTGGTGCCGCGGTTCAGGAGGGCAGCGCCGGCTATTGGTATGAGCGCGGCGAATTGCTCGACAAAATGGAACGCTATGACGAGGCCTTTGCCGCTTTTAACCGGGCCAATGAAATCGTGCGCCAGTCGCCCAACCGCGCCTATGATCGCGAACGATCCAACCAGCTCGCGCTGCGATTGAAAAATTTCTTCGTGCGCTGGCGGGTGGACAAACTGCCGCGCGGCGTGCGCGGCGAACACGAACCCGCCTGCCCCGTCTTCATCGTGGGCTTCCCGCGTTCCGGCACGACCATGATCGAACAGATGCTGACTTCACATCCGAAGATCAGCGCCGGCGATGAACTGCCGTTTATCTGGGACCTGACCCGCGTGGCGCCGAAGATTCTGAACAGCGATTTGTTTTATCCGGAATGTCTCGCCGATCTCTGGTTCGGCGACAACCAGGTGGCGCTGGAAACGTTCCGCGATTTTTATCTCAAGAACACCCGCCAGCTGGGCATCATCCGGAAAGGCGTGCCGTTTTTCACCGACAAGATGCCGCTCAACGAGACCAATCTCGGGTTCATTCACCTGTTGTTCCCCGAGGCGCCAGTCGTGCATCTGATCCGGCATCCGCTGGACATCGTGCTGTCCTGTTTCTTCAACGACCTTACCCACGGCAACAATTGTTCCTACGGTCTGGACACGGCGGCGGAACACTTCGTCCTGATTCGCGATCTGGTCGATCACTACCTCGACAACATGAACATAAAATATCTGCCCATCAAATACGAGGAAGTGGTGGCAGACCCGGAGTCACAGTGCCGCCGGTTGCTCGAATTTGTTGGCGTGGAATGGGACCCGCGCTGTCTCGCCTTCCATGAAAACCAGCGCTATGCCCGCACCGCGAGCTATGCCCAGGTCACGGAAAAACTGTATACGCGCTCCGTTTACCGCCATCGCAATTATCTGCAGCATCTGCAGGGCATCATCCCCGCCCTCAAGCCCGTCTGCGATCGCCTGGGCTATCCCATTTGACCGGGGTGGACGGACGCGGCTATTTCAGCAGCGGGTGATCCTTCGGCAGTTGTCCCGCGTACCACATGGCCAGCCGGTGCCGCATGGATTGTTGCGAGACCTGATCCTCGGGCATCGGCGGAATGACCTTGTCGTGCACCAGCAGCCGGTAAATGTAAAGGATTTTATCGCCGACTGAATCCGAGGGCTCGAATACGACGGCGCCGCGTCCCTCGGCGTATTTCACGCCGGCCTGGATCGCGGCCTTGATCAGCTCCGCCTCGTGCTTCAATTTGCTCATGTCGGCTTCGGCGAAAAAAATATGGAACTCCTGGGGAGGAGGGCGACACTCCCCAACCCACCGCCCGTCAACAGGCTATTTTTTGATCTGGGAAGATGCCTTGTCGAAGGCCTTCTTCATCGCGTCCCACGCTGAATCCATGCCGGCCTTCATTTTCTGCATGGCAGGTTCGCTGGCCGTATGCAGTTCCTGCAGTTTTTTCATCGCCTCATCGCGGCTGTCACGCATCGCCTTGATCTGATCCGCGTATTTGACCTGCAATTCGGCGTTCATCTGTTTGGCCTTGCTGGTCAGTTGATCGATCTCCGTGTCGAATTTCTTCAACTGCTCGTTCATTTTCGCGATGTATTCATCTTTCTTGCTCATGACCTGGCTCCTTTGCTTGCTGCTGGTGGATTAACCTGCTGACCGCCCTCAAGTGAAACTATTTTGCGCCCTCCGGAGGCACTAAACCAGTGGTGGATTCCAACACCGCCCGCAATGGGGCGGGCGCCTGTGGCAGGTGGCCCAATCATTGCCCGAAGCGTAACATTTGGCCTTCCGGAATACTCTAAAAGGCAGCAAATATGTCAATGGTATGAAGGAGAGCCATCATGTTTTGCGAAATCCGCGGTGCCGGTTTGAAAGTATCCCCGAAGCAGTTTCCCGATCCGGCGCTGGATATCCCGGCGGCGGAGGCCGGACATGAAGCCAGGGCGGTGCTGGCCGCCGGCTGCTTCTGGTGTGTGGAGGCCGTCTTTCAGGAACTGGACGGCGTGCAGGCTGTGGTCTCGGGCTATGCCGGGGGCACCGCATCAACGGCGGATTACCGCACCGTCTGTGGCGGCGCAACCAATCATGCCGAGGTGGTGGAGATCCGCTATGACCCCGCGCGCATCAGCTACGGTCAGTTGCTGAAGGTGTTCTTTTCCGTGGCCCACGATCCAACCCAGCTCAATCGCCAGGGTAATGATCGCGGCCGCCAATATCGCTCGGCCATCTTCTACGCCAATGAGCGCGAAAGGCGGGTGGCGGCGGCGTACATCAAACAGCTGAACGAGGCGGGCGTGTTTTCCGGTCCCATCGTGACCAGCCTGGAGCCGTTGGAGAAGTTCTTTGAGGCCGAGGAATATCATCAGGATTACGCCGATCGCAATCCGGGCCAGCCCTACATCGCCGCGGTGGCGATGCCGAAGGTGGAAAAGCTGCGCCGGTATTTCGGCGATCAACTCAAGAATCAGACGGCCGGAAAGTGATCATGAGCGCAGATTCAAAATCCACGGCGGGACGTTCGGCCGCCGGGCACGACTTGACACCACTTACGGCCGAGAAGCGTGCCCGGCTTGCAGAAAGGCTGACGCAGGAAGAGCGACACGTCCTGCTTAATCATGGCACCGAGCGGCCGTTCTGCGGCACGCTGTTGCACAACAAGGAACCGGGCGCCTATGTCTGCCGCCTGTGCGGCCTGCCGTTGTTCAAGTCTGGTTCGAAGTTTGATTCAGGCACCGGCTGGCCGAGCTTCTTCGCGCCCATCGATCCGGACCATATCGCCAATATCCGCGATTCGAGCCTGGGGATGGAGCGCGTTGAGATCCGCTGCCGCCGTTGCGACGGCCATCTGGGGCATGTGTTCCCCGACGGACCGCCGCCGACTGGTTTGCGCTATTGCCTGAACTCCGTGTCGCTGGAATTCGTCGCCGACAAAAAACAACCTTGACAACCATGTGATGCAACGGGCTGTTCGTGCAGCCTGCAATACTATGATATCGAAATCGCGTAGGTGATGAAGCCGCAGATGATGACCATGAGCCCGAGTGCACTCAGGAATATCACGTCAGCAACACGCTCCAAACTGTACATTCGCTGACGGGTGCGTGATCGCAGTGCCCAGTACGAGATGATGCAGGATGTGAGGAACAATAATGCGTTCAGCGCAAGCAGGTCATCGGCGATCGTATCAGCATTTTGAATCGTGATTACTATTCGAAGCAGCCCGATTACCGTCAGGCACACCCCCACCATTGCCGAGGACGCGCTGAAGATATGGACGCAGATATCACGCTCAAACTCACCCTTGCGGATGGCCTGAAGAGGGTCGGTCATTTACTTGAAGTGGCTGGTCTCTTGGTATCAGGGTGACGTGCCAGGGGTGTTGGGAGGCGGTTCTGCGGGCACGGACTTCCAGCCCGCGGGGCAATCCCGCACATACGGATAATAGCCTTTTGATTGTTCGCAGTAATACCAGTATTGGGCTTGTGGTTGCGCCGGCGCCGCGGCAGGCGCCGGTGGTGGTGCAGGCTGCTGCTGCACGTAGGTCGGCGGCTGCTGGACGATCACCGTCGAGGGGATATAAGGATCCGGATAGGGATAGATCGGCTGGACATAGGGATACCAGAGGCTGCCAACCACCCACCACCATCCCAGATGGCCGCCATGCCAGACATGACGCCAGCGGCCGGTCCGCCAGACGACGATATCGTGCTCATGAAAGCGATGAATGTCGTGATCGCGGAAATGCCGGACAACCACAGCCGCCGACGCCGTAGGCGGTGCGCCGGACAGCATCGCTGAGATCATCAGCGGCACGAACAATTTTTTGGTCGGAGTCATAGGTACCTTGCCCTGGTCGTTTAGTAATGAGGAGGAGGCGGTGGCGGGGCGCCCGGCGGCGGCGGTGGCGGGGCGCCCGGCGGCGGCGGTGGCGGAGCGCCCGGCGGCGGCGGCGGTGGCGTGCCGGGGGGTGGAGGCGGCGGTGCTGCCGTCGCGCTCTGCGGCGGCGGAGTGGCATAGCCGCCAGGCACTGGCACTTGATGACCCTTGGCGTACATGCATTGAACATAGGCGTTATCGTAGCGGCGCTGTACGGTGTACGCGGATCTGCCGTAGGCATCGGTACCGGCGGCCCCGCCGACGACCAGACCAGTGCCGGCGCCGATGGCCGCGCCGGTGCCGGGATGTCCCGTTGCGGCGCCCAGGAGGGCGCCAGCAGCCGCGCCGAGTGCGGTACCGACGGCGGCGGATTTGGCGGCGCTGTCCTCCGCGGCCTGGCCCTGCGTATAGCCCACGGCGGCGTCCGCGTATTGCCGGCAGGCGATGTCATCTGCGCGAAATTGATCGAAACTCACGCCGTTACCGGGCAGCGCCATCACACTGGGGCCGCGGGGAACGGTGGCGCACGCGCCGAGTGCAATCGCGGCGGCGAGCGGGATCAGTCGATGAGTTCTGCTCATGGTGTCACTCCTGTCATTGTGGTGCCTGTGGCACGACCTGCATCCAGCTTACCGAACAGTTCTGCACATAGGGGTAGTAACCCTGCGGGTCGCTGCAGTAATACCAGTAGTTCGCGGGCGGCGTCGCGGCCTGTGTGTCGTTCCGTTGCACGTACACCGGCGGCTCTTGGTCATACATCTGCGAAACAGGCGGATAGTAGTAGGGCGAATAATAATACGGCGAATAGTATGGATAAGGATAATACGAGTACGGCCATCCCCAGAACCATGGCGCGCCGATATAAAAGCCAAAATGACTGCCGCCACCATGATGAAACCCACCGCCGTGACCATGGAATCCACCGCCACCATGACCATGTCCCGCTGCCCAGGCGCCCTGGCTGATTCCGGTACAGAGCAGCAGGGCCGCGAGCCCTAACCCGATGCGATTTGTGAATGGCTTGGTCATGACGAATCACCTCTCTTCATCTTAATATCTTTCAATTACGGTCCATCAGTACCGGTTCCTCGATGCTGATCATGCCGCATCGGGCCTGAATGGTGGCTAAACCGATGTGCGAACTGCCCGTCAAAGATTTTTTGCTGCTCAGGCGTCAGCGTTGCATAAAACTCCTTCAGGGCGGCCAAACGATTTTCCATCTGGCCTTCACGGGCCTTCATCATGTCAAGCATCTTGCCCATGCGGTCCGGCGCCGGAAGTTTCTTGAGTTCCCCCCAGTTGGGTCGTTCCATCGGCTGCGCGGGTTTCATCTTTTCGACAAAGGTGTTCCACGCGGCCTCCTGTTCTGGTTTGAGCTTGAGTTTGTCATGAAGTTCGGTCTTGCGCTGCTCGATCCGCCCGGTGAGCGAGTCTCGATCGTGCCCGTAGCCGCGATGCGCCGCCCGATCGTGGCAGCCTGATTCATCGGCATGGGCCGTCAAAGCGGTGGCACCGAGGCCGGAGACAACCACGCCGGCCAGTATTGCCTTTATTACCGTGTTCATATGAGGTGTCCTCTACGTTTCTCAATGACGCATGATCGCGTCATGAATATTAGAGTCCTTGGATGTGTCTCCGTTGTATCGGTTGCGGACATTTTTGTATCAATTTGTAACAACGGCGACCCGAATTGTATCGTTGTATATCCATCCAAGAGGCTGCGACAATTCGATACAAATGCGGTCGTAGGCGTGATCACATTTGGGACATAATGTCGGCATGGACACGGCACCCCGGATTCTGGTGGTCGATGACGATCGGGACATCCGCACACTGCTGGCGGAATATCTCGACGC
>Ga0335077_10014108_pt1 | contig 9994 bp, 7 predicted proteins | sample Lox_Sample_31_FD_207151 | JGI IMG/M metagenome (GOLD analysis project Ga0335077, IMG submission 207151) | Soil microbial communities from Loxahatchee National Wildlife Refuge, Florida, United States - Lox_Sample_3.1 | ecosystem: Environmental > Terrestrial > Soil > Wetlands | place: USA: Florida...
TCGTCATGTTCGACACTTCCGTATTGATCGATGACCTGCGCACCGGGCGTCATCAGGAGCGAATCGACGCGGTAACCGGCCTGATCCGGACGTCGGCGGTGGTGCTGGCGGAGTTGTGGCGGGGAGCGGCCAAGCCTGCTGAACGGGAGTTTCTGCGAGCGCTGCAGAGGAACCATCCGATTTTCGCCCCCACGGTCGGGGACTGGTTGGAATCGGGCCAGATAGTGGAAAGAATTCGTTCCGACAGGCGGCCTCCGCCGGAAAGGCTGCGCGAACTGCACTTCGACGTGCTGATCGCTCCGACCGCCCGCTCGCACGGCGCGCGATTAATCACTTCCGATCGGGGAGATTTCGAGATGATCGCTCGCTACAAGAAGGTTCGGCTCGAGTTCTGGTAGCTGCGGATTCGGCGTTCTCTGTGCGTAAATCAGCCGCTTGCTGTTCCCTTTGCGTCAATCCTTCGAATCACGCGCGTGCCATATAATCGCTTCCAATGACGTTCCTTGATGTGCTGCATGGGGCCGAAGTGCTGGCGCAACAGGGTAACCCCAGCATCAGCGGGATCGAATATGACTCGCGGCGGGTGAAGCCGGGCAGCGTGTTTGTCGCCATGCGCGGCGAGTCCAGCGACGGAAACAAATTCATCGACCAGGCCATTGCGGCGGGAGCGGTGGCGATTGTCACGGATTCCGCCACCGAAAACCCGCGCCAGGGTGTTTCCTGGGCGCAGGTGCCGCATGGACGACGGGCGCTGGCGCGGCTGAGCGAGAATTTTTATAAGCGTCCTGCTGAGCGGCTGGCGATCACCGGGATCACCGGCACCAACGGAAAAAGCACCACTGCGTTTCTGGTCGAGGCGATTCTGGCGGCTGCCGGGCGAAAGTCCGCTCTGGTGGGCACGATTGAGTACCACGTCGCAGGCAGAGTCCTGCCCGCGCCCCACACCACGCCGGAACCGCTGGAGTTGAGCCGCATCCTGGCGGAGGCGCTGGGCGAGGGCGCCACCGAGGCGGTAATGGAGGTTTCCTCGCACGCTCTGGCACAACAGCGAGTGTACGGGGTCCCGTTTGACGTTGCCGTGTTCACCAACCTGACCCGCGACCACCTGGACTATCACCATTCCATGGACGAATACTTCGCGGCGAAGGAAATTCTGTTCAAGGGATGCGGAACCGAGCCCCCGCGGGCGGCGGTGGTGAACACGGATGACGAATACGGACAGCGACTTGCGGCACTTGCCCGCAAGCACAGCTCCGTGATGAGCTATGGCTGGTCCAGGGGCGACTTTCACGCGGAGCGGGTGGAAATCACCTCGCGGGGCACCCGATTTGACCTGGCAACTCCGGAAGGCGCCGTCCCGCTGTTTTCGCCGCTGATCGGCCGGGTGAACGTCTATAACGTTCTGGCCGCGGCGGGTGCGGCATTGGCGCGCGGGTGCAATCAGCAGGCGATTGCCAGCGGGGTCGCAGCGTTGGAGCGTGTTCCCGGCCGGTTTGAGCGGGTGGACTGCCGGCAGCCCTTTACGGTCGTCGTCGATTACGCCCACACCGATGACGCCCTGCGAAACCTGACCGCCCTGGCGCGTGAGTTCGTGCAACAGGCGGGCCTGAAAGGCCGAGTGATTACGGTTTTCGGCTGTGGCGGCGACCGCGACCGCGCCAAGCGTCCGCTGATGGGCGAGGCGGCGGGGCGGGGCAGCGATTTCGTGGTGCTGACTTCCGACAATCCGCGCAGCGAAGATCCGGTGTCAATCATGAATGACGCCCTGGTGGGGCTGCAACGCTCCGGCACGAAATATAAGAAGGAGCCCGACCGCCGCGCCGCCATCGCGCTGGCGATTCGCGAGGCCGGGCCCGGAGATATCGTGCTGCTTGCTGGCAAGGGACATGAGAAAGTGCAGATGACACGCGACGGCCCCATTCCCTTCGACGACGTGGAGGTTGCGCGGCAGGTCTTGACCGAAGCGGGATATGAGTGCTCGGCCTCGGCCGCCGCTGGAAAATCGTGAAACTTCCTCTTTCGCGCATTGCTGAGTTCCTTTCCGCCGCCGGCGAATTCGACCCGCGCGCCGTAGCCCAGGGCTATTCGATTGACTCCCGCACCGTTCGCGCCGACGATCTTTTCTTCGCGGTCAGAGGCGAGCGACTGGACGGCCACGACTTTGTGGAGCAGGCTCTGGCCGGCGGCGCGGTGGCGGCCGTGGTGCGCCGCGACGAACTGGCGAGATACGCGGTGAAGAGCCGATTGCTGGCGGTGGAAGACACCCTGGTGGCGCTGCAAACGCTCGCTATGGCGGTGCGCCGGCTGTGGGGCAAGCCGTTGGTGGGCGTTACCGGCTCGGCGGGTAAAACAACCACCAAAGAGGCGATCGCCCACCTGCTTTCCCTGCGGTTTCGCGTGCTGAAATCGGAAGGAAACTTCAACAACCACTTCGGCTTGCCCTTGATGTTGCTCAAACTCGAACCGGGGCACGACATCGCCGTCATCGAAATGGGGATGTCGCATGCCGGTGAGATCGCGGCACTTGCCAAAATCGCGCAACCGGAAATCGGCGTGGTGACAAACGTCGCTCCCGTTCACCTGGAATTTTTCAAATCCGTAGCCGACATTGCGCGGGCCAAGTATGAGCTGATTGAGTCGCTGCCAGCCCACGGAACCGCAGTGCTCAATGCTGACGACAAATACGTCTCCCAGTTTGGCCGCGATTTTAAGGGTGAGGTGGTGCTTTACGGAACGCGTGCCACCGCCGATGTCCGCGCCGAAGACATCGCGTTGCAGCCTTCCGGAGGATGCGTCTTCAGCCTGGTTGCGGGCGGCTGCCGTGAGCGCGTGGAACTTTCGCTCGTGGGGGCCCACAATATTTACAACGCGCTGGCAGCGGCGGCGGTCGCACTGGAGCGCGGTGTTCCCCCCTCGGAGGTGGCTGCCGGGCTGGCTTCCATACAACCCGCTGAGAAGCGCGGGCAGGTGCTCCAACTGGGTAACATCACAGTCATCAACGATTGCTACAATTCCAATCCTAAGGCGCTGGAAGCGATGGTGGATACCCTGGCCGGGATGCCGGCTAAGCGGCGCATTGTGGTGGCCGGCGAAATGCTGGAACTGGGTCCGGCGGGCCAAGAGATGCACCGGCGGGCTGGCGAGCATATCGCAGGCAAGAAGATTGATGTCCTGATCGGCGTGCGCGGCCTGGCGGAGCAGATGGTCGAGGCCGCGAAGTCAGCCGGTATGAACGCGGAGTTCGTCGCGACTTCCGAAGAAGCCGGCGACTGGCTGGCCCGCGAAGCGCGTGACGGCGATGTGGTGCTGCTGAAGGCGTCGCGAGGGGTAAAGCTGGAAAAGGCGCTGGAGGGGTGGCGCAGCCGTCAGTCGTCGGTCGCCAGTCGTTAGTTTGTCGTTAGCCTTTGGTCGTTAGTCGTTGGCGGCCGCGGGCGGAAGTAGGCGCACTGGTGACGGCAGCGTTCAATGAGCAGGCGCGAGCCAGCGGCCAACGACTAACGGCCAACGACTAAACGGAGGCGGATTGCTTTATTGGCTACTGTATCTGGAGCTGCAAAAGTATTTCCCGCCGTTCCGCATTTTTCGCTATCTGACGTTTCGCACCGCCTTTGCCAGCCTCACTGCGCTCTTCACCGGACTGGTCATCGGGCCGCTGGTGATCAACCGCCTGCGCGATTTTCAGATCGGCCAGTACATCCGCGAAGAAGGCCCCAAGGCCCATCAGAAAAAGGCCGGCACCCCCACGATGGGCGGGCTTCTGATCGTTATCTCCATCGTGGTCCCCACCCTGCTGTGGGCTGACCTGAGCAATCGTTTTGTGTGGCTGGCCGTGCTCTCTACTTCCGCCTTTGCCGCCATCGGCTTTGCCGACGACTACCTCAAAGTGGTGCACCGCCGCAATCTGGGCCTGACCGCGCGGGCCAAGTTGGGGCTGCAACTTCTGACCAGCATCGTGATTGCCATTGCCCTGATCATGATGCAGAACCGCGGGTTCTACTCCACCAAGCTGATGGTGCCGTTCTTCAAGCAGTTCCGTCCCGACCTGGTGGTAGAGAAACTGGTCCACAGCCCGACGCTATGGCCGCTGGCTTTCGTGCCCTTTGTGGTTTTCGTGGTGATCGTGCTGGTAGGGTCAAGCAACGCCGTCAACCTGACCGACGGACTGGACGGGCTCGCCATTGGCTGTACGGTGATCGCCGCGGGCGCGCTGGCGGTGCTGACCTACGTGAGCGGCCACGCCACGTTCTCCAGCTACCTGGAACTGCAGCGCATGCCGCAGGTCGGCGAGTTGACCGTTTTCTGCGGGGCCATGGTGGGGGCGGCCATTGGCTTTCTCTGGTATAACGCGCATCCTGCTGAAGTCTTTATGGGCGACGTTGGCTCGCTCGCTCTCGGCGGGGCCATCGGCACGGTCGCAGTGTTGATCAAGCAGGAATTGCTGCTGCCCTTTATTGGCGGTGTATTTGTGATCGAGGCCTTCTCGGTGATCCTGCAGGTGGGCTCGTATAAGCTGCGCAAGAAGCGCATATTTAAAATGGCGCCGATTCATCATCATTTCGAGCTGTTGGGATGGTCGGAGTCGAAGATCATCGTACGCTTCTGGATCGCGTCGCTGGTGTTCGCGCTGTTCGCGCTGACAACGCTGAAACTGCGGTAATTCCTTACCACGGAGACACGGAGGCACGGAGAAAATTCAGATCTTCCAATCGACCAGCCAAGAGTTTTGCCGTGCAAATTCCTTTCTCTTGGCTCTGTGTCTCCGGGGTGAAGGATTAATTCTGTGGAACTAGCCAACAAACGCGTGCTGGTCGTCGGCCTCGGCCAATCGGGCGTGGCCTCGGCACTGTTTTTGAAGGCGCATGGCGCGCGGGTGACGGTCTCTGACGCCAAGCCGCAGGACCAGCTCAAGAAAGAAATCCCTCTGCTGCTCGACCATGGAATTACGGTGGAAACCGGCGGCCATGGCGACCGCACCTTCCGGGAAAAAGACCTGATCGTAGTGAGCCCCGGGGTTCCGGTGGACGCCCCCCCTCTGGTGCAGGCGCGGGCCATGGGCGAGACGGTGATCGGCGAGATCGAACTGGCGGCGCAGTTTTTCCCCGGCCTGCTGGTGGCGATCACCGGTTCGAACGGCAAAACGACGACGACTACTTTGGCGGGCGATATCGCAGCTGCGGGTGGTCTGTCCACTGTGGTCGGAGGCAATATCGGCACGCCCGCAATTTCTCTGGTGGAGAACGCCACGGCGCAAACCGTCGCTGTGCTTGAGGTTTCCAGCTTTCAGTTGGAGACGATTCAGACCTTCCATCCCAGGATTGCGGTAGTGCTGAACGTTACGCCCGACCACCTGGACCGCCATCACACCTTTGAGATCTACGTCAACGCCAAGGCGCGGATTTTTGAAAACCAGCAGGCGGGGGACTTTGCGGTGCTCAACGCCGACGATCCCACGTGCGAAAAACTCGCCGCACGTACGCGGGCGCAGGTCTTCTGGTTCAGCCGGAAGAAAGAAGTTGAGCAAGGGGCACATGTGCGAAATGCGCGGATTTTCTTCCACGATCGGGCCGGTGAGCGCGAGATCATGCCGGTAAGCGATATCGGACTGAAAGGCGCGCACAACGTGGAAAATGTGCTGGCGGCGGTTGCCGTAGGCGCCCTGCTGGGTTGCAAGCCTGAAGACATTCGCACCGCCGTGCGCAACTTTAAGGCGGTGGAGCATCGCATTGAATATGTGGCGACAGTCGGCGGCGTGGAGTACTACAACGACTCCAAGGCTACAAACGTGGACGCGACCATCAAGGCGATCGAGTCTTTCCCCGCCAACATCCACCTGATTCTCGGCGGAAAAGACAAGGGCAGTGATTACTCGGTAATGAACGCCCTTCTGCGCGAGCGGGTGAAACGGGTCTATACGATCGGCGCCGCTGCGGCAAAGATTGCCTCTCAGATTGGCGGCACTGTGGAAATTGTCGCTGCCGGAACACTCGACAATGCGGTCAGCCTGGCGTCTAAGGCTGCACAATCGGGCGATGTTGTGCTGCTGGCGCCAGCCTGCGCCAGCTTTGATCAATTCGATAGCTATCAGCATCGGGGGCGAGTCTTTAAGCAAGCGGTGAAAGGACTGGAAAACCATTGAGACGTGGATTGTCCTGATTCGAAGCCCGCAGGGCCGTTTACTCCGTGCTTTCGGCGGCTTTACCCTGCGAACTCGGCGCTTTAAGGTTTTTCTCATCCACACCTCAAACCTAAAGCCCTAAAATGCCGAGCGCGCCAAGAACCTCCGCCGAGGGCGCGGAGGGGGATCCGGAAGGCAGAAGTTCCGGTGGCTGGCGAAGCAGTCGCTTTGAACCAAGAGAATCAACAATCAAAAATCAACATTCAAAAATTTCCCCACGCCCTTCGTGTTGAAATGTAACCCTCTCCGTGGCCAAGCGCGTCAGCATCGATCCCTGGCTGTTCACGGTCATCATGATCCTGGTGTTTATCGGGCTGGTGATGGTGTTCAGCGCCTCGGCGGTCATCGCCAAGGACCGTTACGGTTCGGCCTATTACTTTTTGCTGAAGCAACTTGGCTGGGCGGTGGGCGGCATCGCCGCCATGGTGATCGCCACCAGGCTCGACTATCGCCGCTACAAGCATGCCGCGGTGGTGTTCGGTGTGCTGGGAGTCACCACGCTTCTCCTGATTGGCGTATTCTTCCTCGACCGCTCCCACCACACCCACCGCTGGATTCATTGGGACGGATTTTCGCTGCAACCCTCCGAGTTGGCCAAGCCGGCGCTGATTTTGTTTCTCGCGTTTTTCCTGGAGAGCCGTACCAAGGCAATGCAGGACTGGAAGCACACACTGCTTCCGGCGGTCGTGCCCACCATAGTTTTCCTGGGGCTGATTGTGATGCAACCGGATTTGGGCACAGCCATCGCCTGCGCCGCGATCACGGCGTGCATTCTCTTTGTCGCGGGAATCGAGTTGCGCTATCTTTCCGGCGCGCTAGTGGCATCTTTGCTGCCATTGTATTTTCTGATTTTTCACGTGGCCTACCGGCGGGCCCGCATTCTGGCGTTTCTCGATCCCTTCGCCGACCCGCAGGGACGCGGGTTTCACATCATTCAATCGCTGATCGCGGTGAGCACCGGGGGAATTACCGGTCTCGGCCTGATGGAAGGCAAGCAAAAGCTGTTCTACCTCCCCGAGCCGCATACCGACTTCATTTTTGCGGTCACCGCCGAAGAGCTGGGGCTCGCGGGCGCAGTTGTGATCGTGGCGCTTTTCGCTGTCTTCCTCTGGCGTGGAGTACGAACCGCGCAGCGCACATCTGATCCCTTCGGACGCTTCCTGGCAGTGGGCATCACCAGCATGGTGGTGGTGCAGGCCTTCATCAACATCAGCGTGGTTCTCGGCATGATGCCCACCAAGGGCATTCCGCTGCCATTCATTTCCTATGGCGGATCGTCGCTGTTCATTACGCTGGCTTGCGTGGGCGTGCTGCTGAACGTGAGCAAGCAGGCGGAGTAGAAGCCAGCATCTGAATGTAGGCGCAGCCGAGGGGGCGCCCCCGCCGACATCACAATCGAGTTGTCCCTCTCCAAGTTATAATCAAGAGATGTCCCCTCGCCAAAATTGTCCCCTGTGAGTGCTCGGCCAACGACTAACGACCAAAGGCTAACGACCAACCAATGGATTTCAAACTCGTCAGCGACTACAAGCCCCGCGGCGATCAGGGCAAGGCCATCGAGTCTCTAGTCCGGGGTGTGTTCGACCGCGAGCAGCACCAGGTGCTGCTCGGCGTTACCGGCTCGGGCAAAACCTACACCATGGCCAAAGTGATCGAGGCGGCGAACCGCCCCGCCCTGGTGATGGCCCACAACAAGACGCTGGCGGCCCAGCTCTATCACGAATTCAAGAATTTCTTTCCCCACAATGCCGTCGAGTATTTCGTTTCGTACTACGACTATTACCAGCCCGAGGCTTACGTTCCCGCCGCCGATCTCTACATCGAGAAGGAAGCCACGATCAATGACGAACTCGACAAGCTTCGGCTTTCAGCGACGCGGTCGTTGTTTGAGCGCCGCGACTGCCTGATTGTGGCGTCGGTGAGCTGCATTTACGGCCTGGGCTCGCCGGAAGCGTACTACGGCATGATGCTCTTCCTGGAAAAAGGCCAGAAGATCAAGCGCGAGGACATCACCCGCAAGCTGGTGGAGATTTTGTACGAGCGCACCGACGGTGACTTCCGCCGGGGCACGTTTCGCGTCCGCGGCGATGTGATCGAAGTCTATCCCACCTACGATGACATGGCCTACCGCCTCGAACTCTTCGGCGATGAAGTGGATTCGCTGGCCCAGATCGATCCCCTTTTCGGCACGGTGAAGCAAAAGTATGTACGGCTGGCAATCTATCCCAAGACCCACTACGTGATGAAGGAAGAGACCCGCTCCAAGGCGGTGCAGACGATTAAGGAAGAACTGGTGTGGTGGGAGGCGGAACTGGAGAAGCAGGGCCGGCTGGTGGAAGCGCAGCGGGTGCACCAGCGCACCATGTTCGACCTGGAGATGATCAAGTCCATGGGTTTCTGCCACGGCATCGAGAATTATTCGCGGCACTTCACCGGCCGCCTGCCGGGCGAGCCGCCGCCCACGCTGCTGGACTATTTCCCGCGGGACTACCTGATGTTCATCGACGAGTCGCATCAGACCGTGCCGCAACTGCACGGCATGTATCACGGCGATCGCTCGCGCAAGGAAACGCTAGTGGAATACGGATTCCGGCTGCCCTCGGCGCTGGACAACCGTCCGCTGACGTTCGAAGAGTTCGAACATCGCATGAACCAGCTCCTCTACGTTTCGGCGACGCCCGGGCCATATGAGTTGACGAAATCGGCCGGCGTGGTGGTTGAGCAGATTATTCGCCCCACCGGGCTGGTGGATCCGCCGGTGGAGATTCGGCCCGTGAAGGGACAGATCGACGACCTGCTGCACGAGATTCGGCAGCGCGTAGAGCGCCACGAGCGCGTTCTCGTAACCACGCTAACCAAGCGCATGGCCGAAGACTTGGCCGAATACTATGCGGAAGTGGGCGTGAAGTGCCGCTACATGCACTCGGAGATCGAGACGCTGGAGCGGGTGAAAATTCTGCGCGATCTGCGTAAGGGCGAATTCGATGTGCTGATCGGAATCAACCTGCTGCGCGAAGGGCTGGATTTGCCCGAGGTCTCTCTGGTCGCGATTCTCGATGCCGATAAGGAAGGCTTTCTGCGTTCCAGCGGTTCGCTGATTCAGACCATCGGCCGCTGCGCCCGCAATCTGAACGGCCGCGCCGTGCTGTACGCCGACCGCATGACCGACTCGATGAAGAAAGCCATGGACGAAACCAACCGCCGCCGCGCCATCCAGGAGGCCTACAACGTGGCCAACGGAATTACGCCGGAATCCATCGTGCGCCCGCTGGAGATGTCGCTGGCTGGCATCGTTGATGCCGACTACACGGATCTCACCGGGGGCGAGACAGAAGGCATACCCGAGCTCAAGTCGCAGGAAGATCTGGATCGCTACATCGCCAAGCTGGAAAGCGACATGCGCGAAGCCGCCAAGCGGTTTGAGTTCGAGAAGGCCGCCAAGCTCAGGGACACGATCAAGGAGTTGAGGACGAAGGAGTTTTTATTCGCGTAAACTTCGCCGATGGGGCTCTCTTTCCAGTCACCTCCGATTTTCCAACCCCTTAACATATGTAAGAATGCCCCATTGTCCCAGAGATTCGGAGGCGCCTTGGAGAGCCCGAAAATTCCAACCTCCTCCATGAAATCGCGCACGGCGGGCATCGCCATGTTGCGCTCAGGGCTGTCATAGTCGTGAATTGCCGCCAGATCAGCCTTCTTATGATCGGTTCGTGCATGCCCGTGTAAGAGGCATCCTGCAGCCAGAGCCCCTCTACCATAAATGCCAGACGGAACGCCGCTATGTGTTCGAACTCAAGTGTTACGTCGATCCTGGTTGCC